>TARA_R110001592_G_scaffold359340_2_pt1 | contig 84942 bp, 66 predicted proteins | sample TARA_R110001592 | Tara Oceans TARA_R110001592 (sample SAMEA4398387) | marine metagenome | biome: Polar Biome; feature: [SRF] surface water layer (ENVO:00010504); material: water (ENVO:00002006), including particulate matter (ENVO:01000060) such as... | depth 5 m | reverse complement strand
CGCCTTCAAGTTCTCTTACATTAACAGTAATGCTGTATGCTAGGTACTCGATAACCTCTTTGGGCATTTCGATACCATCGCTGTGCATCTTCTTGTTCAAAATGTTGATACGCGTATCCAAACCTGGTGCTTGAAGATCGGCGCTCAAACCCCATTTAAAACGTGATAATAATCGTTGTTCCATTCCTTCAAGCTCAACAGGTGCTTTATCACTAGTCAATATAATTTGCTTGTTGGTTTGGTGTAGGTGATTGAAAATGTGGAAAAAAACGTCTTGTGTTCTGGTTTTTCCAGAGAAGAAATGAACGTCGTCAATAATCAAAACATCAATCATTTGAAAGAAATGACTGAAATCGTTTACTGTGTTGCTTCTAACAGATTCAATAAACTTTGTAGTAAATTTTTCTGAAGGAAGATATAGTACAGTTTTCTCAGGATGGTTCTTTTTAATTTCCAATCCAATAGCGTGAGCTAAATGAGATTTGCCAACACCAGTTTTACCATAAAGTAATAATGGGTTGAAAGCTGTTCCTCCAGGGTTTTTAGCTACAGCATATCCAGCTGAGCGTGCTAATCTATTGCAATCGCCTTCAATGAAGTTGTCAAATGAATAGTTGGCAATTAAATTAGATTCAACATTAATTTTTCTTAAACCAGGTATAACGAACGGATTTTTGATAGGAGCTATGTCTACAGGCATAGACATGGCAGGGTTACTAGTAGCTCTTTTATTGCTGCTAGTAGGTACGTTCATTGTAACTTTTTTCTGGGTGTTGCTTTTGTTTTCCATTTGAATGGAATATTCCAAAAGACCGTCGTTACCCAATTCTCTTTTAATGGCTTTTTTAATCAAGTCAATGTAATGCTCTTCTAGCCATTCGAAAAAGAAATTAGACGGCACCTGAATAGTCAGAACAGATCCCTTTAACATCAGTGGTTTAATCGGTGTAAACCAGGTGTTGTAGCTCTGCGCTGAAACGTTATCCTTAATTATGGTGAGACAATTATCCCAAACGTTCAAGTGGTTTTTCATTAATTCTTCAATTTTGTTTATCGTGTATATCCATTACTTAATCTGTTGATAATCAAGTATCGTGGATTGAAAATGTAAATAGTGTCGCTCTTAAGCGGGTGCAAATATCAACTTAACTTTCTTTAAAAAAAAATGAAAATGCTATTGATTTTGTGGAAATTTTAGCAGGGTTTCTTTTTTGATTTTAATTTGAATTATGACCTTGTAGATTCAAAAATTCGTTTAAATACAGACTGTTTTTTTAGTACTTGTTTTAAAAGAATGGTTGATGTCATAATACGAAGTGTTAAGTGTTATTAATTTGGTGAAAGCAAAATTAGAAACACTTGGGTGTTGAAAACCTTTTTCGAGAACTATTATTGGGGAAGAAATTATAATTATTGAGAGCCTAGGTCCTTTACTTGACATTCCGGAAATCTCATTAACTCGCTTAAAATCAACTGATATATGGGTTTGTTTGTAGACAATGTCATTTCGACGTAATTGCTAAAGTTTTTGTCTTCAATCTTAAGTCCTTCTCGGTGAATGATTTGCTCAACTACTGATGTTGTCTCGTATGGGAAAGTAATCTTGCAGAAATAGTGCAATTCTAGGATTGCTAAAACATTGTTTTCAATACTTTCTTGTGCTGCTTGACGGTAACTTTTTATCAATCCAGATGTTCCCAACTTTACACCGCCAAAGTACCTAACGACTACTACGGCACAGTTTGAAAGCGAAGCAGATTTCATGGCGTTTAAAATAGGTAGTCCTGCTGATCCAGATGGTTCGCCATCATCGTTGGCTCTTTCGGATATCGTTTCTTTTCCAAATCTGTATGCGTAACAATGATGATTTGCTCCGGGGTGTTCGGATTTTATTTCTGTAAGAAAAGTTTGGAAATCATCTTCGCAATCACTTGGAAAACAATAAGTTAAAAACTTGCTGTTTTTAACGGTTATGAAGGATTCACTCTTTTTTGTACAAGTAAAAAGCATATTAATAAGCTAAGTATAATGCTAGGCATGATAGACTTAGCGAGATTATTTTATTTCGGTTTATAGGCTCTTTAAATAGTGCAATAGATCCTATGCTGCTTATGAGTAAAGTTCCTATGCTGAAAAGAAGAAAATACAATGGGTTGTTAGTAGTTTGTTTAAATGCAAGTAGATAAAAATGTATGCTAGCGTAATTTATGGAACCTAAAACAACTCCAATTAAAATGTCTATTCTTTTTATCCTAAATTGAGTGAAAAGGACTTGAATAGCTCCTAAAGTGGCGGCTATCAAGAAGATAATGCTTGCATTTAATCCAGTTGTCCAGTCGCTGTTTTTGGATATCCAGGCAAGGAAAAAGTCAACTATGCCACTCCCTAATAAAACGACGAGTGGTAGCCAAAGATCTTTTTTTCTTTTTTTTTCTCCTTTTGTGAATTGATATAGTATAATACTGGCTATTGCTATAGGTAAGGCTAAAATGGTTTTGATTCCAATAGAGTCTTTGAAAATTAGAAAAGAAAGAAATATTGTTACAAATATGGAGAGTTTACTGGCCATAACTGTTAAGCCAATTCCACTTTTTTTTGTGCTATAGCCTATTAGAACAAAGGTTGTTATGAAAAGTAATCCAAGAGCTAGTAGTGGCCAAATGTTGTTTGTGAAATTGTCATTTAGCTCATAAAGATGCTGTCTGTTTACAAGAAAACCAATGATAGCAGCAACAAAATAATTTGTAACCACGGTAATGTTCAAATTATCACCATTGTTTCCATGCCATTTGAATACCCAGAATATACTTGTGGTAAATACAATGGCTATGAATAATGCAATCATGAAGCGTAAATATACAAGTTGTCTGTTGCAGTTTCAATTTGCTCAACTAGATGTGGAAAGTTAATTGATGGGGCTTTTGTACCTGAATTTAGTTGATTAGATTTTGATTTAATGATTCGGATTTGTTGGAACGCATTTTGATCTATAAAAAATTGCAATGTCTTTTGTCCGCCTTCAACCAGTAAATGACCAATATGGTATTTTGAATACAATGTTTTTAAGTCAGCTTTGAATGTCTTTGGGGTAATTGGTATATAGTTTTCATGTTGTGATGTTCCAAATGAGACTTTCATTTTGGTTTCGTCCGAAACCAATCGTGTATCTAACCTTGGATTATCTTTTATTATAGTGTTGGTTCCAACGCAAATGGCATCCACTTCTGTTCTGAATTTGTGGCTTATTAGATCGGTTGCTATTCCACTTATTTTTTCAGAACCTTTTTCGCCGGCTATGAATCCATCTTTTGATTCAGCCCATTTTAGGGTAATGAAAGGAGTGTTGGTTTTTATACCGTGTAAGAAAACGGGGTTTATTGATGTGGCTTCTTTTTCGAGTAAGCCCACTTTTACTTCTATTCCGCTGTCGATTAATTTTTTTACGCCATTTCCAGCTACCAATGGGTTGGGGTCAAGCATGGCAACGGTTACTTTTTTTATGCCAGATTGTATCAGTAAGTCAGCGCATGGCGGTGTTTTCCCAAAGTGGCTGCAGGGTTCTAAGCTTACAAATGCTTCGGCATCAGAAATTTGTTCTGGATTTAAATCTTTAAGAGCATTGACTTCGGCATGGGCCTCTCCGTATTTTTCATGAAATCCTTCAGAAATGATGGTATTATTTTTTACAATCACACAACCTACCATCGGATTTGTTTTTACCTTTCCGAGTCCCAATTTTGCTAGGTTAAGGGCGCGCGACATAAAGTGCTCTTGTTCCATATAGAGCAAAGAAAATGATTTGATGGCGATTACAGTTCACGGAAACAATTCTGCTGGTTATTTTTTGAAAATATTCAAGCAAAAATTGTTGGATAAATACCCTGAAGGCGAGATAGAAAGTATCTTTCGGCTTGTTTTGGCTGATATTATAAATTGGCCTTATTCAGAAACTTTGCATTTAGATGGTAAGCGTTTCTCGGAATCAGAAATTTTAAAAGTGCATAAAGCATTGGAAAAATTACAAGAAGGTGTGCCGATACAATTGGTAGCAGGGGTAACAGAATTTTATGACCTGAAAATAATAGTGAATGAGCATGTGTTGTTTCCTAGACCTGAAACAGAATATCTAATTCACATTATCAAGAAGGAGATAAGTTCAGTGCCAAGTAAAATCTTGGATGTTTGTTCAGGTTCTGGTTGTATTGCAATAGCCTTGAAATCGATATTTCCGAACTCTCAAGTAGTTGCTTTTGAGAAAAGTAAAGAGGCTTTGAAGGTGTCGATTAAAAATTCTGAAGAATTGAATTTACCTGTTGAATTCAATGAACTCGACATTATAGAAGGGCATTGGCCTATTGATAAAGTAGATGTTTTGGTTTCAAATCCACCATATATACCTTATGCTGAATTGGGTGATATTGATGAACATGTATGGAACCATGAGCCAGAAATGGCTTTGATGGTGCCAGATAACAATCCACTAATTTTTTACGAGCGAATTCTTCAAAAAGGGAAAGAAATCATGGCGAACAATGGGCATTTGTTCTTTGAAATCAACCCTCATTTTGCAAACGAATTGCTTAGTTTAGGACAAGATTTAGGCTATGCGTCAAAATTGATATTAGACCTAGAAAACAAGAACCGTTTTTTGCATTGTCAATGGCAAGGGAAATAGAATTAAAAATTCAGGCTTTAAGAACTGAATTGCATCAATTAAATCACTCGTATTACGTTCAACATACTTCTGTAGTAAGCGATTTGGAGTTTGATGAAAAATTAGCTGAATTAGAACAACTTGAAAAAGATTATCCTGAATTCAACGACCCTAATTCACCTACAAAAAGGGTAGGTGGTGAGCTTACGAAAGATTTCAAGTCGGAAAAACATTCCGAACCAATGTTGTCTTTGAGCAATACCTACAATATTGATGAACTCAATGAATTTTTTGATCGCGTTGAAAAAGGACTGGGAAAAGAAGCGCTCTATTTTTGCGAATTAAAATACGATGGTGTTGCCATTGCGTTGCATTACACTGATGGTATTTTAACCAAAGCTTTAACCCGTGGTAACGGAGTTGAAGGGGAGGATGTTACCATCAACGTCCGAACGATTCGTTCTGTGCCATTGGTCTTGAAAAGCAAAATTTCTTTAGAGGCAAGAGGTGAAATTTTATTGCCTTTTGACGCTTTTGAGAAACTCAATATTCAAAGAGAAAAAGATGGTGAAGATTTGTATGCGAACCCTAGAAATACAGCTAGTGGAACATTAAAATCAAAAGACTCAGCAATAGTTGCTCAAAGAAATTTAGACTGCATAGTGTACAGTTTGTATGGCTATGGTATTGAAAGTCAGCAAGAAGCTATAGAGTTGTTGCATCAGCAAGGTTTTAAAACACCAAGTGCAAAAGAACAATGGCAAGGATTGTTTAAGCGAGAACAAACAGCACAATTTATTGAGTATTGGGATAAGAAACGACATCAATTGCCTTTTGCAACCGATGGTGTTGTCATCAAAGTAAACGACATAAACAATCAGCAAGAATTAGGTTTCACAGCCAAATCGCCTAAATGGGCAATAGCCTATAAATTTCCAGCTGAAGCACAAAGCACTAAGCTGAACGATGTTGTCTATCAGGTTGGAAGAACAGGATCCATTACTCCAGTGGCAGAACTTACGCCTGTAGAAATAGCAGGTACAATGGTGAAAAGGGCCAGTCTTCATAACGAAGATCAAATTGAAAAACTCGATTTGTATTTTGGTGATTCTGTATTTGTAGAAAAGGGAGGTGAAATTATCCCGAAGATAACAGCGGTGGATGTGTCGAAGCCTAGAGGTCAAGATAAAGTGAAGTTTATTGAAAATTGCCCTGAATGTAATACACCACTCAGTAAAATTGAAGGGGAAGCCAATCATTATTGTTTGAACGAATCTTCATGCCCACCTCAAGTGAAAGGGCGAATTTTGCATTTTGTTTCGAAAAAAGCAATGGAATTTGAGCATTGGGGAAGTGAGACAATAAGTGAGTTGGTTAACAAGGGAATCATTTCAGATTTTACCGATTTGTATACTCTTACAAGAGATCAACTTTTTCAATTGGATAGAATAGCCGAGAAAAGTGTTGACAATTTATTGAGTGGAATAGAAAAATCTAAAGAACGCTCACTATCTCGGGTGATATTTGCATTGGGAATACGCCATGTAGGAGAAAAAACGGCGAAAATATTGGCGAAAAAAATAGGTAGTCTTAAGGCAATAGCGTCTATGAGTCAAGAAGAATTGGCTAATTTGGACGAAATTGGAGGGAAGATAGCCGATAGTATATTTTTATATTTTTGCTTGCCTGAAAATCAGAAGAAAATTGAGTTGATAACACAGTTTGGTTTAAAAGTCGAAGAAGAGTTTATGCCAGACGAAAGTCAATATCATCCTTTTGTAGAAGGTAAAAAAATTGTTGTTTCAGGTGTTTTCGAAATCATCAACCGAAAGGTTTTGGAAGAGAAAATAGAATTTTTAGGAGGTATAAAAGTTTCAGGTATTACAAGCAAAACTGATTTGGTAGTTGTTGGTAAAAACATGGGGCCAGCCAAAAAGGAAAAAGCTGAAAAGTTGAATATAACTATGATGACAGAGCGTGAGTTCTTGAACAAAATTAATATAGATTGTTAAGACGATTAAAAGATTATTTCGCTAATAAACGCATCCTAAAAGCTATCGATAATAATCAACGCAATGGATTTGTTAACCTTTCACAGGTCAAGTCATTGTGCTTGATAATCAATGCTGAAGAGTATGATTTAGGAAAGGGTTTGGACAACCTTTTGGCCTTGATAAAATCAGATATACCATCGGTAAATAATTTGGATATCATTGCTTATACAGCATTAAAAGAAAAGAATTTTACGCCAAGAATTTTGGAATTTCAAAAAAGAAAGAACGCATATTTACTTCAAAATAAGCACTTCGGATTTTCATATTCTTTGCGTCATCCAAAATTAAAAGAGGTTTTAGTTCAAAAAAAATTCGATGCTATGATTGTCTTCAATAAAAGCAATCATTTGGGTATTAAAAGATTGGTGAGTGAAATCGTTTCGGAATTTAATGTTGGCTATCACAGCAACGAAAACATTGAAGTTTTTGATTTTATGATGAAATCAGATCTTAAAATTCACTCGTTTGGTAAAGAAATATTACGCTATTTAAAATTGATCGATGATAAATCTTAAAGGTACTGGTGTTGCGATGGTTACACCGTTTGATGATAAAGGAGCTGTAGATTATAATGGGCTCAAAAAATTGACTCGTCATCTTATAAATGGTGGAATAGAGTATTTGGTAGTACACGGTACAACGGGTGAAAATGTAACGCTTACTAAAGAAGAGAAAATCAAAACTTTGGCCTGTGTGGTTGAAGAGAATAATGGTGCTTTGCCTGTAATTCTTGGGCTAGGAGGTAACAATACAGCCGAAACAGCTAAATTTTTTTCAAATTCAATTTTCGATCAGGGTGTAAACGGAATTTTGTCAGTAAGTCCATATTACAACAAACCGACACAAGAAGGTATTTATCAGCATTATAAGTTCATTAGCGAACAAAGCGATTTGCCAATCATCATGTACAATGTTCCTGGTAGAACCAGTAGCAATATGTTGCCTGAAACGACATTAAGGCTTGCCGAATTAAAAAATATAGTAGCTATAAAAGAAGCGAGTGGAGATATGGAGCAAATCATGCATTTGATTGCCCATAAACCAAAAGACTTTTACGTTATATCTGGTGATGATCCTATCGCGTTTCCATTAGCAGCTGCTGGAGGTGATGGAGTAATATCTGTTATTGGAAATGCTTTTCCAAAAGAATTTTCGGATATGTTTAGAGCCACGTTTGCAAACAATATGGATTTGGCTAGAGAATTACATTATAAGTGCTTGCCAATCATACCAAAGTTGTTTCAAGAAGGAAACCCTGCAGGAGTTAAAGAAGTATTGAGATTTTTGGGTGTTTGTGGTAACCAAGTCCGTTTGCCATTGGTTCCAGTTAGTTCACAACTTAGTGCTGATTTGAAAAAGTGTACCGATACTATTCTGTCTTAATCGCGCTGGCCAAATATACTAGTGCCTAATCGTACATAAGTACTGCCATTATTCATAGCTATAGTGTAGTCTTTGCTCATGCCTGTGCTAATTTCAGACATAGATGGGTAGACTTTTTTTGCTTGGTCAAACAAGGCTTTAATTTTTGAAAATTCAGTATTTACTTGTTCTTTATCTTCAGTATTACTAGCCATAGCCATCAAACCTTTTAATTCAATGTTTTTGAATTCATCGAAAGCTCTGTCTTCAACTTGGGTAGAGAATTCCTCTGGAGAAAAACCAAATTTAGTTTCTTCTTGTGCAATGTGAATTTGTATAAGAACGGCAATATTCCTATCATTTTTTATCGCTTGCTTGTTTATTTCTTGTAATAGTTTTATGCTGTCAACAGCATGAATAAGGTGCACAAAAGGAGCGATGTATTTCACTTTGTTGCGTTGCAAGTGACCAATAAAATGCCAAAATATATCGTTTGGTAAAGCCTCTTTTTTGTCTACCAACTCTTGGATGTAATTTTCTCCAAAATCGCGTTGCCCTGCAGAATATGCTTCTAGAATGTTGCTAGAAGGTTTGCGTTTAGAAACGGCTATTAACTTACAATCAGAATGTAACGTTTGCTTTATTTCAGAAAGATTGCTTTGTATGCTCATTACAATTCCAAAATGGTCATGCCACTTCGCATTTTTGGTTCTATATAAGTGCTTTTTGGAGGCATAAATTCACCATTGTCAGCAATTTTAAACAGTTCTTCTGTCTTAACGGCTTCTAAGTAGAATCCTATGGTATTACCCGCTTTAACAACTTTGTCAGAAAAATCTTCTAAAGTAATTTCTCCACCAATGTGAGTAATGCGTTTGTCATTTCTCTCATCTTTTACTTGGCAAATAGAACAAAGTATCTTATTTGAAACTCTACTAGATGCTAGTCCCGAAACAACTGTTGAACCTTCGCCTTCAATTTTAAGAGTGTACACTTTACCTTCAAAACACATTTTTACATCACCTTCTGGGTGAGCGTATTGTTGAATGATGGTGTCGGCAATGTTTTTTGCTTCATCAGCATCCTTTGCTTTGAATAGTCGGTGGAATGGTAGAATACTCAACTGAGTATGGGGTATGAAGTAGCTAAGTAAACCTCTAAAGTTGGCATTTTCATTAGAGTTGGTTAGCGCTCTTTCTTGAGCTAATAGTGTTGATGAAGCTGAACGATGATGTCCATCAGCAATATAAAGGTTCTCTATTTTTTCAAAAGCTTGTTCAATACTATTGATATGATCGGTATCAGTTATAATCCATAAGGAATGACGAATTCTGTCAGTAGTAGTAAAATCATATTCCGGACTTGTATGCGTATAACGACTAATGATGTCTTCAATGGCCTCATTCTCTTCATACATCATCAAAACTGGCTCTGCATTGAAATTGCATATATCCAAGTATTTTTTGAATGTTTCCTCTCGCTTAGCTAATGTGAGTTCATGTTTCTTGATTACATCATTACGGTAATCGTCTGTAGAAGCACACCCTATAATACCAGTGTAACTGTGTTTGCCATTAATTTGACGGTAGATGTATAGGCTGTTTTTTTTATCAGGAATGAGTATTTCGTCTTTTACGAAATCAGTGTAGCGTTCTCTAATAGCTTCAAAACGTTCTTCGCTATTGGCTTTGCCAGGTACGTTTGGGTAATTTGGTTGGAGTATATGAATGAAACTAAAAGGATTTTCTTCCAATTTTGAACGAAGAGCTTTTTTTGTATACGAAAGATAAGGTCTGGATGCTACCAATTGTACTTTATCTCTACTGGGTCTAACCGCTTTAAAGGCTTTTACTTTAGCCATAGTTCCTTCTATGTTTTTAGGGGTGTCGAATGTAATAAATCTTATAAGAATTATGAATCCTAATATTGAAGAATAAAAAAAGCCTCAAAAGGGTTACTTCTGAGGCTTTTAATGAACTGTTATAGAGTTGAAATTAGATCTCTTGAACTTCAGCTTTTATGTACAACATAGTTTGTGCAGGCTCTGTATTAGCCGTAACTGTAACTGTCTTTTGCTGACTTCCTTTTTGTTTTCCTGGTTTGTAAACCACTTCAATCTCTCCTGTAGCTCCAGGTGCGATTGGTTCTTTAGGGAACTTAGGAACAGTACAACCACAAGATCCTGTTGCTTTTTGAATGATCAAAGGTTCGGAACCTGTGTTTGTAAATGAAAATATTTTAGTGTTTTCACTGTCTTGGTTGATTTTTCCAAAAGTGTGTTCTGTTTCACTAAAGTTAATAGTAGTGCTTGGACCTGCTGGGGCACTTGGTGCTTCTGGAGCAATGTTGTTGTTTGCAGGCAATGCTGGAGAAGCGATTGGAGCAGCCGGAGCTTGATTTACTCTGCCAACTAATCGACCTTGGTCAATACTGTCTTTGTTTGAAACTATAACAGTATTTGCAATGAGGGTAATTGCTATAACACCTAATAAACCAACTTTAATTTTTTCCATTTCCATTTTTTAAATTATTTGAACAAAAATAACAATCAAGGCTTATTAGCAGCCAATTGTTTGTCGTAATTCCCTGAATCTAAAATCTCAAGAGCATCTTGCAGGGCTTCGTTGATGTCTGATATTACATAGTAGAAGGCGTCGGAATCGAATATGTTGCGTGCTATTAAAGCTCTAATTCGTGCTGTTATTACTGCTTCCGATTTTTTGAAATCGCTTTCGTTCCATTCAATTCCTTCTTTTTCAGCCATTGCTTTAAGTTCGGCTAAATTGTCTTCCGACAATTTGAAATTTTGTTTGAAGGCTATTACATCTGGATACAACTTACCTAGTTTTCTTCTGTCCTTTTCTACAAAGTCTAAAGAGAATGAATTGGTAATGCCTTTGCGAATCATCGCCGTTAACATTGTACTATTATTCGATGTATCTAGTGGTGTAAAAAGGTCAGGAGTAATGCCTCCGCCGCCATAAACTATGCGTTTGTGATCTGTGAAAAACTTCAAACTGTCTGGAAAAGAGATGCTATCCAATGAAAACAATTCTCCGCTTGTATAACGGTCGTAGCGCTCTTTATAATAAGCTTCTATACCATCACCGTAGTTTCTTTGAATGCATCTGCCAGATGGCGTGTAATAGCGGCTAATGGTTAGTCGCATTGCTGAACCGTCAGGCAACATAAACGGTTTTTGTACCAAACCTTTACCAAACGATCGTCTTCCAACGATAAGTCCTCTATCCCAGTCTTGAATGGCACCTGAAACAATTTCACTTGCTGAAGCAGAACCCTCGTCAATAAGTACAATCAATTTTCCTTCTTCAAAATTACCAGCAATAGTAGCGCGTGATTCTTCTTTTGGGAAGCTTCGGCCTTTGGTATAGACTATGAGTTTATTCGGTCCTAAAAATTCATCGGCTAAATCGATGGCTGTTTTAAGATATCCACCTCCGTTACCCTGTAAGTCCAACACTAGGTTTTTCATTCCTTTTTCTTGCATTGGAGCTAGTTTAGCTTTGAATTCTTCTACAGTATTAGCGGCAAAACGATTGACTTTAATATAGCCTGTTTCGTCGTTCAACATAAATCCAGCATCAACCGAATAGATAGGTATTTTGTCTCTTGTAATGGCGAATTTCATTACGTTTTTCTCACCTTTTCTAGAAATACCAACATTTACAACAGTTCCTTTTTTTCCACGCAATTTGCTTACTACGTCATTGTTCGTAATTCCAATACCAGCAACTAATGTGTCTTCAATTTCTACAATTTTGTCTCCAGCTCTAATGCCTAATTTCTCAGACGGACCGCCCGCAATAGGGCTAATAACCAATATTGTGTCCTTTAAAATGTTGAATTGAATACCAATACCATCGAAGTTTCCTACCAGTGGTTCGTTCATTTTTTTCAATTCCTCAGCTGGAATGTAAACGGAATGTGGGTCGAGATCTTCAAGTGTTTTTCGAATAACAGAAGTTATTAAGTCGTTGTTATCAATGCTGTCGACGTAAAAACGATCGAGTTGATAAAAGAAAGCATTAACTTTTTCCAATTCATTTCTCAATTCAACGCTTTGGGCGCTAAGGGTAAATGAAGCAAGGATTAATGCAGCAAAAGAGAATATTTTATTCACGGAATGTAATTGTTTGCTTAAAAGTAATTTTTTTGTGTGTTAATTTGCTGTTAAACTAGGTTAACGGATTAAAGCTGTAGCTAAGCGGTTAACTTTAAGAATGATATTTGTGCTATGATTTTGTTTGTCGAAGACGATCTTATTACTCAGTTTATTTACCAAGATTGGTTTGGGCAAAACCCTGCTTTTAGATTAGCGGAATCACTTTCTGAGGCTAGAGAAATTATAGCGACTGAAAATATAAGATGCATTGTAGCCGATATCCACCTTACTGATGGTCTGATATTTGATTTGAAACAGGAAATAGCCAACTTAGAGGTGCCTGTGGCTTTAGCTTTTGGAAGCAATATGCGACCTGAAGAGCAAATACTGTTGGAGCAATTCCCTTATACGGAAAAGTTTAAAAAACCTTTGGATAAAGCTATGCTTGAAGAATGGTTTACTTCTTTAAACGTATGGTAAATACAGCACCTTCACCAGGGGTTGATTCTATAGTTATTGTACCATCGTGAGATTCGATAATCTGTTTTACTAAAGTTAACCCAACACCTGTACTAGCACCAGATGAATCGCCTGTGCTAAAACGATCGAATACGTTTACTTTATAGGTGTCTACACCAATTCCATTGTCTTTTATCTGTATAATATGATCGTCTTCATTTGTGATGTAAGAAATGATGATGTGTGGAGGAATTTCGGGTTTACTATATTTTATGGCATTTGAAACTAAGTTGAAAAATACGCTCTGCCACTGTGCTTTCTTAACCTTTATTTCTGTTTTTTCGTCAATATTGATTTCAATTTTAGCTTGCGTTTTTTCTATTTGAAAATTAAGTGGCTGTATAGCACTCTCTATAATGTCGTAAAGTTTTGATGCTTGTGCCATTGCTCCATCGCTGCTATCCGATCTTAATACTTCAAGTGTATCGAGTGTTTTCAATAAAATCTGTCTTCCTGCTTCATCAAACAGTTTAGAAAATTTTTCGCTGCCTTCTACTCGCATCCCTAGTATTTTAGCCAATTCGATGATGTTATGTGCAGGAGTTTTTAAATCATGGCTAAGTGTAAAAGATACTTGTTCTAAAAGCTTTGATTTTTTTTGAATTTCACGTGTTCTTGCGGCAATCTTTTTTTCTAATTGAATATTCTGCAAACGAATAATGCGCAATCGCCAATGCACGATACCATAAATAAGTATAACCAGAACCAACAATATGCTGATCCAAAACAAAGGTTGAAGATAAAATGCTTGTCCAATTTCAAAATTATACGTGCACAGTACTTCGTCGTTGTTGTTTTTTATCGTCAAAGTGTAATCACCGTATGAAAGATCTTTGATGACTAATTTTTTACTTTGAAGCCTTTGCGAAAAATCTTTTTTGCCTTCTAAAGTGTAAACTAAACTGAGTTCTCTTTTTAAAGGTGACGGTATGATGGCATCTAAATTGAATTCAACAGTGTTGCTGCTTCCTAATGGGGTTTTCTGACTGATTGGATAGCCGTTTATAAAAACACTTTTGATTTTAATGTTGGCATTGATGTCTTTATCCGTATAGATGTTTTGTTTTAAGAGTAAGCCGTTGTTCGTCTCAAAAATTAAATCGGTATTGTTAGGTGAGGAGTAAGCACCATTGAGCAACAAGTCGTCAAAATATACAGATGGCTGTATGTTGCTTATTTCATTGTTTTTGATGTAAAATAGATCGCTAGGAAGTATACCGTAAATACCATTTTGATGTTCAAAAACGGATAAAACAAAACCAGAGTTTAAGGCATTGCTTTGATCTATACTAGCTTCAAACTGTAAAGCATTGTTGAAGACTTTAATGCCGTAACCTTCTGTGCAAATCCACCATTCATCCCCAATTCTAGAAACACTTTTGATGTTGCCTTGTATACCGTTGTTCTGATAATCTATGTAGTTGTTTGTGTTTTCGACATCGGTAACGCCACCTTTTTTACTGTAGGCTAAGATTCTATTGTTACTTGTTACAAATCCTATAACCTCATTGTGAAGTAGTCCATTGGTAGTATTCACAATTTTTTGCCCGTCTGAGCCAATAATCAAAACTCCCGATCCAAAGCTACCTATGTAAATTTTGTTGTTGTAACGTGCGATAGTACCATTCGCTTCAAAGTCATTGAATGATATTCTCTTTTCAGTTCCAATGGAATCGATTATCAAAAGAAAATCTTTATGAACTACATATATGTCAGAGCCTATTAATTTGCTAGCAAGTATGCCTTTCCCTGTGTGAATTATTTCTTTCGAATTAGAAAAAGATTTTGTTTCAATTTTTAGCTTGAGAACTGCAGATTGCGTGTTAACAATCAAAGTATTGTAGTTACTACCAGCTAAACGGAAGTCTTCACTATTCTCAATAGCAACATAAATTTCTTCTAGATTGAGGTAAAACAAGCCATACCCATTGGTGCCAATCCAAAGATGTTGACCTATGACTTCAACACAATTGATGCCTACTTCTTGAAAGTTATTGCCAATTTTAAGCGGAATTAAGGTTTTAGTACCTAAATAATGAAGGAATAAATTTCTTGATTCTGCGATCCATAGACTCCCGTTTTTTGCGAGTGCTACATCATTAAAATTTTGAAAATCGGTTGGCTTTAATGCATATGTTTTGCCATTTTTTGAGACAATTATACTATCCGTTAAATTGTAAGTATACCCATCAAATTGTTTTTCATCAATAGAAGGTGTTGTTTTTTGAAGCGATGACTGAACATATAAGCTGTCGCCATTATTTAAAACGATACCAAGGTTATTGGCATCGAAAATAGCTTGAGGAAAGAATTCGTCTGATTGATAGATGTAAAATGATTTAGAACCATCGGATTGTAGAAGTCCGTTGTCGTTGGCTATGTAGATGTAGCCATCATCGGCGATTTTTATATCGTAAATGAAATTGGACTTTGAAAGACTATCGCTGCATTGAAAAAATTGAAGTTGCCCGTAGGAAAGCATCGAACATAATAGAAACGATATGGCGAACATACAACGCATTAATAGCTCTGTTTTTTGTTTCTATAATCGTAACGAATATTAACCTTAAATCGATATTGTGGAACACCACCAATTGGGATGGCAAAAAATGGAACAGCTTCGTTGTATTGATTCAATACATAGATGCTCATATCGTTGATACGACTTTGGTTTTTTACAATTTGTAAATCCATAGTCTTACCTTGTTCTTCTGAATCTATTATGTGAGTAGAATGTACACTTTCGTTGTCGCCAGAAGTGGCTACTTTGTGTCCTGATTTGGTTCGGCTATAAATTTTAATTTCTCCTTCGTCATCAAAATCAAAATTTACTTGTTTAATCGACTTTGTTTTGGTGTCAATAAACGGATAAATGTGGGCAACAGTAAAGGGTCTGTCTTTAAGTCTAAAAGTATAGTTGTAGGTGAAAATATTGGCTCCTAATATGGAGGTGTTTTTATCGTTGTTTAAACTAAGACTAACTCTATAAGTATTGCCGTCATCACCACTAATTCCGGTAGCTATAAATTTAAAAATGTAGGCGTCAAATTCTTTAATGTACTCACCTTCTCTAGGGTTGAAGGGGCCTAAATTAAACCACTTTTCATCGTATTTATTGAGCTCAGAAAATTCAACAGTGTTGAGTAGTTTTCCGCTATCGTAACCTTCTTGTTTCACAAAACTTCTAGCGGCAGGTTTGCTATAACATTGAAAACCACCAAAAATTTCGAATCGAGTTGTGGTATTGTATCTATCGCCAACCAGAAGGTCGTTTTTAGCACCTATTTCAGGATCGAAGATGCGTACATAGAACGGTTTAGAGAATGTTTTAGGAATAAGGAAAAAGAATATTTGCAGTTGGTCATCGTCACCAAACTTGCTGTCCGCGTCGCTTCCGAACGTAGTTACAAAATCTATACCCTCTTCAGGAGACGGTACTGTTTGCCCAAACACGAATGTAGTATACAATAATGCCAATAAGGCGTATGTTAAGTTCCAACTTCGCATTTTTTGTAGATACAGCATATTGGGATGAAGAGCCCAGGCCTTACCTGCTCAAATATAGTAAGCTTTATATTGTAGTTACCTTTCTTATGGTACTTATGGTTTAGGACTTCGTCGAAATAGACATTGCCGTCTCCAGTTTCCCAAGCGAAAGTGTAAGGAATTTCACTGTCATTTTCCACATTGTAGGTTTTAACTTCAATGTAGTTTGACTTTTCAGGGATTTGTTCCATTATCAAGCTATTGTTGTCGAGAAATACCACGGTAAGTGTTGTATCACTACGTCTTTTATAGCCTAAACTATTGTCTTCGGTAATCAGTTTTATTTTATGTTTTCCACTGTTGTTGAAACAGTGATTAAGTTTTGGACCATTGTAACTTTTGCCATCGTCTGTACGCCATTTTAGTTTTTGATTTGGATTTCCAGGGTCGATGCTTTCAGACGCATCAATTTTTATGCAATAGCGCAAACTCTCTCTAATACCATAGTCGGGAGTACAGGGTGAATTGATATTTTGAGTAGCCCAATTGTAGAACATGGTTGAATCTATTCCAGGATAATATTCTACCATTAAATCCAAAATGTTTTGAGCTTTTTCTACTTCTTTAAGTTCAATGTAGGTTAAGTACAATTGTCGATAATCAGAAGTGTCTTGATCAACGAATTCTAGACTATGATTGTAGTATACCGCAGCATTTTGAAACTCTTGAAGACTGAAGTAGGCTTCACCAAGTAAATGATTGGTGTAATATGAATTGCTATCGCTACGTGCTTGACGCAATGCATTGATGGCTTTACTGTATTCTTCTCGGGCAATGTATTTTTCTCCTCGCAATAGATTACGAGAATACTGTGCCGAACTAAGTAAAGGCAAACAAATGAATATGCTCCAAACGATTAAGCGCATTAGAAATTAGGCGAAAGGTTGTAAGATTTGTAAAAGTTATCGATAATGTCTACAGTTTCTTCTTCATTGTCGGCCAATTGTATAAAGTCCATGTCTTGGGGGCTGATGTTTTGATATTTTTCAAACACTACTTTCTTGAGCCAATCGATTAATCCCGACCAAAAATTTCTGTTGACAAGTATAATAGGAAAGGTTCCAATTTTATTTGTCTGTATCAAGGTCAGTGCTTCAAAAAGCTCATCTAATGTGCCGAATCCTCCTGGCAATACAACAAAGCCTTGGGCGTACTTTACAAACATCACTTTTCTTACGAAGAAAAAATTGAAATTTATCAGTTTATCTTTATCGATGTAGGGATTTGCTTCTTGTTCGAAAGGCAACTCAATATTCAAACCAACACTTGTACCGTTGCCTTCTTTTGCACCTTTATTTCCTGCTTCCATGATGCCTGGACCACCACCAGTTATAACTCCGTAACCATGTTTAGTTAATCGAGTTGCAATACGTTCGGCAAGCAAATAATTTGGGTCGCTAGCAGGGGTACGGGCCGATCCAAAGATGCTGACACATGGGTTTATTTTGGACATTTTTTCAAATCCCTCAACAAACTCAGACATGATTTTAAAAATAGCCCAACTATCGTTAGTCTTTATATCATTCCAAGATTTACTCTCTAAGCTATCTTTAATCTTTTTCTTGTTTTCCATACTAGTGCATTTCTTTTGCTAAGTATTCAGCGGTATGACCTTCGGTTAGTATCATTTCCTCTGGAGTGCCTGAAAATACAATATTTCCACCTTCTTCGCCACCCTCAGGACCCAAATCGACGATATAATCTGCCGTTTTAATGATATCTAAGTTGTGTTCGATAACAATAACCGTATTACCAGACTTCACCAAACGATTTAAAACAGTTAATAACATTTTTATATCATCAAAATGCAATCCAGTACTAGGTTCATCTAATATGTACAAAGTTTTTCCAGTATCGCGTTTAGAAAGCTCAGCGGCTAATTTTACTCGTTGAGCTTCACCACCGGATAAAGTAGTGCTCTGTTGGCCTAATTTTAAATACCCTAAACCAACATCTTGCAAGGTTTTAACCTTCTTGTAGATTTTAGCTAAATTTTCGAAAAATACAACCGATTCATTGATGGTCATTTCTAAAACATCTGAAATGGATTTGCCTTTGAATCGAACTTCAAGTGTTTCTCTGTTGTAACGTTTACCGTAACATGTATCGCATTCTACGTACACATCAGGCAAAAAATTCATTTCTATTTTCTTTAATCCAGCACCTTCACAAGTTTCGCAACGTCCGCCTTTGGTGTTGAATGAAAACCTTCCAGATTTGTAACCTCTAATTTTGGCTTCATTGGTGCTAGCAAAAAGTGTTCTTATTTCATCGAATACTTTGGTATATGTAGCCGGATTACTTCTAGGCGTTCTTCCAATTGGCGATTGATCGATATCAATTACTTTATCCAGATATGAAAGGCCTTTAATTTCTTTGTAAGATTCTATTTTTTGCTGAGCTCTGTTCAGTTGGTTGGCAGCAATAGGGTATAGAGTTTTGTTTATTAAAGTTGATTTGCCACTTCCAGAAACTCCTGTGACAACGGTTAATGTACCCAATGGGATTTTTAAATCAACATTTTGAAGGTTGTTGCCATTCGCACCTAACAACTGTATGAATTTTCCATTTCCAGGACGGCGTTCAAAGGCATTTTCTATGATGTTTTCTCCCTTAAGATACAATGCTGTAGAGCAGTTACTGGCTAGAAATTCTTCCACATTGCCTTCTGCATTTATTTTTCCGCCAAGCTTACCTGCACCGGGGCCAATATCAACGATGTAATCAGCATGCAACATCATATCTTTATCATGTTCTACCACGATGATGCTGTTGCCTAAATCTCGCAATTGAAGCAAGCTGTGTATCAATTTACTATTGTCGCGCTGATGTAGTCCAATACTGGGTTCATCTAAAATGTAAAGAACACCAACAAGTTGAGTGCCAATTTGTGTTGCTAAACGTATGCGCTGAGCTTCACCACCACTTAATGACGATGATCTTCTGTTAAGACTTAGGTAAGTAAGCCCCACATCATTTAGAAATAAGCAACGCTTCTTGATTTCAAGAATAATTTCTTTAGCAATTTCTTTTTCTTTCCCTTCTATAATAGTTTCAAGGTTTTTTATCCATGCCTCGAATGTAGAAAGGTTAAGAGCCGTTACTTCCGCTATATTTTTGCCGTCAATTTTAAAAAATAAACTGCTCGGTTTTAGTCGAGTTCCATTGCAATTGCTGCATTCTACAGTGCTTATAAATTCAGTTACTTTTTTTAATGTGGCTTTATTTCCTGGGCTTTTAGCATTGCCTTCAATAAGTTTTACCAAACCGTGATAGGTGGTGTTGTAATCCTTTAAGCCAATGTCACTTTTAATGACAATGTTTTTATCGGAGCCAAATAATATGGCGTCTTGTAATTCCTTTGGGTATTTTCCAAAGGGTGTTGTTATTTTTTCTTTAAATTCTTTAACTAGGGCTTCCAATTGTTTGAAATCCCATGTGTTTTTGATTTTTCCGAGTAATACAATAGCTCCATCAGCAATACTGATGTTTTTGTTTGGAACCAATAAACTAATGTCTACTTCTTCTACGTTTCCAAGGCCATTGCATTTTGGGCAAGCGCCATATGGAGAGTTGAATGAAAACGAGTTTGGTTCTGGTTCATCATATGCTATGCCAGTATCGGCACACATCAATTTTTGAGAGAAAAATCTTGTATCACCAGTGTCTAAATCCAATATTTGAAGTACACCTTTACCATATTTTAGAGCTGTTTTTACTGACTCTCGAAGTCGTTTGTCGCTGCCGTCTTCAAGTTTGGTACGGTCTATAACAAGCTCTATATCGTGGTTTTTATAGCGATTTAAATCGTGATTGTCCGATAGATTAGATATGAGGCCATCTATTCTAACTTTTACAAAGCCTCTTTTGTGATAATTTTCTAAAAGCTCTTTGTAGTGACCTTTTCTTCCACGTACAAGAGGGGATAAGATGCCTATTTTTTTGTTTTTAAATGTTTCCTGTATCAGGGTAATGATCTGCTCTTCGGTATAACGCACCATTTTTTTACCTGTTGCAGAAGAGTAGGCTATTGAAGCACGTGCGTACAGTAGGCGTAAGAAATCATAAATCTCTGTAACTGTTCCAACTGTTGATCGTGGAGATTTATTTACTGTTTTTTGCTCAATGCTGATTACCGGACTTAATCCCTCTATACTATCAACAGGAGGTTTTTCTACGCCGCCAAGAAACTGGCGTGCATAAGTAGAAAATGTATCCAAGTACCTACGTTGGCCTTCAGCATAAATTGTATCGAAGGCTAGAGATGATTTCCCTGAACCGCTAAGGCCTGTGAATACAACGAGTTTATCTCGAGGTATACTCAGCGAAACGTTTTTTAGATTATGCGCTCGTGCTCCGTAAATGCTTAAATTATCAGCCTCGTACTTATCACTTAATACGGCTTTCTTAGTTGGCATCGTTTAGTAAAGGATCGGTGTTGAAATCAGGAATTTTATTGGCTTTAAAGCCAACTTTATGACCATCAACTGGTAACTTGATCTTGTACTTTTTTTGCTTTGTATTGGGAAGTTTAGTTTCTCTCAACCAAGGATTTAAAGTTTTAAGAAGTTTGTAATTTATTTTATTGTCGTAAGCAAAGTCGGCTAAGCTTTCTATGCTAGAATCTACTTCAAAATACGAAGTCTTTACTGCAGGATATAAATCTTGTGGTCGTACATGGAAACCATAATAATCATAGTGACTTAAGATTTGTTTTACAGCCAATATTCTAAATACATAACGAGATGTTTCTGTAACAAAAAGTAAATCGTAATAGTTGTTGGTTTTTTGTCTTTGTAATTGACTTTTTAATCCATTCATACCCATGTTGTATGATGCTGCGGCTAAAGTCCATGATCCAAATTTGGTGTATGCTTCGTTTAAGTAATCGCAAGCAAATTGTGTAGCCAATTCTAAATTGTATCGTTCGTCTACATAGCCGTTTACTTCTAATCCAAAATCGGTAGCAGTTCCTTTCATTATTTGCCAAAAACCGGTTGCACCAGCAGGGCTTACAACATTTTCTAAACCACTTTCTATGATGGCTAAATATTTAAAATCATCAGGCACACCATTTTTCTTAAGAATTGGCTCTATGATAGGGAAGTAACGGTTGGCTCTTTTTAAAAACAAAACAGTTTGCGATTGCCAATACGTATTAACAAGCAATTCTCTGTCTAAGCGCTCTTTAACATCCAGTATGTCAGTTGGAACTATCTCACCAGCAAAAGTCAGTTTTTGAGGTGTTGGTAGTGAATAGATGTTGTAATTGGTCTTGAAGTCGCCTTCATGATTGGTGCTTACAGGAGCAGTTTGCTGAGCTGTGAAAACATTCAATGCGAAGTATGAAAGGGCAAAAAAACCGATTGCACTGCTAACAGAAAGAAGTATTTTTTTCAAAATGAAATTGTGTTTTAAAAAGGACTTATAAAGTTACTAAATGTATTGGCTTTCGCATCTTTTTCACTAATTAAAGCAGCTTCACTTGGCCAATTTATGTTTAAAGTTTTGTCGTTCCAAAGTAAACTATCTTCTGCTTGAGGGGCATATTCTCCTTCGCACTTGTAACAAAAACGAGTGTTATCCTCCAAGGTTAGAAAACCATGAGCAAATCCTTTAGGAACAAATAGTTGCTTTTTATTATCTGCGGTCAATTCTATCGCAAAATGTTTACCATAAGTAGGTTCATCTTTTCTAAGATCGACAACAACATCAAGTACAGACCCCGTAACGACTCTTACTAATTTGCTTTGAGCATAAGGAGGTTTTTGAAAGTGTAAGCCTCTCAATACATCTTTTCCAGATAAACTTTCATTGTCCTGAATGAACTCAGGTTTACGTCCGAGTGCTTTTTCAAGTTCACTTTCCTTGTAACTTTCAAAAAAATATCCTCTATGATCTCCAAATACTTTTGGTTGAATAACGAATAAACCCTTAAAAGATGTAGCTTCTATAGTCAATGTTGGTAGTTTTGCACAAATGTAAAATTATATAAGGCTTTAACTTGGGGACTTAGTATGGAAATGACAAAAATTGACGTCAGTAAAGAAGAATTGAAAGATTATCCGCGCGAAGCTTTTCGTGGACCTTTACTTTATGTAAAAACGGATGAAGAGTTTTCTGAAGTATGGGCGGAATTTTCTAAAAACCAAAAGGTCTTTGGAATCGATACAGAAACCAAACCAAGTTTCAAAAAAGGCCAACAAAATCTTACCGCATTGGTTCAAATATGCAACGGGAGTAGTGTTATAGTGGTAAGAACTTATAAAGGCGTTTTGCCAGAAGAATTGATTGCATTTTTTAATGATGAAAACATTGAGAAAGTTGGTATTGCTACCGCTGACGATATGAAAGATTTAAAAAAGTGCAATGCAGGTTTCGATGCTCATAATGTTATTGATTTGGGCAAATTGGCACTTAAAAAAGGGTTAAAATGTACAGGAGCAAAACGCTTATCGGCATTACTGTTAGGATTTACAATAAGCAAGAGCCAGCAAACAAGTAATTGGGAAAACCCAACTTTAACACCAGCACAACTAACATATGCAGCCACCGATGCGTGGATATGCAATTTGATTTACGATAAACTTAAAGCAATATAAATTTTGGAAGCATTTAAAAGTTTGGGCATTACGGCTCAGTTTGTTCGACCATTGGTTGAAAATGGCATAGAAACACCTACCGAAATACAGGCTTTGGCCATTCCAAAGGCGCTTAGCCAAAAAGATATTATTGCAGTAGCTCCAACTGGAACTGGGAAAACATTGGCGTTTGTTTTGCCGATGTTGATGAAGTTAAAATACCACAAAGACGTAGGAGTTAGAGGGCTTATTTTATTGCCATCCAAAGAACTGGCTGTTCAAGTTGCAGGTATCCTTGATATGGTTATTCAACAATGCGATTTGGAACATGTTTTGTTGTATGGCGGTGTAGGACGTACCAATCAAATAAAAGCTTTAGAGCAAAAACCCGATATCATTGTCGCTACTCCAGCTCGATTTAAGGATATGTATTATGCAGGGCATATTGATATCAAAAAGTTAGAAGTATTGGTACTGGATGAAGCAGATAGAATGCTTGATGGTGGCTTTATAACACAGTTGAGAGATATTTTTGAGGTGATACCTAGCAAGCGTCAAAACTTTTTGTTTTCAGCTACATTCGGAGAGCGAGTACAAAAACTAGTTGACGAATTTTTGTTGAACCCAACTTATATTGAAGTATCGGCTCCGCGAGTTAAAGAAAATATAAAACAACAAATAGCTTATTTAGAAAACAGGATGACCAAAGTAAAAGCTTTGGAAGCAATGTTGATGAAGCCCGAATCTAAAAGAGTTTTGGTTTTTTGTAAGTCTAAAGAAAGCGCAAAACAAACTTTTGCATACTTAGATAGAAAGTTTCAACACGAATGTGGCATCATTACGAGTAATAAATCTCAAAGTTCAAGATTAGAATCGTTTGAGAAATTTAACGATGGAGTGAACCGAATTTTGATCACTACTGATGTTTGCGCTAGAGGAATTGATATTAATGACGTTAGTCATGTAATACAAATGGATGTTGCACGCGATAGCGATGAGTTTTTGCACCGAAGTGGGCGTACGGGTAGGATGGATAAGGATGGTATAAACATTACCTTCTGTTCAGATAATGAGAAGTACTACTTCAAAAAGATTACTGACGATTTGAAATTGAATACTGAAGTGATAACCATTGAAGTTGGTAAGCATGAATACTTACCCGGTGAAAAACACGAAGAAGATCGTGAACTGGATATGCAAAAACAAAAAGACGACCCAGATTACAGAGGCGCTTTTCATCAAAAGAAGAAAATTTACGGAAGAAAGAAATTCTTTAAAAAATAGGCTTAACCATGAACTCAGCTTTGTGGTTAAGTGTATCTACACTTAGTTCTCCACGAAGCTGACCAAAGCCATCGTACCAATTCCAGAAATAAAAATTTCCGTTGGTTATTTTGCGAGGGTTCTCGTACGAACCACACAATTCAAATACGAGTTTTTGAAAAGTTAGTACGTCTTTTTTACCTTCAGATTTGATTGTAAACTCTTTAATTTTCTCAGAACCTAGCTCAATTTCAGCTGTACAATCTACTTTTCGCCAATCTACTTTGGGAAAATAAAGGCGGGAGTAAAATAAATACTCCCCACCAAAATTTATGCGTTGCTTGATGTGTTTACCAGGCAAATAATCCCTAATAGAATTTATAGTTAATTTTTTAGTGTACTCAGCTTCAGCAGGGTTTTTCTCCTTCAACTGTGCATGACCTACAAAAGTTAAGGTCAAAAAAACTATCGATAATATAGATCTGTACAAGAATTTAGTCATTGCTTTCTGTTTCTGTGCTAGCTTCTTGAGCAACAACTTCAACAGCGCTAGTAGCTTCTTTCCTTAGTTTATTAATTAGCTTAATCTGAGCTTTAATTTTGTCAATAATGTTTTTAATTCCATCCACTTTAGCCGTTGCTTCCTTAACTAGCGGGCTGTTTAAGTTTCCAGAGAAAAAAGATAAATTGGTTTCGTACTTAGCTAAAGTTTTTTCTTGTTCAGAAATTTTATCGCGTAAGAATCGAACTTCATTTTTGATCAAATCATCAGCGTTTTGATCTTTTAATAAACCTTGAATTTTGGCTACAAATTTACTTTGCTCAACTTCAGCTTTGCTTAAACCTGCTTTTTCAAAGTAAGTTTCAATGGCTGTATCGTAGGCTTTAGTAACCGATTCTCTTTTGTTTTTAGGTAAATAACCAGCAGCGTTGTATTTAGTGATCAGGCTTTTGATTGCTTTTATTGACGCTTCTTTGTTATCTAAAGCTTCGGCGCTCTTAATTTCTTCAATTATAGCGAGTTTAACATCTAGGTTCTGCTCTAAATCGGCATCTTTTTTCTTAAAGAATTCATCTTTAGTATTGAAAAAATGATCGCAAATTGCTCTGAATTTAACCCATAGTTTTTGTTCATCGCGCTGACGTGCTCTACCAATTTTTTTCCATTGATTCTGAATGTATTTAAGTTCTTTAGTACCTTCAGCCCAATCGGTAGTATCTTTAATAGCATCCGCTTTTTCGATCAATTCAAGCTTGCGTAATTTGTTTTTATCTTGTTCTTGATGAATGTCTTGATAAAAAACTTTTTTGTCATCAAAAAATGAGTTACACAATGCGCGTAATTCATTCCAAAGCTCTTCGCTTTTAGCACGTGTACCAAACGGAAGTGTTTTCCATTTTGCTTGAATGTCTAAAATTTCTTTGGTGTTTTTTTGCCAATCTTTTTCGTTGTTTCTTGCCTCGGCTAGAATGCTTTTAACGCTATCTATTAAACCTTGCTTTTCTTCAACTACTTTTTCGTTTTCTTTCTTCTTGATTTCGAAGTATGCCTTAATATGAGTGTATACTTCATCACAAGCTTTTTGAAATTCGGCTTTTAATTCTTCGTAAACCTCTTTAGGAACTGGACCTGTTTCATACCACTTAGCGATAAGTGCTTTCATTTCTTTGTCAGCATCTTTAGCATCAACTGTCGAAACAACTTTACCTATAGTATCTATGATGCCTTTTTTAATCTCAAGGTTTTTCTTAAGATCAAGTTCTTTAAGGTCTTGATAAATACGAATGTTGTAGAAAAATCTATCGCGAATGGTGTGGTAACGGTTGGTTATATCCTGATGATTGTTCCCCGGTACTCTACCTATAGTCTTGAATTCTTCGTCAATAGCTTTGAAAGTGTCAAAGGCTACTTTGATGTTCTCTTCTTCTTTAACTAGTGTTTCTAGTTTTTGAATTAGATTTTCTTTTTTCGTCAAGTTATTGCGTTCTTCTGTAGCAACAGCTTCGGCATATTCTTTTTTCTTAGCTCCATATAGAGACGCCAAGGCAGAGAAAAGTTCTTTGTTTTCGTTTTCTTCAGGAGAATAATCGTTAGGGTCGTTGTCTTTATTGGCAACAAAAAGGCGTAAATGCTCTTCTTCTTGCTTATAAATTTCACTTTTTACAGTTTCCAAAAGACGTTTGGTTTCCACCATAACTTCTTTATTCCAGTCAGATTCGATAAGTGTTTTTAACTTATCCAGTTGTTCGTTCAGCATGCGTAGTATAATTATCGCTTTGCAAAGGTACAATAATCAGGATTTTAACAAGCCTTTCTTAACCTTGCATTTTAGAAAGGTGCTCTGGCAGAATTTTGGATGGTTTTTTTGTGTTTTTGTCAAATAAAACAAACTTAATCAGAGCTTTACCGGCCAAGCGGTCTTCAAGATAGATTTCTTGTAAAAATGTTATGCTTGTATTTCCGTGTTCATGACATTTACAATCAATTTTTATGGTCATACCTGGCTCTAAACTCAATTTATAATCGACGTTGATGTTGACTATGAAAAATTGCAGTCCCAAATTTTCAAAATATCCAATTTTGTTTCCCTTATTCAAAAAATCCCATCGGCATTCTTCGTAAAACTCTAGTATTCTAGCGTTGTTTACATGTCCATAAGCATCACAATGGTATCCGCGAATCTGTATTTCTGTCATGAATGTGAATTTAGTTAACGCAAACATATGTTCATTAATCGAAATTATATTCAAGCTTCAGTACTTTACCTATGCCCGTGCTCTATTATTGCTAAAATTGCCGTGGGAAAAATTGTTTGGCGGATATAAACGAGAGTTTAGTCGCATTTTATTGTATTGATACACAATTAGTTATGGGAAGAAAGCCTATTCAGAAAGAAAGAAGTAGGAACGAAATAAAGCGCGAAAAATGGGTTTTACAATGCATGGAGCATTTTGAAGAAACGGGTTTGAAAAACGTTACAATGGATACCGTTTCCGAAAAACTTGGTATTTCAAAAGCAACAATCTACAATCATTTTAAGTCTAAAGAAGAAATTATTCAAACGGCAATAGCCATGATTTTGAATGATATTAGGCATTATGAAGATTTGATTTCGGACAGAGACAAGCCTTACCTAATGCGTTATTATAGAGCCATTAGATATTATGCAAAACAACTTTGCGTGATTTCACCCAAATTGGTTTCTGATGTAAAAGAATTGTACCCAAAAATGTGGTCGTATGTTGAGATATTCAGAAATCAATTTTCGTTTGTATTAACCAAATATTACGAAGAAGGCATCAGCAAGGGGATGTTCAAAGAAATGGATATTAACATCCTTGTGGGTACAGATAGATGGTTCTTGGACGCTTTGTTGACGAGTGATTTTGTCAAAGAAAAAAATATGACTATTGAAACAGCAGTGGATCAATTTTTTAAATTGAAATTTGATGGATTGATTGCTTCTTCTGCAGCTGAAATAATTTTTAACGCTGAAAAATTAGAATTAGCAGGCGAGTGATTATCTAGAAATATTCTTTCCGTTTAGACAATAAAAGCACCTTTTACATAAAAGGTGCTTTTTTTATGGATTCAAAACTTACTTTTAAGCCCACAATAAAAACCGAGTATGAAAATGAAAAAAACCATTGCTTGCGCAGCTTTAGGGCTAAGCACACTTGCCTTTGGGCAAAGCAATAAGGTGGAATTTACAGAGTATGACTTGCCAAATGGCTTGCACGTAATCTTACACCAAGACAACAGCACACCTATCGTTGCAGTTACCATGATGTATCATGTAGGATCTAAAAACGAGGTTGAAGGTCGTACTGGTATGGCTCACTTTTTTGAACACCTTTTGTTTGAAGGATCAGAAAATATTGCCCGCGGTGAATTTGATAAATACATTGAGAACGCTGGTGGTGTTTTAAACGCTAATACAAGTCAAGACCGTACTTTCTACTACGAAATTTTGCCTTCAAACCAATTGGAGTTAGGATTGTGGTTAGAATCAGAAAGACTAATGCACGCAAAAATCGAAACCAAAGGGATCGAAACACAACGTGAAGTAGTTAAAGAAGAAAAAAGACAACGTAATGATAACACACCTTACGGTTCTATCATGCAAGAGTCTTTTTCTAGAGCATATACCGATCACCCTTACCGTTGGACGCCAATCGGAAGCATGGAAGATTTGAATGCAGCTACGGAGCAAGATTTTATTGATTTTTACAAAACGTACTATGTGCCTAACAACGCAGTACTTTCATTGGCAGGTGATTTTAATATCGCAGATGCTAAAAAAATGATTGCAAAATACTTTTCTGCTATTCCTAAAGGAACAAAGAAAATGTATGTTCCTGAAATCACGGGTACAATGATGACTGCAGAAGTTCGTGATACTGTTTACGATAATATCCAACTACCAGCTGTTATCCAAACGTATAGAATTCCTGCACAAGGAACTCCAGATTACTATGCCGTAGATTTATTAGGTAAACTATTGAGTCAAGGTAGTAGCTCTAGATTACAAAAAGCTTTGGTTGACGAAAAAGAATTAGCATTAGGTGTTGGTGCATTCCCATTTGGAATGGAACATCCTGGTGTAACATTAGCTTATGTTATTACTCAGTCTGGTGTTGACCCAAAAGATGCTGAAGATGCAATCCAAATAGAGATCAATAAAGTACAACAAGAATTGATTAGCGAAAAAGAACTTCAAAAATTGAAAAACCAAGTTGAAGCTGATTTTGTTGGTGGAAATTCACGTATGGCTGGTATTGCCGAAAGTTTAGCAAACTACCATATGTATTATGGAGAGGCTAACCTTTTGAACACAGAAATTAAGCGTTACCTAGAGGTTACTCCAGAAGACATTAAGCGTGTTGCTAACAAATATTTCACTCCAGAGAATAGAGTAGTACTTTATTACTTGGCTAAAAAATAAAATTCAAATTAGGAAGATTATTATGAAAAAATCAATATTCGCTTTTGCTGCCTTAGCACTTGCTTTTAGTACAGCAACTGCACAAGTAGACCGCTCTAAAGCCCCTAAGGCATCAGCAGCACCAGAAATAAAAATAAAAGACGCTGAAACATTTAAGTTAGACAATGGTCTTACAGTTGTTTTGGTTGAAAACCATAAACGTCCAACAGTTTCTCTTCAATTGAATGTTGACTATGTACCTTTTAACGAAGGCGCTATTGCTGGAAATGCATCTATAGCTGGTCAATTATTGAGTACAGGAACAACAAGCCGTTCAAAGGAACAAATCGACGAAGCTTTGGATTTTGTTGGAGCTTCATTCAATACCAATTCAAACGGATTATTTGTTTCAACTTTAACAAAACACCAAGATGCAGTTTTAGAAATTGTTTCAGATGTATTGTTAAACCCTACATTTCCTCAAACTGAATTAGAGAAAATCAAAAAGCAAACACTTTCTGGTTTAAAATCTAATAAAGCAGATGCAGGAGCAATTTCTGCCAATGTATCAAGAATGTTGCGTTACGGTAAAGAACACCCATATGGTGAAGTTGAATCAGAAGAATCTGTTTCTGCGATCACTAGAGAAAGTGTTCAAGAGTTCTATAACACATACTTCCGTCCAAATGTATCTTACCTTGTTATTGTTGGTGATGTAAACCGCAAACAAGCAGAAGCATTGTCTAAAAAGTATTTTGGTGCTTGGGCAAAAGCTGAAGTGCCTGTAGCTACTTTACCAGAAGTAGAAACTCCAGAAGGTACTCAAGTTGTATTTGTTCCTAAAGAAGGTGCAGTACAGTCAGTAATAAGCATTACTTACCCAGTTAACTTGAAAACAGGTTCTGAGGACGCTATCAAGGCATCTGTTATGAACAATGTATTAGGTGGTGGTGTATTCCAAGGTCGTTTAATGCAAAACTTAAGAGAAGACAAAGGTTTCACTTATGGTGCGCGTTCTTCTTTATCATCTGATAAATATGTAGGTTATTTTGCTGCAGGTGCGAATGTTCGTAATGAAGTAACAGACTCATCAGTTACTGAGTTTATGTATGAATTGAATCGTTTAAGAGACGAGCCAGTTGCGGCTGAAGATTTAAGCTTGACATTGAACTCAATGAACGGTGCATTTGCAAGAGGATTAGAATCTTCTCAAAGCATAGCTCGTTTTGCTTTGAATACAATCAAGTACAACTTGCCAAAAGATTACTACAAAAATTACTTATCTAAATTAAGTACGGTTTCTCCTGCAGATATTCAAGAAATGGCTGCGAAATACATCTTACCAGATAACGCATACATTTTTGTAGTTGGTAATTTAGAAGTTGCTGAATCATTGAAGCAGTTTGATGCTGATGGTGAAATCACTTTCCTTAATTACAAGGGTGAAGTAGAAGAGCCAAACACAATGAAACCAGCTCCTGCTGATGTTACTGTTGAGAAAATTTTCAATGATTATTTGTTTGCTTTCACTCAATCATCTGATATGAAAACAGCACTTAAGAAAATGAAAAAATTGAAAGATGTTACCATCAAAGGATCTGCAGATTTAGGTCAAGCAGTATTGGATATCAACACGTACAAGAAAGCTCCAGGCAAATATGCAATGGCTGTATTGTATGGTGGTGCTGAAGTTCAAAAACAAAAATTCAATGGTGTTAGCGGTAAATCAATCAATATGCAAACTGGTGCTAAAGACATGGATGAGGATGAAATCGCAGAAATGAAAGTTCAAGCTCAGTTCGTACCTGAAACGAGTTATGCTACTATGGGTTATACAACTGCTCTTTTAGGTGTAGATAACGTGAATGGTTCAGAAGCATACGTAGTGGAAGTTACTTCTCCTAAAGGTGAAGCGTCTAAAACTTATTATGACGTAAAATCTCACCTTAAAGTGAAAAACGTTGCTACTGGAGAAGCTCCAACAGGCGAAAAATTCACATCAATTACTGAATTGAAAAACTACAAAGATCAAGATGGTTACATGTTCCCATGGACTACTCAGATTTCTGGAGCTCAAGATTTAACAATTGAAGTAAAAGAAGTATTGGTAAACAGCAAAGTTTCTGACTCTGTATTTAACTAATTACTTATCAATCATAATATTAAAAAGCTCAACTTAGGTTGGGCTTTTTTTTTGACCAATAAATGTACTTTTGAAACAAATCTGAATCAGATGTTAGGACTTAAAATGGCTACAGACCCACGATGGGTAAATATTGTAGAGAAAAACATTGCTGAAATTCTTACTGATCATGCGTATTGTGAGCAAAAAGCATCCAGCAACGCTATTTCCATCATCGTTAAGTTTCCACAGCACAGCGATTTGGTTACAGAAATGACGGCCATAGCATTAGAAGAAATGGAGCATTTTGGGATGGTTCACGAAGAAATATTAAAGCGTGGATTGACCTTAGGTAAGGAAAGAAAAGATCCTTATGTAAACGATCTTTTAGCTTTTGCAAAACAAGGCGGTAACGAAGAAGAACGCTTAGTCGATAGGCTTTTAGTTGCCGCTATGATAGAAGCTAGAAGTTGTGAACGTTTTCGGTTGTTGAGCGAAGAAATTTCCGATAAAGATTTACGTGTTTTTTATCGCGATTTGATGGAATCGGAAGCACGACATTATACAACGTTTTTGAAGCTAGCTAAGAAATATGGCGGTAAAATAGATGTCGATAAAAGATGGGCTGAATTTTTGGCTTACGAAACCTCTATCATTACCAAATACGGTACGAAAGAAACCATGCACGGTTAGGCTTAAATACAATCAGACAATTATTACATTCGCAATCACTAAAAACAACATACATTGAAAAATACAGCATTATCTCACGTACACGAGGCTCTTGGAGCTAAAATGGTTCCTTTTGCAGGTTACAATATGCCAGTACAATATTCTGGTGTAATTGCAGAGCACAAATGTGTGCGTGAAAAAGTAGGCGTTTTTGACGTTTCTCACATGGGTGAATTCTTTCTTAAAGGAGAAGGTACCATAGATTTGATTCAAAGTATTTGCAGCAACGATGCATCGAAAATGGTTGATGGTCAAGCACAATATACTTGTATGCCAAACGATGATGGTGGTATTGTAGACGATTTAATTATCTACCGTTTTGCGGCAGACCATTTCATGTTGGTTGTAAATGCAAGCAACATAGAGAAAGATTGGAATTGGATTAAACTGCACAATACATTTGGTGTAGAAATGACCAATAGATCGGATGAGTATAGTTTATTAGCTATTCAAGGCCCGTTGGCTGCAGAAGCGATGCAAAGCGTTACGGATATTGCATTAGCCGATATGAAATTTTATACTTTTCAACAAGGTAAATTTGCAGGTGCAGAAAATGTTATAGTTTCTGCTACAGGTTATACAGGAAGTGGTGGATTTGAAATTTATTTCAAAAACGAAGATGCAGAGCAAATTTGGAAAACTGTTTTTGAGGCAGGAGAGAAATTTGGAATAGAACCAATTGGTTTAGCGGCAAGAGATACACTTCGTTTAGAAAAAGGATATTGTTTGTATGGAAACGATATTACTGACGAAACGTCACCTTTAGAAGCAGGTTTAGGTTGGATTACTAAGTTCACAAAAGACTTTACTAATTCTAATAATCTTAAAAAGCAAAAAGAAGAAGGCATCAAACGCAAATTGATTGGTTTCGAATTGTTAGAAAAAGGTATTCCACGTAATGGATACGATTTAGAAGACACTAATGCTAATAAGATAGGCTTTGTAACTTCTGGAACAATGTCGCCAAGCTTAGGTAAAGCAATTGGAATGGGGTATGTTAGTGTAGATTTTAGTCACGAAGGAGCTGAAATATTTGTGCGTGTTCGTAATAAGAATTTACGTGCTAAAGTGGTGAAGTTCCCGTTTAAGTAATGCATACAGTCGAAGTCTGTTTTACACCAGAAGATTACCACCTTTATAAAAAAGATAATCAAGCAGTAGTAGTAATAGATGTGTTAAGAGCCACATCTGTTATTTGCTCTGCATTGTATCATGGTGTAAGCAAAGTTATACCAGTAGAAACCTTAGAAGATGCTGAAAAATATCTTGATAAAGGTTATTTGGTAGCTGGAGAGCGTAATGGAGAGAAAGTAAAAAGCTTTGCTCTTGGAAATTCTCCTTTAGCATTTGTTTCCGGCGAGTATCATGGCCATGAATTGGTTATTAGTACTACAAATGGAACAAGAGCGATAAACACAGCTATGGATGCTGAACAACTGCTAATTGGTAGCTTGTTGAATGCTCAAAGTATTATAAATCATTTACTCATCCAAGAAATGGATGTGTTGCTGCTCTGCTCTGGATGGAAAGGAAAAACAAATTTAGAGGATAGTATTTGCGCAGGATATATTGCACAACAACTTAAAGAGAGTAAAAGATTTGAATCTGAAGAAGATTCAACTTTGATCTCTATTAATCTGTTTGAAAGTGCTCAAACCAATCCTTATTCCTTTTTAAAAGGAAGTTCTCACCGTAGACGATTGTTGAAATTAGGTTTAGCCAAGGATATTAAGTTTTGTTTAAAGGCAAATGCACTTGATATAGTACCATATTATTCTTCAGGCATAATTTGTAAATTGTAGCAAACAGCTACCATTTGCTTCTTTTTAGGTATATATTTATTGGGATTTCACCCATCATTGTTTGGGGCTTTTTCGCTCATAAAAAAATCAATGAAAACGCTTGTTATGCTGTTCCCGATCCGTTGTTCAGCTTTTATAAAGAACATGTAGATTATATACGCAACCATTCTGTTGATCCTGATAAACGCCGGCATAGTACTGTTGGTGAAGCCGAGAAGCATTATATAGATTTAGATCACTATTCTAATAACAAAGACTCGTTGCGTATTCATTTTCCTAGGTTGTGGAAAGATGCCGTTGAATTGTATTCTGAAGATACTTTGAAAGCATATGGTATTGGCCCCTACAATGCAATGAGGGTGTATTATTCATTGCGAAAAGCATTTGAAGAAAATGATAAATCCAAAGTATTGCGCTTTTCTGCAGAATTGGGGCATTATATTGGAGATTTGCATGTTCCACTCCATACCACCGAGAATTACAATGGACAGTTAACCAATCAAACAGGAATTCATGCCTTTTGGGAGTCAAGATTGCCAGAGCTTTTCTATGATGATTACGATATGCTATTTGAGCCAGTCGATTATGTTGAAAATGTGAATGAGTTGATTTGGAATACGGTATTTGAGAGTCACGAATTATTGACACAAGTATTGATAGAAGAAAAGAGATTATCAATTCAAGGAAACCTACTTAAATACACCAATGAAGAACGAGGAGCTGTAATCTCACATACTTATAGCCGAGAATTCTCAACTCAGTATCATATGCGATTGAATGGTATGGTTGAAAGCCGAATGCGCACTGCGACTATTGTTGTTGCTAGTCTTTGGTATACAGCTTGGGTAGAGAGTGGTCAACCTTCAATTGAAAACCTAAAATAGGTATCGCAACATGAGATTGACTCTATTGTTCACTTGAAAATAAATTTAACATTCCTTGTCTAAGACCTCATTTTTTATAGATTTGTGTTTGTTCGCACTAAATAGAAACTACCTATGAAAAGAAAGCTACTTTTCAACATTGTATTGTGTACGATTCTCTGTGGTATCAGTACCCGAGGCCTATCGCAATACTTTCATTTTACTCAATTTGATAAATCACCTCTAACGCTGAATCCTGCACTGACTGGTTCGTTTTACGGAGATTTAAGAGCCTATACGCTATACCGTAGTCAATGGGCTGGTGTTTTGGATAAGCCTTTTTCTACCTATAGTATTGGAATCCAAAAACCAATCTATCTTGAAACAGATAAGTTGGCATTTGGTTTTTTCGCTTTGCACGATGATGCTGGTGAGAATGCTTATAAGACAACGCATTTTTCACTTTCTGCATCGTATGCTAAAGTTGTTGGTTTAACCGAGTTTTCTTTAGGGTTACAGGGAGCGTATACTTTTAGAACCATCGATGGTGCCAAGTATGCTTTTCCAGAAGATTTTAATAGAAGTATAGGTTCATTCGATCCTACTTATAGTGATTTAGAAAATGCAGATATCGATGGGGCTAATGCTTCTAATATAGATATCAACGTTGGAATGGCTTGGAAAGGTAATTTCGATTCGTTCCGACCTAGTGTTGGATTATCTGGTTTTCACTTAGTTTCTACTGGTTTCTCATTCCTAGCGAACAATCAAGAAGGAGATTACAAAATACCAACAAGAATTGTTGCACACTTATCTTTAAAGAAATACATCAACAGTATATATGTTGACCCAATTTTTATGTTGAGTGCACAATCGGGTGTGAATACAAACATTTTTGGGGTTAACCTAGGTTATGAACCAAAACCAAACAACGCCAATATTGAAGAAATATATGGTGGTCTGTTGTTAAGAAATGGAATAGAAGGTAATCAAGATGCCTTTATTGTAAGGGCAGGAGTAGTCTTTGGTGATTTTGCATTTGGTGCTGCATACGATTTCAATGTTTCACCTTTACAAGAAGGAGTAGCAAGCAATGGTTCATTTGAAGTTTCATTGTCTTATACTTCACCAAGTACCCGTTTAATTAAATCTAAAATTGAAAGTGAGAGACTTTAATATGAGAAATATTTTACTTGCTTTATCTGCTTGTTTGGTACTAACCACTTTTGCACAGGATAAAAATTCTGCTGCCAATAACAAGCGTAATGTTCAAAAAGTCTTGGAGCAGGATTACGATGCTGCTGATTTTGATCCTAATGTAGTAGGTCCTGGTAGATTGAAAAAATTAGCGAAAAGAGCCAAGAAAATTGGAGATTCATATTCTGTAGTCGATTACTTATCGGTGTATATGGAAAAGAAGCCTGACGATATGAATCGTGCTTGGCTTTTAGCTGAAGCATTGCGTGAAACACGCGATTACAAATCTGCTGAAGATTGGTACAATAAAATCAATGCTAATCCTAGCGCTCTTAAAAAACATCCTAAAGCTAAGTTTTACCTAGCTACAATGCAAAAGCAGAATGGATACTATGAAGGTGCTGCTGAATTACTAGCTGATTTTAGAAAAGGCTATAAAAAAGGTAAAGATGTTCGTGAAATGAAAAAACTAGCGAAAACTGAAGCCGAAGGTGCCAATACAGCTACTCGTTTAATCGAAGCAGGTACTGATTCTAATAATGTTTTGATTATTAGATTGAGCAATGACATCAACCAAGAAACAATAGAGAATTCGCCGACAATAATTGATAGAAACCAAATAGTATACGGTACTATTTTTGCTGATGTAGAAGAATACTATGCTGTACAAGGTACTGATAGACCCGATAGAAAATTATTTATTGCTGAAAGAGTAGGTCCGAATAAATGGCAAAGAATCGATGAGTTGCCTGGTCCTTTCAATCAAGAAGGTTACAACGTACCAGAAGGAACATATTCACCTGATGGTTTAAGCTTTTACTTTACGCGTTGTCCGAAAATTGAATCGAAGAAAGAAAAGTGTGCAATTTTTGTGGCTAAATTCAGAGATGGTAGGTGGTTAGATCCTGAGCGTCTTCCTGAGCCAGTTAATTATGATAAGTACAATTCTCGTCATCCAGCTGTTGGTTTAGCTCCTGATCCTAGAACAAAACGAAATGTTGAAGTTCTTTTCTGGTCTTCAGATTATGAGGAAAAATCAAAGGGTGGATACGATATTTTCTATTCGAAATTCGATACAAAGAAAAATATCTTTAGAAAAGCAAAAAATGCTGGAACGAAAGTAAATGGAGTTGGTGATGAAGTAACTCCATTCTTCAATGTTGATGAAGGTTTGTATTTCTCTTCTAATAGTCATGCTAATATGGGTGGATTTGATATTTATTTATCAGAAGGAACACCACAAGCAAAATTCAATAGGGCTGTTCAGATGCCTTATCCAATCAACTCTCCTGCAGATGATTTAGGCTATGTCGTTGATGCTGCTGGTGATATCGGTTTTTTCGCATCTAATAGAGAGGGTAGTAATTCAACAATTAGCTCTACATGTTGTGATGACATCTACCAATTTGTATACACTAACTTTATTAAAGTTGGATTAAAAGGATTTGTATTTGAAGACGATAAAGAAACAAAAAACAAAATCTTCCCTAACTCTAGTAATTACTTAGAAAACACTACAGTTTCTCTATTAGCTATTGATAATGAAGCGGGTGGTTCAGGTGATACAATCATTCTTCAAGAAGCATATCCAGAAGGGGGGCAAGAATTTTATTTCAATTTGAAACAAGGTAGAGATTACATTCTTAAAGCTTCTCGTGAGTTTTATGATGATAAATTTTATCCAGTATCAACAAAGGATATGACATATTCTGATACAATCTCTGTTGATATGGGAATGTATAAAACTCCTCCTACCGTAATTAAATTGCCGAAAATTTTCTTCGAAACCAATCGATTTGCTGTTGATAAAGTTCAACAAGAAGATTTGTTAGCTAACATCATTCCTATTTTGGAAGAAAACCCAACTTTAAGATTGCAAATATTAGGTTTTGCTGACGATGTAGGAAACACTAGATACAATGAAAAACTTTCATTGAAAAGAGCGCAAAGCGTATTCAAATTTTTGGTTTCAAACGGTATCGATGAAGAACGATTTGTAGTGTCAAGTTTTGGTGAAGAACGTCCAGCACTTGACCCTAGTAAAGCTTCAGACCAAGAAGCAGCTAGAAGAATGAATCGTCGTGTAGAATTTGAGATCTACGAAAACCCGGCCTATATAATGGCCAATTAATTTTATTCCCTAGATAAGATGAAAAAAACTTTACAAATTTTTAGCTTATGTATCGTAGCCATTGTGGCTTCGTTCAGTGCTTTTGCCCAAAGTACCGTAAGCAATTTTAGAATAGACAACAACAATCCATGTTTTGGAGATAAAGTAGTTATTACAGCTTCTTTTTCATTAGACGGTAGTTTGTCATCAGCAGATGTTGATTTTAATATCAACGGATTTGATACAACTGTTACAGGTGTAACAGCGGGTGATAGAAATTTTACTGTTCCTGTTAGTCGAATTTTAGTAGGTGCAAATACATTTACTGTTGATACAGTTGGTACAACTCCACAAACTGTTGGAAACAGTATTTCATTTGTAGGACGTCAATCAATTGATGTTGATTTTCAAGTTATTCCAGATAATGATGTTTGTACTGGGGAAGACATCATATTGTCATTCAGTAATATAAGTGGGGGAGATACATTAAGTATTTTCTTGACTCTTAATGGAGACTCTGTAGCATCTGAATTCACTGTTATTCCACTAGGGCCGGGAGCAAAATTAACAGATACGATATATGCTGGTTTAGTTTCATCTACTCCATTAAATCAAGAAATAGTAATTAGCGAAATTAGAGATGATGCAGGCTGTTCTGTAATGCCTGTTAATAAGAAAACATCAGTGAATGTTTTCCCAAATCCTCAAGCAGTATTCAATCCTTTTACAGACAAAAACAGATTAGGCTTTACTTGTGATAATGATAATTCAATTGAATTTCCTGTTTTATTTTCTGATGCACAGAATAATGCTATCGCATATATAACAGTAAATCAAGGTGGATTATTAACAAATGTTCAAACAACAGGAACACTAACAGCTGTAGGAGCTGGTCAATATTTAGGTAAAGTTGTTCTTACTGGTTTAACCAGTGTAACATTGGTTGATAATATTACTTTAACTATTGATTCAGTAAAATCAGGAAGTGGAACACAAGAATGTACTTTCGATTATATGGGAGCAGGTGATGTTGCTAATTTCGATTTACATCAAAAGCCTAATGCTGACATCAATTTTTCTACAAACCCAGTTTGTGATGGAGTAAACGATACATTAACTTTAACACTTACAAATGGTTCTGCAACTGGTTTAGTTGCTTATATAGACGGCACAACAAATAATTTTTCAATTGATTTAGCTACGAATGAATATGTAGCTTCTTACTCTACTAACCAATCAATTTTATTGGATTCAGTTGTAAATGATTTCTGTGTTGTAGATTATAGCAAAGAAAACAAAGGTTTAATTATTGTTAACCCAAGACCAGAAGTTAACGCTATCACATTTGATAATGTTTGTATTGGAGAAAGCGCAAATTTTGATTTTGTTGTAAATGCAAATGCTTCTCAAACATATGGTTTACGATATAGTATTAATGGACCTGCAGGAGGACCTTCAGATAGCACATATTCTGGCTTGTCAAATGGATCAAATACTTTTGCATTTAATGCACCAAGTACAGGTTCAATCGGTACTTATACTGTAAGTATTGATACTCTGTACAATGAAATAACAGGTTGTACTGCTATAGCTTCTGATTTTCAAGTCAATGGAGTTAGTGGAAATGCTTTTACTTTTGATATTACGGATACTTTAAATGCAACAGTTTTAGTAAATGGATTAGCAAACGAATACATTTGTTACCCAGCAGCTAATGGAGCTACTACTAATATAGACTCTGTTGAAGTTCGTATTTATGTTTCTGCTTTACCAACAGGTGTAGCAAACTTAAATTTCACATTTGATTACTTAAATGATGCAGTTGTTTCAAACGGTCAATCATATGTAGCGCCAACGGCTAATTTTATTGCTGATGCTTCTGTAGCAGGCTTTACTCATTATGTTTCTTATTTAGTAGCAAGTCCAACGGACACTTTAAGTGTTGAGTTGTTGGATGTATCATTTACTGATGCTGGAGGTAATAGTTGTCAATCTACCTTTGATGGTTCAAGCACTTACATTGCTTCAGTTCAAACTAGAAAACAACCTGTATTCAATGTTTCATCAACATCAAAAACATTTGACTGCTATAGTCTAGATGATATCAACTATCAATTGTCTTTTTCAAATATTGATGAAATTGATTTTGTAATTGAAGATATAACTAATCCAGGTGCGCCGATAGTAGTTGGTACTCTATCAACAATCATTAATTTAGGCACATTTACATCTGTTACTACATCATTTGAAGATTTAGCAGCAACTGCTGGTGCAGCTATTAATGAAGGAACGCCTTATCAAATTACGTTCACAAACATTCGTCAAAAAGCTAACGCTAATTATTTGACCGACTGTAATTATGAAATTACTGCTTCAAATGTTTTCGAAGCGTATTTAGTTCCAACACCAAAATTAGTTTCTACTACTGCTGACCCTACAATGATGTGCGATGATAGTACATCAGTATTGACATTGGTAGCTGAAGGAGACTTTACTTTTTCTTTTGATTTAATAAAAACGAGTATAGGTGGGGTTGTATCTACCAATAGGTATAATTTCAATGCTAACGCAACATACAATTCAGGAGCTGATGAAACTACTTTTCCTCTTAACATAATTCCGGATAGTACAGCGTCATATTTAGTTGACTCGTTATTTATTACTTACAATGGAGAAGTTTGTCGAGCTGAAATATTAGCTAATAATACAGCTTCTGTAACAGTAGAGCAAAGTGTAACAAATGTTTCTATTTCAAGTAATAAATCTGTAATCTGTGATGGTGGTAATGTAAACCTAACAGTTGTAACAACAGGAGGCAGTTCTAATTATGCTTTTGATATAGAAACTACTACTGCCTCTGGTACGACTACAACTCCTTACGACAACACCGACGGAGTAATTAACTTAACACTTTCAGAAGCGAGCACATTTAAAGTTGTAAATGTTAGAAATAACGATGGCGCAATGTGTCCTAGTTTGGCAACAGCATCAATATCTATTGATGTAAGAACCAATGCAACGGCAAGTATAGTATCTACCGATTCTATTTTCTGTGCTGGATCTACAACAGGAGCAATGCTTGAAATAGTAGGTGTTGGAAATGCAGTTCTTGAATTTGAAGTCGTTGATAATTTCACATCAACATCGTTTCCAAATTATACTACTACGTATACGATGGTTAACGATACAGATGTTACTTTCATTGAGTTACCGTTAAATCCAGCTCAAAATTTGGAATATACATTGATCAGTATCAATGACGATAGTAATCCAATTTGTATCAATAGTCCATTATCTTCTGTTACCAATATTGCTTTAAATATTGAACCGACCGCAGATATTAGTATAGACCCAACATTAGCTTGTTTTGGTGGTGATGGTAATATTCAATTGAATTTTGCTGGTGGTAATGCTGTTGATAATGCAGATATTTCTTATTCTTTGCGTTATAAAAATGGAGCCGATATTACTTCTACTCCTAACCCAAGAATTGCACAAGACACTTCATTACTAGGTTCTGGTACATTTGTTGGCGCGACATTTAGTAACATTCAGCAAGACACAACTTTTGAAGTGTACAATGTGTCTGATTCTTATGGGTGTACTTCAGCGGCTATTTTCTCTGCTGATGTTATGGTAAGAGCAAATGCTTCAATAACTGATTTGCGTTCAGCATACGATACTGTATGTTTTGATTCTGATGCTCAATTCATTTTAGAATTCAACCAAAGCAATGTAGATTTTGATGTTTATTATAATGGAGGTACAGTAGTAACAACACAAAGCGGAGATACAATTAGTATAGCTGCATTCCCTGGAAGCACTGTTGAATTTGATGTAGATTCTATTGCTTACGACGGATCAGTATGTTATGTATCTCAATCGTATATCGATAGTGTGTTTATTGCAAATCAAGGTTCAGTTACGGTTGTAAATAATGCACCAATCGTAGCTTGTTTTGGAGATGATGTAAACATAGCTTTCAATTCTACAGCTGGAACGGGTGTTTTATCATTGGTATTGTCAGATGGTCAAGGTGGTACTTACAACTTTGATATGATGGCTGGCACAAAGGACACTATGGTTGTTAGTGGTTTAGCATCAGGTACTTATACTTTTGCTATAACTTCTGCATCGACATATAGTTCAGAAGGATCTTGTACTGCAGTTTTCAATGCTGGATCTACACAAGCTGTTACAGTTGGAAATGAAATTATTGTTGGTATTTCAACTTTAACAACAAGTGTTTGTGAAGGAGATAATGTACCATTTACAGTTAGTTTGGCTCCCAACAACACCAATTTCGATTACAATCTTAAATATGTTATCGGTACAGACACTTCTGTAGCTACTTTATCAAGTGGTTCACAGGTAGTGAATATTGTATTGAGTGAAAGTGCAACGATTAAGTTTATTGAAATCGAAGAAGCAACTGGACAACAATGCGGAAAAGCACTTAATGAGTCATTTGCAATTACTGTAGGCAATAGACCATCAGTTGTGATGAATTCAATTGCTTCAATTTGTGAGGATGAATCAACTGATCTTGAATTAACTTTTGAAGGAACCGCTCCTTTCAATATTAGAATAAGTAACATAGGAACCTTTGTATTTGCTGACGCAGCTGGTACCGGTGATACTGTTATTACTGTTTCTCCTATAGTTACTACAACCTATACAATTGAAGATTTAACGGATGCAAGTACAGGTGGTTGTGCCAATGCTATTCTAGCACCAGCACCTGAAGTTACTATAGCTGTTACTGCCAAACCTGTAGTTACTATTGTAGCTTCAAATGATAGTATTTGTAAAGGTGAAGTTGTAAATATTGACTTTAGAGTACAAAACGTTGTTCCTAATGTTAACAACGAAGTAGTTCTTTCTTATAAAGGAATTGGTGGTACTACTCAATCGATCAATCTTACAGAAGATGGTTTAAATCCTGGCGAATACATTAAAACAATAGTAAGTGGACCAACTTCAGACATAGTGTACCAAGTTGTATCACTAATGGATGGAAGTTCACCAAGTTGTGGATTCAATTATTCTGGTGTTGAAGCTGAAGTAGTTGTATACGACAACATTACAGCAAACATATCGGCTTCAGCTGTAGATGTATGTAACAACGAAAGCATCAATTTAACAGTTACAGTTAATGGAAGAGCAGGAGATCAAATTACATTTACACTTCGTGATGAATTAGGAGTTGATACTACATTATCTGTTCCTGCGAATAGTCAAACTACTTTTGCCATCGCCAATATTCAAACAGATAAGTCTTATACACTTGTAAATACCTATTACAATAAACTAAGTACTTGTGTATTGACCACAGTACCAACTTTAGACATCAATCACAACGATGTGCCTAATGCAGAAATTTCATTTGTTGAAAATGCTTGTGAAGGTGAAGAGTTTGAATTTGAATTGAACATTCTTTCTGGTGAAGGCGATGTAACGGTTCGTTTTTTAACAGATAAATTTGGAGACTTTAATTTTACAGGAACAGTAGCAGGTTCTCCTTATAGAGTACCATATACTTATAACACTGCTGATTCACTACAAATAAGAATTGCATCTATAAGCAGTGAAGTAAATATTACTTGTCCAAATACCACTTTTACTCCTGATACGGTTAAATTGAGAGTGTTCCCAATACCAACAGCTGAAATTAGTGCCGATAGACCTACAATTGTTGCAGGTGCTAGCTCTAATTTATTGTTTGTTGTAAGAGGAGACACTGTTGGTTATCCAGATAACATTCGAGTGGAATATGCAGCAGATGGTATTGGTGGAAATTTTGTAGAAGATAATGTTGGTGTTCCAGGTTTTGTACCAGCCAATAATTTCTCTACACCTAATCATACTGCTAACGTAACACCTACTTCAACTACTATTTATTCAATAGTGAAGGTTACTCAAGGAGCTTGTATTAGTACTGATATTGATGATGTTACTGTAAACGTTGTTAATGGAAAAGCAGTTGCAATTGCAGGTTCTGCTAATTTATGTACAAGCGATTCATTGCCTGTTACATTCTCAATTGCTAATGGCGAACAATACTATATCAAAGTTCGTATTACAGAAGTGAATTCAGGTAACAATTACGAATATGTATTCCCTAATATTGTAAGCGATGGTGATCAAGTAAAAGCGCCAAACTTTTACCCAACAACATCACTTCCTTTTGTAGGTCCAGTTCAAATTTCTATTGTTAATGCTGCTGAATTAGGTGGTACTACTTTGAATGAATCTGATGTACCGAACCCATTTGCAGGAATGGCAAACTTCAACATACAAGAAGTTAAAACGGTAGCAATGGTTTCCGATACTACTGGATGCTTTGGTCAACAACTACCTGTTGTATTTACAATTGAAGGTACTGGTGAATTCAATATATCATTTAGAAGTTTAGATAACGGAAATGTTAACCGTTCATTTACAGCTAGTGAAAACGATTCACCTGTTAGTATTCAAATTCTACCAAGTGAATTGGATTTAGGTGAACACAATTTCATATTTGGAGTTACACCAACCAACTCATTAAGCAATTCTTGCCCAATTGATACTGTTGGATCAGCTCGTATTTATGTAAAACCAAGTTTGACTAGCAGCATTGATTTCAATCCTGTTGCTGCTTGTGAAGGAGAACCATTTGAAGTGAACTTCAGTATTGCTCCTGATTCATTGGTTAACGTAAGTTATAGAGTTGATAGTTCTGGTACTTCAACCTTCAATACGATTACGGGTATTCAGGGTTCAAATGTTTTAATAGACAATTTAATTGCAGTTGACGATGTAACTTATACCATCCTAAACGTTGAGTATAACGATGCACCAGCATGTCCTAATCCAACCATTTTAAGTAAAACACTTAAAGTTACACCGCAACCAACAGCTAGTTTTGTTGATGTTGTTTCTGATACCAATATTTGTTTTGGAGAAACTGCTGATCTAAGAATTCAGTTTAGTGCTAGTAACTACCCAGTATCATATACGTTTACTGATAGTGCTACTGTTACTCGTAACCTTAAGTTCATGAACTTAAATGGAACGAATGATACGATCATTAAAGTCAATCCTTTAAGCACTTCTAAATTCTACATTACGAAATTGACACAAGTCAATGCTCCTAGTTGTAGCAGTCTGAAGTTTGATGCTATAAACGTTACTGTAGGTAAAGAACTTAGAGTTAACGATTACAGATTAAGTGCAGATTCTATTTGTCAAGGTGATGAGTTGGCAATCTTAATTGATGTTGACGGTACACCTGATATCATCGCTCGATTTAGTGATGGTGTGAATACATTCTTAGCAACTTTACCAAACTCTACTGGATTTGATACAATACGAATCAATCCAAGTCCTGTAACGAATACTACATATACGTTAATTGATTTAACAGATGGTAGCAGCTTAGCTTGTACTAAAACATTCAACCTTACGGACGATATCGTAGTACGTCAAACGCCATCTATAAGTATTTCTGCAGATCCTACTGTAGTATGCTATGGAGATAGTGTTCGTTTGAGAATTACTGTAAATGGTGAAGATTCTGTTGATTTTACGATCTCAGATCAAATTGATACGTTCACTAAAACATTTACTGATATAGATCCAGGTATTCAATTTAAATACATCACGCCTTTATTGTTGAATGCAAACACATTTAAAGTTGACAGTTTGTATTATTCTGATGGTAAAGCATGTAAAGTTTACAATACATCTAGCTTCAGTGTTCAAACAAATGAGGTTCCTTCTGCAAGTATCTTTGTTGGAAATACCGATAAAGACACTGTAGTTTGTGAAGGTTTCCCAGTTGATTTGACATTCAATATTACTGGCTCAGGTGTGAGAACAGTTTACTTCGCTAACGATAGAGGATTCTCTTCTGCTTTCACAGCAAGTCCTTCTGAAGTAACAAAAGTATTGAGCATCAACCCTTATCCTGAATCGGGTGCTATTAAGTACTACATAACTAGAGTTGTAAGTAACAACGGTGCAGTTTGTGATAGCATACCTACAGATACTGTTTTGGTAAATGTAAATCCAACACCAACTGTAGATATTACTGCAGATGCTAATCCAAGATGTTTGAATGATGCTAATCCAACAACGATTACATTCAATTTCAATGGAGTAGGACCTTTCGAGTTTGATTATACTGATGGTGAAAATGTTTTCACTCTTACTGCTGACAGTGATAGCGATAGCGATTCTAGAATGGATAAAACCATTACTGTAGCTCCAGGAAAAACAACAACTTATAACGTTATCAGAATAACGGATAAAACTCTTCCAAACGCTTGTGTTAATAATGGCGGTAACGCTTACACTTTGGTTGTTAATCAACCAGCAGAAGCAGAGGTATTCAATAACGATGATGTTATATGTTCAGGAGAAGTTAAGAACATAGTTTATAGTGTTCGTGGTAAAGCACCTATCTCAGTTCGATTCCAAATTTCGGATGGAGCAGGTTATTTGCGTGATACACTTATTACGGGATTATCAACGGGTGTTTACAACTATGCCTTCGCTGATACAGCTCAAACGACTACCAACACAAATTATACAGTAAACATTGTAGAAGCATTAGATGGTAACACTCCACAATGTGCTTCATCAGGAATTGGTGTAGCGAGAATTACTGTAAATGCTGTACCTCGTATATCTAATTTCAATACAGCATTGGATACAATTTGTGCTGGGGATGTTGTAGATCTTAATTTCTTAGTAACTAACGGTTTTGGTAACTATGCTGTAGAGTATGGAGCAAATGGAATCTCTAAAAAAGATACATTGAATGGATTACCATCAGGTGGTGGACCAGCTACAATTGAGCTTACTCCTAATGTTACTACACGTTACAGAAAAATAAAAATTACAGATCTTTTAACTGGCTGTTTCACAACGTATTCAGGAACAATTCCTCAGGATACAGTAGTCGTATTGCGTAATCCAATAGTAAATGTAAGTGCTGATGCAAATACTTACTGTTCTGATTCTCAAGCACAGATTACCGTAATTGTTACTGGTGATGATCAACCTAACGGAATTTTCTTAGACGATATATTCTTGAATGGAGTTGCAATACCAGGTGCACCATTTGCAATTGATCAAACACAAGTTGGTAGTGCATCATTCTTTAAAATCATTAGTGTTAATCTACCAGCAGGAACACCTGAAAATAGTAGTATCACTTTCGGTTCTATTACTGATGGTAACAACTTGATGAATCCTAATAGAATTGGTGGATGTAATACGGATGTTAAAGACACGATTAACTTTATTGTAAATCCTGTAGCTGTTGCAACCATAGCTAATCCAAATTCTGAAACTATCTGTGAATCAGATACTACCAAAATCTTAATTAACCTGACTGGTAACGGCGATATATCTGTTCGTTTAGCAATTATTGATGGTACGGATACTTTAGCTTCACCAGTATTTACTGGAACAGAAGCTACTTCTCCAATTACATATAAAACTGCAGATTACAACTTAATAGGCAAATCAATTCGATATGCTATTGATTCCGTTAGTTCTATTGCTAATGGTGTAGCTTGTAGTGGCAGTGTAGGAGTTCCTTCTTCTAAAACATATGTTATAAAAGGAAATCCTCATATGGCGATCGCGCCAACAGATACAACTATTTGTAATGGTGATGAACTTCAGGTTAACTTTAGTATTACACCAGTAGGTGTAGGTAATGGTCCTTACGATTTCTATACTGTATACCACAATGGTAATGTTGCAGATAACGATACAACAGAGTTCTTGAATGTAGGTAATGTTGCAGTTGACTTCATTCGACCTTCTGAAAGTGGTATTCTATATGTTAACTATTTAGCAAATCGTTCAACTCCAAAATGTAAAACTCAAGATTCTGTTGCTATTGAAGTAACAGTTAATCCTAAAGCAAACGCATTGTTGATCGATACTGTTCCACAAGTATTCTGTGAAGACGATCAAGCTGGATTCAATATCCGTCTTGAAGGAGAGGGTATTATTACGGCTATTTACCGTAACCTTAACACCAATAACATCGATAGCTTTAAAAACCTAGCAGGAGAATACTTTGTGCCTGTAATACAAGCAGCGAATACAACAGCTGTTTATGAAGTTATCGCTGTAAACGATCAATCAACACCTAGATGTATTGAAACCAATTTCTCTACACTAGCTACAGTTACTGTTTATCCACGTCCACAGGCAATATTGTCTGGTGAATTCACAACATGTGAAGGTGGTTCTTCAACAGTAGGTATTCAATTGCTTGGATCTAATGCAGATTCTATCATTGTTTACTTCTCGGATAAATTGAACAATACAATTGATACTAGCTTCTCAGCTAGAGTTGGTTTCTATAGCAGTGTATTAGCTCCTATAGATACAGCATTCTTCACTATTGATAGTGTAGCTTATGTAAACTTTGGTTGTACGGTTTCAGACCCAGCTTTGATCAACCAAGACACAGCTAAAATATATGTGAGACCATTGCCAATAGCTAATATTGAAGTTCCTTCAATAGAGTCATGTAATGGACAAGACATCGTGTTCAATGTGAATTTTGCTTACAACGGACCTTACGATTTATCATTTAAAATCGATAATAATGCAGAACAAAATGCATCTAACGTAAATGGTAACTTCTTAATAACAGTTCCTGCAGCTAGCGATACCACTAAACTAAAAGTGACATCATTAGTATACAGAGATATACCGCAGTGTTCTAGTGAGAATGTTGACTCTCTAATCGTGAATGTTAACGATAGCTTGAAAGTAACTGTAATGGATACGATCTGTAATTCAGTTGCTACAGGGTTCCAGTTTGATTTAGAAATTGAAGGTGGTCAAGAGTCTTCTTACAGCTTTAATGGAACTGACCCATTATTAGCTAGAGGTCTTACACCAGAAATTCCAAATGGAACATATACTTATGCTGTACAAGATGGAAGTGGTTGCCCAGCAGTAGTATTTGTTGGTGACCATACTTGCGAATGTATAAGTGACGCAGGGACGTTCAATGTACCAGCATCTCCAATTGAAGTGTGTGAAGACGATACAGCCAATGTAATTGCTAATTATATCGGTGGAGCTATGAAAGATGCGAATGACACCATGCTGTTTGTATTGCACGATAAGCCAAACACACAGTTGGGTAATATCTTTGCAACCGATAGCATAGCTAAGTTCCCTTTCAAAAACAACCTATTATACAACACGGTTTATTATATATCTGCAGTAGTAGGTGACTCTGTTACAGGTGCGGCAGTAAATACAGCTGATAGATGTCTTTCAGTTTCTGAAGGTGTTCCAGTTGTGTTTAGAAAACGCAGTACGGTTACTATAGAGTTGGCTTACAATGACTCTGGTGAGGTGTGTGATAATAATTTGATTTGCTACAAATTCATCTTCGAAGGAGATGGCCCATTCGATGTTACATGGAATGACGGTGTTTCTACTAGAAGTCAAACATTTGTATCGAATGTAAGTCCTCCAATATGCTCTCAAACGAGTATATCAGGTGACGGACAAATTGACATCACAATTTTCAAGGACAACGGAAACGCTTACCCATGTAATACAGTGATAAATGCACCATTACAATATACAGCTCGACCATTACCAGATGCCGTATTTGATGTAAGCAACGACAAACCGTGTGGTTTTGAAGTAGTTGACTTTAGCATTAGAAATCTAGATCCAACAGCAATTTATTCTTGGAACCTAGATGGTGAACCATATAATGGTAATCCAATTTCTTACTCATTTGATGAAAATGGTCCTGCAATTGCTAAAGCATATGCAACGAACATTTATGGTTGTGTTGATTCAACAGAACGTATCATAGATGTTAACTTACCAGTTGTACCTACTATTACTTTTACAGGTAACTCCGTAACAAATAGAGTATGTAGAGGCGATGCTTTAACATTCACTGCCGATGTAATAATGGGAGCAGGTGGAAACAGTAGCGCTGTTAAATGGTATGTGAATGGTGATTTGAAACAAACTTCATCTGTTCTGAATACGTACTCACCATCAGCGTTTAATGTTAGAGGTATCTACGAAGTAGTTGCTGAAAACCTATACAATGGATGTACCAATGTTGATACATTTAGATTCGAGGTACAAGGACCAGGAGCCGATGTAATATTTGATCCTGAATTCTGTGTAGATGAGGGCGTAAGCTTTAGTCTTGGAAATGTTCAAGATGTTGATGCCGTACAATGGTCATTCAGTGGAGCTACAACAATCAATAGCAACAATAGTACTGTAAACATTACCTTCAACGAAGGCTTCCCTAGCAATGATGTTGTTAATGTAACTTTAACTCTAACGTCTGCTGCAGGTTGTACTTACGATACTTTGTTCGATGTAACTGTTCACGATTTGGATGTTAAAATGAGAATCGAAAACGATTTCAACAACCTTCAAAGACATTGTTTAGGATTCGTTGATACTGTGATAACAACTGAAACCTCTGTTTCAGGATTGTATAGTGCTTGGAACTATGACTTTGGTGATGGTACAACTCGTACAGAAGTTAACGGTAACAACATTACGCACGAATATGCTGCACCCGGAGTATACAATGCAAAAGTTGAACTTGTTGATCAATTTGGTTGTAGAGACATGGATTCATTAAGAATGGAAATATTAGCTCTTCCTATAGTTGAGGCTTTAGATACATTCGCTTGTTTGAGTCAGGATCTTAACTTATTTGCAACAGGAGCTGTTACTTACCAATGGACATCATCACCATTCGGTATCTTCTCTGCAGATACAGTACAAGGACAATCGCCATCTGTTCAAACTAATTTCGGACAAAGTTATGCTGTGAATGTAGTAGGTACAGATATCGAAGGATGTACAAATGAGGCCAATATATCAGTTGATATTTATGACCTTGAGTCTCCATTGATTCGTCCAAACTATAGAGCTGTATTCGATACTTCTTATAAGATTGGATATGTACTTCCAGTTAATTATGACTTGGCTGATGTTCGTTTCATCTATGAATGGACACCAGGAGTTGACATAACTTGTGTTGACTGTCCTGATCCAACAATATCTACTTTCGAAAGTCAAAACTATGTTCTAAGTATCACTGATATTTATGGATGTTTTGATGAAGAAGCCTTAGTAAACATCATCATTGAACGTGAGTCTAGTTTAGATGTTCCAGATGCATTTACTCCAGGTACTGGTATTGTAAACCGATTCATTGGTCCAGATGGTTGGGCTCTAGAAACTATTGTTAGTTTCCAAATCTTTGCTAAAGATGGATCTATGGTTCACAACGCAGCTGGATTGAAAGAAGAAGTAGTTTGGGATGGTACTTATAAAGGAAAAGACTTGTCTTCACAAACATTTACTTACAAAGTAGTAGCGAAAACTCTAATAGGAGAAACCCTGACAAAAACAGGAACGTTTGACTTGTTGAGATAAGCTCTTAAGACATACTTAATAGAAAGGTCGGCACATTGCCGGCCTTTTTTTATGCCATATTGTCAATTTATTTCCTTGGCATATTCCTTGATTATAGAGACAACAAACAGTTATACATATGCAAACAGGAAATATCAATGTTCAAACGGAAAATATTTTTCCAATCATTAAAAAGTTTTTGTATTCAGATCACGAAATTTTCCTTCGTGAATTAGTAGCCAATGCAGTTGATGCTAACCTTAAGCTGAAAACTTTATCGCAATTAGGCGAGTACAGTGGTAACATAGATAATCTTAAAGTAGAAGTATCATTTGACAAAGAGGCTAAAACCATTACAATAGAAGATACTGGTTTAGGTATGACAGGCGAGGAGGTTGAAAAATACATCAATCAAATTGCATTTTCTGGTGCCGAAGAATTTGTAAAACAATATCAAGACAAAGCCGATACAGGAGTTATTGGTCATTTTGGTTTAGGTTTTTATTCTGCGTTTATGGTTTCAGAGAAAGTTGAAATCTTTACGAAGTCTAAAAATGAAGGAAGCCAAGCTGTACATTGGTCTTGTGATGGATCTGTAAACTATACCATTCAAGATACCGACAAAGAGGATAGAGGAACTAGAATTGTTTTGCACATAGCAGAAGATTCAACTGAATTTTTAGAAGAAGCAAGACTTAAAGGAATTTTAGATAAGTATTGTAAATTCTTGCCAATTGAAATTGTTTTTGGTACAGAAACTGAGAAAGTAAAAGGTGAAGACGACAAGGAAGTAGATGTTGTAAAACCACGCATCATAAATAACCCAGCACCAGCATGGACAAAATCTCCAAGCAGTCTTACAGAAGAAGATTACCAAGGATTTTATAAAGAATTGTATCCATTTGCTGAAGATCCATTGTTTCATATTCACATGAATGTGGATTTTCCATTCAACCTTACTGGAATTTTATATTTCCCTAAAGTGTCGAATCAGGTGGAAATTCAGAAAAACAAAATACAGTTGTATTGCAACCAAGTATTTGTTACCGATAATGTAGAAGGTATAATGCCAGACTTTTTGTCATTGATGCACGGTGTAATCGATTCTACAGATATTCCACTTAACGTATCTAGAAGTTATTTGCAAGCTGATGGTAACGTTAAAAAGCTTTCTGCACACATTACCAAAAAAGTAGCCGATAAGTTGGTAGAACTATTTAAAAAGGACCGTAAAGCTTTTGAAGAGAAATGGGATGATTTGAAATTGTTCATCGAATTCGGCACACTTACAGACGAGAAGTTTTACGATAGAGTAAAAAACATCATCTTATTCAAGAGCACAGCAGGAGATTTTTACACATGGGAAGAATTTGAAGCTAAAACAAAAGAAAATCAAAGCAATAAAGACGGCCAACACATTGTGTTGTACAGTAATGAAAACAACAAACACTTTGATCGTATAGCAAATGCAACAGATAGAGGTTATGTAGTGTTGGATATGGAAAGCCAATTAAGTGCCCATTTCATTGCTAACCTTGAGCAAAAACTTGAAAAAGTATCGTTCTCTAGAATTGATGCCGATAGTTTAGATAAGTTGATTGATAAAGGAGAAGAAATTCCATCAAAACTTAACGACGAAGAGAAAGAAGCGATTAAAGGTTTCTTTATAGAGCAATTTGATAAAGAAAAATTTGATTTTGCTACAGAGTCTTTATCAGAAAGCGAAGCCCCATTGTTGATCAATCAAATGGAGTTCATTCGTAGAATGAAAGAACAACAAAAAACAGGTGGAGGTAACATGAATATGTTTGGTGCTTTTCCAGAAAAGTACAGTGTTGTTATCAATACCAATCATCCTGTAGTCGGTAAAATAGCATCAGCATCAGCAGAAGAAAAAGAAAGTTTATCAAAACACTTGTTTGATATAGCTTTATTAGGAGCAGGACTACTTACTGGCGAAGAATTGGCTAAATTTATTTCAACATCAATCAAAAACTTAGGTTAAAATGAGAATACTAAAACAAATATTTGCGTTTGCATTCGTTGCAACTTTTTTAAGTAGCTGCGGTTACAATAGCATGGTCGAAGAGGAAGAAAATATCTCTTTGAAATGGGCTGATGTTGAAACTCAGTACCAACGTCGATCAGATCTTATTCCCAATTTGGTGAGTACGGTTAAGGGGTATGCTGAATTTGAAAAAGAAACGCTTACAGGAGTAATTGAAGCACGATCAAAAGCGACTTCTGTTACTTTCGAAGCAAAAGATCTTACACCAGAAAACTTAGCGAAATTCGAAGCTGCTCAAAAACAAGTAAGCGGTGCATTATCTCGTTTATTGGTTAGTGTAGAGCGTTACCCTGAATTTAAAGCAAATCAAGGCTTTTTGGATTTACAAGCTCAACTAGAAGGTACAGAGAACAGAATTTCTGTGGCGAGAAAAAATTACAACGAAGCTGTAAAAACTTTCAATGCCAACATCAGAAAATTCCCGAGAAATATCATGGCTGGATGGTTCGATTTCGAAAAGAAAGCGTATTTCGAATCAGCTGAAGGAAGTGAAAACGCTCCAAGCGTACAGTTTTAATGAGTATGGCTAACAATACATTATCATCTGATGATAAAACCAGGATTGAACGCGCTATAAAAATGGCCGAAAACAATACATCTGGCGAAATCAGATTTTTTATTGAAGACAAATGCAAAGGAGAGGTTCTAGATAGAGCCTCTTTTGTTTTTGCTCGTTTGGAAATGCATAAAACCGAGTTGAGAAATGGCGTGTTGTTTTATCTCTCAACAAAAGATAGACAGTTTGCTATTTTAGGCGATGCAGGCATCAATTCTAAAGTTCCTAAAGACTTTTGGGAAACGGTTAAAACACAAACATTAACCTACTTAAAAACGGGTGATATTGCAATGGGTATTTCTACTGGAATTGAAGCTGCAGGAGAGAAATTAAAAGCATTTTTTCCATATCAATCAAATGATGTAAACGAACTCAGCGATGAGATTGTTGAAGGATTACCGGAGGATAAAAAATGAAAAAATTAGCAGCAAGTTTATTATTTCTTTTCGCTTTCTTGAGCGTTCAGGCAATCGATACCGACAAATTACCAACACTTACAGGTTTTGTTACCGATGAAAGCAACTTCTTAAATTCTAGCGAACGCAAAAGTTTGGAAACAGAGTTAAGGCTTTTCCAACAAGAAACATCCAATGAAATAGTACTGTACATAAGTGAAAACTTGTATGGTATGGCCATAGAAGAATTTGCATTTGCCTTAGGCGAGAAAAACGGTATTGGTAAAAAAGGAATCGATAATGGTGTTTTGATAGTTGTAAAACCTAAAACCAGTGTTGAACGAGGTAGAATATTCATAGCTACTGGTTATGGATTAGAAGGAGCAATTCCAGATGCTTTGGCAAACAGGGTTGTAGACTTAGAGATACTTCCCGAGTTTAAAAATGGAAACAATTATGCAGGATTAAAAAAAGGCATTGATGTTTTGAAACAACTCGCAAAAGGTGAGATTGACGAAAAACAATACATGGAATCTAAAAACAAAGGCAATTTAGCAGGTGTTTTTTTCGTCTTGTTCATCATCTTCATCATCTTTATTTCTAATGCAAGAAAGGCAAAACGTTATGGTCGACAAAACAACTTACCGTTTTGGGCAGCAATGGCATTGTTAAATTCTTCTTCAAGAAGTTCGGGTAGTGGATTTTCTAACTTTAGCTCAGGATCAGGTTCTTTTGGAGGATTTGGCGGAGGTTCATTCGGAGGCGGAGGCGCTGGCGGATCTTGGTAAACAAATTATATGGCAAAAAATAAATGGGCACGCTGGATAGGCGGAGGAATAGGCTGGGGTGTAGGCGGCCCAATAGGTGCAATTATTGGTTATGCATTAGGCAGATTGGTAGATAATGCCACTACTGTAACAGGGCAAACATACACTACAGGTGGTGCAAATTCTAGTTCAGGTAGTTTCACTTCCAACGAAGATTTCAATAAAGCATTTGTAGTATTATCGGCAGCTGTAATGAAAGCCGATGGGAAAGTTTTGAAATCAGAACTTGATTATGTAAAAAGTTTTTTCATTCGAAATTTTGGAGAAACCGATGCTAAAGAATATCTCTTAGTCTTAAGAGAAGTATTGAAACAAGATATTGATGTGCAAGGTGTTTGCGAACAAATTCGTCAATACATGGATACGTCATTGCGATTGCAAATACTGCATTATCTGTTTGGTATTGCCAAAGCCGATGGAGAAGTTGAACAATCGGAGCTAAATGTTATTCGAGCTATAGCAGGGTATTTAGGCCTTTCTGAAAGAGAATTTTTAGGGGTGCAAGCCATGTTCTTTGGCCGTTCGTACTCTAGTTCTGGTTCATCCAATTCTGGACAATCTAGAGGAAGCTACAGAAGCAGTCAATATTCTATAAAATCATCGTACACAATATTAGAAATTGATGAATCGGCTACAGACGATCAAGTTAAAAAAGCTTATCGAAAGATGGCCATTAAATACCATCCAGATAAATTGCAACATTTAGAAGAGGCTCACCAAAAAGCTGGGCAAGAAAAGTTTTTGAAAGTGCAAGAAGCTTACGAAGCCATCAAAAAATCTAGAGGCATTTAATCATTACTTTGAAAGAAACTGACGTTCAAAAAAATCCTTGGATTAGAGACCTTATTTGGGCTTCAGTTTTCCCATTGTTAACCATTGCTATTTATGGCTATGGTCAATGGCAAGATATTTCTTTCTCATATCTTGGACTTAGACCAAGGCACCTTGATGGCATTATGGGGATTGTAACTTCTCCATTAGCGCACGGAAGCTGGGATCATGTATGGAGTAATGCCATACCATTATGGGTGTTGAGTTTCTATATTTTACAGAACTACCGATCAGTATTTTTTCAAGTACTGTTCTATGGCATCATTATTAGTGGCCTCTGCACATGGATGTCAGCTAGAGACGCTCGTCATATTGGCGCATCTGGTGAGGTATATGCCATGTTTGGATTTTTGTTTCTTTCAGGCATTCTTAATCGAAGCAAGCGAACAATGGGAACAACTCTTTTGGTCGTTTTTATGTATGGAGGTCTTATCTGGGGAATTTTTCCAGAGAAGCAAGAAATCAGTTACGAAGGCCATTTTTGGGGACTTACAGCAGGATTGGTATTGGCTTGGTACTATCGAGATAGATTTAAAGTAAAACGTTACAAGATCATCGAATCGCTAAAAAATAGAGCGTTTCTAGACAAGGCTGAACAGCGCTTTGGTAAATATTACTGGGATAAAGAAAAGCACGATGCTTGGATGAAAGAACAAGAGGAAATGCAACGTGATCAGGCAAATAACATGAATTCAAGTCAGGGGTTTTCATATTATTACACCATAAAAAAAGACCCCGATGATTCATCGAGGCCTTCTTAAAATAAGATTATTCAGTAAGTATTAGTCTTGCAACATTACTGGCATTACTAACATTAAGATGTTTTCTTCATCGAATAATTTCTCAGCAGGGAATAAAATACCTGCACGGCTTGGAGCACTCATTTCTACGATTACTTCATCCGATTCTATGCTTTGAAGCAAGTCCATGATAAAGCGACAGTTGAAGCCTATTGACATATCAGTGCCTTCGTAAGAGCAAGATAATGTTTCTTTGGCAGCGTTGTAAGAATCTTTGTCTTCAGCGCTAACAGAAAGCTCGTTACCAGCAATATCTAATCTAACTTGGTGTGTAGTCTTACTTGCGTAGATAGAAACACGTTTGATAGAATTATACAATTCTGAACGGTTGATGGTCAGTTTGTTTGGATTTTCTTTTGGAATAATGGCTTGATAGTTCGGGAAGTTTCCATCAATAAGGCGTGACACCAATTGAACATCATCAAATCTAAATTGTGCATTCACCTCATTGTAAACTATGTTCACATCGCTTTGGCTTGAACCTAAAATGTTTTTAAGCAGCTGTAGAGGTTTTTTAGGTGTAATGAATGACGATTGTCCTTCGGCAACAATGTCAGTACGCTGGTAACGCACTAATTTGTGAGCATCGGTAGCAACAAATGTCAATCCATCTTCTTTGAAATCGAAAAATACACCACTCATAGTAGGGCGTAAATCATCAGCACTGGCAGCAAACAAAGTTTTGTTGATTGCTCTAGCTAGAGTTTCAGCAGAAATAGAAACAGTAGAAGTATTATCCAATTCAGGTGTTTTTGGGTATTCGCTACCGTCAAAACCATGCAATTTGAACTTTCCGTTTTCTGAAGAAATTTCCACATTATGGTCGTCTCCTACAATAAAAGTAAGCGGTTGTTCAGAGAAAGCTTTCAGTGTATCGACAAGTAATTTAGCTGGAATAGCTACAGTACCAGTACCGTCTGTTTGAGCTTCTATGCTCGTTTTCATCGTGGTTTCTAAATCAGAAGCCGTTATATTCAAGGTGTTTTCACTGATCTCGAATAAGAAGTTATCAAGAATAGGAAGAGTAACCGAGCTGCTTAGGACACCGCTAAGCATTTGCAATTGTTTTAAAAGCTTTGAGCTAGATATGTTAAAGTTCATGATGAAACAAGCTGTTTAGAGCAAATATATAATGTTCACTCGAAGTTGATTTTTTATTTCTAATTGCGTTTTACAGAGATTATTAACAATCTACTGTTTTAAGAAGTTTTTATACTGGAGCATTAGTTTATCGAATGTGTAATATTGACACAATACAATTTTCTTATCGTAGATACCATAACATCTGTCTGTATCGTATTCAGGGTTTTCACTATCAAAGGAAACTGCTCGTAAGAAGCCCTTTTTTCTGATAAGTTGAATACTATCACGTTTGCCTTCGCTGGCAACCGTAATGATTGCAAAAGGTTCAATTTTCAATAAACTATCAACTTGTTCTTTCCCGAAAGTGTATTCTTCTGTTTCGTAAAAAACTTTTTCGTAATTGTTCAAGTATACTTCAGTAAAGAATGGATCAATAGAATCTCCTGGTTGTTGACTAGGGCTAGAAACCGTAAATCCAGAATCTGTTTTATTTATTGCAAAGCTGCTTTCATTAGCACTTGGGTATTTTATAGATACACTGGTTATTTCACTAGGTGTGTATTCAAAAACCGAGGTATGTACCCATTCTAGCGGAGCCGTAAAAAATGCTGGCCCTATTGTTCCTCTTTTTCCATCAGATTGTATGTAGTAAGGCACTTTACCTTTTCCATTTTTTTTGGTTTCTAACAAAGCTAAATTGCCGTAATGGTCTTGTGAAGCATCGCCTATATACAATGTTTTACTAGGCATTTTTTCACCATCGAAATAAATCTCTACCTTTTTATGAAATATAGCCAAGCGCTTGATCATGGCATCTACTGAGTTTGATGCTATAGGGGCTTTTATAGAAAGGGTAGGCAGTATTTTTAAAATGTAACCAATGGCATCTTTTCTAGCCTTTGTTTTTCCTTCCTCGTCTAGATACCATTCGTTTCCAATGCGCTTGATTAATACACTTCTACCGTCAGTGTCGGCTATGAATATCTTACTAATATTGGCTGTGTCTTTTACTGCAAATTCAGTTAAGTCCGACTGAAAAGTGTTGCCTCTATTCTGTGTAATGAAAAAGAGTGCAATAGCTAAAAATAGGAGTGAAGCTAATAAGTAAATGAGTTTTTTAGGCATAAGTATTATGAAAAACGTTTTTTACGGTTGATGGCAAACAAAGCAATTAGGAGTAAAATGATAGCCAAAGGAGCTGCCACTGCCTTGGTTTGTAAACTGCTTTTATCGCTTACAACTTTGTTTTTATTCAATAAACGAAGGTCGAAGTTTCTAGATCGAATTTCAATTAATTTTTCATCGTTTAGCAAATAGTTTACACTATTTAATAAGAAATCACGATTTCCATAAACACCCCGTTTCAAAAACTTATCGTATCCCAAAGGGAAAGTTTTTGTTTTGTTAGCAGCTGTCTCGTTTTTAAACAAGGCACCATCGCCAATTACTAATAATTTAGCTTCCCGCAATGCGTCGGGTAAAAAGGCTACGTCTTTACTATCGGCTATTTGTGCACCCAATCTATTCTTATACAATGAGTTGAATTTTCCTTCAAGTAAAACAGCCATTGTTTTGGGTGCGCCTACTTCAATGTAATTTGGTGGAAGATTAACTGAGTTGATGCTTATTCTTGCCGGAGATTGAACACTTCTACTGGTAGCGCTGGATTTCAACAATATCGTTTTCTTCACTTTTGAAGAACTAATTGTATCTAAGCTACTGGCAAATTGTGCCAAAACAGGATCTAGATTGGATGTAATTGGATGGTTTTGATTACCAGTTAGTAAAGGATGATACATCCAAGGGAAGAGTTGTAAGTTGGGTTGATCGCCAGTTTGACCAGTATTCACAGCTATAGGGCCACAGTTTTGACTAATTACTAGGTCTTTGTTGATGCGCACACCATAAGTAAACAACATATCGTCTAGGTTGTGAACACTACTTAATCCAACACTTTGGCCGCCACCAGAAGCTTGTAAGCTATCCATATTGGTTTGTATACCATCTAAGAGGAAAATAACTTTTCCACCTTTCATAACATGTTGATCAAGTAAATATTTGTTTTTCTCTGTCCAAGCTGTTGTACTTCTTGGTATAATCACTAAATCGGTTAATAGTAAATCGTTTAAGTTTTCAGATAAGGCAATCTCTTGTATTACATAACTTTCTGCCAAAGCAGAGTACATATCATTGGTGTAAACCGGATCGAGTTCGCCATTTCCTTTAATAATGGTAACTATAGGCTTCTTTTCAGATGTTAATCGTGAAATACCTGATAAAAGATTGTATTCTAAATTGTTGATTGAGCTTTGAACCATTTCTGCATTAGGGTTCTTTGCACTTTGTCTCAATAACTGCACTGGAATTTCTTTCCCTCTATACGTGACAATAGCACCAGGAAAAATAATTTTCTCTTGTACACCATCTTTACCTTGGATGGTAACATTGCTGTATTGTAAGCCCGATTCGTTTAGTTTTCTCCAAAATGTTTCTCTGTCACTTTTATTGGCAGCAGAACTAGGATTAATAAATTCATATTGAAGATTGTCGCCTCCATAGGCTCGAAGTTCATCCAATAATTCTTGAGTGGAATTACGCAATCGTCTAAATTCTACTGGTAAATCACCTTCTAAATAAACTCGAACAAAAATCTGATCTTCCAAATTTTCTATAATCTCAACGGAAGCATCTTTTAGAGTGTATTTTTTATCGGAACTAAGATCTAATCTTAAAAAGAATAAAGTATTGAAAATGCTTAAACCAAAACATATAGCTAGGATAGTTAAGGCATTTACAAGTTTGTTTTGTTTCGATTTTTTGTTGGAGACACCATTGTTGTTTTCTACAAAAAATTTGGTAGCACTTAAAAATATCAATGCCAAAATGACAAAGTAAAATACATCTCTGGTATCGATTACACCTCTTCGAATGGATTTGTAATGTTCTAAAATACCCAGGTTTTTTACAAGAAGGCTTTGAGAACCAAACAGTTCTAAGGATCCTAAGGCATCAAAACCAGTATACAGTACAAAGCAAAGTACCAATGAGATTAGAAAAGCTACAATTTGATTTTTACTGATGGTAGAAGCAAACAATCCTACTGCGGCAAATGCTACGGCCAATAACACCAAACCCAAATACGAACCAGCTATAGAACCATAATCTAAATTGCCTTCGGGCAAAGCAACATTAGCCAAAAGAGGAATGTTGATGAGTGTTGGTAACAAAGCCACTGTGGCAATGCAAACAGCTGCAAAGTACTTGGCGAAAACCAATTGAGCAGTGCTTACAGGCTTTGTAAGTAAAAGTTCTAAAGTTCCTTGTTTCTTTTCCTCTGCGAACATACGCATGGTAATACCAGGAATTAGAATTAAGAACACCCAAGGGGCAATTGTAAAGAACGGAACCAAATCGGCATAACCGCTTTCTAAGATATTAAGTTCACCAGGGAATATCCAAATGAACAAAGAAGCTACAATTAAGAAAGCTGAAATAACAATGGCTCCAAGTCCAGAGCTAAGAAAAGCGTTGAATTCTTTCCAAAAAATGGCTCTCATATTATACTAGTTTTTCGATACTGTTTACTGACCAAGCTTCGGGTTTTCCGGCAAATAAAAGTTTGCTTTTAGACCAAGTTTCCTTGAAAAAATCTGATGCGCGGTAAAGATTCAAAAACTTTTCGTCAATCCATTTACTGTGCGTCATAAAAATTACTTCATCATCATTTGAACTGATTTCTTTCCATAATTCTAGATACTCACAACCTTCAAAGCCGCGAATTGTTTTTTTACCTGAATGAAATATGGCTTCAAAATCATTGGCCTTTTCTTTAGCAATGCGCAGTTTTACTATTCTAGTCAACATAAAATTCTACTCGTATTGTACTTCCTACTTGCAATCCAAACAACTGATTAGCTCCGCCAGATGTAGCGTTAGAGCCTAAGTTAATGGCTATTTCAAGGTGTCCCATATCATTAAATAGAGCTACTTTTTCTCCTATAGGTACATTGAAGTAGTTGTCGTGTATTTGATTGATTTGATTGATTTCAATAGAATATTTTATTCGGTATTTTCTTCCCTTCAAATTATCGTTGAAAAGATTTCGAGTAATGTTGGTTATAACATTGCCTATACGGTCGACATATATTACCTGCCCAGAAATACCCTCATTAGAAACGGTTGGTTTTAGGCTCATTTTTTGCTCATATTCTTCATCAATACGAGTGCCTAATAATTCCATTGCGCCACCTCTGGCCATATGACAAGCTGCTTTAGGATACAATTCCTTGAAAGCAAAATTGCTCAGTATATTATCCGTTTTTATGCGGTTTATTTCCACCACAGCATCTGGCTTGGTTTGAAATACCAAACTGAGCAAACCATTGTCTTCAGCAATAAAATAATGCCCTTTATAAAGTGCTGCTATATGCCGTTTATTGCCAACGTGCAATCCCAAGCAATGCACTGTTCCTTCAGGGAAATTTAAAAAGGCACTAGCAATGATATACGCTGCTTGAGCTAAGTGAAATGGCTCAATGGAATGACTAATGTCAACCACATTAAAATACTCATCTTTTTCAAATTGATTGATAAATGCACCCTTGGCGGCAGCCAAATAATAGTCTTTAAGACCATAATCGGAAGTAAGCGTAATACAAGGGAAACTTTTATAACTCATATATTTTGCTTGGTGCGACGTCTATTTTGGTTAATTTTGACCGTAAAAATAGGATTATTTAAATCGATAATTTTTGGAAAAAGAGATAAAACTCAACGAGGTACATCCCGTTGTTATTTTTGGAAGCAACAATTCGTATTTACCAACGATAGAAGGAGCGTTTCCAAAACTAAAAATAGTTGCCAGAGGCAATAGTGTAAAGGCCATAGGAACAGAAGCTGACATCCGTTTACTAGAAGAGAAGCTCGACCAAATTATTCGGTTTTATAAAAGCTTCAATAGGCTGAGTGAACAAGATTTAGGGCACATATTAAAAGATGTTGTTCCTAAAGAAATTGCAGAAGCCAATAAAGCAGATACACTTGTATATGGAATGGGAGGAGCAAAAATTAGCGCTAGAACCAAAAACCAAAAACGAATTGTGGATGCTTGCGATACCCACGATATGGTTTTTGCAATAGGTCCTGCTGGTACCGGAAAAACTTACACAGCTGTTGCTTTAGCAGTGCGAGCTTTAAAACTAAAAGCCGTTAAACGCATTATAGTTACACGTCCAGCTGTTGAGGCAGGTGAGCATCTTGGTTTTTTACCAGGAGATTTAAAAGATAAATTAGATCCTTTTCTTCAGCCTATTTACGATGCCTTTCAAGATATGGTGCCAAAAGATAGACTTGAAGATTTTATGGAAACAGGAGTTGTGCAAATAGCTCCTTTGGCTTACATGCGTGGAAGAACTTTGGACAGTGCATTTGTTATCTTGGATGAAGCACAAAATGCAAGTTTTGCACAGTTGAAAATGTTTTTAACCAGAATGGGTAAATCTGCACAGTTCATTATTACTGGTGATGAAACACAAATAGATTTACCTAAAGTTCATCAATCAGGGTTGCGTAGAATGCTGCAAGTTGTTGATAAAATTTCAGGTGTAGCGGTAATACGTTTGGATAGAAAAGACGTAGTTCGCCACCCGTTGGTAGAAAAAATAATTGAAGGCATAGAAGCCGACGAGGAAAGAGTAAAAGAATACAAACAAGAGGAGAAAAAAAATGCTTGAGTTCAATAAAGTAAAAAGTACTTATAAAGGTAAAGTAAGAGAGATATATGCATTCGAAAACAATAAAATGTTGGCGATTGCTTCTGATAGAATTTCAGCTTTTGATGTTATTCTTCCTCGAGAAATTCCTTTTAAGGGGCAAGTACTGAATAAAATAGCGGCTTATTTTCTAGATGCTACAAAAGACATTGTACCTAATTGGTTGGAAAGCATGCCTTTTCCTAATGCATCGTATGGTAATTACTGTGAACCAATCAAAATTGAAATGGTTATTCGTGGTTATTTAACTGGGCACGCTTGGAGATTGTATAAATCAGGCGTAAGAGAAATTTGTGGTAACATTTTGCCTGATGGTATGAAGGAACACCAAAAATTGGATAATCCAATCATTACACCTGCCACTAAGGCTGAAGAAGGGCACGACGAAGATATTTCACCTGCCGAAATTGTGAATCAAGAAATATTAGATGCCGCTACGTTTAAAAAACTAGAACAAATTACAAGAGCTTTATATAGTAGAGGTGTTGCTATGGCTCACGATAGAGGTCTTATTTTAGTAGATACTAAGTATGAGTTCGGGATTTTGAATGGAGAAGTTGTGTTGATCGACGAAATCCATACGCCAGATAGTAGCCGATACTTCTACGAAAATAGTTATGCCGATAATTTTAATCAAGGTTTACCTCAACGTCAATTATCAAAAGAATTTGTTCGAGAATGGTTGATTGAAAATAACTTTCAAGGATTAGATGGTCAAACTGTTCCTGAAATGACCGACGAATTTGTAGCTAGTGTAACACAGCGTTACATCGAACTATATGAAACCATTACAGGCAATTCATTCAAAAAAGAAGAAGTACCTACTAATGAGGTTATAGTGAAACAAATAAATGCAATGCACTAAACTATTCTTCAATAGTTAAGGCTTTTAAGTGTTTCTCGCATTCCTGACTCATGGCTAAGAGCTCACTTTCTGGGTTCTCGCTCATGTGTTTTTTAACGGCAAGTAGGCATTCTAATTGAGTTTCTTCTGAATATGTTTCTATGGTATTCTCAAGAATGGTGTTGAGTTCAAACATGGCCTCGAATGAATGGCCTAGAGCTTTGTTTACTACAAGACCTAAAAATTCAGATACACTGTATTTTCCTTGCCATATAGCCGAAAGCAATGGTCCGTCAAATTTGTCGTCATCCAAAGCGCAAATTTGAAGGATGTAGGCATCCATAGCTTTGGTGTTATGTAAGTCAGCAAAAATATTGAGCACAGCAGTTTTAATTTCCAGCTCATCGTTGCGTAAATAACAACCTATTAGTGGTGAAACAAAAGCTTCATTTCCTACTTCAGAAATGGCTTTAATGGTATCGAGAATTACTTCTTGGTCAACATGTGCTAGTTGATCCATCAATTGTTGTTGTTCTGCTGTGATTTTGCTACTCATACGCGGCAAAAGTAATTTTATTATTCCAACAATTTTCTGAGTCTATGAATCTCCTCTTTTTTATCGCTAACACCTTGTAAGTGATATGAATGATGAAGATTATTAAGGCAACGTTTAATGATATCTAAGTTGCTGCAAGGCATTAAGAAATTTGGTTCGAAATTTAAATTGATGCCTACCAAAAATTTATTCAAGTCGTATTCACTTAAAATAGTTCCTCTTCCAAACACATCCAAATAATAATCAGGAAAATCTTCTGTATCGGTAGTAGGGTTGTATACACCTAAAATAAAATAGCGCGGAAAATTAATAGCTACAACAGGAATGTCAATCCAGTCGCACAACATATAGTATATGCTGCACAACAAAAGTGGGTTTCCTTTTCTATTGTTTAAAACATCGGTTAAAAACGAATTTTGCGGGCTGCTTAAGTTTTGCTTGTTGCCTCGAAAGCCCCATTTATTGAAAAAAAATTCATTGACCATCGCCAACTTATCTTTTATTCGAGCATTAGGGTAGATGTTTTCTCTTAGAGTATTGGCCATTTCCTCTAGTTGCCCATAAAGTTCTTGGTATTCAACATCTGGGTATTGGTATCGGTTGATGGCATACAGTCCATCAAATAGAGAAGTTTCAGGCAGTTTGCAAGCAACTAATCTTTTTTCTAAATCAATTTTATGAATTTCACTTATGATGTCTTCAAGTCGTTCTTGCAATACAGAATCAAACCCTTTTTGTTCCCACATTTCTTCTAATATAGGAAGGGCGATATCGCCTTGAGTGATAATTTCGTTGCGTACGGTTTCGTATATCTCCCAATCGTTATCGTCGAGTAGACTTACCATCGATCTAATTTTATCTTGAGCAATCATGTGAGGTGATTTTAAGGTTGGGTTAATGCTTTAATGCCAGTTTCAATAATTTGGTTTATTATTTCTTTACTATCTAAAACGCTTGTATGGGTACTTCGGTTGGCTAGAACGACACAAATTCCGGCACATTTAAATCCAAAAAGTGCACTTAAGCCAAATATGCCGGCCATCTCCATTTCAAAATTATTGATTCGAAACCCGTCGTATTCAAGGTCTAGGATGTTGTCAAAAAACTCGGGGTCAAGTGTAGTTTTTAAGTGTAGGTGCCTAATTTGTGGAGCATAAAATCCGTTGGTTGTCATGGTAATACCATTTATAGCACCTGGTATATTCGGAATTTCCAAAGTAGCTTTTGTTAAATATGGCCGAGCTAGGTTGTTTGGCCATTTTGTAGCGTGAATAAAATCATCAATGAAAGCATCTTCTGTTTTAGAATGACGATGGTCTTTGTAATGATTGATCATACCGTCTAAACCTAAGGCATATTTACTAATGATTTTTGTGCCTGGGACTAATTCGGGTCTTACAGCACCAGTAGTGCCTATTCGTAGTATTTGAATTTCATTCCACCTACCTTTGCATAAAAGGGCTATTTCATTCAATAAAATATCAATATTATCGGTACCCATACCGCTTGACATTACACTGACTCTATTGTTAAAGACAATGCCAGTGAAAAATTTCATTTCCCTTTTTCCGCCACTTACTTCTATTGAGTCAAATAAAGGTTTCATCAAATCGAGTCGGTCAGGGTCGCCAACAATAATGATTTTATTGGCTATTTCAGCACCAGTTGCATCCAAATGATAAGCTTTATCTTTATCACTCATGCCTTGTAAGCGAACATCGTCGGGTTTGGTAGTCACTTTTTGTAATTTGCTAAGCAATTTAAACAATAAATGACGGCTGAAATAATAACCATTGGTGACGAAATACTTCTAGGGCAAACCATAGATACCAACTCAGCTTATTTGGGAAAGCAGTTGCACACTGTAGGAGTTGACCTAATACAAATTACAAGCATTTCAGATAAACGAAACGCTATAATTTCTGCCATAGACAATGCAATTAACGAAGTTGATTTGGTTTTGGTTACAGGAGGTTTAGGACCTACTAAAGATGATATTACTAAGCATGTATTGTGCGAAATATTCAATACCAAATTGGTACGTAATAAGGAAGTACACGATAGAATAGCTGAGTATTTCAGTAACTTAGGTAGAGAGATGCTCGATGCGAATGCACAACAGGCAGATTTACCCGAAAAAGCACAGATTTTTAAAAATGAATTGGGTACAGCTCAAGGTATGTTGTTTGAAAGAGATGGTAAGTACTTATTGTCTATGCCGGGTGTGCCTTATGAGATGAAGCATATCGTCGATACTGGACTCATTCCTTTTTTGAAGAGTAAGTTGGCTAAGAACAAGTTGTATTACCGTACAGTCGTTACTAAAGATATATTCGAATCCTTTTTGGCTCAAAAACTTGAAGCATGGGAAAACAATTTGAGAGCAGAAGGACTGACTTTAGCTTATTTGCCTAGTCCAGGTCTTGTGAAGTTAAGAGTAGGTACTGGAAATGCTAACTCGGAAACTAAAGCGAAAGTTGACGCTTATGTGGATGAATTATCGAATCTCATTCCCGAGAACATCTTTTCATATGAAGACATATCGGTTGACAAAGCAATAATTGATCTTTTAACGGAAGGTAAAAACACATTTTCAACAGCCGAATCATGTACTGGGGGAAATATGGCTAAGACTATTGTCAAACATTCAGGTGTTTCGGAAGTGTTTTTAGGTGGAATGGTTACATATAGCAACGACCTAAAAATCAAATGTCTTAATGTACTTCCTTCAGATATTGAAGAATTTGGAGCCGTTAGCAAACCGGTTGTTTGTCAAATGGCGAAAGAAATGCAACGTATTTCTGGTAGTGATTATTCATTGGCAACTTCCGGTATAGCAGGACCTACAGGTGGTTCTGATGCCAAACCAGTGGGGTTGGTTCATATGGCAATTGCAGCTCCAAATGGGGAAGTATATCATTTTGAAAAAGTGTTTGGAGGCGATAGAGAAAGAATTATCAACAGAGCAAGTCAGTATCTTTTTTCTAAATTCTATGATGTTTTAGTGAAAAGGGCTTGATTAATGTTGAAAATAGTAGCATATTTGCAGTCAGTTTTTGGAATAGATAAGAATTATGGCTCGCGTTTGTCAAATAACAGGGAAGAAAGTAGTAGTTGGAAATAATGTTTCGCACTCTAAGAGAAGAACTAAAAGAAAGTTTTATCCGAACTTATTTACGAAAAAATTCTACTTGGTGGAAGCCGATGAGTGGGTTATCTTAAAGGTATCTGCTGCAGGGATTCGTATTATAAATAAGCTAGGATTAGGCGAGGCTTTGCGTCAAGCAAGCGAAAAAGGTTTTTACACAGCGTAACGTTTAAAAGAGATTAGTAATGGCAAAGAAGAGTAAAGGAAATAGAATCCAGGTTATACTTGAGTGCACTGAGCACAAAGAAACTGGCGTAGCGGGTATGTCTCGTTACATTACTATGAAAAACAGAAAAAACACTCCTGAGAGAATGGAATTGAAGAAATTCAACCCTTTCTTAAAGAAAATGACTGTTCACAAAGAAATAAAGTAATACGACATGGCAAAGAAAGTAGTTGCAACCTTGCAAAAAGGTGGAAATAAAAACTTCGTAAAAGCTATCAAAATGGAGAAATCTCCTAAGACTGGTTCTTACGTTTTTAAAGAAGAAATTTTACCAGCTGAAGAAGTGAAGAATTTCTTTTCTAAGTAATTCATAAAGTTCTTAAAATAATTCATTAATATTAAAGGGTTTACATCTTAGTAAGCCCTTTTTTTATTTCTTTTGAGTTGATGAAAATCTTTGACTTTTTCAAAAAATCAGATCAGTCTGATTTGGATAAAGGCCTTGAGAAAACCAGAGATAATATCTTTGGAAAACTCAAACGAGCCATAGCATCAAAATCTAAAGTAGATGATGAGCTTCTCGATTCTATTGAAGAAATTCTGATCGAAGCCGATGTTAGTGTTAGCACAACAATGAAAATTGTTGAATCGCTTCAAGAAAGCGTTGCGAGCAATAAATACTTCGGTATTGACGAGCTCAAAACTCAAATCAAAACAGTTATAGGAACCTATCTTCTTGATACGTCCGATATACCTCAAGTTCAAGCAAAACCATTTGTATTATTAGTTGTAGGTGTTAATGGAGTAGGTAAAACTACTACCATAGGCAAGCTAGCTAGTCGTATTTCTAACAGTGGGAAAAAAGTAATACTTGGTGCGGCAGATACATTTAGAGCAGCAGCTGTAGATCAACTCAAAATATGGGGCGAACGATCAAATGTTGAAGTAGTAGACCATGGTATGGGGTCCGACCCAGCTTCGGTTGCTTTTGATACATTAGAAAAAGCAGTTAAAGAAAATGCCGATTATGTAATCATTGATACGGCAGGACGATTGCACAATAAAACCAATTTAATGAACGAATTGGGAAAGATTAAACGTGTAATGTCTAAGGTGTTACCAGATGCACCTCACGAAACTATGTTGGTTTTGGATGGTAGCACAGGTCAAAATGCTTTAGAACAAACAAAACAATTTACGCAAGTAACCGATGTTAATTCATTAGCTATCACCAAAATGGATGGTACAGCTAAAGGTGGAGTAATCATTGGAATATGCGATCAGTATAAAGTACCCGTTAGATACATAGGACTTGGTGAACAAATTGACCAATTGAAAGTATTTGACAAACAACAATATTTAGACTCATTGTTCTCTGACTTATAATGAAAGTAAAAGGCACAGTAAAAAATAAGGTAAACGTTATCACATTAGGATGTTCTAAAAATGTTTGGGACTCTGAAGTTTTGATGGGCCAATTAAAAGCGAACAAAATTGATGTTGTTCATGAAGAGGATAATACCGACGCATCAACCATCATTATCAATACTTGTGGCTTTATAGATAATGCCAAACAAGAGTCAATCGATACTATTTTGCAATTTGCTGATGCGAAAGAAAATGGACTTATCGATAAACTGTATGTTACAGGTTGCCTTTCAGAACGCTATAAGCAAGATTTAGAAAAGGAAATTCCTCAAGTAGATGAGTATTTCGGTACTAGAAATTTGAAAGAATTACTAGGCACTCTAAACGCTGATTATAAAAAAGAATTGGTAGGTGAGCGTTTGCTAACAACACCAAAGCACTTTGCTTATTTCAAAATAGCAGAAGGGTGCGATAGACCATGTGCATTTTGTGCGATACCATTGATGAGAGGTAAGCACGTTAGTACACCTATTGAAGACTTGGTAAAACAAGCTGAAAAATTAGCGGCAAAAGGCACTAAAGAATTGATACTTATTGCTCAAGACTTGACTTATTATGGTCTTGATATTTATAAAAAACGTGCGCTTTCAGAATTGCTTTTAGCTCTAGAGAAAGTAGAAGGCATCGAATGGATTAGAATACATTATGCCTATCCTAGTGGTTTCCCTATGGATGTAATTGATGTAATGGCTGAATCTAAAAAGATAGTACCGTATATCGACATGCCATTGCAACATGCTACAGATAACATGTTGAAAAGCATGAAGCGTGGAATTACTCGAGCAAAGTCTGATAAGTTAATCAACGATATTCGTTCGAAAATTCCTGGTATAGCTTTAAGAACGACTCTTATTGTTGGTTTTCCTGGTGAAACAGAAGAAGATTTTGAAGAGTTAAAGAATTGGGTTCGTGAAATGAAATTCGAACGTTTGGGTGTGTTTACATACTCACACGAAGAAAACACTGCGGCACATGCGCTTGAAGATAATGTGAGTGCCGAAGAAAAAGAATTTCGTTGCAATGCTATTATGGATATTCAACGCGATATAGCGTTAGAGCACAATCAAAGCCTTATTGGAACTACACAAAGAGTATTGGTTGATAGAGTAGAGGGCGATCATTTTATTGCTCGAACGGTTTTCGATTCTCCTGAAGTAGATAATGAAGTACTGATTAACAAAGACCATTACGTACGTGTTGGAGATTTTGTAGAAGTTACAATAACCGATTGTGAAGACTTTGATCTTTACGGAACCCCTGTAGAATAAAACAACTTGGAAAACCTAACGTGGGATAAGGTTCATGTATACAGTTCTTTTGTAGAGCACATTGCGAATCAAAATGCTGATTACGAACATTTTGTTGGTGGATACATCAACAAAGAAAACCTGCTGAGTAAAATTCAGAATCGCCCCAAGGTAAATAGACCTGTTTTAGTACAGCATTTGAAAGATCAATATCAATCGATGTCGGCCTTGAATGCTGTAAACGAGTTGTTGATAGATAGCCTTGCTAACGAAAACACATATACGCTTACCACAGGACACCAGATATGTTTTTTATCTGGTCCTATGTATTTGCCAATTAAAATCTTTCAAACAATCAATCTGGCTAAGAAGTTCAAAGAATTGGCTCCCGATTTCAATTTTGTGCCTATTTACTGGATGGCTACAGAAGATCATGATTATGAGGAAATCCAATCTACATTTCTGTTCGATAAAAAAGTAAGCATTGATAATATCAACGAACAGGTTAAAGTTGGTACTGTTGATGCATCAGTAATACAACAAGTTTTGCAAAGCGATATCAATGAAATTTTGTGTCGTAATGAAGTTGGGGCAGAGCTGTATCAATTGATTCAGAAAATTTTCAAAAAATCTAAAACGCTTAAAGAATTCATGTTTCATCTCTGCCGAAAATTATTTGGTGAAGATGAATTTTTGATTTTAGACGCAGACAGTTCACTTTTAAAGCAGTCAGCAAACGAGATATTCAAAAGAGAATTAAATGAGCAGATCATTCAGCAATCTGTTTTAGATTATGAACCAACTTTAAATAAGTACATACCAACCTCTATATCACCTAGAAACATTAATTTATTTGCTTTTGAAGGCAATCATCGCTTTCGATTGGAGTTGGATAATGGTAATGTTGTAAATGCCGATACAGGTAATAATATAGATGTAGATGACTTGTTGTCGCATCCTGAAAACATTAGTCCAAATGTTTTGTGTAGACCAATGTATCAAGAAACTATTTTGCCCAACTTAGCATACATAGGTGGTGCAGCAGAATTAGGGTATTGGGCAGAATTAACAAGTGCTTTCCAAAATTTTGAATTGCAACAGCCGTTTGTAGTTTTAAGAAACAGTGTAATGGTCGCTGAAAGCAAAGATTTAGAACAGTTGAAGGAAGTTAATATGTCTTTCGAAAATTTGTTTTTACCTCAACATGAATTGACAGATAAATTGCTGAATAAGAGTGGAACAAATCTTGATTTTAATGAAATTGAAAATGCATTAGAAGCGTACATCAATGTATTGAAACCCTTATCAGCAGAGATTGATTTTACGATGATAGCTCATGTTGAAAAGCATCATGCTCAGGAAACACAATATTTAAAAAAGCTAAAGAAAGATTTAAAAAAGAGAGCTTTAGCAAAAGATAAAACCAAAGTAGATCAACTTATAAAATTGAAAGATAAGTTGTTGCCAAACGGTAAATTAAACGAAAGGAAAACCAACGTATTGCAATACATTGTACAATATGGGGAGGACTTTTTGCCTAAATTAAAAGAAGCATCTGGAGCTGAAAGCGAAGGATTAACGGTTATACATATGGCATAGTTAATAAATGCCTTAATTTTTTTATTAAACGTACTGATAGAGTACTATTTTTGTTTTTATGCAGCAAACCATTGCCATTTTAGACTTCGGGTCTCAGTATACTCAGCTTATAGCACGAAGAGTAAGAGAGTTAAACGTGTATTGTGAAATTATGCCTTTCTCTAAAGAGTTAGAGTTGGGTGATCACATAATGGGAGTAATTTATTCTGGATCTCCTTTTTCGGTTCATGACGAAACATCTCCGATACCAGATATCGATAAATTAATTGGTAAGAAACCTTTGCTTGCAGTTTGTTATGGAGCACAATTTGCGGCCAAACACTTTGGTGGTTCAGTTGTAAAAAGTACCATACGTGAATATGGTAGAGCAATGCTTAGCCGTATTTCAGACAATAAATTATTTGAAGGCGTAAGTACTCCAAGTCAAGTTTGGATGTCGCATGGTGATACAATTGCAGAAGTTCCAGCAGGGTTTGATATTATATGCGAAACAGTTGATGTTAAAGTTGCAGGATTTCATTCTGCAGCTCATAATCTATATGCACTGCAATTTCATCCAGAAGTCTACCATACAACCGATGGATTACAAATTCTAAAAAACTTTGTAGTTGGTATTTGTGGGTGCGATCAAAGCTTTACTCCAAATGCATTTGTTGGAGAAACCATCGATGGCTTAAAAGAAAAATTAGGTGACGATAAAGTCTTGTTAGGATTATCTGGAGGTGTTGATTCTTCAGTTGCTGCCGTATTGCTTGATAAAGCTATTGGTAAAAACCTTACGTGCATATTTGTTGATAACGGTTTATTACGAAAAGACGAATACGCTCAAGTACTTGATTCGTACAAAAACATGGGCTTGAATGTTATTGGTGTTGATGCCTCTGAGCAATTCTATAGTGAGTTGGCTGGCATAAGCGATCCAGAGCACAAGAGAAAAACTATCGGTCGAGTATTTATAGAAGTTTTTGAAGCTGAATCGAAAAAAATTGAAGGTGTAAAATGGTTGGCACAAGGAACTATTTACCCAGATGTAATTGAATCAGTATCTGTAAATGGACCTTCAGTAACTATCAAATCGCATCACAATGTAGGTGGATTGCCTGATAGAATGAATTTGAAAGTAGTAGAGCCATTAAGGTTATTATTCAAAGATGAAGTGCGCCGAGTAGGTAAATCATTGGATATGGATCAAAAAATATTGGGTCGTCATCCTTTCCCAGGACCAGGATTGGCAATTCGTATTTTGGGCGACATTACTCGTGAGAAAGTAAAAATGCTTCAAGAGGTTGATTTTATATTTATTGACAGCTTAAAGAAGTTTGATTTATACGACAGTGTTTGGCAAGCAGGTGCTATTTTATTGCCTGTACAAAGTGTTGGCGTTATGGGCGATGAACGTACATACGAAAATGCAGTTGCACTTAGAGCTGTAAGTTCTACTGATGGCATGACAGCCGATTGGTGCCATTTACCTTACGAAGCATTGGGGAAAATCTCAAACGATATTATCAATAAAGTAAATGGCATAAACCGTGTTGTTTACGATATTTCATCTAAACCACCAGCAACCATAGAATGGGAGTAATTATGAGAATATTATTAGGACTTTTTTTACTGGTTTCTACTTTCCAGAATTGTAGTGCACAAATAGAACGTTATACCTTATTCAATGGTAAACGTTATCTAATTCACGTAGTTGAAAAGGGGAATACGATGTACTCTATTTCTAGAAAATACGATGTGGATGTGAAATCTATCTTAGATGCAAATCCATATGCGAAAGAAGGCATTAAATTTGGCCAAGAATTACGTATTCCTTTGTTTAAAGCCAATTCTCAAGGGAATGTAGATACTGAGGAAGATGGCTTTATTATGCACACGGTTAGACGCAAGGAAACTTTGTTTTCATTGTCTCAAGCATACAATATTCCTATTTCTGATATCGAACGATTCAACCCAGAAATTAAAAAAGGAATACATGTAAACGATGTGATAAAAATCCCAAAGGCTGTTGATTTAACAGAAGTGGATCATTCTACAGATACTAGAAATTACTTCTTGCACACGGTTGCTAATGGTCAAACACTGTATTCTTTAGGAAAACTGTACAATGTTAATGTAGACGATATCAAAGCCATTAACGGAGGGTTGCCTGAGGGCTTGAAGGGAGGAAGCGAAATAAAAATCCCTAGAAAAGGAGAAGTTTTAAACCAGGAATCTGGCGAAAAAAAAAAGACCAATAATTACGAATTAGGAGAAACTGAACGTACTTATTTCGAACCTCGTGAAGGCCGAAACGGAGTATATACAATAGCCCTTTTTCTGCCTTTTGATGTAACCAAACTTGAAGAAGTAAAAAGCTTTGGCGAAAATCAAATCGCTTTAGAGTATTATTTAGGTTTTAAAATGGCCATCGATTCTTTGAGAAAATTTGGTGCGAATATCAACCTGAAAATTTACGATACAGAGAAAGACGCTGATAAGGTAAGACGATTGCTTTATCGCCCCGAAATGTCGGAGGTTGATTTTTTGGTCGGACCAATGTATAAAAGTTGTCTGGAAGTGGCTTTGCCATTTGCTTTGTCACGCAATTTGAATGTATTGTGTCCTGTCCCACAATCGGATGATATAGCCAATCAATTTCCTAATCTTATCCTAACTCAAGCAACAAAACAGAGTCAGTTCAGTAAACTTTGTAGTTTGATTAAACTAAAGAATCCTGGAGCTAGAATGATTTCTATCGGGCATCAGGATAAATTGGACATGCAGTACGTGAATATGTTTCACGGTAATGATTATGGTACGGATAGCTTACTGACCGATACAGTTTGGCATTATGTTGTAAAGGAGCAAGTTGAAGAAAAAGAACTTGAATATTTTTTAGCCGAAAAGAAACCTAACGTTGTGTTTGTTGCTTCAGAAGAAGTTGGATTTGTAAGCGAAGTTTTAACGGCATTGAATGGAATGCGCGATTATGATATCAAAGTAGTAGGCTTTGAATCATGGGAAAAATTCAATAGAATAGAAACGGAGTACAAAAACAATACGTCGCTAACTATTCCAAGTAATTTTTACATAGATTATACGGCTCCAAATACTAAGGAATTTTTGAAAAACTTCTATTCTAAATTTGGTAAAGAACCTAATAAATTCGCTGTAATGGGGTACGATCAAGGTTTCTTTTTTGGGAAAGGTTTGTACACATATGGTTTTGGATTCTTCGATAATTTTCAGAAAGTATTTTTCGATCCTATAGGCTCTAAATACTTATTTGAACAAAGCAATTTGGATAACGGATTCAAGAATAAAAGCAGTTTTATTCTTACATACAAAGATTTTGAATTGAAACCATTTACTTGGTAATATGAAATTATCAGCCAATACTATTGCAGAAGAATTCAAACGCATTCAGGCAAGTATTTGTTCTGGGTTAGAAGCATTGGACGGAAAAGCAAAATTCGCTTCAGATCTTTGGAATCGCCCTGGTGGAGGTGGAGGTGATACACGAGTAATTCAAAATGGAGAAGTTTTTGAAAAAGGTGGAGTAAACTTTTCTGCTGTACACGGTGAAACAACTCCAGAATTAAAGCAGATGTTGAACACCGAAGCAAAAGAGTTTTTTGCAACAGGTGTAAGTATTGTACTGCATCCAAATAATCCATTTGTTCCGATTATTCACATGAATATTCGCTATTTCGAATTGCCCGGCACCGATACTTATTGGTTTGGTGGAGGAATAGATTTAACGCCATCTTATGTTTTTGAAGACGATGCCATTCATTTTCATGGTGAGATGAAGGCGTTGTGCGAACGACATGCGGCTGCCGATTACCAGAAATTCAAAAAAACTGCCGACGAATATTTCTACATCCCTCATAGAGGTGAAACACGAGGTTTGGGCGGAATCTTTTTTGATCATTTGAATGAGTCAAGCTCAGGCTTTAGTAAAGAAGACATAGCACAATTTGTGTTCGATACTGGCAATACATTCTTGCAATCGTATGTGACAATCGCAGAAAAACGTAAAAACACTTCGTTTACGCCTGAAAATAAAGAATGGCAGTTGTTGCGCAGGGGCCGTTATGTTGAATTCAATTTGATTTATGATCGCGGAACTACGTTTGGATTAAAAACAAACGGTCGAGTTGAAAGTATACTAATGAGTTTACCTAAACACGCATCATGGGAATATAATTTCGAGCCAAAACCAAGCTCAAGAGAAGAAATCTCATTACAATATTTCAAAAAAGCCAAAGATTGGGTGTAGAATTTATTTCACTTATATTAAGGCAATGAACTATCGGAGTATAAAATATGGTTTTGCCACTTTATTGATAGTAGTAGGAGCAATGTTTAGAATCATGCACTGGCCATTTGGACAAGAATTGATGAGTGCAGGCATGGTTCTCGGTATTGTTTTCCTGATGACACATATAAAGCGCGAAAAACAGAAATTTAAGTAAACTCACATGGACGACAAAACACCACAACATCAACCTAAAAATCCATTGCACGGGGTGAAACTTGCCGATATTGTAGAATATCTGTATGAAACCTATGGTTGGGAAGAATTGGGAAACTTGGTCAACGTCAATTGCTTTAAAAGCAATCCGTCCATTAAATCGAGCCTGCAATTTTTACGTCGTACACCTTGGGCTAGAAACAAAGTAGAGCACTTGTATTTATACGCCAAAAGAAAAGAGCGTCAAGCAAAAAATGGAAGCAAGGAATAACATCTTGAAACCATTCATTTAGGCTAGCTTTGCGGAATGATACATTCCATCAAAAGCCAAGAAGAGATTTTATCCAAGTTGGGTATAGATCAACTCAATCCCATGCAGGTGGCTATGCATGAAAGTGTTTCACAAAATGCCGATACCGTATTGCTTTCACCAACAGGTTCGGGTAAAACATTGGCTTTTTTACTTCCAGTTTTAAAATTACTAGATGCGCAAAGCACCGAAATTCAAGTATTGATATTAACTCCGTCTCGAGAATTGGCTATTCAAATAGAGCAAGTTCTAAGAGAGATGGGATCAGGATTTAAAACCAATGCTATTTATGGAGGTAGAGCAGGTTCGAAAGATAAAATTGATTTAAAACATTCTCCAGCCATACTTATTGGTACACCTGGACGTATTGCTGATCATTTTCGACGCGAAAACATCAGTGGAAACGCAATTAAAACCCTTATTTTAGATGAGTTTGATAAGTCACTGGAAGTTGGTTTTGAGGCCGATATGAAAGAAATCATGTCGTATTTGCCAGCCTTGGAGAAAAAGATTTTGACTTCAGCTACTCAAAAAAGAGAAGTTCCTCAATTTGTAGGCTTAAATAATCCTTCGCAATTGAATTTCTTAAGTGACGAAGAAAGCTTACTAAAAGTGAAATTGATTAAATGCCGAGAAGAAGATAAATTGTCGACTTTGGTGGATTTACTTGGACATGTTGGTGATGCCAATGGAATAATATTCTGCAATTTTAAAGAGACTTTAGAAAAAGTTAGCTTTTATCTGGAAGATAAAGAAGTTGCTCATGGTAATTTTTTTGGCGGACTTGAGCAAAAAGACCGCGAACGAGCCTTAATTATGTTCCGCAATGGAACGTACAAATTGTTATTGGCTACCGATTTAGCAGCTAGAGGCATCGATGTACCAGAACTAGACTTCATCATCCATTTCGAAATGCCGAGTCGTGAAGAAGAATTTACGCATAGAAATGGTCGTACAGCTAGAATGCACAGTACAGGATCGGCTTATATTTTGCTATCTAATAAGCAACGTTTACCGGAATATGCCAAGGTGGATGAAGACGTTACATTAACGGAAAATCAGTCGCCAGTACCGAGTGATATAGAGACATTGTATGTTTCTGGAGGTAGAAAAGATAAAATTTCGAAAGGCGATATTGCAGGATTGTTTTTCAAACAAGGCGGATTGGATAAAACGGAATTAGGTAGAATAGAACTGATGCAAGACTGTACCTTTGTTGCTGTTCCCCTTCAAAAAGCCGATGATTTGGTTGAGAAACTCAATAATTCTCGTTTAAAGAAAAAGAAAGTTCGAATCAGTATCTTGGAGTAATTTCATTGTGTGTAGCATGAATAGATTTAGATTAATTCTTGGGTTTTGCTGCATTGTATTTATTGGTTTTCATCTCTTTAATATGAACATTGTAGACTTTACCTGGGAAAATAATGGAGGGTCCATTTTGGGCATCATCAGTATGGTACTAATCATGTTCAGTCTATATTTTTCACATAGATACGATAAGCGTCAAAAGCAATAATTAATAACCGTTTATTTTGAATCAAAACATCGTTTTAATAGAACCAGAAATACCAAACAATACCGGTAACATTGGTCGTTTGTGTTTGGCAACAAACAGCACTTTGCATTTAGTAAAACCTTTTGGTTTTGAAATCACAGACAAAAAACTAAAGCGAGCGGGGCTGGATTATTGGCCTCATATAGATTTAAAGATTTACGAGAATGTAGAAGCTTTTTTTGAGTTACATCAAAATAAAAAATTTGCTTTTTTTTCTAGTAAAGCCACAAAATCGTTTTGGGAATTGCCTTATGAAGAAAACCCATTTTTAGTCTTCGGAAAAGAATCAGTTGGTTTGTCAGAATCTATACTGTCTAAATACCCAAATGACCAATATCAAATTCCATTGTACAACGAAAAAATTAGGAGTTTGAATATTTCTAATGCCGTAGCCATTGCCGTTTATGAAGGCTTAAGGAAAGGGTGAATACTCTAGTAAACAGTCAGTTATTACAGACTTTTCATCAGCTTTAGTAGGTTAAGACTTTGCGCTTATATTTGCCACTTAAGTATCTTACTTACTATGGAAACAATACCGGTATATAAGCCAACGAATAAGATTAGAATAGTTACTGCAGCGTCGCTTTTTGATGGGCACGATGCAGCCATAAATATCATGCGTCGCATCATCCAGTCTACTGGATGTGAGGTGATTCACCTTGGACACGATAGAAGTGTGGAAGAAGTAGTGAATTGTGCCATCGAAGAAGATGCCAATGCTATTGCTATGACCTCTTATCAAGGTGGGCACGTGGAGTATTTAAAGTACATGTACGACCTGCTTAAAGAAAGAGGTTGCGAACACATTAGAATTTTTGCAGGTGGAGGTGGAACCATCCTTCCAGAAGAGATAGCTGAATTACACGCTTACGGAATTACAAGAATTTATCATCCAGACGATGGCCGAACTATGGGCTTGCAGGGAATGATAAATGACATGGTTGAAAAATGTGATTTTGCTACTGGAACAGGCATTACCAATGAGGTAGAAAATCTGAAAAGCAAAGACGTGAAATCAATTGCAAAATTGATTTCAGCTGCTGAAAATTTCCCTGAAGAAACTAAGAAAATCATGGATGTTGTTCATGATATGGCCAAAACTGTGGATACTCCAATATTGGGTATTACGGGTACTGGTGGTGCTGGTAAATCGTCTTTAGTTGATGAATTGGTTCGCCGTTTCTTAATCGACTTTGAAGACAAAGACATCGCTATAGTTTCTGTTGATCCATCAAAACGTAAAACAGGTGGAGCTTTATTAGGCGATAGAATTAGAATGAATGCGATTAAAAACAATCGTGTATACATGCGTTCGTTGGCTACTCGTCAGAGTAACTTAGCCTTGAGCAAACATGTTGCCGAAGCGCTTCAAATTCTAAAAGCAGCAGAGTACGATTTAATCATACTAGAAACGTCTGGTATTGGTCAAAGCGATACTGAAATAATGGATCACTCTGATGTTTCTTTATACGTAATGACACCAGAATTTGGTGCCGCTACACAGTTAGAGAAAATTGACATGTTGGATTTTGCCGACATCATTGCACTGAACAAATTCGATAAACGCGGTGCATTGGATGCCGTTCGCGATGTAAAAAAACAGTACAGAAGAAACCACAATCAATTCGAAATTCCAGACGAAGAAGTACCGGTTTATGGTACCATAGCTTCTCAGTTCAACGACCCAGGAATGAATACCTTATATAAGGTTATAATGGATAAGTTGGTTGAGAAAACCAAATCTGAATTGGTCTCTACTTTTACAGTAACCGACGAAATGTCTGAAAAGATATTCGTGATTCCACCAGCACGTACGCGTTACCTAAGTGAGATTTCTGAGAACAACCGTGCTTACGATAAGTGGGTAAACGAACAAGTTGTTATTGCTGATAAGCTAGATGCCGTAAGACGTACTATTGAAACTATTGGAGATGAAGAAGCCGATGTTAAAAAAGTATTGGAAGCCACTTACGATAGATTGAAGCTTGATTTCGACCCTAAGAATATGCTTGTTATAGAGCAGTGGGAAGAAAAAGTAAAAAAATACAAAGACCCAGTTTACAAATTCAAGGTGCGCGATAAAGAATTGTCGATTCAAACGCATACTGAGAGTTTGTCACATTCGCAAATACCTAAAGTTTCTTTGCCTAAATACAAAGGTTGGGGAGATGTATTGCGATGGAGTTTACAAGAAAACGTTCCTGGAGAATTTCCTTATACGGCAGGACTATTTCCTTTCAAACGTGAGGGAGAAGATCCTACACGTATGTTTGCCGGAGAAGGTGGGCCAGAGCGTACCAACCGTCGTTTTCACTACGTTAGTTTAGGAATGCCAGCTAAGCGTTTGTCTACAGCGTTTGACTCGGTAACACTATATGGTAACGACCCCGATTTACGTCCTGATATTTACGGGAAAATCGGTAACTCAGGAGTAAGTATTTGCTGCTTGGACGATGCCAAAAAACTGTATTCAGGTTTCGATTTGTCGCATGCAATGACATCGGTTTCGATGACCATAAACGGACCAGCACCAATGTTGCTTGGTTTCTTTATGAACGCAGCCATCGATCAGAACTGTGAGAAATACATCAAAGAAAACGGCTTAGAAAAAGAAGTAGAAGCAAAAATAGCAGCTATTTATAAAGCCAAAGGAACAGAACGTCCTGCTTACCAAGGTCCATTGCCAGAAGGTAACGATGGATTAGGTTTAATGCTTTTGGGTGTTACCGGAGATCAAGTACTTCCCGCAGAGGTTTACAATAAAATAAAAATTGAAACTTTAACGAAGGTTAGAGGTACGGTTCAAGCCGATATATTAAAAGAAGATCAAGCTCAAAACACCTGTATTTTCTCTACAGAATTTGCCTTGCGTTTGATGGGAGATGTACAAGAGTATTTCATTGATAATGCGGTACGTAACTTCTACTCGGTATCCATTTCAGGTTATCACATTGCTGAAGCAGGAGCAAATCCTATCACACAATTAGCATTGACTTTAGCCAACGGTTTCACTTATGTAGAATACTACTTAAGCCGTGGAATGGACATCAATGCATTTGGACCAAACTTATCGTTCTTCTTTTCGAATGGTATCGATCCTGAATACGCAGTAATAGGCCGTGTGGCACGTAGAATTTGGGCAAAAGCATTGGCTAAAAAATACGGAGCCAATCCTCGTGCGCAAATGTTGAAATACCACATTCAAACTTCTGGTCGTTCATTGCACGCCCAAGAGATTGATTTCAACGATATTCGTACAACGCTACAAGCTTTGTATGCTATTTACGATAACTGTAATTCACTGCATACCAACGCTTACGATGAGGCGATTACAACGCCAACAGAAGAGTCGGTACGTAGAGCAATGGCGATTCAGTTGATCATCAACCGTGAGTTAGGATTAGCGAAAAACGAAAACCCGATTCAAGGTTCTTTCATTATTGAAGAATTAACCGATTTGGTGGAAGAAGCGGTCTTAACCGAGTTCGATAGAATTACCGAGCGTGGAGGAGTTCTTGGTGCTATGGAGACTATGTATCAACGTTCTAAAATTCAAGAAGAATCGTTGTATTACGAGACTTTAAAGCACAATGGAGAATTCCCAATTATTGGGGTAAATACCTTCTTGAGTTCAAAAGGTTCGCCAACAGTAGCACCAAAAGAAGTGATACGTGCAACGGAGGAAGAAAAGCAGTACCAAATCAATATGTTGAAAGCCTTGCATACGGGCAACGAAGAAAAAGTACAAGCTGAAATTGAAAAACTGCAACACGCAGCAGTGCAAAACGAAAACGTTTTTGCTTTATTGATGGAAGCTTCAAAATATTGTTCATTGGGTCAAATCACCGATGCTTTATTTGAAGTAGGTGGACAGTACAGAAGGAATATGTAAGCAGAGAACCCAATCCCGGTTTGCGGGATTGGCGTGAATCGCTTATCCCGATGTAAATCGGGATCTGATAGAACTATAATTCAGCAGGAATTCTGCGTGAATCGCTTATTCCGACCTTTTGGGATGTAGAATATTAGAAATCCCTTGTCAATAAGACAAGGGATTTTTTTTTGTTTAAAGATTCCCTTTTTCAAGGGAATGACGATACGCTAAACCAGTTTCTCGATTCATTCCCAACACGTCCCGATTGCTATCGGGAGGGAATCTCAATAGGATGACTGTTTATGTTTTGATATGGCATTTTTAGGCTTTTAGAGATTCTCTTTTTCAAGGGAATGATACAAAGTTTGATTAGGGAGCTAGCTAATTCCCAACTTGTCCTGATTGCTATCGAGAGGGAAATTCATTTGAAAATGATAATAGTTTACGTTATGATATGGCATTTTATGCTTTTAAAGATTCCCTTTTTCAAGGGAATGATGTAAGGTTTGATTGGGGAGCTAGCTTATTCCCAACTCGTCCCGATTGCTATCGGGAGGGAATCTGTAATTGAAGAGCAAATACGTATAAATTATTAATTCTAGTTTAAGGGGATTCCCGTTTTCACGGGAATGAAAATAGATTGTGTTTGGGTTGTACTTAGTTTCTTACCAACTTTAGAATCTGTTTTTAAGGGCAAGGAGATAAATGTGTTGGTAGAGTAACATCATTCCCGTGTACACGGGAATCTCATTTTCACTAAATTGTACATAGTGACTTCTACGCATCAATACTATGTTTACATTCTAACCAACAAGAATAAAACCACCTTGTATATTGGGTCTACTAAAGATTTAAGTAAGCGTATTCTTCAACACAAACAAGGTTTTGGTTCAGATTTCACTTCGAAATACAACTTAATTCATTTGGCGTATTTTGAAACTTATGCATCCTATAATGAAGCTTTTAAAAGGGAAAGACAGTTAAAGAAGTGGAATAGAGAATGGAAAGAAGAGCTTATAAATTCAGATAATCCTGAGTGGAATGATTTAGCGTCTGATTGGTAAGGTATTAGATTCCCGTTTTTACGGGAATGGATGAAAATTTTGTTTTTAAGTGTTACATCATTCCCAACTCGTCCTGAATGCTATCGAGTGGGAATCTCAATGAATAGGATGACTGCTTATATTTTGATTTAGCATTTTAGATTTTTTGAGATTCCCTTTTTCAAGGGAATGATGCAAAGTTTGATTAGGGAGCTAGCTTATTCCCAACTTGTCCTGATTGCTATCGGGAGGGAATCTCAATAGGATGACTGTTTACGTTATGATATGGCATTTTAGGCTTTTAAAGATTCCCTTTTTCAAGGGAATGATGTAAGGTTTGATTGGGATAGTTTCTTAAGTCAATAGAATTACGAATACTTCTTATGTTTACAAAATGCGAAACATCATTTGTATTCTAACGATTTCAGTTCTGTTTATGGCTTGTAACAATGCAAGTCCTGTGAAAGCAGAAAAAAATAATATTCTTAAAACGGAGCATTTTACCATTCATTTTACGGAGTTGGATTCTGCAAATATTGGTGAAGTAGCAGACAGCTTGGAAAATCATTACGATGCAATTGTCACAAGTCTACAGTCATCTGATATGCCGATGGTTTACGTTAATTTTTACAGCAAGATTGAAGATTTAAGAGAAGCGGTAAAAGAGGTAGAACCCAATTTAACTGATTTTGCCATTGGTTTAGCCATCAGTGTTTCAGAGATTCATATGTTGTCTCCCAATCATGAAGGTTTAGAATTCCAGAATATGGTGAAAAACACCATTCACGAATTTGTCCATTGTGTGTCCTTGAACATCAATCCTGAGTTTGCTAACAATCCTCGTTGGTTGTGGGAATCAGTAGCTCAATACAAATCAAATCAATTAATTAATCCTAAATTCTTAGGATATCTATTAGAACAAACCCCGCCTTCTATAAACGATTTGAACCAATTTACAAATATGTATATGTACGAAGTAGGCTACGTAGTTTCAGAATATTTGGTGGCAACGTACGGAGAATCTATATTGAATAAATTAATAGCCAACAATGGAGACATTGAGAGCACTTTGGAAATGAACGAAGAAGAATT
>TARA_R110001592_G_scaffold363402_1_pt1 | contig 85063 bp, 83 predicted proteins | sample TARA_R110001592 | Tara Oceans TARA_R110001592 (sample SAMEA4398387) | marine metagenome | biome: Polar Biome; feature: [SRF] surface water layer (ENVO:00010504); material: water (ENVO:00002006), including particulate matter (ENVO:01000060) such as... | depth 5 m | reverse complement strand
AATGGGTTAAAGATAATACGGCTTAGTTATCTGGGTCAGCCCCAAAATTTGTATTACTGCGCCACCTGTAGACGGCAAAGCCAACAAACACCTTATCGCCACTGTGGCAAAATGGTTTGGGACTGCAAAAAGTCATGTGTCTATTGTGAAGGGGGAAACCGGTCGGCTAAAAACGTTGCGTGTTGATACGCCAACCCAACTTCCACCGAAAGCCTGTATTGAAAATACTGATACAAGCTTGAAGCAAAAAAGCAGAGAAGGGCGGTTAACGCCGCCCCTCCCAGTCACTCAAAAGCAGTACAAAACTAACTTTGCGCCAAGGCCATTTTCTGTACTTTCACTAAATCAGCAATGCCTCGTTTAGCCAAAGCCATCATTTGTTGAAGCTCTTCTTCCGAAAAAGGTGCCGCCTCAGCAGTACCCTGCACTTCAATAAAGCCGCCTTCGCTATTCATCACAACATTCATATCCGTCTCGGCATTAGAATCCTCGGCATAATCTAAATCCAGCACCGGTGTGCCCTTATAAACACCAACCGAAACAGAGGCGACCATGCTGTTCAATGGGCACGCATTAATCCTGCCCATTTTTTGCAAGTGAGCAACAGCATCCATCAATGCGACGCAAGCTCCTGTGATAGAAGCTGTTCGTGTACCGCCATCCGCTTGAATCACATCACAGTCAATCGTAATTGTATTCTCGCCCAAGGCCTTGAGGTCGACTGCCGCTCTTAAAGAGCGACCAATCAAACGCTGGATTTCTTGAGTTCGACCACCTTGCTTTCCGCGAGCCGCCTCTCGACCCATTCTTGAGCCAGTTGAGCGAGGCAACATGCCATATTCTGCCGTTACCCAGCCCTGTCCTTTACCTCTCAGAAAACGAGGAACTGAATTCTCGACACTGGCGGTACAAATAACCTTGGTATCACCAAACTCGACAAGCACCGAGCCTTCGGCATGCTTAGTATAATTCCGGGTGATTTTTACACTGCGAAGTTGTTCTGGGCGACGGCCACTAGGTCGAGACATGAGTGTTTCCTGTTGGAATAAAAAAAGGGTCGTCATTTTAGCCGAATTATTTCGCTTATGTGGCACCATGTTAATATATGCGCCAATTTTTATTCTTACGGAGATCCCTATGCCCAGCAGCATGACCGCCTTTGCCCGCCAGACAATCGAATGCGATTGGGGGACTGCTGCTTGGGAAGTTCGCTCCGTTAACCACCGCTATCTGGAAACCAACTTCCGAATGCCCGAAACAGTGCGCGAAATTGAAATGACATTGCGTGAGCTGGCTCGCAAACATCTGCAACGTGGAAAGGTAGACTGTTCACTGCAATTAAATATCGCACAGGGCTCAGGTAATATTGCGATCAACGATGACTTGGTAACACAATGTATCTCTGCCTGTGAGCAGCTAGCTCAGAAAATGAGTAACCCTGCACAAATTTCACCCCTCGACATTCTTCGTTGGCCCGGCGCATTAAAAGAAGCCGAGGTAGATCATGATGCGCTCAAACAAACGCTGGCCTCCCTGTTTGAGAAGACCCTAAAACAGCTCAAAGAAGGGCGACAAAGAGAAGGTGAAAAACTTCAGTTGCTCATAGAACAACGCCTAGATGCCATTGCGGAAGAAGTTGATAAAGTTCGCCAACAACTTCCCTTGTTACTCGCGGCACAAAAACAAAAAATTATAGATCGGCTCCATGAGATTAGTGACAGCCTAGACAGCGAACGTCTGGAACAGGAGCTGGTCTTTTTGGCACAAAAAGCTGATGTGGACGAAGAACTGGACCGTATCGATACACACTTGACCGAAATCCGTCGCGTCCTGAAACGCAAAGAACCCATTGGAAGACGCCTGGATTTCCTCATGCAGGAGCTGAATCGCGAAGCCAATACCCTAGCTTCAAAATCCATCGCCAGTGATACCACTCAATCTTCCGTTGAACTCAAAGTACTGATTGAGCAAATGCGTGAACAGATTCAGAATATTGAATAATCTAACCCACAGTTGAATTGAATTATTTAACAACTGAATAAAAGAGAGAAATAACACCCCATGTCCAGCAGAGGCACACTCTATACTGTATCAGCACCCTCCGGCGCCGGTAAAACCAGCTTGGTGACGGCGCTGTTAGAAACCGTTGAGGATATCCGTGTATCCGTCTCACACACTACCCGCACCATGCGGCCAGGAGAAACGGACGGGATCAACTACCATTTTGTCGATGAAACTACCTTTGTCACCATGCTCAACAATAACGCCTTTCTGGAGCATGCCAGGGTGTTTAACCATTACTATGGCACAGCACAAGCATGGGTCGAAGAGCTTCTCGCTCAGGGTAAAGATGTTATTTTGGAAATAGACTGGCAAGGCGCTGAACAAGTTCGTCGCCTGCTACCTGATTGCATCGGCATTTTTGTCTTACCGCCATCACCACAAGCTCTGGAGGAGCGACTCACCGGCAGGGGGCAAGATGACTCGGAAGTGATTAACCATCGATTGGCAGAAGCACAGAAAGAGATGTCCCACTTTGTAGACGCTGACTACTTAATCATCAATGATGACTTCGATACAGCCGTATCAGAACTCCAAGCCATCATTTTGAGCCAACGCCTTAGAATTGAGAGCCAACAACAGAAAAACTGCAAGTTACTCAAGGATTTGTTGTCCTGAAACCGGCAATTTTGTAAACTGTAGTGCTCTGCTGCCGAAAAATAGCAGAATTTTCTTTTTTCATCAAAAAGCAAACAACTAATTAAACGGAACAACGTATGGCTCGCATTACTGTTGAAGACTGTCTCGACCATGTAGACAACCGATTTGAGCTTGTTATGGTTAGCTCCAAACGTGCGCGACAACTCGCGCTTGGCACTAAAGAACCCTTGCTTTCCTGGGAAAATGACAAACCTACTGTCATGGCATTACGTGAAATTGAACAAGGCTTGGTGACAGCTAGCATACTCACCGAAAAAGAAGAGCCTGCCGACTTAATGATGGATTCCATAGAAGAAGAACTCACGACAGAGACGGCGGCTGAGGCAACCACTGCTGAACAACCTTCTCCGCCAGCAGCAGAGTAGTCTGCTCTTAAGGAGGAAAGATCTTGGAAGCTATAGATGCCCTTGGCCACAAGCTTTCCTCTTATCTCGAAAAACATCAGGTTCAGGATATTCTCCGCGCTTATCAATTTGCGGAGCAATGCCACGAAGGTCAATTTAGACAGAGCGGTGAACCCTACATCACCCATCCTATTGCTGTGGCCAATATTTTGGCCGACATGCACCTTGATCATGAAAGCCTCATGGCTGCGTTATTACACGATGTCATTGAAGACACTGATGTCAGTAAGGAAGAGGTGTCAAAACGCTTTAGTCCCACCGTGGCCGACCTGGTAGATGGCGTCAGCAAGCTCAGTGAAATTGAATTCACCTCCAAGGCTGAACAACAAGCCGAAAACTTTCAAAAAATGACCTTGGCGATGGCCAAAGACATTCGCGTTATGTTGGTAAAACTAGCCGACCGACTACACAACATGCGGACCCTCCAAGTCTTAAGCTCAGCAAAACGTCGTCGCATTGCCCGAGAAACCTTGGATATATATGCACCTATCGCCCAACGCTTGGGCATCAACGACATCAAAATTGAATTTGAGGAATTAGGCTTCTCCGCCATGTATCCGGTTCGATACAAACGGATGATGAAAGCACGCAAAGTTGCCCGAGGGCCACGCCGAGAAATTGTCGTAGAAATTAAGGACAGCATAGAGTTCCGCTTGGAGAAAGAAGGCATAAGCGCAGAGGTAACAGGTCGAGAAAAACACCTCTGGAGTATTTACCAGAAAATGAAAGCCAAAAAAAAGTCATTCCGAGAAATTATGGATGTCTTCGCTTTTCGCATTGTGGTTGATTCCGTCGATGATTGTTATCGCACATTAGGTGTGGTGCATAACCTATTCAAACCTGTTCCCGGTGAATTCAAAGATTATATCGCCATACCCAAAGTCAACGGCTACCAGTCGCTCCACAATATTTTGGTCGGCATGCATGGTGTACCCATCGAAATCCAAATCCGAACACGCGATATGGACGCCATGGCAAATTTTGGTATTGCCGCTCACTGGCTCTACAAATCTCAGGAAGAGGGCAACCCAAGAGCTAACCGCTGGGTTCAGGGCTTACTGGAAATTCAGCAGCAAGCGGGCAATTCACTAGAATTTATCGAACACGTTAAGACAGATCTATTTCCCGATGAAGTTTATGTCTTTACCTCTAAGGGTGAAATTATCTCGCTTCCCTCCGGCGCCACGCCAGTCGACTTTGCCTATGCGGTACATACCGATGTAGGCAATAGCTGCGTGGCCTGTAAGATTAACGGTCAGCTAGCCTCTCTTTCAGAGCCATTACAAAGTGGCGCTAAACTGAATATTATTACCGCTAAAGATGCACAACCAAACCCATCTTGGCTGAATTTCGTAATGACAGCCAAGGCTCGAAGTGCCATCCGCCATTTCCTTAAATTCCAGCAACACGAAGAGTCTGTGGAGCTGGGTAAACGGCTATTGGATCGGGCACTAGAAAATTTTGGCACAAACTACAAAAGTATCAGGAAATCCTGGATCAAACGGGCGATGGTGGAAACTGGCTCTGCCACATTTGAAGAAATTTTACAGCAAATAGGGCTTGGAAACAGAATGGCCTATGCCGTGGCCAACCTCATGGCGCCACCCTCTCTGCGCAAAGAAAACATACCGGCGGAGTTTGAATCGCCCATTATGATTGATACCCGAGAGGGGCTGATTATCAATTATGCACGCTGCTGCCGCCCCATTCCTGGGGACCTCATATTAGGCCACCTCAGCCCGGGTAAAGGCCTCGTTGTCCACCGAGATTCTTGTAACAACCTTAATGAAATTCGCACTAATGTAGAAAAGTGTATGCCCCTCAACTGGTCACCCAAGGTAAAAGGTGATTTTTCCGTGGAACTTAAGGTTGAGCTCCTCTCTGAGAGAGGTATTATCGCCACCCTAGCGTCACGAATTTCGGAAAGCGAAACGGCCATTACCCAAATCAGCATTGAAGAGCGGGATGCGCATTCTGGCATTGTCAATTTGGTGATTGAAGTTAAAAATAGAATGCACCTTGTCAACGTCATGAAACGTATTCGCAGCCTGAAACAAGTGCAGCGGGTTTACCGCACTAAAAATTGATTTACCGAGGACAACTCCATGATTAATAAAGCCGTAATCAACACCGAAAATGCTCCCGCTGCCATTGGCACATATTCTCAGGCCATCAAGGTTAACAATACGGTTTACCTTTCTGGTCAGATTCCATTAGATCCACAAACCATGGTGGTTATAGAAGGTGGTATCGAGGCAGAAATTGATCAGGTTTTTAAAAACCTTGACGCCGTTTGCGAAGCGGCGGGAGGCACGCTGAAAAACATTGTCAAACTGAACATTTTTCTCACTGACCTAGGAAACTTTGCCATTGTCAATGAAGTGATGGCTCGCCATTTTCATGAGCCCTATCCGGCTCGTGCAGCTATCGGAGTAAACGCGCTACCCAAGGGGGTAGGTGTAGAAATGGACGGAATTATGGTGATTTAAAACATCTAGATCGTCACTGCCGCACTATTCTGACATCTCGCCGAGAACGGCCTGATATCCTTCCCGAAAGGTCGGAAAAAGGAACGGATAACCACTGTCTCGCAATCGCCGGTTACTGCAACGGCGATTGCCCGGCCTCGAAACCGGCTGGACTTCTTGAACACCAAGCTTTGTGCCCACATCGACACCCAACTGACCTGCTAGCCAGCTCTGTATGTCATACGCGGGAACAGGCTCATTATCCGTTGCTAAATACAGTGCTTCCAATGATTGACCCTGACAATACCTATTCAGCACATGGGCGATAACCCCAGCACAGTCCTCCGAATGAATTCTGTTTGTCCAATGAACCGGATCCGAAGAAACAATACTCCCCCGCCTCACTTGGTTGATAAGCCTGCTTCGACCCGGACCATAAATACCGGAAAATCTCACAACGACAGAAGTAATGGGCAACTCATCAATAATTTTTTCTGCTTCCAGCAAGCGTTTACCCCGAAATGATGTCGGGCTGGTCTCCGTCAATTCATCCACCCACTCCCCCCCACTCTGGCCATAAACACCCGAACTGGATATCCACACCACCAAACTAGGCGGCTGAGTGGTTTGAGCTATGGCAGATTTCACGGCCTGAGCTGCAGTCACGTAACTATCACGGTAACCATCATCACTCATGTGGTCAGGGGTCAGGGTAATCACTACGGCATCGATCCGAGAGCGATCCAATAACCGCACCAGACCCGCTGTATCACGAAGATCTCCCTCTACAGCATCTACATTTGAAGGCAGTACCCCTATATGACGACGCATAGCCAGGGTTTGCCACACTGACGCCTCTTGGTGACTTTCTAATCGACGAATTGTTCGTAAGCCAATATCGCCACAACCTGCAAATAAAACTTTCAATGAGCTTTCCATTTTTGATTTGTTTTCGCTATTATTTTGTCCAAGGTTATTCACGATGCTACTACTGATTACTCCTTTTTATTCCAACAGATGTTACGGACGCAGTATAAGCGAGAAAGAACACCGTTAAAAAAGGAAGATCCCGTCATAACAAACCTTAAAATAGCTTTAACAGGCCCTTAGGAAACAACCATGACCTTAACTGAATTACGTTATATCGTCACACTGGCTCAACAACAACATTTCGGTCATGCCGCTAAACTATGTCATGTCAGCCAGCCTACCCTGAGCATTGCCGTCAAAAAACTTGAACAAGAACTTGATGTTGAATTATTTGAGCGCTCTAAAAACAGTGTTCGCCCCACCCCCATTGGCGAGCAAGTGGTAGCCCAAGCACAACGGGTACTGGAAGAAAGCGCCTCGATCAAAGATATCGCGTCAGCAGGAAGAGACCAGCTAAAAACACCTCTCTATGTGGGTGCTATTTTTACCATCGGCCCTTATCTGTTCCCCCACTTTATCCCGGAGCTGCAAAAATCTGTTCCACAAATGCCATTAGTCGTGGAGGAGGGTTTCACTGCCACGCTCAGGCAACGGTTACGCAAGGGTGAACTGGATGTAATTATTGTAGCGCTACCCTTTAATGAACCCGACGTGGTTACCCAATCACTTTATTCCGAACCGTTTGTCGTACTGCTGCCCGAAAACCATCCTCTGGTTAAACAAACAGAGATAAAACCGAAAGACCTTGAGTATGAGAATGTTCTACTGTTGGGCGAAGGTCATTGCTTTGGTGACCAGGTTCGAGAAGCACTACCCGACTTAAACAAACACCATGATGAAAACCAAGGACAGATTCGAACCCATAGCGAAGGCAGCTCTCTGGAGACTCTTCGCCACATGGTGGCATCAGGGCTCGGCATTACCATTTTGCCCCTTTCTGCGGCCATCGGTACCGGCTACAAAGACGGTCTACTGGTTACCCGTCCGTTTGCTTCCCCTGTGCCCTGCCGCTCTACGGCATTGGCCTGGAGAGCCAGCTTTCCTCGACATAAGGCCATTGATGCCCTGCGAAACGCCATCAAACAACACCCTCTACCCAGTTGCCCTTCGATAGGATGACGGAGCGCCCTCTCGACCAAATACCCGTAACACAACTCAAAGGCGTTGGTGTTCAGCTTGCCAGTAAATTGGCAAAACTAGGTATTCAAACCATTCAAGACGTCTTATTCCATTTACCCCTGCGCTATATGGACCGCACTCGTATTACCCCCATAGGAAGTGCCCAGACGAACACAGAGGTTGTTATCGAAGGAGAGGTTCGAGGCTGCGATCTTGTATTTGGTCGTCGTCGAAGCCTCATGTGCCGACTGCAGGATAATACCGGCATCATCACACTACGCTTTTTCCATTTTAGTCATGCCCAGCGAGAAAATCTGATCACAGGTAGCCACCTTCGTTGTTATGGCGAGGTAAAACGTGGCAGTTCGGGATTAGAGATTTACCATCCGGAATATCAATTTCTTGATCAACAGCACCCTCAACCACTGCAACAACACTTAACCCCTGTCTATCCTGCTACCGAAGGTATTTCTCAACAACGGCTTCGCACCATAGCCACTCAAGCTCTGGCGTTAATGAAGCAACATAAGCTCACTGAATTACTGCCTGATACATTTAAGAAATCATCGCTTACCGACGCCATAGAATTTATTCACCAACCACCAAAAACAGCCGCCATCGATCAGCTGGCAAAAGGTGAGCACCCAGCTCAACAACGACTGGCCTTTGAGGAGTTGTTAGCTCATCAGCTCAGCTTGCTTCAGCTCCGGCAGACTCTTCAGCAACACAGTGCCCCAGCCCTCACCATCGATAAATCTCTACAACAACAGTTTTTAACCGCATTACCCTTCCAGCTCACCGCTGCTCAACAGCGTGTTAGCACTGAAATTGAGCGGGATTTGTCAAAGCCCTTCCCCATGCTGCGCTTGATTCAAGGTGACGTTGGCTCAGGGAAAACTGTTGTAGCAGCACTAGCCTCACTCCAGTGCATCGCCTCAGGGAAACAAACGGCCATTATGGCCCCCACAGAAATTCTGGCAGAGCAACACCGTCAATCCTTTGAGGCATGGTTAAAACCTTTGGGTATCCAATTGGCGTGGCTCACCGGAAAAGTAAAAGGCAAGGCGCGAGAACGACAATTGGCGATGATCCAAGATGGCTCTGCTCAAATTGTCATCGGCACTCATGCATTGTTTCAAGAAGAAGTGAGGTTTCACAATTTGGCACTCACCATTATTGATGAGCAACACCGTTTTGGGGTACACCAGCGTTTGGCCCTAAAAGAGAAGGGGAAAGACCCCAACCAAGTTCCACACCAACTCATCATGACAGCAACACCCATCCCCAGAACCTTAGCCATGAGTGCTTATGCCGACCTGGATTGCTCCATCATCGACGAACTTCCCCCTGGGCGCTCTCCTGTTAATACCGTCGTCATTGCCAACCAACGTCGCCATGAAATCATTGAGCGCGTCCGAAATGCTTGCACTAACGGCCGTCAGGCCTATTGGGTTTGCACGCTTATTGAAGAGTCAGATGTACTTGAAGCCCAAGCTGCCGAAGCCACTGCCGATGAATTACACCTACTGTTACCAGAATTGGAAATAGGTTTGATTCATGGTCGACTTAAACCGGGAGAAAAAGCTGCCGCTATGACGGCCTTTAAACAGGGGCAGATCCAGCTTCTTATTGCCACCACTGTCATTGAGGTGGGCGTCGATGTCCCCAATGCCAGCCTGATGGTCATTGAAAATCCTGAGCGGCTCGGCCTGGCACAACTTCATCAACTACGAGGCAGAGTAGGGCGCGGCCAAGAAGAAAGCCATTGCGTACTGTTATACAGCTCCCCCTTGTCACAACAGGGTACTGAACGACTGAAAATTATGCGCCAAACTACCGATGGTTTTGAAATAGCCGAAATGGATTTAAAGCTTCGCGGTCCCGGCGAAGTACTGGGTACCCGTCAAACGGGTGAAATGGAATTGCGCATTGCCGACCTGCAACGGGACGCCCAACTCTTACCTGACATTAAAAAATCAGCTGAAACCCTGTTAAAACAACACCCAACACAAGCCCAAGCCATTATTCGGCGTTGGCTGGGCGACAGTAATCGCTACGGTCAAGTATAAAACTTGATGACATTAATGTGACATTCTTATTACAGCTTCTTATACTCGCGGGCTAGTTCTTTATAGGAGTCCCAATCATGGCTTTTGGTAAAACGATTTTTAATCTCTTTGGTAAGTCCCCCATTAGTCCATTGCAGACTCACATGTCACTCGTGGTAGCCTGCGCAGAAAAACTTCAGGACTTTCTTAATGCCGCCATCGCTAACGACTGGGAGAAAGCCGAAGAAGTCTTTTCTGTTATCTCTCAAAAGGAAGATAAAGCGGATGAAATGAAGCGAGAGCTTCGTCTTCAACTCCCCAAGAGTCTCTTTATGCCTCTTGACCGTGGCGACCTGCTGGATCTTCTAAGTATTCAAGATCGTATTGCTAACCGAACCAAGGATATTGCAGGCCTGATGCTTGGCAGAAAAATGTCTGTCCCGGCACCACTCCACCAGCAAATGATCAGCTTTGTCTCATCCTCTATTGATGCTGGGCGACAAGCCCTGAAAGCTATCGACGAGCTCGACGAACTGCTGGAAGTAGGATTTAGCGGCAAAGATGTCGACTTTGTTGAAAAAATGATTGGCGAATTGGATCACCTGGAAGATAAAACGGATCAGCTGGAACAGGAAATACGCCACAAGCTATTTGAACTTGAGCAAGACCTCCCCCCAATCGATGCGATCTTTCTCTACCAGATCATAGACATGATTGGTGAATTGGCTGATTTGGCCGAAGGTGTCGGTGGAAGACTACAACTCTTGCTTGCCCGATAACTGGGTTAATAACAACAATTAGGAAACCCAGATATGACGCTATTTGCTGAATACGGCCAAATACTGATCATCCTTGCCTGTGTATTCGGGCTATTTATGGCTTGGGGTGTTGGCGCCAACGATGTGGCTAATGCCATGGGCACCTCTGTAGGCTCAAGGGCTCTCACGGTTAAACAGGCCATTCTCATCGCCATGGTGTTTGAGTTTGCCGGTGCTTACTTGGCGGGAGGAGAGGTAACCTCCACTATCCGAAAGGGCATCATTGATCCTGCCTTTATCGCGGAGACACCGGAATTACTGGTATTTGGCATGCTCTCGGCACTACTGGCTGCAGGCACATGGTTATTAATTGCCAGCATGATGGGCTGGCCAGTCTCCACCACCCATTCTATCGTTGGTGCCATTGTCGGTTTTGCCGCGGTAGGCATCTCCGTCGATGCAGTGAACTGGGGCAAGGTAGGAAAAATCGTTGCTAGCTGGGTGGTATCCCCCGTATTAGCAGGTTCCATCTCCTATATGCTCTTTCGCAGCGTACAAAAATTAATTCTCACTCAGGATGATCCTTTCTCCCGAGCCAAGAAAATTATTCCAATCTATATGTTTGCCGTAGGTTTCCTCATTGCCATGGTCACCCTGCTCAAGGGATTCAAACATATCTTCAAAGATGCAGGGATAGCCATGAGCTTTGGTGAGTGTGCGCTGATGGCTGCAGGTGTAGGCATTTTTGTTTCATTGATTGGGTCGGTACTACTAAGCCGAGTAGAGCGCGATGAAGAAGCCGAAAAAGGCAACCGCTTTGCCAGTGTGGAAAAGGTCTTTGCTGTACTGATGGTATTTACCGCATGCGCTATGGCCTTTGCCCACGGCTCCAATGATGTAGCCAACGCGGTCGGCCCCCTGGCTGCCGTAGTCAGTGTCGTGAGATCTGGCACGGTTGAAGTTGAAAGCATAATGCCCAGTTGGATTCTGCTATTAGGTGGTGTCGGTATTATGTTGGGGCTGGCGACCTACGGCTTCAAGGTAATGGGTACTATTGGCCGTAAAATTACTGAACTCACCCCAAGCAGAGGCTTCGCAGCAGAACTAGGCGCGGCCGCCACCGTCGTGCTTGCGTCTGGCACAGGACTTCCTATTTCAACGACTCACACACTGGTGGGTGCTGTACTGGGTGTTGGTTTAGCTCGAGGTATCGCCGCACTGAATATTCGTGTCATTGGCACTATCTTCATGTCTTGGCTGGTAACACTACCTGCTGGGGCGGCCTTAGCCATTGTATTTTTCTTCTTCTTCAAGGGAGTCTTTGGCTAGAGAACATTTTCTTTTAAAATACAAATAAGCCCAACCTTTGGTTGGGCTTATTTGTATAAATCTCCGTTAACTTAAGCCACTTTTAACCTGCCAGCACCCCTTTCTCACCTTCGCTTCGGGCTATCACTACCGCCCCACAGGAATCACTAAATACATTTACCGCCGTACGCAACATGTCCAAAATGCGGTCTGTCACCAGCAGCATGCCAATCCCCTCGAGAGGCAACCCAACCACCCCTAAAATCACGGTAATGGCCACCAAACTAGCCGCAGGAATGCCCGCCACACCAATAGAGGTCAGTAACGCCACCAATACGATGGTGAACTGAGTAACAAGACTCAGATCCAATCCATAGGCTTGAGCAATAAACATCGCCGCGACGCATTCATAAAGTGCCGTTCCATCCATATTGATGGTGGCGCCCAAGGGCAGGACGAAAGAGGTGGTACGGTTTGAAACACCGGCGTTTTTTTCAACACACTCGATGGTTATCGGCAACGTGCCAGAAGAAGATGCTGTTGAAAATGCCGTTAACAATGCGGGAAACATAGCCCGATAATGCTTCAGCGGGTTGACGCCCGACAACCGGAGAATAAGGCTTAAAGTAACAAAAACATGGAATGCCAGAGCCAACACAACAGTGGCGAAAAAGATCAGCAGTGGCTGAAAAGCATCAAATCCCGTAGCTGCGACGGTTTTAGCCACCAAACCAAAAACACCGATAGGCGCAAACTTCATGATAAACATGGTGACGGCCATCATGGTTTCATAAACACCATTCCAGAAACCCAACATAGTTTGGCTGTATTCTTTGGTGATTCGCGTCATAAAGACACCAAACAACAGGCTAAAAAAGATCAATCCCAACATTTGGCCATCAGCTGCGGCCTTCACGACATTAGGGGGAATCATCCGCACAAAGACGCTGGCAATATCCCCAACACCTCGGCCCTCCACCCTGGCCAACTGCTCAGAAACAGCATCTGGCGAGCTCAGATTTAAACGTCCACCAGCGGCTTCACCATCAATAACACCCGGCATGATCAAATTAACCATAATCAAACCCACGATAATGGAGAACAAGCTGGTTAACATATAAAACGACAGGGTTTTAGTACTGAGCCGCCCAAGGTTGTCGCTATCACCCAAACCAGCCATCCCAACAATGATTGAGGACATCACCAAAGGCACAATAATCATTTTCAGCGCATTGAGAAACAACGTGCCAATAAAATCAAAAATGTCGTACAAGCTCACGCCCAAAACAGCGCTATCGACGCCCGACCACAAACCTACAAGAACCGCAGCCACAATAGCTATTAACATTTGCCAATGAAGTTTTAATTTACCCATCGCTATTGCCCACTTTTTTGAAGCCCATAGTTTGAGGCTTAATGTTTAGGCCCCGTGCCTGTCGTACTACCGTTAACGCTATTAATATCCGTTATCGAAAATTTCCACGCAAGTTCGTTACTTTTTCCTGCAAATTCAAAGCAGTGACCTGATCAGGATTAATGGGCGATTCCGCCAACACCTTAATTTGTCGCCACTGTGGACGAAAAGGCTGCTTAAACGCGCCCCCATGACTATGACTAAAGAAACTGCCCCACAATCCCTGCAATGCCATCGGCACGACGGGTACCGGCGTTCGTTCTATAATTCTCTCAATACCGGCTTTAAATTCATCAATTTCACCGTCCAAAGTAAGCTTTCCCTCAGGAAAAACACACAGCAAATGACCTTGTTCCAAGCCACTGGCAATCTCATCCATGGCATGTAAATAACCCTGCTCATCATGCTGGCGAGAACAGATAGGAATCGCCCCGCCAGTGCGAAAAATAAAGTTCAGCACAGGGATTTCATAAATGGGTTTAAACATAACAAACCGAATGGGTCTACGCACAGCACCCGCCAACAACAGTGCATCTACATAACTCACGTGGTTACACACAATGATGGCTCCGCCTTTGGCTGGAATATGTTCCAATCCCTGATGCTTTACTCGGTAAATAGAATGGCTCAACAACCACACCAGAAAACGCATGGTGAACTCGGGCACCTGCAAGAAAATAAACACCGCAATAGCAATATTCATTAATGCTACGGTTAGAAAAAGATCCGGGATGCTGAAACCCGCAACACCGAGCAACACAATGCCCATCAAACTGGCCACCACCATAAACAATGCGTTAAGAATGTTGTTACTGGCAATCACCCGTGCCCGTTTTGACGCCTCCGTACGAGCTTGCACCATGGCATATAAAGGCACGATGTAAAGCCCACCGGACAGCCCAACCATCGCAATATCAAATAGAACACGCAACCCTCCGGTCTGAGAAAAAAACGCAAAAACACCAACCCCTTCAATTCCTGCATACCCGTGGGCCGCAAAGTAAAGATCAATGCCAAAAATGCTTAATCCCAAGGAGCCCAATGGCACCAAACCAATCTCAACACGATGTCCGCTAAGCCGATCACACAATAATGAGCCGCAGGCAACACCCACGGTAAATGCGCAGAGAATCAAGGCAATAACACTGGGCCGCCCATGCAATACCGTCACGGTAAAGTTGGGCATCTGTGTGAGATAGCTAGCTCCCAACATCCAGAACCAGGAGATACCCAGAATAGCCAGAAACACTGTCTGCTTTTCTGTAGACAACTTGATCAGCTGCCAACTAATACGTGGGATATTCCAGTCAATTTTCAAATCAGTCGCTTTCGCCTCGGCCACAGGTATGCTGCAACTACTCAGCCAGCCAATCATTGCAACGACGACGACCGCAATACCCACAAACCAAACGGCATTGTCAGCACCACCCATCAGGCTACCCATGATGGTGCCGATTAAGATAGCCACAAACGTGCCCATGCCCACTTGTGCATTGCCCGCAACCAATTCACTTTCGCTCAAATGTTGGGGAATAATGGAGTACTTAACCGGCCCAAAAAATGTGGACTGCACCCCCATAAGAAACAGCACCAGAAATAATAGCCACAAAGACCCCAGCCAGAGTGCCAAAAAGCCCACCACCATAATCATGATCTCGGCAAGCTTGATCTTTCGGATAATTCGTGACTTTTCATACTTATCTGCCAACTGGCCAGATATCGCAGAAAATAGAAAGAAAGGCAGCACAAACAGTCCCGCCGCCAAGTTGACTAATGCATTGGTATTACTATCTTCCGCACCGGCAATACTGGCACTGACGAGAATGACTAATAACGCGTTCTTAAAGAGGTTGTCGTTAAGTGCACCAAAAAACTGGGTCAGAAAAAGCGGCAAAAATCGCCGAGACTTCAATAATTGAAACTGTCCTTTACCGCTCACCATCATTCCTTTCGTTTCGGGTCAACACCATTCCCTGCTTACCCTAAAGAAGTCACCATCTTGCCGACCTACCCAAAAATATACAATGTTAACCCAACGGCCCGCTTGCATAATGCTTGTACTTGCACTTGTCATCGCCATAATACAAGTATTGATTCTGGACGAACTGATGAAAAAAATTCCCCACTTTCTCTTGCTTGCTTGTTGTACCATTTTTAGTGGTTTCACCCATGCCGAAGAAGACCGCTATTGCGCTACCCTAAACCTGTATCTTGAAAATGATATGTTTGGAGAAACAGACTTACACTATACCAATGGTATTCGTGTCTCCTGTGTCTCACCGGACCTCACCTCTTACCTAGAAGATGAACGGCTCCCATCTTGGGTCAGTAAGGTCAACAAAAAACTCCGTTTTTTTCACCACCTCAAAGATGACGATGACCCGATAGTGCAGCGCAATCTCGTCATTAGCATGGGACAACTAATGTTTACCCCCTCTGACAAAGAGGCAGCAACGGTCATCCAGGATGATCGGCCCTATGCTGGTTATCTTTATTTAGGCTTCGCCTATCACATCCGAGCTAACAAACAGCTGGATACCTTGGAAGCCAATATCGGTTTGGTAGGACCAGCATCTTTAGCGGAACAGAGCCAGGATGCCATTCACAACCTTCGGGGCATCGATAAATTCAAGGGCTGGGACAATCAACTGGAAAACGAGCTCGGTTTACAATTTGTATACGAACACAAACACCGCTTTAAACTCACCAACAGCTGGCCCCACCAAGACTTTATTGCCCACAGTGGTGTCAGTCTAGGCAATGTTGCTACCTACCTAAACCTCGGTGGAGAATACCGTATTGGCTGGCAATTGCCTGAAGACTTTGGCACCGCTGCCCTTCGACCCGGCGGCGACAATAGCTCTCCTGGTAACGGCGATATGCGCCGCTGTGGTCAATGGATCTGCGGACTGCACGCATTTATTTCTCTTGATAGTAGATGGGTGGCAAGAGATATTTTTTTAGATGGCAATACCTTTGAAGATAGCCACAGCGTGAATCGCCGATCAACCGTAGCCGATGCAGCGGTGGGATTCAGTTTTTTAGTGGACGGCTGGAAAGTTTCCTACGCCAAAGTTTTTCGTACTCGAGAATTTGAAGAACAAGAAAAATCCCATGAATACGGCTCATTGTCATTCTCTTATTCTTGGTGAAAAACCACCACGCAAAACCTAACCACAAATACACCCACCAAAACCATTCCGGGTTAGAATGTCCCGCGATCACTCGATGTACAGGTCATTATCTTGCCCGCTTTACGCTACCCTAACCGCAAATTTCACCCGGAGCCCAACTGGCGGAGTTACACCCGCACACCGTCTGCTACCACGCCTGCGGCACTTCGGGATTGGCTGTTGGACAGAGGCTCTCTTACCCAGCGCCTAATCGATGCCAGTGGTGGAGAATTTCAAGTTGAGGTATTGAGCCAGACAATGACATTGCCAATGTTGTCGGAGGTTCGTGCCTTGGGTATTCCTGCCCGGCAACGGGCATTAGTCCGGGAGGTGATACTGTATGGCTGTCATCAACCGTGGGTCTATGCCCGCAGTATTATTCCAATAAAAACGCTGACGGGCCGTCTGAAAAGCTTACGAAAATTGGACAGCCGTCCACTGGGAGCCTTGCTGTTCAAGGATGCCTCCATGCGGCGGGGCGACATTGAAATTGCCTGCATAAAGCCTAAAGATCATTTACAGCCTAGCTTAGCCAAAAATATTGAGGGTACAGTTTGGGGCCGCCGCTCGGTATTTTTTCTGGACGAAAAACCGCTACTGGTCAGCGAGATGTTTTTACCGGAGTTTAAGCCTTACAATAGCCCCCTCGTATTGCACTTTCATCGATAACAGCCAAGGAACTTCAGAATCTTCTATGAGTTCTTTCAATATCAACCTTATAAAAGAGCGGGCACCTGATTTCTTCCGGCTGATGCGCTTTAATAAGCCCATAGGCACGCTGCTGCTACTTTGGCCAACACTTTGGGCACTCTGGTTTGCTGCTGAAGGTATCCCCAGTCCGAAAAACCTGATCATTTTTGTCTTCGGTGTCATTTTGATGCGTGCGGCAGGTTGCGTCATTAATGACTTCGCCGACCGGCGCGTGGATGGCCATGTGGAACGCACCAAAAACAGGCCCCTGCCTAACGGTGCTGTGAGCTCCCGAGAGGCACTGATACTTTTTACTCTGTTATCCGCTACTGCTTTTTTACTGGTTCTGTTTACGAACACACTGACCATTCAGCTTGCTTTTGGCGGCCTTGTCCTCGCTGCCTGCTACCCTTTTATGAAACGTTATACCCATTTGCCACAAGTAGTGCTGGGTGCTGCTTTTGCCTGGAGCATTCCCATGGCATTTGCAGCTGAAACGAATCAACTCACTACCGAACTATGGGCACTGTACGCTGCGGTAGTACTTTGGACTGTCGCTTATGACACCTTTTATGCCATGGTCGACCGAGAAGATGATCTAAAACTTGGTGTTAAATCCACAGCCATACTGTTTGGTGATATGGATATTGCTATAACCTCATCCCTACAAATATTGGTGTTGATTGCCCTTGCCATGACCGGGGCAAACTTTGGAAGAGGGGTGTGGTTTTATCTGTCTCTGTTGGTTGCAGCAGTATTGTTCCTTTATCAACAATACTTAATTCGTGACCGGAATCTGAAGGGATGTTTTAAGGCCTTCCTCAACAATAATTATGTCGGTGCCGTCATTTTTATTGGCCTAGTAATGGACTACCAACTGGGCAATAAATAGTTAAAGAAATTTAATCATTTTCACTATTGTCATATTTGTGACACAACTTCGTCATGTAATAGGTTCTGAAATATCTTTGGTAAAAGAACTATGAGCAACAAAACAATTTTAGTCGTTGATGATGAACCCGCTATCCGCGATATGATCTGTACCGCACTCGATGTTGCTGGTTACGATTATCTTCAAGCTGAAAATGCACAACAGGCTCATGGCATCATCATTGATGAGCAACCTGATCTAGTACTACTGGACTGGATGATGCCGGAGACCAGCGGTATTGAGCTAATCAGACGACTACAGAGAGATGAGCTCACAAGAAATGTACCTGTCATTATGCTAACCGCCAAGGCGGCAGAGGATAATATGGTGCAAGGCCTAGAGTCAGGCGCTGACGACTATATAACCAAACCCTTTTCACCTAGGGCATTAATTGCTCGAATCAGTGCTGTATTGCGCCGCTTCGAAGCAGAGTTACCCCAAGAACCCATTCAAGTAGACCAACTATTATTTGACCCCATCAGCCATAGGGTCACCATTTCAGATCATACTATTACCATGGGCCCCACTGAATTCAGGTTGTTGAGCTTTTTTCTTACCCATCAGGAGCGGGTTTATTCTCGCGATCAAATTTTAGATCATGTCTGGGGCAGCAACGTCTATATGGATGAACGCACGGTTGATGTACATATCCGCAGACTGCGCAAAGCAATATCACTTGAAGGCCACGACCGCTTCATTCAGACTGTTCGGGGCGCGGGATACCGCTTCTCCACCAAGGTTGTTGAAGAATAGGGACTAACCGTTTGCATCGAGGACTTCAATCAGAAATACAACGGATCGCTCTACTCTCCTTGTTTCTGATAATTTTTGGGTTTCTAAACGACAATATGCTGTTTACCATTTTGGTAGGCGGCGGTCTCTACATGTTATGGACCTTCTCGCACATAGCCAAAATTTATAGCTGGCTCGACCAGGGTTGCTCAGGGCTGCCGCCAGAAGCTAGTGGCGTCTGGGGAGACATGGCAGACCACCTGTACCGCATGCAACAGCGCAATGAGCGAGCTAAACAAAGCCGCAAAAATCTATCTGACCGGGTGAGGAATATCACCTCTGCTTTGGCAGATGGCATTTTGACACTTAGGTCTGATCGCGTTTTGGAGTGGTGGAACCCTGCCTCCGAGCAATTATTGGGACTGACAAAAGGTGACAGGGGTCAATCCATCATCAATCTGGTGCGGGATCCACGGTTTGTCACTTTTATTCAAAGCTCCACACTCTCTCCTCCCTTAGAACTAGCCTCACCCGAAGACCCCACCAAAACACTACTTTTCAGTGCGGCTAAATTTGGTGAGGGCGATATCATTTTAGTCGTACAAGACATTACCCGTCTGCGCAACCTAGAACAAATGCGTCAGGACTTTGTCGCCAATATCTCCCACGAATTACGCACACCGTTAACCGTCTTGTCGGGTTATACAGAAACACTCCAAGACAGCGCAGAGGACCTGCCAAAGGGCTGGAAAAAAGCGCTGGATCAAATGGGGCAACAAACTGCACGCATGAGTGCACTGGCTAATGATTTGGTCATGCTGTCACAACTAGAGTCCACTCGCATACCGCCTCCCAACACTTCTGTTGATATCACTGCGGTGTTACAACAAATCGCTGTAGATGCACGAGTAATTGCCGACAATAATGTTGATGCACAGATAGAAGGAAATAGTTTGATTGAGCTTGACTGTACACCAGGCATGACCATTTCTGGAGAAGCCAAAGAGCTTTACAGCGCCTTTTCTAACTTAGTCTTCAATGCCATCAAACATAACCCCCCGGGCACTCATATTCATATCAAAAGCTATGTCAGCGATACCGCCCACATTATTGAGGTATCTGATGACGGCAATGGCATAGACCCTATACACATCCCCCGCCTGACCGAACGCTTTTATCGCGTCGATCAAAGCCGGGCATCAACGACAGGGGGCACTGGCCTTGGCCTTGCTATCGTCAAACATGTTTTAATGCGCCATGGTGGCTCACTGAAAATATTCAGCACCTTAAGCAAGGGCAGTACTTTTATCTGCCACTTCCCTAAACCCAAGGTAGCGTCTTAAACTACTTAATCAATACAGACCAAAGGCCTGACCTTGGACGTTCGAGTTCTTAACACGATCAACCAGTGTACTCCATCACAGTGGGATAGCCTTTTTGACACAGAATACCCCTTCCTTCGTCACAGCTTTCTTTCCCTCCTTGAATCTTCAGGCAGTGTTTGCACAAGGACCGGCTGGGAGCCAAAACATATTTTACTGGAACAGGATGGCCGGCCTATTGCTGCCATGCCGTTATACCTGAAACACCATTCCTGGGGAGAGTATGTGTTTGACCATAGCTGGGCGGATGCTTATCACGACAATGGGTTAGCTTATTATCCCAAACTAGTGACCGCCATTCCCTTTACCCCAGCAACAGGTCCGCGCATTGGCCTAGCCCCCGGTATAGATCCAAAAATTTTAATTCCACAGCTACTCGAAACGACACAAAAGTTAGCCCGACAATGGGGGGCCTCTAGCTGGCACCTGCTCTTCCCAGAGCCAGAATTAGCTTTGGCCATGAAAACCCACAAGGTGATGCAGCGCACCGGAGTTCAATACCACTGGAACAATGCCAACTATGGTAATTTCGATGATTTTATCAACACGTTCTCTTCAAAAAAGCGAAAAAACATTCTTCGTGAACGCCGCACAGCCCATCAAAACCTTCAGATTAAACGCTTAGTAGGAGAGCAAATTACCCCAGACTGGTGGGAATTTATTCACGTCATGTATCAACGCACCTATTTAAAGCGCAGCGGCACTGCGGGTTACCTTACAGAGAATTTTTTCCAAAACCTTGGTAGAGCCATGGGCAATCAAGTCATGATGTGTGTAGCTGAAGGGCAGAGCGAGGAAAAAGAAGGCAACAATAAGGCGGCGGCAGCACTGTTCTTTCATGACAATCAAGCCCTGTATGGTCGCTATTGGGGCTGCCAGCAAGAATTTGATTTTCTACACTTTGAGCTTTGTTACTATCAGGGTATTGAATTTGCCATAGAGCAACAGCTATCTCGCTTTGATGCCGGCGCCCAGGGAGAACACAAAATAAAGCGGGGCTTTAAACCAGTTGAAACCTATTCATCACACTGGATCAATCACGCTGGTTTTGCCGAAGCAATCCAACGGTTTTTAAATCAAGAAACACCACATATAAAGCAATATATCTCCGAAGCTTGCGAACTGTTACCCTACAAAACCCCCAATAAATAGCCTATGCTTCAGCGCTGCCAATGATTATCCCGAGGTATCACTCATGAAAACGTACGCCACATTGCTTCCCACATTTAAGTTAGCGGTACTGGGATTAATTGTGCCGCTAATATTGTCAGTATCTGCTAATGCTGCCAGTAAAATGGAAATTGATTTGTATGCAGAGGATGCGATGAATCAATTTCAGAGAGAGACAACTGCTGGAACCAAGCTGGCAGAACAGGCCAAAGGCATTTTAATCTTTCCAAAAATCTACAAAGCTGGAGTAGTCGTTGGTGGAGAATATGGTGAAGGTGTACTCAAAATTGGGGGCAACTCAGCAGGTTATTACAGCATTTCCGCAGGCTCTATTGGGTTTCAACTGGGAGCTCAAATGAAATCCCAAGTTATCCTCTTCATGACAGATGCGGCACTAAAACAATTCCAAAACAGTAATGGCTGGGAGGCCGGTGTAGACGGTAGCGTTGCCATTGCAACCGTTGGAGTCGGCGCTGAAATAGATACCCATACTGCACAACAATCTATAATTGGGTTTGTTTTTTCTAATAAAGGTTTGATGTTTAACCTAAATCTGGAAGGATCAAAAATTACTCCTATAGCTCGCTAATATCTGGGACGGGGCAGCAACCGCCCCAAACGAAAAAATAGCGGACCTGGTCGTTGATATCACTGCCTATCAATACCTGTATCTGACATGCCTTTATCTTGGGCTTTTTATTATTCTGATTTTTCGCTGCTATTTTTTCGCATCTCAGAAAATGCTTTATTAAGATTTCCACTAATAAGCTTGGATATCTCCATGGATATATGAGGAGATTTATCTGCTAGCGCTCTTCCATTTTCTGATTTAAAAAATTCGTTTATTCCTTTTAACTCAGACTCAGAAAAACTGTTCGATATAATTTTTATCGCCGGGTCTTTAAGAACACCCCAGCCCATGTATAAATCAAAAAATGCTCTTAGTTGACTTTTATCTAACTGCGGGTTTTTTGCATTTAGCTGATTCACGTATGTATCAATTGTAGTTTCGAATACCTGTTTTGTTTTGGTTAGCTCTAGGTATTCAATCGATAACGCTGTTTTCGTTTTATCCGCAAAAGAATTGCTTACAAAAAACATAATAAATATTGACAATATTGCAGGCTTAAAATATTTCATTTCACTTTCCTGTCATGTAAAAACTTAAAATTCACTTATCACCATCAATTATTTTATTGATACCCTTTCGTATTAAAGACATGATGGTATCACTTCCCAGATCCAATCCTTTCTCAGAAATATATGATTTTATCATTTCCCATCGGGCTGTATCTCTTAGTTTTTCTGCATACTCATGCCCCTTCCAACTAAGCCCTGTTATTTCCTGTTCACCATAGAGATCCGCGTTTGTACTGATAAATCCAGCGTTAACAAGAAGCTGTATATGATAAATAATTTGTTCTTTTTCATAGTCTTTTAAATTATTTGTATAAAGATAACCACTTTCAGAAAAATTAAGAAAGGTCTCCATATCTGGAGAATTTTCTATCTCTAACAAAATACGTCTAATCAAATCCCAATCACGTTTCATTTTATTTTTCCAACAAAAAAATCATCACTAAACTATTTTTTCGATTGTCTTACAAAACTGAATTTCACCAGACACAGCACTGAATTATTACTCTCTTTCCCATACTAACAATCTGTTATTAGCTGGCATCGTATTATCTTCTTTCAACTTAAATCCAATTTTTTCTGCTAACTGATTAACTGCTTCGAAGTCCCTAATGCCTTGATGTGGCGCTTGCTGTTTTAACCACTGATCAAATCGTTCGTTACTTTCGCTGGTAAATTTACCACCGTAATTGAAAGGGCCATAAATCGCCAAAATACCATTACGAGCAAGTAGTGTATCTAGCCCAGAAAACATATTTATCACTGAAGACCAAGCCATAATATGACAAGTGTTTGCCGTAAATACAGCATCAACTGGACTATATGGCCAAGGAGGGTGGTCTGCATCAAGGGTTAGTGGAGGCCTTATATTTTCAGTTGGAAACTCATTTATCCAAGCATTGATACCCCGATGATTAACTTCCAGGTCGGCAGTTTGCCAAACCAGGTTTGGTAATTTTGGAGAAAAATAAACAGCATGCTGCCCGGTGCCACTTCCCACCTCAAACACTTTTTGTCGATCAGAAAATACGCGAAGCAATACATCCAAAATAGCTTTCTTATTGTTTTCACAAGCCTGAGAAAAGGGTTTTTGTTCTGACATTTTTGACTCCTATGTTGTTTCCTCTCGTGTAAATATCCATTCACGGGCTGATGACATCGCAGCATTATAGGTATAACCCGCCACATCAAATTGCTTTAGCTTCTCTGGATCAGTTATTTTATTTTTTATAATGTAACGACTCATTAGTCCTCTTGCCTTTTTGGCATAAAAGCTGATGATTTTATATTGACCATTTTTCCAATCTTTAAAAACCGGGGTGATCACATCTGCATTTAAATTGCTGCGGTTAACCGATTTAAAATACTCATTTGAGGCCAGGTTGACCAATACTTGGCTGCCCGTTTCAACGAGCACCTGATTTAAACCATCGGTAATTTTGTTACCCCAAAAGTCATAAAGATTTTTTCCTTTCTTATTCGGTAATTTTGTACCCATCTCCAATCGATAGGGCTGCATTAAATCTAAGGGGCGCAACAAACCATAGAGCCCCGATAAAATTCGCAAGTGATCCTGAGACCACACCAACTCTTTTTCTGACAACTTTTCCGCATCCAAGCCGGTGTATACATCACCTTTAAAAGCCAATACCGCTTGTTTGGCATTGTCTGATGTAAACTCTGGCTGCCAGTTGAGAAAGCGACCAAAGTTGAGATCACCTAATTTTTCACTGATTCCCATCAACTCAGAGACTTCTGGAGGAGAAAGCTGTCTAAGTTGCGAGATCAATTCTATAGAATCGTTCAGGTAGTCCGGCAAGCTGTGGGCTTCCGTTGTGGCGGGTGTTTCATAGTCCAGGGTTTTTGCTGGAGAAATTACCACTAACATAGGTGCACCTTTATTCCTGTCACACTGATTACTTGGCTTAGCTGGCTATCACTAAAAACTTAATATTGTTGGGATCGCTTTATCTAATTCAACAAATCTAAGTTTAAAACGTTTACACATGTAGGTTGTTCATTATACTCATTTCAATTTTCCAGCCTGAAGGGATTTTTATGAACCGGATGTTAAAACTTTCTCTCACCATTATCGCTCTGGCTTGCACGCTTACCGGTTGTTCGGTAAATCCCGTCACTGGCGCCACGGAATTTTCATTGGTTTCCGCGGAACAGGAAATTGCTATCGGCACCAATAACTATGCCCCAAGCCAACAATCACAGGGCGGCCTCTATTATATTGATCCTGACCTACAGGTTTATATCAGTGAGATTGGTAAAAAACTGGCCGTAGTTAGTGACCGTCCAAATCTCCCCTATGAATTCGTGCTACTGAACAATTCTACCCCCAATGCATGGGCATTACCCGGAGGGAAAATCGCGGTTAACCGTGGGTTGCTGCTTCATTTAGACGATGAATCTGAACTAGCCGCCGTGTTAGGTCATGAAATTGTACATGCTGCGGCCCGTCACAGTGCTGCACAAATGACCCGAGGAACCTTCATTGGCCTTGGTGCCGCTGCAGTTAGTGCACTAGGAAGCAGTTATGGCTTGGGCGAGGTTGGCTCACAAGCTGCACAAGTTGGCGCGGCTGCTTGGACGGCGAAATATGGACGTGGAGATGAACTTGAGGCCGATGCCTATGGTATGGAATATCTAGCTAAGGCTGGTTATGACCCTTACGGCGGCGTTAGAGTACAAGAAGCTTTTGTGAAATTGAGTGAAGGGCGTCAGCAAGATTTTTTTAGTGGTTTGTTTGCTAGTCATCCACCTTCCCAAGAGCGAGTAGACGCAAACCGTATCAAGGCGGCATCTTTGCCAAAGGGTGTCCAGAATCGCGACCGCTATCAAAGTAAAATTGCCCAAATTAAACGTGACAAACCAGCCTATGCTGCAGAAACTGAGGCCATAAATGCACTGAATGCAAAAGATGGCAATAAAGCGTTAGCTCAATTGGATAAAGCCATCAAAATACAGCCCAACGAAAGTTCTTTTTGGGAGCTTCGTGGTCACGCTTGGCAAATGAATAAAAACCCAGCTAATGCAGAAAAAGCCTTTACCAGTGCTATTGGAAAGAACCCTGATTTATTCAGTCCTTATCTTTATCGCGGAATATTACGCTTTGAGCAAGGAAACAAAACCAGCGCCAAAGCGGATCTTGAAAAAAGCCAACAACTTTTACCGACACCACCTGCCAGCTATTTCCTCGGTGAAATCGCACTGGAGGGTGGCGAGAAGCAACAGGCCATTCAGTATTTTCAAGTTGCTGCCCAAGGTAGTGGCGTGCTTGCTGAAAAAGCTGCTGGGCAGCTCGCGACACTGGAGCTTGCCACCGCACCTCACAAGTACATTTTGAGCAAGGTCTTCCTTGGAGATAATGGCTACTTAAGTATCGTTGTTAAAAACAACAGCCCCGTTACCGTTACCGACGTGCAATTAGAGCTTTCGGAGATGGCCAATGCTTTCCTGGTGGGTAGCACCTCCAGCCTGAGGGGCCCCAGCCAGCTAGAACCGGGAAAACAAAGCACCATCAAAACCCCTATCGGCCCCTTCAAGGAAGCTGCAGAAATTGCGAAATACCGAGTACAGGTGGTTAAAGTGCAGGTGCCCGACTGATACTTACGGGTATGGTGTGAGCCTGTCTGCCAAAAACTGCATGCAGGTTCGCACCCGGGCATTACCCCTCAAATCCGGATGTGTGAGCAACCAAATATCTGATTCAAACTGACGCTCCAAGGAAGCCACCTCCTGTAAACCCACAGCCACATCAGCAGGCAATAGCGCCAACCCCACACCCTCTCTGGCTAAGGCTGCCATCCCCAGAAACGTATTAGCTCGGGCCGGAAAATTTAATTTATCTGCATGTTTTTCTAGCCACTGCATGGGCTTTAGCCTCAGCAAGGCACGTTCAGGACCAATTAACGGGTAATTGGCCAGCTGACGAATGCCAAAACGACCCATAGATTTACTGAAAAATTTTGGGCTGCCATACAAATTCCACGGCATGGTATATAGCTTCCGCCCCACCAAATGTTCCGGGGGAGAGGATGTTGACCGCAATGCGATATCTGCCTCCAACCGTGAGAGATTAAAATCATCACTACTGGCTAACAGCTGGATATGGATGCCGGGATACAATGCTGTAAATTCTGCAATTAGTGGTGGCAAGCTGTAATAGGCAAAACCGTCTGGTGCGGTGATACGTATTAAGCCTTCAAGCGTTTGATCGCCACCCACAATAAAGCGGTTTACCTCATCAATAGCAGATGTAATTTGTAGGGTACGGGCTAATAGTGATTCCCCTGAACCTGTCAAAATATATCGAGCATCCCTACGCTCAAATAAGCGCACTGCCAGCTTTCTTTCCAACGAATTTATTCGCCGAAATACCGTTGAATGATTTACACCCAAGCTTTTACAGGCCCCATTCAGGCTACCCGCTTCGGCTACAGCATGAAAATATCGCAGATCATCCCAGTTATCCATGATTACCCAAGCTTAATATCACTCTAACTCACCCGATCATCATCACAATTTGATTCAATACCACTCAAGGCCAGAACAAACATTGTCATCGTTTGCATTAATGCAAAAATAGCTTTCAATTATCACTGATTTTATTTCTTTATTGCAACAACCATACTGCCCGTCGTCAAATCAATTCACAGGAGACAACCGATGAACAACTATTCTAATCATGGCACTGCCTTATTACGCATAAGCTTAGGAATCATTTTTATTGCACACAGTCTTTACTTAAAATTAGTCGTATTCACCCTGCCAGGCACTGCCGGCTTCTTTGAAAGCCTTGGCTTACCCGGTATCTTGGCCTATGTCACCTTTGCAGCAGAAGCCATTGGAGGCATTGCGTTAATCGTTGGTTTTTATTCCCGCTGGGCTGCACTGGGGCTTATCCCAATCGCTCTCGGTGCCACATGGGCGCATTTCGGTGCGGGCTGGGTATTCAGTAGTGCTGGCGGAGGCTGGGAATACCCCCTTTTTCTAGCTATTGCTTCTGCAGTTATCGCCCTTCAAGGTAATGGCAGTTTTGCTTTACAGCGTCATGTGTCAGTTAGGGGTGAGAGTATTTAAGGGCACCGTCTTACTGCCCTGAGAACTATTTTCGCAAACCTTCATCATTCCAAATGAGCATGCTGAAATATAGAAGGCATGAGAGGAGATAAGCAAATGAACAGTATTAATGACCAAGTTATCAAACAACTTTTTACCGAGGCTCGCACGTACAGTAGCTGGCAGGATAAAGGCATCGCCGCCGACACCTTGCGTCAGATCTATCATTTAACCGTGATGGGACCTACCAGCATGAACACTCTCCCTGCCCGGTTTGTATTTCTCACCACTCCCTGCTCAAAGCAAAAATTATTGCCAGCCCTCGCTGAAGGCAATCACGAAAAAACGCTTTCAGCTCCGGTCACGGTCATCGTGGCCCATGACCCTAAGTTCTACACTCATTTGCCCGAACTTTTTCCTCATATGCCCGGGGTAGATCAAATGTTTGCTAACGATGAGGCGCTTTCCCGTGAAACAGCCTTTCGAAATGGCACACTCCAAGGCGCTTGGCTGATTATGGCCGCACGAGCCTTAGGTCTGGATTGTGGCCCCATGTCAGGGTTCGATAATGTAAAAACCGATGAAATCTTTTTTTTCGACAATGGCTGGCAATCGAATTTTTTGGTCAACATCGGTTATGGGACGAATGAAAAAATCCATGATAGGGGCAAACGCTTCGATTTTGATCAGGTTTGTATACTGGAGTAGTACACTAAATCTCAACGATAAAAGTCAGGCATCCTTCCGTTTTTGTCTCACAAGTCCAACATAAAAAAATATGGTCATCTTTGGCCATATCAAACCATACTAAAGGAGCTTGACTGTTTTGACACAGTGGGAGGATCCTTAACCTATGTCACTGACACGCATTCGATTACAGATTCAAAACACAACACACCAAGATGAGCATCTTTGTGTCGAACAGTTAATAGCCAACAGCTCTATCTCTCCCAACACTCAACAAGAGGCGTTGGCGTTGGCGCTGGCCCGCCAACTTGTTCATCAATGTCGACAACTACATCATAACAAAGGCTCTCTGGACGCTTTCCTACAAGAGTTTGGTCTATCCAATAATGAAGGGATAGCCCTGATGTGTCTGGCAGAAGCTCTGTTACGGGTACCTGATGATGCCACCGCTGACAAATTGATTGCCGAAAAAATTCAAGAAGGTGATTGGGGCAGCCATCGGGGACACTCGGAGTCACTGTTTGTGAATGCGTCCATATGGGGGTTGATGCTAACGGGCCAAATACTTCCTCTGGAATCGGTCATGACCGATAACCCTCAAGGTTGGTTACAAACCCTCATCAACCGTTTGGGCGAACCAATTGTTCGAAAAGCCGTGCTTCAAGCCATGCGTATTCTGGGTAATCAATATGTGATGGGTAGTACGATCGAAAACGTCATTAACAATAAACTCGCTTTTGATAAGACCTTACCCAACAAGTGCTTTTCCTTTGATATGTTAGGTGAAGGCGCCAGAACTGAAGCAGATGCCCAGCGCTATTTCGATGCCTATGCCAACGCCATTGAATGTATCGGCCAGAACAATAATGCCAATGATGTGTATTTAGCCAACGGTATCTCCATCAAGCTCTCTGCCTTGTACCCGCGGTATGAATATGCCCAACAAGCTGGCGTCATGTCTCTTCTGTTATTCCGCATACGAGAGCTGGCCATCTGCGCCAAGCACTACAATATTGGTCTCAGTCTAGATGCTGAAGAAGCACGTCGACTTGATCTTTCTCTAGATATTTTTGAGACCTTGGCGCGAGATCCAGCGTTATCACAGTGGCAAGGACTCGGCTTTGTATTACAGGCCTATCAAAAGAGGGCACCTTGGGTTGCCCGCTGGTTGATCAAGTTGGCCGAAGAAACTCATCGCTGTTTGATGGTCAGATTAGTAAAAGGCGCCTATTGGGATGCCGAAATTAAATATGCCCAGGAACAGGGTATGACGGATTACCCAGTGTTCACTCGCAAGGTAAATACCGATCTCTGTTACCAGCATTGTGCTCAAATATTGCTCTCATCTCCCCAGGCTATTTATCCTCAATTTGCTACCCATAATGCCCATACCCTAGCAATGATTTTGGCAATTTCCGGAGAAGCTAAATTTGAGTTTCAGCGACTTCATGGTATGGGCGAATTGTTGTACCAAACACTCTATCAACAGTTGTCTCTACAACAACAAAAATGCTCAGAAAAAAGTGAGAATTTTTCGATTCCTCCTGTTCGAGTTTATGCCCCGATTGGCAAACATCGAGAACTTTTACCTTACCTTGTAAGAAGACTTTTAGAAAATGGCGCGAACAGTTCTTTCATCAATCGGTTCCTCGATGAACATGTGCCAATAGACACATTAGTTCAAGAAATTGAGCCACAAGTTTTGTCTGTTACACCCCATCGCCACCCGCATATTCCAAAGCCTCCAAACCTGTATATTCACACTGGAGAACAACGACAAAATTCACTCGGAGTTGACCTTAACAACCCCCTATCAGTCGAGTCGTTACTTGAGCCAATGACTCCAGCATTGGAACAACAGTACGAGGGTCATTCTATTGTTAAGGGTCATCGATCTGGAGCCCATCATTCCTTAGCTTCCGATTACTCCTCGACGGAACGAAAACAAAACACGGAACACATTGTTACCGTTTTATCGCCGTCCAATCGAAACCATGTTGTTGGTTACTGCACCCATGCCAACGCCAATGATATTGAGCAGGCCTTCATTACGGCAGACGCAGCACAACCAGAGTGGGATGCCCTGGGAGGAAAAAAACGGGCGGAGCTTCTAAACAAAATTGCCGATGCTTTGGAACAACAAAAACCAACCTTGGTCGCTCTGATTACGTCTGAAGCTGGACGGACAATCCGGGATGCCATATCGGAGATTCGTGAGGCCATCGATTTCTGTCGCTATTATGCCGAGCAAGCCCATCAGCACTTTTCTAGCCCCATAGAACTGCCCGGGCCGACAGGAGAACAGAACCTATTAAGCCTTCATGGCCGAGGGGTCTTTCTTTGTATTAGTCCCTGGAATTTTCCTCTGGCTATTTTTACCGGGCAAATTGTAGCTGCACTTGCAGCTGGCAATACCGTCGTAGCCAAGCCTGCTGAAAGCACTTCTTTGGTCGCAACGTTCGCTACACAGCTTTTTCTTCGAGCGGGAGTACCCGTTGATGCTCTTCAACTGATCACTGGTACTGGAGGGATTACGGGTAAGTTAGCGCTCACCAACCATCAGATTTCTGGTGTCGCGTTTACCGGATCCATCAAAACAGCCAAGTTGATTCAGCAACAACTCGCCAACAAAGACGGCCCCATTGTTCCTCTAATAGCAGAGACTGGAGGGCAGAATGTAATGATCGCTGACTCCACGGCACTACCGGAACAATTGGTTGATGACGTCATCCAATCGGCTTTTTTTAGTGCTGGTCAACGCTGCTCTGCTCTCCGAGTTCTCTATCTTCAAGAGGAGATAGCTGATGATATTTTGACCATGCTATCGGGTGCATTGCAATGTTATCGAGTCGGAAATCCGGCCAAATTAAGTACTGATATTGGCCCGGTGATTGATGAAAAAGCACAGCAAACATTACTGGATCACATCAAAAAAATGACGAAGGATGCCCACTTGGTAGCCAAAATAACCCTGGAGGATGAACATCAGAGTGGCTATTTTGTAGCACCTCATATTTTTGAAATAGATTCTTTGAGGCAACTTTCCGAGGAAATATTTGGGCCTATTCTCCATGTAATTCGATACCCAGCCAACGAGCTAGATGATGTACTAGAGCAGATTAATGACAGCGGTTATGGTTTAACCTTGGGAGTCCATAGTCGCATTCAGGCTTTCTCTGATTACATCTTTAAGCATACGTTGGTGGGCAATACTTACATCAATCGCAATATGATTGGTGCCGTGGTTGGCACCAATCCTTTTGGCGGATGTGGACTATCCGGCACGGGACCAAAGGCTGGAGGGCCTCATTATTTATATCGCTTTGCCACTGAAAAAACACGCACCGAAAACCTCATCGCAAGAGGGGGCAATACGACATTATTTAGGTTGGCTGAAGGTTGATTTACTCCTCCATTTTAAACACGCAGTAGGGGTTTAATTTTAAGAGTGATGATCAATTTCCAGTAAAAACTGGTGGGCGTTTTTCTGCAACAGCGCGCAACCCTTCCTGAAGATCATTTGATTTTTGGCACATCTGAATGAGCGCCAACGCCTCTTGTTCACAGAGTGAACCATCGGCTATTTGATCACAAATTTTTTTCATAGAGGACACAGCAAGAGGGGCAAGTTTACTGATAGATTCAGCCATTTTTTCTACTGTCTTAATTAACTCATGCCCCTCAACCAAGTGGGTCAAATAGCCCAATGACAATAGAGCTTTTTCGTCTAATGTTTCAGCCGAAATGAGTAGCCGCTTTGCCGTACTGACGCCTAGACGACGAACGTAGCGACCTATTCCGTTTAATGGATAGCCAAAGACCAAAACGAGCCGCAGGCACAAGCAATTTCATACCTGTTACACCCACTCTGATATCACAACATATGCCAATTTCAGCGCCGCCCCCATACACACTTCCGTTCAATGCACAGATAGTAGGTATCGACATATCAGCTAATCTGTCAGTAAGCAGCTGAAATTGTTCACCGCTCATATCTCCGCTCGACATTTGGTCAAGTGAAGCTCCAGCACAAAATGTTTTATCCCCAGTACCGGTCACTACCAATACCCGGATATCGGCAGAGTCTCCCACAAGCTCAAGGTGTGAGATGAAAAGCCCGATATCTGCCACGGCTAGCGAATTATGTTTTGAGGGATTTTCCAGCGTAATCCAAGCTATTTGCTCTTTAATCACCAGACTAATCATTCCCTGAGAACCTGCCATGAATGTGCCTTTAAGAAGATATGCCGAGTGTTAGGTATAACGCTCTTGAATATTTTTTACTGCCGTATCGTATTTGGAGCGCATCTCTTCGGGGTTGGCGATATTCATCCCCAAATCTTTTAACACGCCATCCGCAATACTATAAATCCAACCGTGTACCATCAGACTCTGGCCCCGAGCCCACGCGTCTTTAACAATATTTGTCTGACAAACATTGACCGCTTGCTCAGTAACATTGAGCTCACAAACCTGATTAACAACCTCACTCGTCTCTTTACCTTCCTTAAGGTACGCCTGATGAAGGTATTGCACATCGTGAACATTGAGCAACCAGTTATCGATAAGTCCCAGCCGCTTTTTTTCTACAGATGCCCTTACTCCGCCACAGCCATAATGACCACAAACAATCACATGCTTCACCTTAAGATATTCCACCGCATACTGAAGCACAGACAGACAATTAAGGTCACTGTGTACCACCAAATTAGCCACATTACGGTGAACAAATAATTCCCCAGGCATCAGACCAACAATTTCATTGGCCGGAACACGACTATCGGAACAACCTATCCATAAGTACTCCGGCGCCTGCTGCTTGGAAAGTTGTTCAAAAAAAGTAGGGTTTCTTTTTTTGACTGAATCAGCCCACTCAACATTCTTTTTGAACAATTCTTTCACTAAGATAACTCCCGGATGTTTAGCTATTCATATCTGACTCAGTTTAAGGGCTAACCGAGCACAAAAAAACCGGAAAGTTTCTCCGGTTTTTTTGTGCTTATGCAGGAAGGGCTCCTTCCTTCAGAAAGAGCCTTTACCTATCGCTTAAAAGGGTTTGTCTAAATTTCTATGACGAATATCTCTGCCCTGTACCAAATAAACGACTTGTTCACAGATATTCTTAGCATGATCGCCCACACGCTCTAATGACTTAAGCGCCCAGAGAATATTCATGGAGCGAGAAATACTGCGAGGATCTTCCATCATATAGGTGATCATTTCCCGAACCGCCGATTTGTAATCCATGTCCACTTGTTTGTCGTCGTGCATGGTAGCAATAGCGGCTTCTGCATCAAATCGAGAGAAAGCATCAAGTGAATCGTTAAGCATCTTACGAACACAGTTACCAATATGGCGGACTTCCATATAACCGCGAGGCGCATTACCCTCTTCAGATAACTTGATGGCCATTTTGGCTATTTTCTGTGCCTCATCGCCAATACGCTCTAGGTCTCGTATAGTTTTGGTTACCGCAATCACTAAACGTAGATCACTTGCCGCAGGCTGCCGACGAGCTATCAGCGTGATGCTGGTTTCATCAATATCCATTTCCATCTCATCGATCTGCGACTCAACCTCGATGACTCGCTCAGCCAATGAGCTGTCAGCATCCTCCAACGCCCGAATCGCATCGCCGACTTGTTTTTCAACCAAGCCACCCATTTCGAGCATACTGGTTTTAATTTCTTCCAAATCATCGTTAAACTGCTTCGATATGTGTTTATCAAGCTGTAACTTATCCATTGTGTACTCCTGGTATAACTCTACTATTAGCTCTGCGATTAGTTCTGCTAATGACCCGGATTAACCAAAGCGGCCGGTAATGTAGGCTTCGGTGAGTTGATGTTCCGGCGCAGTAAACACTTTTTCTGTTTCGTTAACTTCAACCAAATGACCTAAATGGAAATACGCCGTACGGTTGGAAACACGCGCCGCCTGCTGCATTGAGTGGGTCACAATGGCAATGGTGTAATTCTGTGACAGCTCAGCTATGAGCTCTTCAATTTTTGCTGTCGCAATAGGATCAAGTGCCGAACAGGGTTCATCCATCAGGATAACTTCCGGACTGATAGCAATGGCACGAGCAATACACAATCGCTGTTGCTGGCCACCAGAAAGCCCTGTACCCGGCTGGTCAAGACGATCTTTTACTTCTACCCATAAACCCGCACGAGTGAGGCTGAGTTCAACAATTTCATCCATTTCCGCACGACGACTTGCCAATCCATGCAAGCGTGGGCCATAGGCCACATTGTCATAAATCGTCTTGGGAAATGGATTTGGTTTTTGAAACACCATGCCCACCTTTGCGCGCAAGGCGACAGGATCCATTTTCGATGAATAAATATCTTCACCGTCCAGCGTTAATTGTCCGCTCACACGACAGCTTTCAACCGTATCATTCATACGATTAATACTGCGAAGGAAGGTAGATTTACCACAACCCGAAGGGCCAATCATCGCAATGACTTCATTCTTACCAATATCCACATTGACGTTGTAGATAGCCTGTTTATCACCATAGAAAACATCCACATTTCGCATGGACATTTTTGGGTTTTCTATCAGTGGTACCCCAATGCTGTTTTCCGGATAGGTCGTTTCCATTTTCCCTTCTTTTGGTTGCAATAACTCTGCGGGCATATCAACTGCTATGTTCATTACCATTCTGTTCGCCATTATTCACCTTTTAAGCTGACACTACCAACGACGCTCTAATCGCTTACGGAGCACGACGGCCAAGGTGTTCATTAATATCAAAAAGGCCAGCAACACCATAATGGCTGCCGAGGTTTTCTCTACAAAGGCCCTCTCCGGGCTATCAGCCCAGAGGAAAATTTGTACCGGCAAAACTGTAGAAGGGTCGGTAAAACCACCAGGAACGTCCACAATAAAAGCCACCATACCAATCATCAGCAGGGGAGCCGTTTCACCTAATGCCTGGGCCATACCAATAATCGCTCCCGTCAACATACCCGGCATAGCCAGTGGTAAGACATGGTGCAACACGACTTGCATCGGTGATGCCCCAACACCAATGGCGGCTTCTCGAATCGATGGCGGGACCGCCTTAATCGCAGCGCGGCTTGAAATGATAATGGTCGGCAATGTCATCAGCGTGAGCACCAGTCCCCCGACCACAGGGACGGAGCGCGGCACATGAAAAAAGTTAATAAAAATTGCCAGGCCCAACAAACCAAAAATGATGGACGGTACCGCTGCGAGGTTATTGATGTTCACCTCAATAAGATCCGTCCAACGGTTGCTTGGGGCAAATTCTTCGAGGTAAACCGCGGCAGCAACACCAATAGGAAAAGATAAGGAAATAGTAATAATGAGAGTAAGCAATGACCCCATGGCCGCACCACGAATACCTGCCAACTCAGGCTCTCGTGAATCACCGTGGGTAAAGAAATTGCGATTTAAGCGCATTTCCACATGACCCGATTGAGCCAATTGTTCAACCCAACCCTGTCGCTGTTCACTCATCCGGCCCGTAAACGCGCCGTCGGCACTGCCAACCGATTTGTAATACGTGTCAATATCATCATCGGCCACCAACCACAGCGTTTCCGTCTTATTGAGTAATGCTGGGTTTGCCACCAACCTGTCGCGCAAGGTATAGCCAGCACCATTGCTAATTAATCCATACAACTCTCGTTTGGCTTTACGACCCGCCACCTCTGCAAACCGGTTTTTTAACCCAGCTTTTACTATTCCCTGGAAGTCCCCCAAAGACACTTGCTTCGGATCACCAAGGTCCGTGATACCCAAAACCTCAGCATCATAGGTTACCTCCAGTTGAATATAGGTTTGCTGAAAAGCCTTGTAGCCTTTACTAATAATGTCAGTAAACAGCAACGCCACACACATCAGACCAAAAATAATCGCCATAGCACCGTAGAGCTGAAAACGCTTCTCTGCTCGGTAACGCTTTGCCAGGCCGCGCTGAATCTGCTCTTCGCGAGCAGTTCGGTTCAAATTAGTCATATTGTTCCCGGTATTTCTTCACAACACGCAGCGCTATAAAATTAAGCACTAGTGTGACAACAAACAGCATCAGGCCCAAAGCAAAGGCCGCGAGGGTTTTGGGGCTATCAAATTCTTGATCACCCACCAATAAAGTAACAATTTGCACCGTTACAGTGGTCACGGTATCTAGGGGGTTAGCCGTTAATTTAGCTGCCAGACCAGCGGCCATCACCACAATCATGGTCTCTCCAATAGCACGAGAAACCGCCAGTAAAACACCACCGACAATGCCCGGCAGGGCTGCGGGGAAAATAACTTTCTTAATCGTTTCCGAGCGTGTGGCACCCAAGCCTAACGAACCATCACGCATACTTTGCGGTACCGCATTGATAACATCATCAGCCAATGATGAAATAAATGGGATAATCATGACCCCCATCACCAAACCCGCAGCCAACGCGCTTTCTGACGAAACTTCCAGACCCACACCTTCACCGACATTACGAAGAAAAGGAGCAACCGTCAATGCGGCAAAAAACCCATACACCACGGTCGGAATCCCTGCCAAAATTTCAAGGGTTGGCTTGGCAAAACCCCGTACTTTCGGACCAGCGTACTCGGCGAGGTAAATAGCAGACATCAAACCCGCAGGCACCGCCACCAACATGGCAATAAATGAAATCAGCAGGGTGCCCACAAACAGAGGAATGGCACCGAAACTACCTGATGAACCTACCTGATCGCTACGGATGGCCATTTGCGGGCTCCATTCCGTGCCAAACAAAAACTCAGAGGCAGGTACTGCCTGGAAAAACCGAAAGGATTCAAACAGTACCGAGAGCAAAATGCCGAGTGTGGTAAAAATCGCCACACAAGCACAGGCCAGTAATAGCCCCTTAAACACACGCTCCACTTGTTGACGAGCACGCAGTTTGGGTGAAACCTTGACCCAGCCCCAACCCATACCGATAACAGCTAGGGACAACACTACGGCTGTCACTAAATTTCGCGCTGTACCGCGCAAGCTTTTCAGTACTTCTGACGCCGCCACCAAAGAGGGCTCAGCCGCTTCAGCACTAAGAGCACCGCTGGCAATATTTTCAATACTATTTAATAGTAGATTATGCTCTGCTGCTGATGTCGGCCGTTGCCCTTCCGGCAGCCCACCAAGGAGCAGCGTACTGATAATATGCTCATCAAATAAAAGCCACGCCACAAGCAACGCTAAAGAGGGCAATGCACACCAAATAGCCGCGCGCATACCATAGAAAAAAGGCAGCGAATGAAGGTGGCGAATACCGCCAAGTGGCTGAGCGAGCGTCACCGAACGCCCTCGTGCCAGATAGAAAGCAATCGCACTGAGCCCAAGAAGAACAATTAACAAGTTGGTTGTCTGCATTACTGTTTCACTAACCTATTTTTTGTTACCCAACACGTCTAACACTAAAAATTTCAAGAACCCGACATTGATACTGAGATACTTAAAACTTTACCCCTAAAACCTTAAGACCCAGAGACAGGGAGGGCCTGACTAATGTCAGGCCCTAATTAATAACGGCAAGTGGGAGAATACCGCTATTGGTCGAACTATTTAAGTTCTTCACCTGTCATTGACTGCTTGCCCTTGATGGCAGCAGCATATTGACCACGTAATTCCGCTGGCATCGGAATCATACCTTTTTCAGCTAGGTAACCCTCTTCACCCCAAGCTTTTTCGCTACTGAACTCGGCCAAGTATCCTTCGATACCAGGCACAACACCCATATGTGCTTTTTTCACGTAGAAGTACAGTGGACGAGAGATAGGGTATGACTTATTAGCAATGGTTTCAAACGCTGGCTCTACGCCTTCAACGGTTGAGCCCTGAACCTTATCACTGTTTTGATCCAAGAAGGAAAAACCGAAGATGCCTAGGGCATCAGGGTTAGCTTCCAGCTTCTGAACAATCAAGTTGTCATTCTCACCGGCTTCTATGTAATGACCATCTTCACGAATCGCGTGAGCAACGGCTTGAAATACTTTCTTGCCTTTCTTGTTGAAGACACTAGCAGGAATACCAAGTTTTCCCATTAATGTTTTTATTTCATTAGCATCCGCTGAACCGCGAAGTGCTTTCAAATCGGCAAATTTCTTTGCACCACCTTCCATGCCCAGCTCAACAAAAGCATCACGAGTACCAGACGTAGGGGGCGGCCCAAGCACTTCAATTTTAGTGTTTGGCAGTGTCGGGTTAACATCTTTCCAAGTGTTATACGGGTTGGCAATCAACTTGCCATCTGCACCGGGAACCTGAGAAGCCAATGCAAGGAATAGATCTTTGCGAGTCAAGTTCATCGATTTACTGGCTTTGGAATTAGCAACGACAATGCCGTCGTAACCAATCAATACTTCAATAACCTCAGTTACACCATTCTTCTGACACAATTTATATTCAGAAGGCTTCATGCGACGCGAAGCATTTGTTATATCAGGATGGCCTGTACCAAGACCTGAACAAAATAATTTCATGCCGCCACCAGAGCCCGTCGACTCAATTTTTGGGGTAGCGCTACCGGTGGTCTTACCGAAACGCTCGGCCACAACAGTAGCAAATGGATAAACGGTAGAAGATCCAACAACACTGACGTAGTCGCGTGCAGCGGCCAATACGGTAGTGCTTGCCATCGTCAACGCCATCGCAGCGCCAGCAATTGCTAATTTATGGGTGTTTTTCACTTTTGCCTCCAAGGCTTTGTCTTTTAACAGTAGAACCCATACTAGCCACAGATAATGACAGTAATATGACAAGATACCTGCCTGTGTGTGCCCCACCGATATTGAACGTATAATAAGCAGCTTCTTTATCATGCATAATAAAAATACTATCTGACATGACCCACACTCTTATCTATCTTCTGGAACAACTGGCACGGGGAATCGACTGTTTCACCGAGTGGATGGGCCGAATTATCGCCTGGCTCACACTGGGAATGATGGCTATCACGTGCACTGTAGTGGTGATGCGCTACTTTCTCGAAACAGGCTCCATTGCACTGCAAGAATCCGTTACCTATATGCATGCAGTGGTATTTCTGCTCGGCGCTGCCTACACCTTGAAACGGGGAGGGCATGTACGGGTCGATATTCTGTACCAAAAATTTAGTCTTCGCGGGCAGGCATTAGTCGATGCACTAGGTGCCTTACTGTTTCTAATACCCGTCTGTATCCTAATTTTGATCTTCAGCTGGGACTATGTCGCCAACAGCTGGGCTGTCAGTGAGGTTTCCAAAGAAGCACAAGGATTACCTTGGGTCTATCTGCTAAAAACCCTGTTACTGGTAATGCCTGCGACCATTCTGCTTCAAGGGGTTGCAGAAATTATCAAGAATCTACTGTTCTTTTTTGGGCTTGGTGGTGAACACACCGGTGAGCATCTGGAAGGAATAGTCTAATGATTGAATATATCCCCCTGCTCATGTTTGCCGTCGTTTGCCTGACGTTAATGGCAGGTTATCCCGTAGCATTTTCCCTGGCGGGTACTGCGCTATGGTTTGCTCTCATCGGAAATATGACCGGCCATTTCGATATGGCCTTTCTCCACGCTTTACCCAACCGACTCTATGGGACTATTGATAACACCACACTGATCGCCGTGCCCTTGTTCGTATTAATGGGTGTCATGTTGGAAAAATCGAAACTGGCAGAAGATTTACTCGACAGTATGTCGCTGCTGTTTGGAAAATTTAAAGGTGGCCTCGGGATCTCAGTGGTTATAGTCGGTATGTTATTGGCCGCCAGCACCGGCATTGTCGGAGCCACCGTGGTCACCATGGGGTTAATGTCCTTACCCTGCATGCTAAAACGTGGTTATTCACCCTCACTGGCTACAGGTTCTATTTGTGCCACGGGCACATTAGGGCAAATCATTCCTCCTTCCATTGCCCTAGTATTGTTAGGCGATATTCTCTCCAACGCCTACCAGCAAGCCCAACTCTCTATGGGCATCTTTACCCCCAAAACCATGTCTATTGGTGATTTATTTATGGGGGCTATTATTCCAGGCTTGCTATTGGTGGCAATGTATATCGGCTATTTAGTGATTGTTTCCCGCCTCAAACCAGAGATGGCTCCTGTTGCCAATGTAGATGATGACCGCAGTGTTAGTGTTTTTCGTCTGCTGAGAAGCCTGCTACCTCCTGTCGTCTTAATTATCACCGTGCTGGGTTCAATTTTAAGTGGTGTAGCCACACCGACCGAAGCGGCAGGGGTTGGAGCTCTAGGCGCAACCCTACTGGCCATTACCCGTGGACAACTTTCTATCGCACGGTTGAGAGATATCGCCCGCTCAACCACCGAAGTAACCGCCATGATTTTTTTGATTTTGATTGGTGCTGCGGTCTTTTCTCTGGTGTTTCGAGGCTTTGGTGGCGAAGAGCTCGTAGAAGGATTATTTCAGGACCTTCCTGGAGGAGTCATCGGCGCGACTCTTGTGGTTATGGTAGTCATATTCCTACTTGGATTTATTCTCGACTTTATTGAAATTACCTTTGTAGTCGTTCCCATTGTGGGGCCTATCCTATTGGCCATGGGACTTGACCCTATTTGGCTCGGCATCATGATTGCTATTAATCTACAAACCTCCTTTTTGACGCCACCCTTTGGTTTTGCACTGTTTTACCTTCGAGGTGTAGCACCACCGAGTGTCAAAACAGGCGATATTTACCGCGGAGTCATACCTTTTATAGGTATTCAGGTTTTGCTGATGTTTATGTTGGCATTCTGGCCATCGCTTGCCACCTGGCTACCCTCTGTGATGTTCTAAGCATCAAACTAAAAAACAGCCCAAAATAATGTGAGAAATTCCCCATGACAGCCATCAACCTCCCACCACAACCTCACGGTGACCTCACCCTACAAACTATTGCTATGCCTAAAGATACCAATGCCAATGGCGATATTTTTGGTGGTTGGATGCTGTCACAAATGGATCTTGGTGGTTCCATCCTTGCACATCGCATTGCCAAAGGCCGCGTCGCCACCGTAGCTATCAGCGGGATGGCCTTTTTACGCTCAGTGCCTGTCGGTGCCATCGTCAGCTGCTACTGCGATCTAATAGAAACAGGGAGAAGCTCCATGACCATCAGCGTGGAGGTCTGGATCAACATCGAATCCACCAATGAGCCGGCAAAAGTAACAGAAGGTGAATTTGTATTTGTAGCGATTGATGACGAGGGTAAAACCAGAGCGGTACCGAAGAAAGACGAATAAAATATTATTTGATAAAAATAACGCTAGACCGATTACTCAATTCGTAAAACACGCGGCACTCCGTGTACTGACCGATAAGCAGCCTAAATTTTTAATGACTACAGACTGATCTTAAATGGAATTCCGCAAAACAACTAATAAGAACATGATGACTGATCTCTGCACCTGTAATCGCAAAAAGCCCTTCGACAAATGCTGCGGCCGTTTTCTAACTGGAGAATTAAACGCCAAAACTCCGGAACAACTTATGCGTTCTCGTTATTCTGCATACGCCCTGGGTGGCTATGGTGACTATTTACTGGCGACATGGTTTTCAGCAACCTCTGCTGGATTAAATGCGAAGGATCTTTCTCAAAAAACGGTGGAATGGGTAAAACTGGAAGTTCTCTCTAGCAACCAAAACGGTGATAAAGCTACCGTAGAATTTAATGCGTTCTTTTATGAACCTGATAATCCAAATGTTCAGATAATGCATGAAATTTCTGTTTTTCAACGTACATCAGGCCGCTGGCTTTATGTCGGGGGAGAAGTCTCCACTGGCACCGAATGAGTACAGTGATTAGAATAACCTTAGATTTTATTACGTTGATTAATCAACCAGTCCAATTCTTTATAATCCAAATAAAAATTAGAACTTATCATTATCACTTTCGTTGAGACTCCCTATGTTAAAAATTATTATCATTGTTGTTGCTATTGTATCGGTTGTATTTGTTGTGCAAAGGACCTTATCCAATAAAAAAACTGCCACAGAAAATATTCAAAAAGGTGCTGAGTTCTTGGAAGAAAATCAGTCAAAAGACGGCGTACAAGTCACAGCGTCTGGATTGCAGTATCAAGTATTAAATAAAGGGACAGGTTCTAAACACCCAAGTCCTAGCGATCATGTGAAAGTGCATTACCATGGCACATTAATCGACGGCACAATATTTGACAGCTCCATGGACCGTGGGGCACCCATTGAATTTGGGCTGCATCAGGTCATTCCCGGTTGGACTGAAGGCCTACAACTGATGGTTGTGGGTGAAAAAACCCGTTTTTTTATTCCCGGAAATTTAGCCTATGGCAGCCGTAGCATGGGGATAATTGGTCCTGGATCCACATTAATTTTTGATGTCGAACTGCTAGATATCAATGAATAAAATAATTTGATAATAAAAAAGGGCTAATCAAACTAGTCCTTTTTTATTATCCACGAGTTCTATTTAATCTTAATAAAGATTGCCACAATTTTGGCCCTACTCCCTGATGAATAGCCAATGCTATAAGAATAAAAATTGTCCCCAAGTACATAGACATTGTAATGATTTCACCTGCAAAAAAAAAACGCCCAATGACATTGCTAACACCGGCGTTATTAATGGTATTAAAGCAACCACATCAACCTCCATATTATTTAAAATATGGTAATAGGCAGCAAACCCTACCAACGAAGCAAACAACGCTAAATATATTAACGAAAACATGGAGACAGCACTGAAAACAAGTGGTTGATAACCAATAATATAGAACCACGTAAACAACAAGCCAGGTAATGAAAATGCCATGCCGCCCAACGTTTGCTCAATGGGGGGGACTTTTAATATTTTATTTAATTTTTTAACCCATAAAACACTTGTCGAAAATATAATATTTGAAGCCAGCATTAACAGTAGTCCTATATATGCTTTATCTGCCATGAGGGTATCGTCATAAAATATAAACAATAGCCCCGAGCCAGCCAACGCTATTGCGATCAATTTTCTTGGTTCTAATGTGTGTTCCCCCATAATAGGCTTAGTTAACATTGCCATGAAAAAGGGTGTTAGGCCAAACATCAAAGAAATTAATCCTGATGAAATATATTCGGCTGCAAAATAGACCAGCGCCATATTGGGGAAAATACCAATTGATCCTGCAAAATATATCATCCCGTTTTTTTTGATATTTAAACCGGCAATACCACCCACGGTACAAATAGCACTTCCCACCAAAAATGCGATAGCCATACGCAAACTAAGACTTGCCATAGGTGCCAATGTCTCTCCTCCTAACTTTATTGCTAGAGGGGTTGTTGTCCAAATTATAATGACCAACAAGTAGGTCAGCCTAACGGCCATTGCGCTCTCCTCAATAGAAATAGCTGAGACTTTTTCTGCCGCCAAAACAAAAAAGGCCGCAGATGAAATGTCTGCAGCCTTGAAAAATTTTTTGTATTTTTTACTATTTTTCTGCCGCAAACCATCGTGCCCAGCGCAATACATATTTGTACTTGGCGACGATTACTAACATGGCAAAAAAATGATTGTTCACGTGCTTCCTTAAAAAAATCTACGCTTACTATACGTGAAGCCTCGTCGCAAACACAATAGTCCCTCTGACTTTAATAAAGCTGGTGTGTTACTAACAAATTTCCTCTTGTTCCAAATACTGCATCAGCTCCTGATAACCACCCACATAATCTTTACCATGGAAAATTTGAGGTACGGTGTTAACGGGTTTACCTACAGTTTCAGCCAAATCTGCAGGGCTTATTCCTTCCTCATGTATATTTACATAACGGAATTCTAAATTTTTTGATTCCAGCACTGCTTTTGCCTGACGGCAGAAACCGCACGCATCATGGCCAAAAATCGTAAAACGTTTCATAGGGTAACTCCCTTGTTTAAACTTTATCTATCATTAGTAAACACTATAGTATCTAGCCTAGCGATAGTGCTACTTAATAATTTTTATGCGGATGATAGCGACAAACAATTATAAAATAAAAGGCTATATCGTTGTCCTATACGGTGTTTATACGAGCCTTCTCTGCGAAAGCATTCTCAGCACGTTACAATGGCTGCGAGAAAATGTTTAATGGCCGGCTGATATTACCTAGCATGAAATGTATAGCCTCAGGTCACCATTACCCGCATATTCCATCATATGCCAGTAGACCACACTGACAATGCCCACCAATAATAATGGATGCCGTCATTGTTTTTGTAGTTCTCTCTTTAAACATTCAGAAAAAATGCCTGTCGTTAGTGCCATTACTCAAACCACTAAAAATGGAATCTTGTTACATAATTATTTTATTAGAAAAATTAAAATAGATTCGTAGCTTAAATATTGGTGCAACCATAATAAATACAATTATTTTATAAAACGATGGGGATAATAATTTTCATTAATATTATTGGTTATATTTTATTCATCTACAGAATTATAAAGATTTTTCACCATCAATATGGCATCTCCGGTGTGGTTTATCATCGGATGTTCAATTATTTTTTCACGTTTAATTTCTTTATAACCAAGATTTTTATATATACCCGTCGCATTTTTATTATTTTCAAAAACGACCAAACTTAACTTACTTAATCCCTTCAATATAGCCTGCTGTTTTGCCAGTGCCATAAATTGATGGCCAAGACCCCTGTTGCGATATTCTGGATATAATGCGACACCACAAATATAGTAGCTATTCTCTTCTTCCAGTCGACTATAGGGTGCAAGAACCGGGTCGTCATCTACCTCTTCAGCTGTTGCCCTTTCACCAGACACTATGGGAAAAGCCATCATCATACCGGCAATAACACCATCAACTTCGACTATTGTGCAGTTTGTATAACTTAAAACAGCGTCTTCTCTTTCATAGCGACGCTCTCCGACATCGAGTATTTTCTCACCCGGCATGGCAAGTTTGGTCCAGATGTAGTTCGCCACACCTTCGGATGAAATACTGTATAGCTCTGCTATTGTTCGGCAATCTTCTCTTTTTGCTTCACGAAACTCGATCATTGTTCAGGCATCTCCAGGCCATTATAAATTATCCTTATCCACTGATCTGATTTTAGAAACCCACCGCCCCAGATAGCATCAAGCTCTTTTGTTGGCTTCGCCTTGATAACCTCTTCAACGGATTTTCCTTGTGACTTATAGATACGGAGCGTATCTAGCACTAAAACCAGCATATCCCGGTATTCCACCAATTGAGCCCGTGTACCCATGGGTCCATGACCGGGAATAATGACTGTTTCCTCGTTGGCCATAGTTATTATTGTTGTGGCTGCTGTAATGACACCCTCTAAACTCCCCCCATGTTCAACATCAATAAAAGGATAGAAGCCGTTGAACCAAATATCACCGGCATGGATAACGTTAGCATTTTGAAAATGAACAACACTATCTCCATCGGTATGGGCATGATGGACATGAAATGCGCGTATGGTTTCATTATTGATATGAAAACTGGTATCCGTACTAAAAGTGACGACCGGCAATGCCTGTTTTGGTGATGCGGGTATTTCTTTGTTAAATGCCTTTATCGTATTATCAGTCGAAAGACGTTTTCTCACGTTGTCATGTGCAACTATCAGCGTTCCAGCTTTACCCAAATTTTCGTTGCCACCCGTGTGGTCAAAATGCCAGTGTGTATTTACCAAAAATTTTGGCGTCTCTCCACCCACTTCTTTTATTTCTTTAAGGATTTTTTCTGTCAGGGGGGCAAATTGATCATCAATTAAAAATGTTCCATCTTCACCAATAAAAACGGCTATATTTCCACCCTCTGCCACCATGGCAAAAATATTTTTTTTGACCTCTATGGTTTGATGTTTCACATCAGCCCAATGATGATCTGCGAAAACACAAACACTCGCCATTATGGTCGTAAAAAATAATAAACTTTTTCTTATAGTCTTCATTTATTATTCCTAAAAATAAAATAATTAAAATTTATAGTTTATTTATTCTGAATAATTTTTTAAATTTTAAGACGATTAATTTTAATTCAGTCTCTAAAATTAAAACAAGTCTTCAATTGATAGATACCGCTCACCAGTATCGTAACTAAACACGAGCACGGTACTGCCGGCTGGAATCTCATCTAATTTTTGCTGTACTGCAGCAAGGCTGGCACCTGATGATATTCCCACGAAAATACCTTCCTCCTTCGCACAGCGCCGCGTCATTTCAAACGAGTCTTCATCCGTTACCAATACTGTACCATCAAGAATTTCGGTATTTAAAACGCTAGGAATAAAGCCTGCACCGATGCCTTGGAGTCTGTGTAGACCTTTTTCTCCGCCACTAATAACGGGGGATTTGGTTGGCTCTACCGCCAGCACTTTAATGTTTGGGAATTTTTCCTTGAGCACTTCGGCACAGCCTGTAATATGTCCGCCAGTTCCTACGCCGGTGATGAGATAATCTATTCCCTCGGGAAAATCTGCCAATATTTCCATGGCTGTGGTTTCACGGTGTACCTGAACATTCACCGGATTATTAAATTGTTGTGGCATCCACGCATTATTGTTTTCAGCTAATAGTTGATTAGCTTTTTCGATACAACCGCCCATCCCTAACTCTTTCGGTGTTAAAACTAATTCTGCTCCCAAGGCTTTTAGATTGCGGCGACGCTCCACGGACATGGACTCTGGCATCGTTAGTATTAAGCGATAACCTTTAACCGCACAAACCATGGCTAAACCAATACCCGTATTGCCGGAGGTAGGTTCGATGATGACAGTATCTTTATTAATAAGACCCTGAGATTCCGCATCTTCGATCATGGCTAAACCAATGCGATCTTTAATGCTCGAACCAGGGTTAAAGCGCTCCACCTTCATCCATACGTCTATATCCGCCCCAAACAGTTTATTTAAACGAACATGGGGGGTATCGCCAATGGTTTCCAAAATATTGTTGTATTTCATGTTCTAACCTTTTAATTATTTTAAGCTGCCTAGTTTTTGATTCGATCAATAAACAGGTTCGCTTCATCAATGGATTTTTGCATATTTATAATCAGTTGATTGACGTCTGAGTTAATCGTATTCAATTCGCCTTTTAAAGCAGAAATTGCTCGGGCATTAAGATTATGTTTTAGGTAAAGAACTTGGTCCCGTAACGTTTCCAGTACAGGGTGCACAGTCTTTTCTGCTTTGCGCATTGATTTGATCATTTGTTGATATTTAAACCGGGTATCATGAAGCTTACGGGCGCTATCTTGACGAAGACTTTTATTTTTAATAAGTGCCAGTTCATCTTCCCACTCGCCAAATAGATCATCGGCAACATCCTCGACACGACTGATATTTACCGCTATTGCCTCTGCTGCCTGTTTGCTGTCTTCATACTCGCTATTAAGTTTGTTATAAAGTTTTTCCAGATCACCGCCATTAAAATTTACTACCGCGCGATACTGCTCTAAAGCATCTTTAAATTGTTCTTGGGTGTCCTCCTGAGACTCTTGAGTATCTTCAATTCGATCGACAAGAAGATCGCGCTTATGAACACCCATCTTCTCCCAAGCGTTATAGTAGGCGGTTTCACAGCCCATCAACATCAGTACTAGAGTGATTAATATAATTTTTTTCATATTCTAATTTCTCTTATAAAACTGTGGTGTAGCAATGGTTTAATCATCCCCTAATCCAACCGTAATTTACACACTCTATTAACGTAACGAGTGATTTGTTTTGACAATAAATAAACCATATCAAACCCAATAGGCAAATAATACATACACCAAAATTACAAGGTACTTACTCTGCACCTTGTCGGATCAGTTCATCGACTCTTTTACCTTACAAGAGAAAGCCATCAAGAGCGATGAAACCCCTTACTATTCAGGGGTTGCAGCCTTATAATTGTCGGCTTTGCATGCTACAGGGGAACCTAGGTGTCACAAACCACACCGGATGTTTCAACATTCCAGGGGCTAATTTTAGCCTTACAACAATATTGGTCTCGTCAAGGTTGCGTTATTTTGCAACCACTGGATATGGAGGTGGGTGCAGGCACGTTTCACCCTGCTACCTTTTTACGTGCCATTGGTCCAGAAACTTGGAACAGCGCCTATGTACAACCTTGCCGCCGGCCCACTGATGGGCGTTATGGTGAAAACCCTAACCGACTACAACACTACTACCAATTTCAAGTGGTACTGAAACCCTCCCCGGATAATATTCAGGATCTATATCTGGATTCACTTCGTGAGCTAGGTATCGACCCAACAGTACACGATATTCGCTTCGTCGAAGACAACTGGGAGTCGCCCACACTGGGAGCCTGGGGGCTTGGCTGGGAAATTTGGTTAAATGGCATGGAGGTGACTCAGTTCACTTACTTTCAGCAAGTAGGTGGCCTTGAATGTTTTCCCGTCACTGGCGAAATCACCTATGGTCTTGAGCGTATCGCTATGTACCTACAGGGTGTAGACAGTATTTATGATCTGGTCTGGACCGAAGGGCCAGCGGGCAAAGTAACCTATGGTGATGTGTTCCACCAAAATGAAGTGGAAATGTCGGCTTTTAACTTTGAACACGCCGATGTGGACTTTATGTTCCAGAGCTTTGACACCTATGAGCGTGAAAGCCAGCGTCTGATCGAACAGGGCCTTCCATTACCTGCCTACGAAATGGTGATTAAAGCCTCTCATGCCTTTAATCTGCTGGATGCGCGTCATGCCATCTCCGTAACAGAACGGCAGCGGTTTATTTTACGGGTCCGCACCCTGGCCCGAGCTGTTGCCAAAGCTTATTTTGATTCCAGGCTGTCTCTTGGCTTCCCCCTAGCGCCCAAAGCGCTCGCAGATGAAATCATTCAACAGGCCAAGGAGACTGAACAATGAGTACAGATTTTTTAGTCGAAATTGGCACTGAAGAGCTCCCACCGAAAGCACTGCTAACATTGTCCAATGCTTTTCGTGATGAAGTTCTTTCCCAATTAAATACCGGACAGCTAGAATTTGGTGAAGTGCAAACCTTTGCTGCACCGCGTCGCCTATCCATCTTCATTAAAGCACTCGATGAACAAACACCCACAAAGGAAATTGTGGCGTGGGGGCCTCCCGTTAAAGTTGCCCTAGATGCCGATGGCAAACCCACTCGTGCTGCTGAAGCCTTTGCCAAGAAAAATGGTATTCCCATTGAGGAGCTGGCCAACAAAGTCGAAAATGATGGCAAACAGGATAAACTCTGTCATCGTGCCGTCGAACAGGGTCAGGCTACCTCAGACCTTCTTGGCACCATCGTCGAGTCTGCACTTGCCGCTCTACCCATTCAGAAAAGAATGCGCTGGGGCACGAACCGTGAAGAATTTGTTCGTCCAGTTCACTGGGTAGTCATGTTGCTGGGTGGCGATGTCATCAAGACTCAAGTAATGGGGCTAACAGCAGGTAATACCAGTCGTGGCCACCGTTTCCATAGCAGCGGTGAAATCGTCATCCACTCGCCGTCCAGCTACCAAGACGATCTTCGATCTGCTTATGTTATCGCTGATTTTTCTGAACGCAGGGAACTCATTCGCCACGGTGTTACCGCTGCCGCTGAAAAATCAGGTGGTGTCGCCGTTATCAACGACGCACTGCTCAATGAAGTCACCGCGCTGAACGAATGGCCTGTTCCGTTACTCGGTAATTTTGAAGAGCGTTTTCTCACTGTTCCCGCTGAAGCACTCATTTCCTCAATGGCTGAGCACCAGAAGTATTTCCACGTAGTGGATAATGTCGGCCAACTGCTTCCTATGTTTATTACCGTTGCCAATATCGAGAGCAAGGACCCGGTACAAGTGATCAATGGTAACGAACGAGTGATCCGTCCACGTTTAGCCGATGCCGCTTTTTTTTATGAGACTGACAAAAAAACCACTCTCGAGGCTCGCCGAGAATCACTGAAAAAAATTGTCTTCCAAGCCAAGCTTGGTTCTGTTTTTGATAAAACAGAACGTGTGGCTAAGTTGGCGGAGATCTTGGCTCCGATGACCGGCGCTGATCCCTCTCTCTCGAGAAGAGCTGCGGAATTAAGTAAATCTGATTTAGTCAGTGACATGGTCGGTGAGTTTGACGACTTACAAGGGACCATGGGGCGCTACTATGCTTCCAGTGATGGTGAGCACGCCGAAGTGGCTGAAGCTATGTTTGAGCAATACTTACCTCGTTTCGCTGGAGATTCCATTCCTGCCACAGCTACTGGTGCCACACTGGCATTGGCTGATCGATTAGATACCTTAGTGGGTATTTTTGGTATTGGTCAGCCGCCTACCGGCTCAAAGGATCCCTTTGCTCTCCGGCGCGCCAGCCTAGGCGTGTTGAGGATTATTATTGAACGAGGTATTGATCTTGATCTTTATGAAGTACTGACGGCTGCGACCTCTCAACATCCGGGGTTAAATGCTACTTCTGGCACTATCGAAAATACTTCCAAGCAAGTACTTACTTACATGATAGACCGCTTTAGAGCTTGGTATGAAGATGAAAATATACCTACGGAAGTGTTTCAGGCCGTAGCTGCTAGGCAGCTCAGCAACCCTCTGGATATCCACCAGAGAGTCCAGGCTGTTCATGCTTTTAATCAACTACCCGAAGCCTCTGCACTCGCTGCGGCCAACAAGCGTGTTTCAAATATTCTTGCTAAGCAAGAGGACAAAACAATACCGACTGAGGTGGATAATAGACTACTTGCTGATAGTGCTGAGAAGGCCCTAGCTCTGTCATTGGCCGAGCTGGCCAACGAGATCAAACCTCTCCAACAAGACCGTGACTATACCGACGTGCTAAAACAGCTCGCTAAATTACGGCAACCTGTTGATCAATTCTTCGATGAAGTGATGGTCATGGTAGACGATGAAAAGTTACGTAATAATCGTTTGGCATTGTTACAGCAGCTACGTAATCTGTTCCTGCAAGTGGCTGATATTTCACTGCTAGTGCTCGCAAAATAATACTGTCAAAAAGGTATTAGCGTTGCTAAAAATAACATTGGGGCCAACCCTTTTCTTAACACTCAGATCAACCAACCATGGGGATAGCGATACATTATGACGAAGCTCGTTATCCTTGATCGCGATGGAGTTATCAATGAAGACTCTGACTCCTATGTGAAAACGGCGAAAGAATGGGTGCCCCTTCCAGGTAGTATTGAAGCAATTTCCCGGCTCTGCCAAGCAGGTTATACCGTTGTCGTAGCTACCAATCAATCAGGGATTGGACGTGGCTTGTTTGATCTGGATGATCTAGAAGCAATGCATTCAAAGCTATCTGATCTGCTTTTAGATGCCGACGCCCAACTCTCTGGTATTTTTTATTGTCCCCATAAACCTGATGATGGCTGTAACTGCCGAAAACCAGCTCCCGGCTTATTAGATGCTATAGCAAAGGAGTGGGATGTTTCTCTAGCAGGGGTACCCATTGTCGGTGACAGCCTACGCGATCTGCAGGCAGGCCTGACCCATCAGTGTATTCCTATTTTGGTTCGCACTGGAAAGGGCGCAAAAACGGAATCGAAACTACCCGAACAACAGGAGTCCGCTTTGCAGCAAGCTCGAGTGTTTGATGATTTATCACAGGTAGTAGATTATCTTTTAGATGCCGCCCCTGTAACTCAAACTATGACCCTGAAAAACAACACTAAATAACAATGAAAACAATAATCGCATTTACACGTTCCGTGCTTTTTTACCTGGTTTATGCCGTAGTTATGATCATTTTCGGCACCATATCTTGCACAATAGGCATTTTAATGCCCCATCGAATGCGCCAAAATGTAATTACTTGGGCTAATGCCATTATTATTAAATGGTTAAACATTAGTTGTGGTATCACATTACGTGTCGATGGACTTGAAAACCTCCCTGACGCGCCCTGTGTCATCTTGAGCAAACACCAATCAGGCTGGGAAACCTTTTATCTTCAACGCCTTTTTCGGCCCGTCAGTACTATTTTAAAAAAGGAATTATTTTGGATTCCTTTTTTCGGCTGGGGTTTATATTTTACGCACCCCATCGCCATCGATCGCAGCAACCCTAGAGAAGCGATGAAACAAATTTTATCCCAAGGTAAGCAGCGCTTAGCACAAGGTAATAATGTGCTTATTTACCCTGAGGGCACGCGAACGCCTGTTGGGGAAATTGGCCAGTATGGCCGCAGTGGAGCTGCTCTTGCCATAGCCGCTGGCGTGCCAGTTATTCCTGTTTCCCAAAACTCTGGTTACTGCTGGCCCGCCCATACCTTTATCAAATGGCCTGGCAAAATTCATGTATCTATTGGTAAACCCATAGATACCAGCGATACCGATAGCCGGCAATTGACTGAGCAGGTAAAAGACTGGATTGAATCCACACAAACAGATTTAGTACATTAATCAAACTATCTACTTAATTGGGCGATATTCACTATTATTTCCTACACTTACACTCTACCCAAATGGAATAAAGTGTATGGCCAATCAAACTGGAAGCTATCATCACCCAGAACAGCGCAAAGAGGCGCGGCGAAAGGTGGAAGATAGACGGCAAGATATTCGCTTCGAGCCTTCAAAAGAAGGGCGAAGAAAAAACAATGGGCGAAGAAACGGTGATGGTGATGTATGGGATAAACACGAAGAGTAACGGCCTCTTTCTCTGCCCCTAAAACCAAAAAACCGGCTCTTAGGCCGGTTTTTCATCTTAAAAAATAAATTTATATATCCAAGTTCGTTACCGCTAGTGCATTTTTCTCAATAAATTCACGACGCGGCTCCACCTGATCACCCATCAGCGTATTAAACATCTGATCAGCGGCAACGGCATCTTCCACCGTAACCTTCAACATACGCCTAGACTCAGGATTCATCGTAGTGTCCCACAACTGTTCTGGATTCATCTCACCCAGCCCTTTATAACGCTGGATGTTATAGCCACGACGCGATTCCGTCATCAACCATTCCAGCGCCTCTCTAAAGCTGCCCACCGGCTTTGTACGCTCTCCGCGCTGGATATAAGCATCCTCTTCCATTAAGCCCTGTAATTGCTGACCTAGGGAAACCAGCGCGCCGTATTCACCTGAAGCAAAAAAGTCACCATTAAAATTATAACTTGTGGGTACACCATGGGCTGTAATTTCAACTCTTGGGAGAAAGGTCTTGGTTTCAGTATCGGCGGCTACTGTCACTTGATATCGATGACTGCCAGCAATATTTTCCTGAGCCAATGATTCGGACAATTTCTGACACCAGCCATCAACAAAAGATTCGTCTCCAAGGCTGGCCGTATCAAGAGGGGACATGAACACTAATTTTTGTAGTACGGCCTCAGGATAGGCACGAGACATACGCTCAATAATATTCATCACTCGACGATAATCTGACACCAGAGTTTCTAAAGCACCACCACTGATACCCGGGGCAGCCGAATTGACATGAAGACTAGAACTTTCCAGTGCCGACTGGGTTAAAAACTGTGTAAGTGCTTGATCATCCTTAAGATATTGTTCTTGCTTCCCCTTGCTGATTTTATACAAAGGTGGCTGGGCAATATAAATATTGCCTCGTTCTACCAGCTCTCGCATTTGTCTAAAGAAAAATGTCAGCAACAATGTCCGGATATGAGACCCATCCACGTCAGCATCCGTCATAATCAAAATCGTGTGATAGCGGAGCTTGTCAGGGTTAAATTCCTCTGTACCAATACCACAACCTAGGGCGGTGATCAGTGTTCCCACCTCCACACTGGACAACATTTTATCGAATCGAGCTTTCTCAACATTAAGTATCTTACCTTTTAGGGGCAAAATAGCTTGGGTTCGACGGTCTCTGCCTTGTTTTGCTGACCCCCCCGCTGAATCACCCTCCACAAGATATAATTCAGATAATGCCGGGTCTTTCTCCTGGCAATCTGCAAGCTTTCCCGGCAACCCCGCTATATCCAGAGCACCTTTACGGCGAGTCATTTCTCTAGCCTTACGTGCAGCTTCACGCGCTCGAGCTGCATCTACCATTTTCATCACGACACTTTTGGCTTCCTGGGGGTTTTCAAGCAAGTAGTCTGTGAAATTACTGCCCATTTCCTGCTCAACGGCAGTTTTTACTTCAGAGCTAACCAATTTATCCTTGGTTTGAGACGAAAACTTGGGATCAGGCACTTTTACAGAAATAATCGCGGTTAAACCCTCTCGGGCATCATCACCGGTGGTATTTACTTTGTTATTTTTACCCAAACCCTCTTTTTCAATGTAAGTATTCAAACTACGAGTCAAAGCTGACCTAAAACCGGCCAAGTGAGCGCCGCCATCTCGCTGTGGAATATTGTTGGTATAACAGAAAATGTTTTCCTGATAACTGTCATTCCATTGCAGCGCAACCTCAACACCAACGCCATCATCGCGCTGAACATTGAAATGCATCACTTGGTTAACGGTTGTTTTATTGGTATTCAGGTATTCAACAAAGGCTTTCAAGCCACCGTCGTATTGAAAAAGTTCCTCTTTCCCTGAGCGCTCGTCTTTTAAAGCAATTCGAACACCAGAGTTTAGGAAAGAAAGCTCACGAAGCCTTTTTGCCAATATTTCATAGTGGAAATTAATGTTACTAAACGTGCCTTCTGAAGGTTTGAAGTGTACTGCTGTACCGGACTCTTCTGTTTCTCCAACAATAGCAAGGGGCGCTTGAGGTACACCGTGAATATATAGCTGTTTGTGAATTTTTCCTTCTCGTTTAACGGTTAGCTTCAGCTCTTTTGAGAGCGCATTAACCACGGAAATACCCACACCATGAAGTCCACCAGAAACTTTATAGCTGTTTTCATCAAATTTTCCGCCCGCATGCAGTACTGTCATGATCACTTCGACAGCAGATACCCCTTCTTCATGAATTTCTGTGGGAATACCACGTCCATTATCTGAGACAGAAACGGATTCATCCGGATGAATAGTAACTCGTATTTCTGAGCAGTGTCCTGCCAAAGCCTCATCGATAGAATTGTCGACAATTTCAAACACCATATGATGTAAGCCAGTGCCGTCATCGGTATCGCCAATATACATTCCTGGGCGTTTTCGAACGGCATCAAGCCCTTTCAGCACCTTAATACTCGACGAATCGTAATTTTGCTCTTCACTCATACAAGAAACCTAAATTTCAAAACTTTAGTATTAACAGCTATTCCTCTGTAATACCCCCATGTTCCACGTGGAACATGCTTATTTGTTCACTTTCTTTTGGCCAGGACAAAGCTACATCCTCCCTAACCACACCGGTAATAAATGTCTGTGCACCCAAATGGAACAGCAGCTTACCCACTTTCTCTCTGTGTTGAATATCCAGCTCAGAGGCAAGGTCGTCCAACAAATACAAACACTGACACCCTGTCCTCTCACGGAACAAAAAACCCTGTGCAATTTGCATGGCGGTAACAATAATTTTTATTTGACCGCGCGATAGCACATCACTGGCTGGTTGATTTTTAAATTTAACGCGCAGGTCTGCTCGGTGTGGGCCATGGGACGTGGCTTTCACCTGAAAATCCCTTTGCCTGTCTGCCAGTAAAACATCTTTCAGGGGTTTTGCTGTATCCCAGCCTTCATGATACTTAAACTCAAAACCCTTTAAAGGCGACAACTCTTCTATAACCCATTGAATTTTTGGGATTAACTCAAGCAAATACCGCTCTCGATACTGATTTATTTGTTCAGCCAGCGAGACAAACTCTGTATCCCAAACATCCATTAAGCCGTCGTCTATTCTATCACGCCGGAGCAAGGAATTGCGCTGTTTAAGCACGCGTCGAAACTTTTGCCACAGGCTCCTGTAATTATGTTCCACGTGGAACACGCCCCAATCTACATATTGTCGTCGATACTGGGGGCCGCCATCCAGAAGGTGGAAGCTTTCTGAGTTTAATACCAGGAGAGGCATCGCTTCTGCAAGGCTTGATGCGCTGCTAATAAGCTCGCCATTAATCTTGAACTGAAAGTCGCCCTTTCTCGATCGACTCACACCCACGGGGATGCTTGCTCCTTCATCGTACAACAAGCCGAAGACCGTGCAGCTTTCCTCATCTTGATTAATGATTGGATTTAATGTCCGACTACGAAAGGAGCGCCCGCGGCCCAAAACATGAAGGGCTTCAAGCAAACTGGTTTTTCCGCTGCCATTTGAACCGTAGAATAGATTGGCGCCAGGCGATAAAGATAGCTGGATTCGCCGAAGGTTTCTCAGCCCGTGCACATCCAACTTTTGTAAATGCATATAAGAGAGGCTCTTAATGCCAAGCCATAAGACAGGAAATCAAAGCCGCATTGGCATGACAACATACACCGCGTTTTCATTAGCGGGATCTTCGATTAACGCACTGCTGTTCGCATCGGACAGAGTAAAACGAGCCTCCTCTCCGGAAAGAACATTAAGCACATCAATGACATAGCTTACATTAAAGCCAACCTCCAGCTCTTCGGACGTGTAATTAACCGTAACATCCTCTTGCGCCTCTTCCTGTTCAGGGTTATTTGCCACAAGGGTCAACTGGCCCTCGGATAACAATAGCCTTACACCACGATATTTTTCATTTGAAAGAATCGCAGTTCGACTAAAGGCATGACGCAACTCTTCACGACTGCCCACCATTTGCTTGTCGCCACCTTTCGGTAGAACCCGGTCATAATCGGGGTATGCTCCATCGACCAGCTTAGAGGTAAAACGAAAGTCTGCTGTCGCGATTCGTATATGATTATTTCCTAGCACAACGGTGACGTCACCCTCATCAGAAAGAAGCCGGGACAACTCAATGACGCCTTTGCGAGGAAGAATAGCCTGGGTCAGTTCGCCATCAAGACTGGGTACCTGAACGTCCATCATTGCTAAACGGTGGCCATCTGTGGCAACAACGCGCGCCCTATTATTACCCACCTCTAACAACATACCGTTAAGGTAGTAACGAACGTCCTGCTGGGCCATGGCAAAAGAGGTGTGGCTAATAAGCTGCTTTAATTCAGACTGCCCAATCGCAAACTCGCGTTTGCCCGGACCATCATCAACACTAGGGAATTCATTTGCCGGAAGCGATGAAAGAGTAAACCGACTCCGACCACTGGTAACAAGTACTCGCCCTCCCTCTTCAGAGAAAGTGATATCAGCACCATCGGGAAGAGAGCGACAGATATCCATCAGCTTACGAGCCGGAACTGTGATATCGCCACCCTCGGCAGGAGCATCCAATTGAAGGTGACCAACAATTTCCACCTCAAGATCCGTACCGGTCAAAGACAATCGACCATCAGCAAGATTAATTAATACATTCGACAATATCGGTAATGTTTGGCGTCGCTCTACCACGCCAACAACCAGCTGTAACGGCTTCAGAAAATCTTCTCGGGATACGGTGAACTTCATCTGTTAGTTTCTTCCAAGTAAGGCCTAGTTATAAATGTCCATATAATAATCCAAAAGCAGCTAATAATCAGGTGGTTAATGCTCGTAGTAGGTGTTTTACATCTTCACTGATATCTCGACAACTTTCTCGTAGCTCTTTCACTTTTCTACAAGCGTGTAAAACCGTCGTATGATCACGACCACCAAAGGCCTCACCTATCTCGGGTAAGCTGTGATTTGTAAGCTCCTTAGCAAGCGCCATTGCCACCTGTCTCGGCCTAGCTATAGAACGGCTGCGCCGTTTGGATAAAAGCTCTGACATTTTAACTTTATAATACTCTGAGACAACCCGTTGGATATTATCGATGGTCACCAATTTATCTTGCAGGGCCAGCAAATCTTTTAACGATTCTCGGATCAATTCAATGTTAATCGGACTCCCGGTAAAGTGTGCACTTGCTATCACCCTCTTCAGTGCCCCCTCTAACTCTCTGACATTAGATCGGATTCTTTGAGCAATAAAAAAAGCGGCATCGTTAGGCAAATTCACCTTTGCCTGATGGGCTTTTTTAATAAGGATAGCCACTCGCGTTTCCAGCTCAGGTGGCTCAACTGCAACGGTTAAACCCCAACCAAAACGAGACTTTAGGCGCTCCTCAAGACCGTCAATTTCCTTGGGATAACGGTCACAGGTTAAGATCATTTGCTGACCACCCTCAAGCAGCGCATTAAACGTGTGGAAGAATTCTTCCTGTGATCGCTCCTTCCCGGCAAAAAACTGAATATCATCAATCAACAACGCATCTACCGAACGGTAAAACCGCTTGAAATCATTAATAGCATTTAATTGCAGCGCTTTGACCATATCCGCAACAAAACGCTCCGAATGCAAATAAATAATTTTAGCGTTGGGTTTTTGATCTCGAAGCGCATTGCCCACAGCATGCATAAGGTGGGTTTTACCTAAGCCAACCCCACCGTAAATAAATAAAGGGTTATAGGAGCCACCGGGATTTTCGGCTATCTGGCGAGATGCAGCTAACGCCAACTGATTAGATTTGCCCTCTACGAAGGACTCAAATGTAAAGGTTTGGTTAATGTTGCTTTGATGATTCAAGCCACCTTCAATATTTGATTTACGTTGCTCTGACTGGGACTGTATACGACCCATTACAGTCGGTGCTGAGAGCTCCAACGCTCTCGGTGGGGCGACCCGTTTTTGCTCTAGCTCCTGATGCACAGGTTGCAACCCATTGCTCGATTCAACAACAACCCCACAGCGCTCACCACGAAGTTGTTGAAAGATTTCCGTGATACGCTCGAGAAACTTATCAGAGACCCAATCCTTTACAAAACGGTTTGGCGCCAACAATCGTATGTCATTATTTGACTTCGAGGAATCACAGGTATCTAGCTGTAACGGTCTGATCCAGGTATTAAATTGCTGTGTCGGAAGCTCTTCCTGAAGATAGCCCAAACACTGTTCCCATAAGACTTGAGCCAAGTTATACCCCTTTTACATCACGGCTTATTGTCACCGCCGAACCCAAGCGATGGCTTTATTATTAAGCGTACAGTCTAGCCTACAAAGCAGAGAGTTATCCACATCTTTTATTAAAATAACTAACCACTTAAAAAACAGCTATTTCAAATAAAATCAATAGGTTAGAGATAAATCAGGGGCTGTATTTTTGCACAGTATTTCAAGGATTTCTGATCACTATTTGATCTATATCTGTGGATAACCTGTGTATATGTTGTTAGTTCGCAGTGGGTTTCCTGTCTAAACTACCATTTATGATTAGAGTTGACGGCAACCTACACCATTGATGACCGCCATTAAAAAAACGGTCATTTTCCGATGCAAAAGCTACCAAAGATACGGCCAAGTAAATCATCACTGGTAAACTCCCCCGTAATTTCAGATAAACTTTGCTGGGCTAGGCGTAGGTCTTCAGCTAACAGCTCTCCCGCACCCGCCTCTCGCAGCTGACGGCGGCCCATTAACAAATAATCTTGTGCCTTTTTAAGAGCCTCCATGTGTCGCCGCCGTGCAATAAAACTTCCTTCACTGGTTCCGGTATAACCCATGCATTGTTTCAGATGTTCTTTGAGAATATCGAGACCCAAGCCCTGTTTTGCTGACAACGTAATAACCGGGTACGGATCCCCAGAGATTCCCAAGGGCAAAGATGAGAGATCCCCCTTGTTTAATATAAAGCTGATATTACTTCGACCTGGATAACGCTCAAAAAACTCTGGCCAATTGTTGGCAGGGTGCAGCGAATAACTTTCGCTGCTGTCTATAACAAACAAAATACGATCAGCACGGTCTATCTCTTGCCAGGCTCTTCTAATACCCTCTCGCTCAACAGCATCTCCCGCTTCTCTAAGACCCGCCGTATCTATCACATGCAATGGCATGCCTTCAATATGAATTTGCTCTCGAAGCACGTCACGTGTGGTGCCCTCTATCGGTGTAACGATGGCACTTTCACGTCCAGAAAGCGCATTCAGTAAGCTCGATTTACCTGCGTTGGGTTTTCCCGCAATCACTACCGTCATACCCTCCGACAACAAGGTACCCTGGTGTGCTTGGAGGGTAATACCGTTTAACCGTTCAATCAGGTTATCTAGGTCCCCGGAAACTTTGCCATCCGCCAAGAAATCTATTTCCTCTTCGGGAAAGTCGATGGCTGCCTCAACATAGATACGTAATGTCGTGAGAGACTCAACCAATGTATGTATATGCTTGGAAAACTCACCCTGCAATGAACGAACAGCACACCGAGCGGCCTGTTCTGAGGAAGCATCAATAAGGTCAGAAATGGCCTCAGCCTGAGCAAGATCAATTTTGTCATTGAGAAAAGCTCGCTCAGAAAACTCCCCAGGCCTTGCTAAACGAGCACCCAGATCCAAAGCGCGACGCAGCAATGTATCCATAATAACCGGGCCACCATGGCCCTGGAGCTCAAGGACATGTTCACCAGTGAAGGAGTTGGGTGCAGAAAAATAGATTGCGAGGCCCTGATCAATAGCCACACCATCGGCATCTAAAAAATCTGTGAATAGTGCCTGCCTCGGTATCGGTAGTTTCGCCAACAATCCAGCAACAAAAGAATCGAGCTGGCCACCAGAAATCCTCAATATACCCACGCCACCCCGTCCAGGAGGTGTTGCAATGGCAGCGATAGTATCTTGATCGGTGGTGGTTGGCATAGAAACCTCTAGAAAATAACGCAGAAAAAAGGCCCCCAAGGGAGCCTTTTACCATCCTATTTTTTTACGCCGGCCCCTTCAATTTTTCGGGTAATTAGCCATTGCTGAATAATCGACAAGCCATTGTTTACCGTCCAGTAAAGCACCAACCCTGCCGGGAAGAACATAAAAAAGAAGGTAAAAGCAATGGGCATTATCTGCATCACTTTAGCCTGCATGGGGTCGGGGGGCGTAGGGTTCAGGCGTTGTTGAACAAACATACTTACACCCATAATAAGTGGAAGCACGAAAAACGGATCTTTCACTGATAAGTCACTGATCCATAGAATCCACGGAGAGTGACGCAACTCAACACTTTCCAACAACACCCAATACAAAGCCATAAATACCGGCATTTGAACCAAAATAGGCAAACAGCCGCCCATCGGGTTTACTTTTTCCCTCTTATAAAGACTCATGGTCTCTTGGGACATTTTTTGACGATCATCGCCATACAAATCTTTTAGGCGAGCCATTTCAGGCTGGAGCTTGCGCATATTCGCCATGGACCGGTAACTCGTAGCAGACAACCGAAAAAAAGCTGCTTTAATCATGACGGTGAGAAAAATGATCGACCAACCCCAGTTTCCTAAAACCATATGAAGTTGGTAAAGCACCCAAAATAATGGTTTTGCTATCCACCACAACAAGCCGTAATCAACGGTCAGGTCCAGATAGGGTGATATTTTTTCTAGCCTATATTGATCTTTGGGTCCGGCATAAAAAGCCGCTTTCAACTCTCCTTTTTCTCCAGGCTCCACTGCTACTTGTGGTGAAGTGAACCCCAGCATATATAAATCCTGGCTGCCCAGTTTACGCAGATTAAAGGTATTACTGATACTTTGGTCTGGCACCCACGCACTGATAAAATAGTGCTGTACCATGGCCACCCAGCCACCAGTTACAGTTTCTTTAAAAGTCTCATCCTCAATATCTTCGAAATCTAGCTTTTTATAATTTTCATCATTGCTTGTTAATGCCGCGCCAAGGAATGGCGCCATCCCCATGGAGTTTCCTACAGTGGGGTTATGGCTGTCTCGCTTTATCTGACCAAATAAACCCGCTTTCCAAGGATGACTGCTCTGATTGTCAACGTGATAAGTCAAGCCAATTAAATAGTCAGAACGCTTAAAGGTGAATCTCTTGGTAATAAGCACCTCACCCTGCCTAAGGGTCAAGTTAACCGTTAGCGAGTCTTCACCATCCTGCAATTGATATTGCTCAGCATCAACGCTAAAGAGGGGCCTTCCTGCTTTAGTATCTGTACCATTTGCACCCACCAAACCACTTTGGGCAATATACGTTGTGCTGGACGTTCTGTTGAGCAAGATAAACGGACTGCTACTCTCACCAAGCTCTGTCAAATGTTTAGGTAAGTCTACCCGGACAATATCACCACCCTGGGTATCAATTAATACCGTCAACACGTCCGTCGAAACTTTTACCAGACGAGTATTGATCTCATTCGTAACCTCAGGTGTCGGAATTTTACTCTCGTCAATAATTTCTGGAAGATCCCCGACATCAGTAACAGCTGAAACAGCCATTGCTTCTGGCAACTCAGGTATAATAGTTTTCTCAACAGTAGCACTATCCACCACCGGAGCATTCGCCTCCTGAAAAGTATTCCATTCCAGAAACAACATATATACCACCACCAACATGGCACTAATGAGTAATGAGCGTTGCCAATCCATATCTATTTATACTCAGGTTTTTGATCAAGTGGAGGAACCGGGTCATATCCGCCGGCATGAAAAGGGTGACATTTTATAAGGCGACGGAGAGTAAAATAACCCCCTCGCACAACGCCATATCTTTCAACAGACTCTATGGCATAACAAGAACAGGTTGGATAAAAACGACACTGATTTCCAAGAAGAGGGCTAATAAGAAGTTGGTAGCCCTTTATAGGAGCAATACATAACCGACGTAATTCTTTTCTCATCATGAGCCGGCCTGCAGTTTTCGATACAAGCGCTGCCAGCTGTTTTGCATTAATTCCGTTTGTTCGCTAGGTGATAGTTTATCCATGCCTTTACGAACAAGAAAAACTACATCGACAGAACTAATCTCATGTTGAGCTAAGCGAAAAGTATCTCTCACAACACGTTTTACCCGGTTGCGGTCAACAGCAAACCGAATGTGTTTTTTGGCAACCACCAACCCCAACCTTGGGTGTAAAAACTGGTTTGGTCGGGCCAACAGCAAAAGGTGAGGGTGAGCAACCTTGTAACGGGTATCACTAAAAACAGCCTGGTAAGCCCGGGCTGTCAATAGTCGTTTTTCTCTGCCAAAGGTTACATCAGGCATATTCTATACGGGCGTCCACTGTCAGACACAGTCTTGCCCTTAATCCCACCCTACTGCTTTATTAGATACTAACCACTTCTTAGTAAGCTAGCAGGGATTGGGATTAAGCTGCCAGGCGCTTACGGCCTTTCGCACGACGACGTTTAATAACCATGCGACCACTTTTGGTGGCCATACGAGAACGAAAACCGTGAGTACGTTTGCGCTTTAATACGCTGGGTTGAAATGTTCTTTTCATGACTAACTTCCGTTAACTAACTAATGCCTTCAAAGGGCGGGCGATTCTAAAGAAAAAACACCACTATATCAACGGTAGAATCAACAATCCGTATAGCCAACAAATAAATAGCATCACGCCAATCTTATCCACAATATCACCCACAGAGAAAAATCACTTATCCACAGACCGGGATAACCTGTGGATTGTACCCGGGACAACCCTCTTAATAAGCTATGAATCTTTTTGTTAATAACTAGACTTTATAAATAACTGTGGGTAACCCCCCTTATTTTCCACAGCTTTAACCGCCTTATAAGACCACCTTATATCGACTTATTCAAAGGTTAATATTGATATAACCTTATGTTTTTTATTTATATTATATGAATATCCACAGAAATCACTCTCTCTATTTATAACTACATATATAAAATACCTATATATACATACTTATATATAAATCTATATAGAAGTACTTAAACATAAGAAAAACCGTGTTTATGGAAAAACCTAATGTCATACGCTATTTGCATTATAATGATTGGCCTTTTTATCCATATCACGATTGGTTTGTTGTCATGCGTTACCCAGAAACTTTTGATGTCATCATAATTGGCGGCGGCCATGCTGGTACAGAAGCCAGCCTTGCCTCAGCTCGAATGGGCTGTAAGACGTTGTTATTAACTCATAACATAGAAACTCTGGGGCAAATGTCGTGTAATCCGGCTATTGGTGGTATTGGTAAAAGCCACTTAGTAAGAGAGATTGATGCGCTGGGTGGTGCTATGGCCCAAGCAGCAGACAAAGGTGGTATTCAGTTCCGTGTTTTAAACAGCCGGAAAGGCCCTGCTGTACGCGCTACCCGTGTCCAGGCAGATCGTGTTCTATACAAAGCCTCTATCCGAGAGATGCTAGAAAACCAAACAAACCTATCCATATTTCAGCAATCTGTTGATGATTTGATCATGGAAGGAACTCGGGTGGTGGGTGTTATTACCCAAATGGGGTTGCGTTTTACTGGGAAAACGGTGGTTTTAACCGCTGGAACCTTTTTGGGTGGAAAAATTCACATCGGGTTAGAAAATCATTCGGGGGGTCGAGCTGGTGACCCTCCTTCGATTGGACTGGCTAACCGACTTCGAGAGTTACCGTTACGAGTCGATCGTTTGAAAACAGGAACACCGCCACGTATTGATGCACGAAGTGTTAATTTCGAGGAACTTCAACCCCAGTGGGGTGATAAACCTGAGCCCGTCATGTCATTTTTAGGTGATGTTTCTGAACACCCAGAACAAGTGTGTTGTTATATAACCCATACCAACAAAAAAACTCATGAAATTATCCACGGAGGCATGGATCGTTCTCCGATGTATACGGGTGTTATTGAGGGGGTTGGTCCACGTTACTGCCCTTCCATAGAAGATAAGGTGGTGCGGTTTGCGGACAAAGACAGCCATCAGATTTTTATTGAGCCTGAGGGGTTAACTACGCACGAACTTTACCCCAATGGTATTTCCACCAGCTTACCTTTTGATGTGCAGATGGAGTTGGTGCGCTCCATTAAGGGTTTTGAGAACGCCCATATTACCCGCCCTGGTTATGCGATTGAGTACGACTTCTTTAACCCGCAGGACTTAAAGTACTCCTTGGAAACAAAATGTGTAGAGGGCCTCTTTTTTGCTGGCCAGATTAATGGTACGACGGGTTATGAGGAAGCTGGAGCCCAAGGGTTGTTGGCCGGTACTAATGCAGCCTTGATGGCAAAGGAAAAAGAAGCTTGGTGTCCAGGCCGCGATGAGGCCTATACCGGCGTTCTTGTTGACGATTTAATTGCCATGGGGACTCAAGAGCCTTATAGGATGTTTACCAGTCGCGCAGAATATCGGTTGTTATTACGACAAGATAATGCGGATCTGCGATTAACCGAAAAAGGTCGAGAGTTGGGCTTGGTTGGCGAGGTCCGTTGGAAAGCATTTTGTCAAAAACGTGAAGCCATTGAGCAGGAACATCAGCGTTTAAAAGCTAGCTGGGTACAGCCCGGTTCGGCCCAAGCACTACAGTTGAGTGAAAAAACAGGATCCACTTTAACCAGAGAGTACAGTTTGCTTGATTTGTTGAAGCGCCCAGAACTGGGCTACCGGGATGTTGTCGCGTTGGACTCTGGTATTGGTGTCTCTGCTGATGTGGCTGAACAGGTGGAAATAAAGGTTAAGTACGCGGGTTACATTGATCGGCAGCAGGGCGAAATTGATAAGCTCCGCCGCCAAGAACATACGGTTATTCCTAACGACTTTGATTTTAATGTAGTTAAAGGATTATCCAACGAGGTAAAACAAAAGCTATCTGAAGCAAGGCCAGAAACCTTAGCTAAGGCATCTCGAATACCTGGGGTAACACCAGCAGCAATCTCCCTGTTATTGATTTACTTAAAGAAAAAGTCGATGACCTCAGAAAAAAAGATTGCTTAAAATATGAGCAAAGAGCTAGAAGCTTTTCTCAGGGAGGGGGCTGAACAACTTGCTTTATCGGTAACGGATCAGCAGGTTGTTCTGTTGTTGGAATACTTAGCGTTACTAAAAAAATGGAATGGTGCTTATAACCTCACAGCTATACGTGATCCAGAACAAATGCTTCGGCTCCACGTGCTCGATAGCCTGAGCATTATTCCTTTTATCCAGGGGAACAATATCCTTGATGTGGGGACAGGCCCGGGACTACCGGGAATTCCTTTGGCAATATTTTATCCAGAGCGCAAAGTTACCCTGATGGACAGTAACGGCAAAAAAACGCGTTTTCTCTTTCAGGCAAGAAACCAACTAGGTCTGGATAATGTTGTCGAGGTTCAAAGTCGTGCAGAAGCTTACCAGCCACAGCAACAGTTTGATGCAATAACCAGTCGTGCCTTTACCAGTTTGGCTGATATGGTAGAAAAAACAGCTCATTTGATCACAGCAGATGGTCGGTTTTATGCCATGAAGGGCCAATACCCAGACCAAGAGTTGAGAGTGTTGTCAAAACACTATAATGTCGTTGCCTCGCACCAGCTACAGGTGCCTGGTGTTGATAGTGAGCGACACCTTATCGAGATAGCGTTATCAAAAGAGCACCCCTGAGGAATCCGTTTTGAGCAAGATCTTTACTGTTGCCAACCAAAAAGGTGGTGTGGGGAAAACAACCACCAGCATCAATCTTGCAGCGTCGTTGGCAAGTTATGGGAAACGCATACTCTTGGTGGATATGGACCCCCAAGGAAACGCGACGATGGGAAGCGGGATCAATAAGTCCAGTTTAAAAATTACCATGTTGGATGTGTTGACGGGCGAGGCAAACACCGAGCAGGCGATACTACGGAGTGAGTCAGGTAACTACGATCTACTACCAGCTAATGGCGATCTAACCGCCGCAGAAGTGGGGTTGCTTAAGGTAAAAAACAAAGAAAGCCGCCTAAGACACGCTCTCGGGCGTGTTCGAGACAGTTACGATTATATTATTATCGATTGCCCGCCCTCGTTGAGTATGTTGACCGTCAACTCGCTGGTGTCTTGTGATGGTGTAATTGTTCCCATGCAGTGTGAATATTATGCCCTAGAAGGCTTGTCTGCTTTAATGGGCACCATTCAAAGAATTGGCCAATACCTCAATCCAAGTTTAAAGGTGGAGGGCATACTTCGTACCATGTATGACCCGCGAAACAGCTTGACCAATGAAGTAACGGCACAATTAAGACAACACTTTGGTGACAAGGTTTATCGTATCGCTATTCCACGTAATGTGCGCTTGGCTGAAGCGCCAAGTTATGGTCAACCAGCGCTTGCTTATGATAAAAATTCAAAAGGTGCTCTAGCTTATCTTGGTTTGGCCGGAGAGATTATTCGGCGGGCAAAAATGGTCAGCAAGCCACAAGTAGAAACGACAGGTTAACTTATGGTGAAGAGAAAAGGTTTGGGTCGAGGTCTTGATGCCCTGCTTGGTGCAGGAGATGAAACTGATATCGAAGAGGGTGAAACGCGATCAGAGCAGGACCTTCTGAAAATATTACCTGTGGAGTTCATGACGCGTGGAAAATACCAACCTCGCCGTGATATGCACCCAGAAACATTGGAAGAGTTGGCGAATTCAATCCGTTCACAGGGAGTTATGCAGCCAATTATTGTTCGACCAATAGGTGTCGATCGTTACGAAATTATCGCGGGTGAGCGGCGCTGGCGTGCTGCCCAACAAGCAGGTTTGGATTCAATACCCGCTCTAATTAAAGATGTGCCCGATGAATCTGCCATCGCCATGTCGTTGATAGAAAATATACAGCGTGAAGACCTAAATGCTATCGAGGAAGCGCAAGCGTTGATTCGCTTGCAGCAAGAGTTTGAGCTCACTCAACAGCAGGTAGCAGATGCTGTTGGGAAATCCCGCACCACGGTAACCAACCTAATGCGGCTGATGACACTTGAACAAGAAGTGCAAAAATTTCTAGAACATGGTGATCTCGAAATGGGTCATGCGAGAGCATTATTGGGGCTCAGTGGTCATTTACAGTTAGAGGCGGCTAGGACAACAGTCGCCAAGGGTATGACCGTCCGCCAAACCGAAGCGTTCGTTCGTCACTTGCTGATTGAACAGGAGCACCCGAAAACGATCGGTGCAAACCGAATAGACCCGGATATCAAGAATCTGCAAGATAAGCTCTCAGGCCAACTGGGTGCTGAGGTCTTAATTAAACACAATGCTAAAGGAAAGGGTTATTTAACTCTAAAATATAATAGCCTGGATGAACTTGAGGGTATTTTGGATCATATTAAGTAACCGGATACTATCACTCAAACAAATTATGAGTATCATTCATTTTCTACTGAATGCATCAGCTTAGGTCAAAGATGTGTTGAATCTGCTGTTGGTACTCCCTATAATTGCCGCCCGTTTGAGCATGCATTTAATGCAAGCTCAAACATGTTGTGCGGAAAGGGGTAGCAAATGAAAGCTACCATAGAGGCACCACCGGTTGGTCGCATTGCATTTACGCAGCTAGCAATATTGCTTGTGGGTGTTGTTGCGCTGATGCTGGTGAATGTAACTACAGCCTACTCCACGCTGATTGGCGGAATGATACAAATAGTGCCCCAGGCCTATTTTACTCGACTAGCCTTTCGGTATAGGGGAGCAAGACAGGCTCCGGAAATACTTCGCGCTATACACAAAGGAGAAACGGGCAAGTTATTGCTCACGGCAGTATTGTTTGCGTTGGCTTTTAGTTTTATTAAGCCGCTTCATTTGCCGGGATTGTTTCTTAGTTATAGTGCCATGATAATTGTGCAGTGGTTTTGTGCCTCAAGAGCACTTAGCCACAGAAAAATTTGACTTGCTGGTTTGAGAGAAAAAGAATGGCAGGCGATACCCCACAAACGGGAACAGAATATATACAACACCATTTGACTAACCTTACGTTTGGTCATACTGATCATGGTTGGGGCTTTGCGCATAGTGCGCAAGAAGCTGCAGAAATGGGTTTTATGTCAGTCAACGTAGATAGTCTCGGTTGGTCTATTGGTTTGGGTCTTGTCTTTTCGTTGTTATTTCGTTGGGCAGCCAAGCGCGCGACCAGTGGTGTACCAACAGGCATGCAAAACTTCGTTGAGATGATGGTTGAGTTTGTGGATGGCACTGTGAAAGATAGCTTTCACGGTCGCAATCCTTGGATCGCCCCGATGGCTTTGACCATCTTTGTTTGGGTGTTCCTGATGAACCTGATGGATTTGATCCCTGTAGATGTGGTGCCTTATTTAATGGGTGCCGCGGGCGTACATTTTCAAAAAATCGTACCCTCTACGGATCCAAATATCACGCTGGGGATGGCGTTGACCGTGTTTGGTATGATTCTTTACTACAGTATTAAGGTGAAAGGTATCGGCGGTTTTATCGGCGAGTTGACCTTACAGCCTTTTGGCGCTAAAAACCCAGTTGTTCAAGCCTTTTTTGTTCCGATTAATCTCGCGCTAGAATTGGTAGGCCTTTTGGCTAAACCTTTCTCTCTAGGGTTGAGGTTGTTTGGCAATATGTATGCAGGCGAAATGATCTTTATTCTGATTGCCATGATGTATGGTGGGGGTTTGATCTTGGGTGCCTTTGGTGGAGCGCTACAGTTAGGTTGGGCGATCTTCCATATTCTAATTATTACTTTGCAAGCGTTTATCTTTATGGTGTTGACCGTTGTGTACCTGAGTATGGCGCACGAGGATCACTAGTTAGTTTTTAAACATCTTTATTTTATTAAATATAATTACTTACTTTCGTTATTAGGAGAAAAAAATGGAACTTATCATGATCGCAGCTGCAATTATGGTTGGGTTTGGTGCACTAGGTGCTGCCGTTGGTATGGGTCTGTTGGGCGGAAAACTGCTGGAAGGCACTGCACGTCAACCAGAGTTGGGACCAATGCTGCAGGGTAAAATGTTCCTGCTGGCTGGTTTGATCGATGCGATTCCAATGATCGGTGTTGGTATCGGTATGTACCTGATCTTTGCTGTTGCCCCAGGTGTTGCAGCTTAATTTTGGCATCCCGATTCTTAACTATTAACTCCAAGAACGAGGTGTTGGCGTGAATATTAACCTGACCTTATTCGGACAGCTGATTTCTTTCCTGTTCTTTATCTGGTTCTGCAAAAAATTTGTATGGACTGCCATCATTCATTCGATGGAAGAACGGCAGAAAAAGATTGCCGATGGTCTAGATGCCGCAGACAGAGCTTCTCGTGACCTTGAGTTGGCGCAGAAAAAAGCGACAGATCAACTTAAAGGTGCAAAGCAAGAAGCAGCAGCAATTATTGAGCAGGCAAATAAGCGTGCTAACCAGATTGTTGATGAAGCTAAAGAGCAGGCAAAAACTGAAGGCGATCGCCTGAAAGTAGCTGCTCAGGCAGAAATCGAGCAGGATGTGAACCGTGCTAAAGAAGAATTGCGCAATAAAGTGGCAACTCTGGCTTTGGCGGGTGCGGAGAAAATCCTGAAAGCAAACATCAATGAAAGTGCAAACCGTGCTTTGGTTGATGATCTGGCAGCACAGCTGTAACCGAGGTTTAACATGGCGGAATTGAGCACACTGGCTCGGCCTTACGCAAAAGCAGCGTTTGAATATGCTGCCGATGCCAACAATTTACAGGGTTGGTCAAACAGCCTTGCAATTGTTGCAGCCGTTACCCAGCAGCACGTAGTTGTAAAACTGCTGAGTTCACCCAGTTACACAGCAGCTCAGCAGGCAGAAAAGACTATAGATGTTTGTGGTGATGAAATTGATGACAAGGTTCGTGGCTTTATGCGGGTTTTGGCAGAAAATCATCGTTTGAAATTACTTCCACAAATATCTCAGCAGTTCGAAGTACTAAAAGCAAATCGCGAAAAAACCGTAGACGTTTGTGTGATTTCAGCGAGTGAAATTAGTGCAGAACAACAAAACAAGCTGGCAAGTGCGCTCAGCGCGAAGCTCGAACGTGAAGTCAATATGCAGGTGTCAATAGATGACACCCTTATTGGTGGAGCAGTTATTCGAGCTGGAGATACCGTTATTGACGGCTCCATTCGTGGCCGATTGTCAAAACTCGCCGAAGCATTAAATTCCTAGGATTGAGGACCAGAGCAAATGCAGCAACTGAATCCATCCGAAATCAGTGAAATCATCAAGCAGCGTATTGATAGTCTTGAGGTTACATCTGAAGCTCAGAACGAAGGCACTATCGTGTCGGTATCAGACGGTATCATTCGTATTCACGGCCTAGCCGATGTGATGTACGGAGAAATGATCGAGTTTGATGGCGGTATTTACGGTATGGCCCTTAACTTGGAGCGCGACTCCGTTGGTGCGGTAATCCTTGGTGATTATCAATCTCTGGCCGAAGGCCAGAAAGCACGTTGTACCGGTCGCATCCTTGAAGTGCCTGTAGGCCCAGAACTCGAGGGCCGTGTAGTCGATGCTTTGGGTAACCCCATTGATGGTAAAGGCCCTATCAATGCTAAATTAACCGATGCAATTGAAAAAGTTGCTCCCGGTGTAATTGCTCGTCAGTCTGTTGATCAGCCAGTGCAAATTGGTTTGAAAGCGATTGATGCGATGGTACCGATCGGACGTGGTCAGCGTGAATTGATTATTGGTGACCGCCAGATTGGCAAAACAGCGATTGCTGTTGATGCCATCATCAACCAGAAAAATTCTGGTATTAAATGTATTTATGTTGCTATAGGCCAGAAGGCTTCTTCTATCGCTGCCGTAGTGCGTAAGCTCGAAGAACACGGCGCAATGGATCATACCATTGTTGTTGCGGCGACAGCTTCTGACCCAGCAGCCATGCAGTTCTTGGCACCATTTGGTGGTTGCACCATGGGCGAGTACTACCGTGATCGCGGTCAAGATGCATTAATCATTTATGATGATTTGACTAAGCAAGCTTGGGCCTATCGCCAAATTTCGTTGTTGTTGCGTCGACCTCCGGGCCGGGAAGCTTACCCAGGTGACGTATTCTACTTGCACTCCCGTTTGTTAGAGCGTGCTGCTCGTGTGAGCGCTGACTATGTAGAAAAATTCACTAACGGTGAAGTAAAAGGTCAAACAGGTTCATTGACTGCTTTGCCTGTTATTGAAACCCAGGCGGGTGACGTATCTGCATTTGTACCTACCAACGTGATCTCCATCACTGATGGTCAGATCTTCCTTGAAACGGACATGTTTAATGCGGGTGTTCGTCCTGCGATGAACGCGGGTGTTTCAGTATCGCGAGTTGGCGGTGCGGCACAAACTAAGATCGTTAAAAAGCTATCTGGTGGTATTCGTACCGCGTTAGCGCAGTATCGTGAATTGGCGGCATTCTCTCAGTTTGCATCTGATCTTGATGACGCCACCAAGGCCCAGTTGGACCATGGTGAGCGTGTTACTGAGTTGATGAAGCAAAAGCAGTATGCACCCCAAAGTGTTGCTGAAATGGCCCTGACGATTTACGCCGCTGATAACGGTTACCTGAAAGAAGTTGCTGTCAATAAAATTGGCGACTTTGAAGCGGCTCTGCTCTCTTATATGAAAGCTGAGCACGGTGATCTGTTAGATCAGGTGAACCAAAGTGGTGACTGGAACGATGATATTGAAGCCAGTTACAAGGCGGCGCTGGAAAAATTTGTCAGCACCCAAACTTGGTAAAACTTGTTAAGGGGGCAGATTTAGTTCTGTCCCCATGATTAGGCATTAATTATGGCTGTCGGAAAAGAAGTTAAGACCAAAATCATCAGTATTCAAAGCACCCAGAAAATCACGAGTGCAATGGAGATGGTGGCTGCAAGCAAAATGCGACGAGCTCAGGAGCGCCGACAACTCGGTAAACCTTATGCAGATCGTATCCGTGCGGTCGTTGGTCACATTGCCAGTGCAGAGAGTGAATATAAGCACCAATATATGGAGCAGCGCGATATCAAGCGTGTTGGCTATATTATTATCTCGACAGATCGGGGTTTGTGTGGTGGCTTGAACACTAACTTGTTCAAGCAAGTCATCAGGTCCATGAAAGAGTGGTCTGACCAAGGTGTGGAGAATGACCTTTGTGTTGTAGGTAATAAAGCTGCGGGGTTCTTTGGCAGCTTTGGTGGCAATATTGTCGCTACAGTGAAAGATCTTGGTGACGCCCCCTCCGCTAATGACCTCATTGGCGGCGTGAAGGTCATGCTTGATGCGTATGATGAAGGAAAAATTGATCGACTGTACATAGTGGCAAACGAGTTTGTTAATACGATGACACAAAAACCGGTTGTTGAGCAGTTGTTGCCGCTCCAGGCGGCGGAAGATGAAAATCTAAAGCACCACTGGGATTATCTCTACGAACCAGATGCTAAAGAATTATTGGATGGTCTTTTGGTTCGCTATATCGAATCTCAAGTCTATCAAGGTGTAGTAGAGAATAAAGCCTGTGAGCAGGCGGCGCGCATGATTGCGATGAAGAGCGCCACCGACAATGCGGGCGATCTGATTAACGAATTGCAATTGCTCTATAACAAAGCTCGTCAGGCAGCTATTACTCAAGAGTTGTCAGAGATTGTTAGTGGCGCAGCGGCAGTTTAATTAAAGATTTTTAAGGTTTAGTTTAAGAGGAACCGGAGATGAGTAGCGGACGTATCGTTCAAATTATCGGCGCTGTTATCGACGTGGAATTTTCACGTGATCAAGTGCCTAACGTGTATGACGCACTAAAGGTTGAAGAGAAAGGTTTAACCCTTGAAGTTCAGCAACAGCTGGGTGACGGTGTTGTGCGCACTATTGCCATGGGTTCTTCTGAAGGCATCAGCCGCGGACTCAGCGTTAGTAATACCAATGGACCCATTTCTGTTCCCGTAGGTATAGAAACCTTGGGCCGTATCATGGATGTGTTAGGCAATCCAATTGATGAAAAAGGTCCCATCGGTGAGAAAGAGCGTGCCTCTATTCACCGTAAGCCGCCAGCTTATGATGAGCTTGCAGCTTCTAACGAACTGCTGGAAACAGGCATCAAGGTAATTGACTTGGTTTGCCCGTTTGCCAAGGGCGGTAAAGTTGGTCTGTTCGGTGGTGCGGGTGTTGGTAAAACCGTTAACATGATGGAGCTGATCAACAATATCGCGACTGAACACTCAGGTTTGTCAGTATTTGCCGGTGTTGGTGAGCGTACTCGTGAAGGTAATGATTTTTACTTTGAAATGCAGGAATCGAACGTTGTAAACGTTGAGACGCCCAGCGAATCTAAAGTAGCGATGGTTTATGGTCAGATGAATGAGCCACCCGGAAACAGACTCCGTGTAGCACTGACGGGCCTGACTATGGCAGAAAAATTCCGTGACGAAGGTAAAGACGTACTGTTTTTCGTTGATAACATCTATCGTTACACCTTGGCTGGTACAGAGGTATCTGCACTGTTGGGTCGTATGCCATCTGCGGTAGGTTATCAGCCTACTCTTGCGGAAGAAATGGGTGTACTTCAAGAGCGTATTACTTCTACCAAGACTGGATCGATTACATCGGTACAGGCGGTGTATGTGCCTGCAGATGATTTAACGGATCCATCTCCTGCAACTACGTTTGCTCACTTGGATTCAACCGTTGTATTGAGTCGTGATATTGCTTCTAAAGGTATTTACCCAGCGGTAGATCCATTGGATTCGACGTCACGTCAGCTTGACCCATTGATTGTTGGTCAAGAGCACTATGAAGTCACACGTGGTGTGCAATCAGTTCTTCAGCGTTTTAAAGAACTGAAAGATATTATTGCTATTTTGGGTATGGACGAACTATCCGAGGAAGACAAGCAAGTGGTAGCTCGTGCTCGTAAAATTGAGCGTTTCTTATCACAGCCATTCCACGTAGCTGAAATTTTTACTGGATCACCTGGCAAATACGTATCTCTGAAGCAGACTATTGCTGGCTTCCAGGGCATCCTCAATGGCGACTATGATCATTTGCCCGAGCAGGCGTTCTATATGGTTGGCTCCATTGAAGAGGCTGTTGAAAAAGCTGAAAAGCTCAAATAGACAATAGACAGGCTCAAGAAAGGCGTTAAGATATGGCTATGACAGTTCATTGTGACATTGTAAGTGCTGAGCAATCCTTGTTTTCGGGGTTGGTTGAGCTGGTAGTGGCTACAGGTTCCCAGGGTGAGTTGGGGGTTGCTTATGGTCACGCTCCATTGCTGACGGACCTCAAGCCAGGACCTGTGCGTATTATTAAGCAAGATGGTGAAGAGGAAATTTATTACCTCTCGGGTGGTTTTTTAGAAGTACAGCCTGACACGGTTTCAATCCTTGCTGATACTGCGCTTCGTGCCGATGACCTTGATGAAGCTGCGGCTATGGAAGCGAAGAAGCACGCGGAACACGACCTCTCTAACCAGAGTGGTGAATTCGACTACTCTAGAGCGGTTTCTCAGTTTGCAGCTGCCGCCGCTCAACTTCGTACTATAGAACAGCTACGAAAGAAAATGGGTGGCAAGAAGTAAGCTTGGAAAAGAAAAAAAAAGGGTGGCTTTGGCCACCCTTTTTTTATGTCAAAATATAATAAAACATCTTGTATATAGGTACATGGCAATTAGAGATCGTTCCTGATTAAATACGGCAAAACTTGGAATAATTGAAATATGAAAACGGATATTATTATTCTTGCGGCTGGAAAAGGCACAAGAATGAACTCTTCCCTGCCAAAGGTTTTACATAGGTTGGCAGGAAAACCATTGTTGCAGCATGTCATTGATTCTGCCAAAAGTGTTGATAATGCCAATATTGTTATCGTTACCGGGCATGGTTCAGAAGAAGTTAGGGCCGCCATTTCGGGCAACGAATCAAAGCACCAAATAAGTTATGTGGTGCAAAATGAACAGCTTGGCACTGCCCATGCGGTGCAAATGGCAGTTCCGAATATAGGATCTGGTGGCACCACCCTGATACTTTACGGTGATGTTCCTTTGATTTTACCGGAAACAATTCACGAAATGCTCTCTGCTGTTAGTGATAACAGTATGTCGTTACTGACCGTAGAGTTAAAAGACCCTGCTGGATATGGGCGTATTTTGAGAGATGAATCAGGACACGTTACGGCCATTGTCGAACAAAAAGATGCTTCAGCGGAGCAGCTTAAAGTAAATGAAGTGAACACGGGTGTTTTGGCATTGCAGACAGAGCATCTTAAGAAATGGTTGCCAGAAATTAATAATAATAATGCCCAAGGGGAATATTATCTAACGGACTTAATAGCACTTGCCCGCGCTAATGATGTGAGTATTGAAACCAAACAACCTCGATCAGTGGAAGAGGTTGAAGGCGTGAATAATCGATTACAACTGAGTTGTTTGGAGCGTTTTTATCAGAAGCAGCAAGCTGAAAATTTAATGATGGCTGGTGTCACACTGGCAGACCCGGGTCGCATAGATATCCGAGGAAATTTGTCTTCAGGTTGCGATAGCTTTATTGATATCAATGGGGTATTTGAAGGAAATGTAACGCTGGGTAGTAATGTTTTTATTGGACCAAATTGCTTAATTATTGATAGTGACATTGGCGACGGTGTAGAGATCAAAGCGAATAGTGTGGTTGAAAAAAGTAAGATAGATACTAATGCAGTGATTGGTCCTTTTGCCCGATTAAGGCCTGGTACTGTAGTTGGGGAGAATGCGAAAGTAGGTAATTTTGTAGAAATAAAAAATACTAAACTGGGTAAAAGCAGCAAAATAAATCATCTGAGTTACGTGGGCGATTCAGAATTGGGTGATGATGTAAATGTGGGTGCTGGGACCATTACCTGTAATTATGATGGCGTAAACAAACATAAAACTATCATAGGTGATAATAGCTTCATTGGTTCAAATACTTCGTTAGTGGCTCCCGTAAAAATTGGTAAAAATGCTACAGTAGGTGCTGGCTCGACTATCACTAAAGATATACCGGATGATCAGTTAGGTTTGACCCGGGCAGCACAAAAAACTATTTCTGATTGGCAGCGACCGACTAAAAAGAGCTGATGCTGAGCAGAAGAATACTGAACAACAAATGAATAGACATTAGTAAACCATCATCGGATAGAACTATGTGTGGAATTGTTGGTGCCTCGGCACAACGGAATGTTACAGGTATTTTGATAGAAGGCCTTAAGCGCCTTGAATATCGTGGTTATGACTCTGCGGGATTATCGGTGCTGGATAAAGAGGGCACGATCCAAATTCGTAAAAACGCAGGTAAAGTTGCACGGTTGGTGGATTGTCTCGCAGAGTTTCCCGTTCAAGGTTCATTGGGTATTGCACATACACGTTGGGCTACACACGGCGTTCCAAGCGAAGTGAATGCTCACCCACATCGTTCGTCTGACGTGGCTGTGGTACACAATGGGATTATAGAAAACCACCAAATACTTCGCTCCGAACTTGTAAATCTTGGCTACGTGTTTATCTCTGAAACCGATACCGAGGTTGTAGCCCATCTTGTTCACCTCTATTTAGAATCCTCTGATTCTCTTAAGCAAGCGGTGCAAAAAACCATCGATCGCTTGGAAGGTGCCTACGCATTAGGCGTTATTTCAGCCCGAGACCCCGGAGTTTTAATTGGCGCTCGTAGTGGTAGCCCACTAGTGTTGGGCGTTGGTATTGAAGAAAATTTTATCGCTTCAGACCAAATGGCATTACGCCAAGTGACGGATCGATTTGTTTTTCTGGAAGAGGGTGATTTGGTTGAACTGTGTAAGGGCTCCTACCAAATAGTTGATTCAGTTGGAACCAAGGTAGAAAGAGAAGTTGTCACTCTTTCGGGTGGCGATGATATTGCCGATAAAGGCCACTATCGCCACTATATGCTTAAGGAAATCTTCGAGCAGCCGGAGGTATTAAAAGATACTCTGCAAGGACGTATTAGCGCCAAGCATGTATTGCCGGAAGCTTTTGGCGCAGCAGCACGAGATGTTTTCGAAAAAGTTAAGTACGTACACATAGTAGCCTGTGGTACTAGCTATCATGCGGGGCTGGTGGCGCGTTACTGGCTGGAAGACTGGGCTGGTATTCCTTGCCAAGTAGAAGTTGCCAGTGAGTACCGTTACCGTAAAGTGGTTGTTCCTGAAGATACCCTGTTTGTTACCATCTCCCAGTCAGGGGAGACAGCCGATACCTTGGCAGCCTTGCAGTCCGCAAAACAGTCTGGATACTTAGCTAGTTTGGTTATCTGCAATGTGGCGAATAGTTCGTTGGTCCGCGAATCGGATTTGTCTTTAATGACCCATGCTGGCCCTGAAATCGGCGTTGCCTCTACCAAGGCATTTACTACCCAGTTGGTTGCATTGCAACTACTTTGCATTGGTCTGGGCCGAAGTCATGGATTGGATCAGCATAAAGAGCAGAAGTTGGTCGAAGCATTACATCAGCTGCCGGAACTGTGTCGGCAGACATTGGCGTTGAACGAGAAAATAGAAGCTACCTTTGAGTGCTTTGCCGATAAGCACCATGCTTTGTTTTTGGGCCGTGGAGTGCAGTTCCCTGTGGCGCTGGAAGGAGCACTTAAGCTAAAAGAAATTTCGTACATTCATGCTGAGGCATACCCTTCTGGTGAATTAAAGCACGGGCCTCTCGCCCTTGTTGATAATGAAATGCCAGTCGTTGCAGTGGCACCGAATAACGAACTGCTAGAAAAGTTAAAATCGAATTTGCATGAGGTGAAAGCACGTGGTGGTCAGCTATTTGTTTTTGCCGACAAAGCTGCGGGCTTTGAAAATGAACCGGGTGTGACCGTTATGAATATTCCTCATGTACCTGAAAGCTTGGAGGCCATTATTTATACCCTGCCTTTACAATTACTCTCCTATCATGTGGCTGTGCTTAAGGGAACAGATGTCGATCAACCAAGAAATTTGGCCAAATCGGTAACAGTAGAATAACCAAAAAATAGTAAGCGTTCACTATTTCTCTGGAACCCTTAAAGCTTCAAGTCCATGTTGGAGATCCAACAAATGCTCCTGAAGTTGTCCGCCTTTGTGTTGGGCAACACCAATGGCTAAGACGTCTATCACCACCAAGTGGGCAATACGAGAAGAGAGAGGTGTGTAAATTTGAATGTCTTCTTTGGCGTCAATGGTTAAAGGTATAGTTGCCGCTTGTGCAATGGGGGTATCTGATGGGGCAATGGCAATAACAATAGCGCCACGGCTTTTTACCTTTTCCATGGCATTGATCAGTGTGGTAGTTCTTCCTGACTGAGAAATGGCGATTACCACATCACCCGGAGCCATAGAGGTTGCGGACATATTTTGCAGGTGTGGGTCAGCATAGGCAGCGGCGGAAACTTGCAGCCGAAAAAACTTATGCTGAGCATCAAAAGCGACGGCTGCAGAGGCTCCAAAGCCGTAGAATTCAACACGGTTAGCGGCACAGATTGCTTGCACAGCACGCGTTAGCATTTCTAGATCCAGTGAGTCTCGCACCTTGAGTAGTGTATCCACGGTGGAGTCGAAAACTTTGAAGGTGTATTCCGCAACAGAATCTGTATCGGTTACAGCAATTTGGCCATAGCTGGGACTGGACGCTAATTGTTGTGCCAGCGCCAGCTTAAAGTCTTGAAAGCCATCACAGCCAATGGCGCGACAAAAACGGACGACGGTAGGCTCGCTAACCTCTGCTGCCTGCGCCAAGTCGACAATCCTCATACGAATAACTTCTGTGAGGTTGGCTAAAATAAACTCGGCTACCTTACGCTCGGACTTGCGCATTTCGGTAAGACCGTCACTAATTGCCCGTGTCAGTTCTGCTGGTTTCATGGGGTGTTCCTTGTGTCATCAGCCCATTGTAAATAATTTACAAGAAAAAGGAATTTTTGTAGTCTGTGTTTGATAAATCTCATTCAATAAACGGTTAACACCAACCCATCGCACCGCTGTTCTGCTAAAATCCGATTCCATGGATGTCACTGCTATTCTCGACCCGCTCAACCCCGCACAACGCGAAGCCGTATCTAATACCGATAACCACTTATTGGTTCTTGCCGGTGCTGGAAGTGGCAAAACTCGTGTGTTGATTCACCGAATCGCCTGGTTAATACAGGTAGAGCAACTTTCGCCCTACGCTGTGTTAGCGGTAACGTTTACCAACAAAGCTGCTAAGGAAATGCGCAACCGTCTGGATGACATGCTTGGGTATTCATCCCAGGGCATGTGGGTCGGCACTTTTCATGGTCTGGCCCATCGATTGTTAAAAATGCATTGGCAGGATGCAGGTTTGCCCGAGAACTTTCAGATACTGGATAGTGATGACCAACTTAGATTAGTTAAGCGCGTTTACCAGGCATTGGGTATTGATGACAGCCGGTGGCCCTACCGTCAGGCACAGTCGTTTATTAATAGCCAGAAGGATGAGGGTTTACGCTCAAAACATTTGCAGCCGGCTCAAGACCCTTATCAGCGTACTATGCTACAGATCTATACCAGCTATGAAGAAGCCTGTGAACGCGGTGGCATGGTAGATTTTGGTGAGCTGTTATTGCGGGCCCATGAGCTATGGCTCAATAAGCCCGAAATACTGGGCCATTATCAGCAGCGCTTTGGTCAAATTTTGGTGGACGAATTTCAGGATACTAACGCCATTCAATATGCCTGGTTACGAGTATTGGCAGGGAAGGACATTCGTATTACGGCGGTAGGAGATGATGACCAATCCATCTATGGTTGGCGTGGTGCTAAGGTAGAGAATATTCTCAACTTTAATCGGGATTACCCAGATACCGCCATGGTGAGGTTAGAGCAAAATTATCGCTCTACTAAAAACATTCTAGAGGCTGCCAATGCAGTAATTTCGAGGAATACCGACAGGCTGGGGAAAAGCCTTTGGACAGAAGATGCCGATGGCGAGTTGATCTCTCTTTATTCAGCTTTTAATGAACACGATGAAGCCCGCTTTATTGCTGATCGTCTTAACGATTGGGTAAAGGATGGCAACCTACGTAGTGAATCAGCTATCTTATACCGCTCCAATGCCCAATCTCGGGTATTGGAAGAAGCATTACTGCGGGCACAAATACCCTACCGAATTTATGGTGGGCAAAAATTCTATGAACGCCAGGAGATTCGTAATGCTCTCGCCTATTTGCGCTTAACCCTCAACCGGAATGACGACGCTGCTTTTGAGCGAGTCGTCAATACTCCTACACGAGGGATCGGTGATAAAACCATCCAAATTTTACGGAAGTTTGCTCGGGATGAGGGCATGTCCATGTGGGGTGCGGTGGAGAAAGCGGTAGCAACAGGAGAGTTATCGGGTCGGGCCAGCAGTGCGGTACAGGGTTTTATCAATTTAATTAACCAATTAGACCAAGATAGTGCCGAGCTGCCTTTATATGAGCAAGTGGATCACACTATTGAGGGCAGCGGGTTGATTGATTTCCATCGTCGGGAAAAGGGTGACCGCGGGCAATCGCGGGTAGAAAACCTGCAAGAACTTGTCGTTGCTTGCCGAGGTTTTGATCCTGAGGACAAAGAACAGCCTGCTCTAGCCCAATTCCTTGACCAAGCCGCTCTGGATGCCGGAGACCGTCAGGCCGATGAGGGTGAAGATGCGGTACAGCTAATGACGCTGCATTCAGCAAAAGGATTAGAGTTCCCGTTGGTATTTTTGGCGGGCATGGAAGAAAACCTATTTCCTCACCGTATGTCAGCGGAAGAGCCTGGTCGATTGGAAGAAGAGCGTCGCCTGGCCTACGTAGGTATCACTCGGGCTATGCAAAAGTTGTATCTAACTTTTGCTGAATCTCGCCAGCAGTACGGCACAGAAAGTTACAACAGTGTCTCCCGTTTTGTTCGGGATATTCCCACAGAGTATATTGAAGAAGTTAGATTGCGGGCTCAGGTTACCCGCCCTACCAGCTACGCTAAAAAACCTGCGCCTAGTTTTAGTGATCAAGGTACAGATACTGGTTTAGCTTTGGGCCAGCGGGTAGAACACAAAATTTTTGGTGAGGGTGTGATCCTGAATTTTGAAGGTAATGGCGCTCATGCTCGCATACAGGTAAATTTTGATAACGAAGGTAGTAAGTGGTTGGTTCAGTCCTACGCCAAACTAACGCCGTTGTAGGGAAGATAGCGGTACTCAAAGATATTAAAAGTCTATTGAGGTGAATAACAAGAGGAACAGCATGAAAATACAAACTCATACCCTAATGGCGGTTATGGTCCTAACACTGGTCGCAGTATTATCAAGTTGCGGCGGTTCAGAAGGCAATCAAGCAACGAAGAGCCTTGCTGGGCAAGGCGCACAACCCGTACCGCAAAAAATCTACAAATGGAAGATGGTAACTACGTGGCCCAAGAATTTTCCGGGATTAGGTATGGCGGCTGAAAATTTTTCCACCATGGTGGAAAAAATGAGTGGTGGGCGGCTTCAAATTAAAGTTTATGGTGCCGGTCAGTTAGTACCCGCGTTGGAAACCTTTGATGCCGTATCTCAGGGCACCGCAGAAATGGGTCACGGTGCTGCTTATTACTGGAAAGGAAAAACTCGCACCTCTGCTTTATTTACCTCGGTGCCTTTTGGTCTTAATGCCCAGGAAATGAATGGTTGGTTGCATTACGGTGGCGGCATGGCACTTTGGAAAGAACTGTATGAGCCTTTTAATCTGGTTCCAATGGCTGCCGGCAATACCGGCGTACAAATGGCGGGATGGTTTAATCGCGAAATCAATTCTTTAGAAGACCTTAAGGGTCTGAAAATGCGGATCCCAGGCATTGGTGGTGAGGTGATGAGCCGAGTCGGTGTAGAAGCCGTGAATATTCCTGGCGGTGAGCTATATACCTCCATGCAAACGGGTGTGATCGATGCTACGGAATGGGTTGGCCCCTACAACGACCTTGCCTTTGGATTCCACCAAGTGGCCAAATACTATTACTATCCGGGTTGGCACGAGCCAGGTCCCACTCTGGAATTAATTGTAAACAAGCAAGCTTTTGAGTCACTGCCTAGCGACTTACAGGCCATTGTACAAGGTGCTGCCAGAGCAATTAACCAGGATATGCTGGATGACTACACTGCACGTAATAATTCAGCACTGGATGAGTTGATCAATACCCATGGTGTTGAATTGCGCCAATTACCGGATGATGTATTAGCAGAGCTAAACCGGATTACACAGCAGGTGTTGGAGGAAATAGCTTCTGAAGACGAGGGTTTCAAGAAAGTCTATGAATCACAAAAGGTGTTTAAAGAGCAGGCTATTAAATATCATAAAATTTCAGAGCAAGCATATTATCGAGCGCGTGAGCTGAAATAAAAAATCTATGAAATTTAACGAATACAAATATGGTCAGGGTGATAACTCCTACACTGCTGCAGGTGAGCTTGCCGGTATCACAAATCTTGTTGATGCTTTTTACTCTAATATGGAGATGTTTTCTGGAGCAGAAAAAATTAGAGCTATGCATCCGCAAGATTTAACAGAATCACGAAAAAAATTAACGTATTTTCTTAGTGGTTGGCTGGGAGGACCGAAGCTTTATTTAGAAAACTACGGCAGTATAAATATTCCAGATTTCCATAAGCATTTAACTATTGGCAAGGAAGAACGTGATGCTTGGCTGCTTTGTATGAGCTCAGCAATTAACTCTCAGGACTATGATTTGTCATTTAAAGATTATTTGTATTCTCAATTAAAAATACCGGCAGAAAGAGTTCAGAAAATTAGTTCGGGAAATATTTAAAAAAGAGAGAGTACTTAGTTTAAATACAAAAATTGATAGGGTTACATTGGGCTATGTCAATGGAGGCCAAGATATTGAAACAGCCATACACATTTTGTTGGCGACAAGGAATAGAAAAAATTTTTTCGGATGCGGTACTTCAATATAAAGAAGGTACTCCTGAAAAGGCACTTACTGGTAATTAAATGAAAAAAATAGAAAAAGCCTTTTTATTATCTGTATTTATATTTCCTGGTAGCGGGCATGTTTTATTAAAGCGATATTTGTCGGGTTTTTTCCTAATGGGTATTGCAGCGGTCGCCAGTTATTTTTTAATTTATGGTGTAATTCATCAAGCATTAGATATAGCAGAAAAAATTAAGTATGGAGGCATTTATCCTGATATATCAGCGATTATAGAATTAGTATCGTATCAGTCGGCAGGCGTTGAGATTCAATCGATAAATACAGCAATGATAGTTTTGTTGGTTACTTGGTTAATAGGTATTGTGGATACATATCGAGTTGGTCGACAGGTAAATAGAAGCACTATCGTTAAAAGATAAATTTATTTAATAATATAGGCGAGGATATGCAAACATCTGATCTTGCAAATGAGTGGTCTTTATTACAAAACCAATTTGATAGTTATGAGAAATATTCACTGCTGATTAAATTAGTCAGTATTGGTCTTGTTTCCTTTGCATATTTTACCCACCGCCTCCATTTTTTTGTTTTTATATTGCTGCTGGTTTTGTGGTTGCAAGATGCTATTTGGAAAACGTTTCAATCTCGTATTGAAACTCGATTGTTGCAGCTAGAAAGTTACTTGTCAGGTGAGCCGGGTTTGGAGCGCACTGATGGAAAAGCCTATCAGCTTAATAGCCTTTATGTAAAATCCAGACCGGGGATATTGGCGTTAATTAAAGAATATTTTCGGCAGGCCATAAGGCCTACCGTTGCTTATCCCCATGCAGTTTTACTTTTATTTCTTGGCCTCAAAATTTTATTTTAAATTGTATTTATAAAATATTAGTTCGGTAGATTTAATATAAAGTTTTCGTTATGGATGGCGCTGGGTTTTATGGTGGTGTTTTTTGATACAGCAGAGGGAAATTTTTCTTTATCCTGCTGGGTGGCCGTCTCTGTGCATTGGCCTTTTATTTCTGAGTAGCCGCTTTGAAAGTTGCGGCTGATGATCTTGTAGCCTTCTTGACAAAAAACGGTTTCAGCTAATTTTTTGTCAAGCAGGGAAAGTATTTCTTGTTCTCTTCGTTTTGTGACTGTGCCTAGATTTCTTTTTTTCCTTGTTTCACCCAAGCTCTTTGTTCCCCTGTCCACCTCTTTTTGTCTATAGGCGGGCACGCTGTCTCTTTTTGATGACAAGTCTGCTACTTTATAGGTGAACTGTTTAAGGTCTTGGGCATTAATTTCAGGTACAAAGGACTCACTCAAACTTGAGTCCAATACAGGTTGGCTTGAGCAAGAAAATAAGCCTAGGGTTGAAACGAGAGTTAAAAGGATATACTGATATTTCATGAAAAAAGTCCTATAGAAACTATGATGTTAATGTTTTAAATATAAGGCCGTCATTATGGTTGACTTGTATGGTTGTTTTCTTAGATTTTTCATACTTTTAAATCCT
>TARA_R110001592_G_scaffold363392_1_pt1 | contig 85073 bp, 80 predicted proteins | sample TARA_R110001592 | Tara Oceans TARA_R110001592 (sample SAMEA4398387) | marine metagenome | biome: Polar Biome; feature: [SRF] surface water layer (ENVO:00010504); material: water (ENVO:00002006), including particulate matter (ENVO:01000060) such as... | depth 5 m | reverse complement strand
ATGGATAAGCTTAACGACATAGTCATGGTCAAGCTTTCAACCCAGCCGGAATCGGTTGATATGAATATGTTTCTGGATGCCTTTGCAGCAATGGATGCCATAGCTGACAAGCTGGCTGCAGGAACAGCCTGATAGCACTGTTCTGGTTTGGAATGCCCCTATGGGGGCGAGCCCCTTTTGGGCTTGGCAGGTGCCTTGTGCACCTGTCTTTTTTCTATTGTTCTCGGTGCAACCATCTGACCAGCCCGGCACGGTTATTGATTCCCACCTTACCGTAAATGCTTTTCAGGTGATTTTTCACGGTCCACGGGCTAATACACAGCGCCACACCGATCTGGCCGGTATTGTCACCTTCCGCAATCATCTGGGCGATCTGCAGCTCTCGCATCGATAGCAGCGATTTTTCCTTCAGTTCAGGTGGAGCCAGGGTTTTTTCGACCCGGTGAAACAATACACGAAGGTATGCGGTGCCCCTGGGAGTGACCAGCTTGTGTATCTCAATCCTGACGGGGTCCCCGCCAGGTAGTCTTACAGTAGCTGAGAGTGTTTTGGGTAAATGCCTTCTGCTGGCCGCTCTGCGGTTGTTGAAATGCTTGAGATATTTACCTGCGGCGGGTGAGGAAAACAACACGTCGCGAATACCATCAGTGCCATTGTCAAACATGCCATCGGCTACTTTCTTCAAGGGCTCGGAAAGATACAGTGGTTCCATTGATTCCGACAGAATCACGCAGGCTTGCTTGCGTGGCAAGCCACTGATGATATCAACAAGGTCAGTTTTTTCTGACAGCAGCTCTTTGTATAGCAAGCGCTTATAGGCGCCACATAACATGGGTGCTGCCAGCCGGGCCGCCTGCATATCGGCAGTACTGAAGTCCTGGTCACCGGAGGGCCTAAGGAGACTCACATTGGCTACCAGGTCCGGGCCGCAATTGAGTGCAAGCGTGAGTATGTACTGGCATTTCAGCGGTTGCAGAAAATCGGTGTATAAGGGCGTTCTGTGTAAATCTTTCAGGCTTATCAGATTGGTCAGGCGGGTCACGCTATCACACTGCGTGAAGCTGCCGGAATCCAGCCAGCCGAATAGCGGATCACTATGGCGAAGCCGCTGCAGGTATTCGCGACGATACTCCGCGTCCCAGTGGGGAAAATGCAGGTCATTCTCGATCCAACTGCGCGCGCCTTCCCCCACATGTTCCCAGTCCAGGAATACCGAGCTGGAAGACCTGAAAGTGTGCTCCAGCTGTGACAATACCTCAGTCCTGAACTCAGCAGTGTTGCTGAACTCCAGCGCCGTATGCCCCAGGCGTACTACATCGTTGATGATATTGTGCCGCTGCATGGCCTAGCCTTTGCTGAGCAACCCCTGCACCGATACTACACCGGCGGGCAAGGCCGTGCGATAGGAAATTGGAATGCACTAAGTCTGCGACTTTATATCCGCCGCTTAGCCTTGCTAGCTGGACTGGAAATCCGGAAGAGGGCACCTGGCCGGAACACGAGTGACAAATAAAGTGAGCTAACCCGGATTAGCTAAAACTGTCCGCGGCATTCTCTGTGTCGGACTGACATCTGTCATAGGCATTCAGTTTTTGGCTAAATTAAGGAAAATAGTTCATCTAGGCGCTGCTCGAGCAATTCACCGGTCATCGCTGTTCGGTAGTCTGCGTCGATAGGAAATTTTCCCTTGCGTGACAGTTTGATGATCTCGCTGACCGGCGCGGTGGGATCTTTCATAGTAAGACCCATCAAAACGCCTTTTTTAGCATCCGTTATGCGTCTGCTTAAGTAGTATTGTTCCTGAAACATGGGAATCAGGAGTTGCGGCAGTCCGTTAAGAAAAAATTCTGTTGCAGTACTGAAGTTCCCCATAGTGATGGCAAAATCGGCCTCTTCAGCGACCCTGGCCAAATGTACCGGTTGAGCTATAAACACTATCTTCGGGTATTTTTTTATTATCTCGGGAGGTAGGTTCCGAGAGTAAATACACAGATTGACACCTTGCTTGAGAAGTTCGTCAAACAGTGATTCGATTCCCTTAAAATAGGCCAGGTAGGCAAAGGCTTTCAGCCCGGCCTGCTCATTCCAGACGGGGGTGGTTCCAGTATTTTTTAACGCGATTCCCAAATATTCAGCGCCTGTTCTTGCGCCAAAATGATCCAATTCAGGCGGCGACAGCAGCAATTCGTGATTCGCTTGCTGATAAATTTCCTTGGGGTTGTTGATTAAGGGCCTGCCCTTTCCAAGAAGAACGCTATTGACCTGCTCCAATAAAAGTTGCTCGGCAGCGGCAAGAGTCTTTTGATTCGCGGCTGTTTTTCTTATACCTGGAAACAGGCCAAGATATTCCAGATCACAACGGGGCACAAAGAAACCATTGCCAATAACCCATTTCTGCCAGGGTTGGCCAAGGCTTGAGATTAGCGCTGATGGGGAAAAGTCATAAACCACAACATCTGGCTCGACTGCCTTGAATATACTTTGCCAGGCACTGAACAATGCAGCCAACTCGGACTCTGTCTCGAAACGTTGCAATATTAATTGCGAATAGGATTGTAATGGGTTGAAGCGACTGCTTGGCTGGCGAAAGTGATAGGGCGCCTGAAACAGCTCTATGTCATAGCCTTTGAAGAAAATGTCCAGATGGCGAATTTCTTTGGCGGCAAGAGTCACCTTGTGTTTATGAGCCAGCGCACTATCAACAAACGGTTTAAGGTTTGCCAGGTGACCAAGGTTGCCACCCATTTCCCAAACGCAGAGTATGTTTGCCATAGAAAGATACTATTCCAGTAGATTGCCATGCGATTGTTGCATGAGCCCGAAAAATTGATTCAGTGCAGCGAGAGCATCGGCCACGGAGGTATATCTGCGGCCGCGATCAGAGGCTGTTATACGTTTAAGTATCTCACCTCTGGGCTCTTTTAGAAATTCAGGGGGCAGTTTTACCTAATTCAGTATTGCGACTGGACTGATGGTGTCAAGGACGACACCGGGGAATGCATCATGGCAAGAATGCCGAGATTTGTAAGTCCAGGCTTCCCCCACACCTTGAACCAGTGCTAGAGGAGTAGCCCTGTTCCAGCGCAAGAGCACACTTTGCAGGGCGTGATACTTTCTTAATCTCGGTGCGGTTCATGTCGCAGCGAGCTTGGAATTCGGGCGACTCCAATACGCCCATGCATTGCGGCTCTAGTCTATGTCAGAGTCCTGGACCGGCAATCCGCTGCTTTCTCCGTGAAAAAAGGAGGCCTGCCAGCCCGATACAGAACAACTGCAGGGAAAGCGGTGTCGGTATGGTTTCAACAACGGTAGTCGCCACAATCCGGCCAAAGGCGGTGGGGTCGGGATCAAACGGATCGCCAATACCCGCTTGAGTAGGGCTACCATCGATCGGAGTGGGGTCGCCGGTATCGGCAAACGCCGTCATGACGTAATCGAGTGTGAAGGACTGGCCTGAAACAAAGTTACCGAGGTCCAGCCCGATGGTAAAAGACGGGCCCCCCGCGAAACAGCCGAACTGTGTCAGAGCAATGTTTGACGTGGTGAGGCTGCAGTCGTCGAGGATCGCGTACCCTTCCCAGATCATTACGTTATTCAGCATGATATCGATATCCAGGGACGCATAATCATCAGGGTGCCCACTGTTACCGACGCGCGGATTGGTTACCTGGAAGAGCCACTTGTAATTCACCAGAGTGCCGGTGTTGTTGAAGATAGTGTTTGACCAGGTGGATTGGGCGATAGCGGACTGTACGCCGGCCGGCGGAGGTGCCGAGAATGCGCCGAATGACGCGACCGCCACGTTGGCTACACCGCCAAAGTCTCCGGCAAGCGCCGTTGTCAGGAGCGCGCCTGATGCGGACGACGACGCTCGAGCTGAACTCGAACCGGCGGATGCGCTTGCGGAAGCGCTGGAACCGTCGGAGTCCGAGGCGCTGTCGGCAGTTGAGCCGCTCAGGAACACTTCCGCATTGGCGGTTACCAGTGCTGCGTGGGCGGGTGCGGTGACAGCCAGCGCCGCGACTAGTGATGCAACAGCCATGCGCCATGGATATTGATTTTTCATTATTGCTACCTCCAGCCTGACAAATTATTTTGTGAGCCAGATTGGGATAGCAAGTTGCGGGCCATTTATAAAAAATGCTTTTTTTACAGAGATTTAGAAATTGTGTTCTATAGAGAGATCGCGGAAGTGTAAAAAAACCTGACGTGGCGCCCATCGTTATTTCCACAAAATAATTGATTTAGTGCAAAAATATGAATAACAGTTGCGTACGCTTATAACCGGTTCACCGGGTTACCGGAGGCAAATCGACAATAGAGCGAGGCAAACGGCGATTATCCAGGCATCGAAAGAGTAGCGAAGCCAGCGTGGGGCATATCTTAATTCCATGAACTCGAAGCCGACAATCCAGACCTTGGTAAAGGCCACCACAACCACACCGGCAGTTGCCAGGTGTACCGCCTGTGTATTGCCGTGACCCGCTTGCCCCAGCCACCACCCAGCGCCGGTTGCAACCATAAGAAGCAACCAGGCCAATGTCTTGCCATCGCTTAACACACTGCTTTTCTTCAGGTTCATCAATCGGGCCTGTCAAAGGAGATAAAAAAGCGCAAAGAGAACGATCCAGAGAAGATCGACCAGGTGCCAGAATGTTGCCCCGCTCTCCATCGTACTGATATCCCGGCGTGTCAGGGCGGGTCGTCTACTCACACTGCGAATAAGCAACAGCACGCCGATGCCAGCGAGCACGTGCAACATGTGTATACCCGTGAATATGAAGAACAACATGTAGAAGTCATTCGTCGCCGGGGTAATACCGGCCGAGATTTTGTCGCCCCACTCGACGCTTTTATTGGCGGCAAATGCCACGGCACAAAGTATTGCCAGCGAGAAGTAATGGCCGCCGACAGGTTTGCCTGTCGACCTGCACTTTTCGACACCTATCGCGACGAACCAGGACCCTGTCAACAGCAGCAAGGTGTTTAGCACGCCCACCCACATATCAAGTGAAGCGCGCGACCGGGCGAAAATCTCTGGCTGCTCCACGTCACCCAACGCGATCACGACAAAAAAGACCGCAAAAACTATCAAGTCACCGGCGACAAATAGCCAGATACCAATTTCACCCGGTACATGGTTTTGTCGCGGATTTAACTTGGAGGTGTCCTGGGATGTCAGGACTGGCTCCCTCTTTGCCTGTGTGACACTGTCGAGCATCAAGCAGTAGCAGGCTTTATCAAAGGTACTTCGCCTGTTTGCCTGACCGCTCCAAGCAGCGCCACGGACATAACCGCAATCCAACCGAAATACGCTATGTAGGGTATCCACAGCGCGACGATTCCGTGCCAGGAAAACGGTCCATCTTTGAAGAAAATGATGAGCATTCCTGGTGCGTAAAGCAGCGCGGCCCAGAGATTGGCATAGGCGACCCAGCGGGGAAAAGGTTCCTCGCCTTCTTCCGACCAAAGGATGGGCAGAGCAATAACAACACACCAGCCGCCAAACAGCGGAACAGAAAACAGGGCAAGAAAGTAGGCGAAGTCTATCCAGGTGACAATGACAGAAGGGTCGTATAGTTCAGGCCTGAATGCTGCCAACCCCCAGGCGAAAGCTACCAGTACACCGATGGTCATCGCTGACGCGGCGAATATGGTCTGCATGATTGAGAACATCGGGTTGATTTCCGTCCGCCGTGTCTGAGCGGCGATGCCTGCACCCAGCGTCCCAAAGAACGCAAAAGCAAGCACCATAAACGCCGAACCAAGTCTAAGCTCAAAAGCGTGACTGGAAACCTTCCTGGCAAATTCCGCCGCGGGTTCAGCGGAGTTGAACAGGGGCGGTAGCATCCCACCCAGAACCACTCCACCGATGATGAAGAAAAAGATACAGGCAAAACCTGTCCACGCGCAGAACACCATCGACTTCCGGAATAACGGATCGTTATCTATCGATTTCATAACACATTTCCTCTTTTTGAATTTTCCAGCTAAACAAAAAAAATGGGTATTACCCCGTCTCAGAACAATGGGCCTCGCTGCACAAGCCAGAGCCCTCCAACTACCATTGTCACGAACGCGACCCAGGCATCGAAGGCCAGGCGTAACTGCCATGGAGCGCAGCGGACCTGCATGTAGTAAAGAATCACGGCTCTCGCCTTTAACAGTGCAATCAGCAGAATCGCTATGACTGTCCAACTACCGAACACCGCACCGTGATCCGCCATCCAGGCAGTAAGCAGGCTGGCACTCATCAGGAAAAGCCATACCCACAATGCTTGTCGTGAACTGACGTGCGCCATCATGTCCCCAGTAAGTAGAGTAAGGGGAAGATAAACAGCCAGAGCAGGTCGACCATGTGCCAGTAGAGGCCCACCGATTCGATAGTGCCGAAAAAAAGGCCATCCACAGGCTTATTAGCTGCCAGGTGCCAGATAACAGCCAGTGCCACCATGCCGCCGATAAAATGCAGGAAGTGTGCACCGGTGAGGGCGTAATAAAACATGTAGAAATCGTTGCTGTGCATGGTGATACCCTGGGAAATCTTGTTCTCGTATTCCAGTATTTTGCTGATGCCAAAGCCCAGACCGATGACAAACGCGGCAAGAATCCAGCGCCGGGCTATAACCGCCCGACCATCCCTCGCGGCATTGACCGCGAAAACCACGCACACACCGCTGGTAACCAGAATCAGCGTATTGAAAATGCCCGTCCAGGGATCGAGTATGCTGGCCGATTCATTGAAAAGCGCAACCTCCTCTGCACGTTCCACCATGAAACCAACAAAGAGGGCAGCAAAGACCAGAAGATCAGCAAGTATAAAAAAATGAATGCCTGCAATAATGGCATTCGCGGCAGGGTCGGCGACCTCCGCGGGCGTTTTCGGCAGTGAATTGCGCAAGGTCAAGTAATGCTCCACTGGTTAATCATCCTGCCTTGAGCATTGCCGCTCTTTCCTGCTCCAGGCGCGGGATAGCCTTCAACAGGAAATAGGACACTATAAGGATGTAGGCAAACCAGACCAGAAACTCCACCCAGAAATTAAGCCAGCCTTGTCGTGCGAACAGGCCAGTCGTGAAAAATGGCATCAACAGTTCGAACAGGAAACTTAGTCCGGCCCATATGGAGTACCAACAGGCCCAGCGCGGAAAGAGCGGAGCTGTGCGACTGTCAGTCAGCCCTGCAACACCGATAGCTATCATAGGAATACTGGTGATGAAGTAGAACATGTCGATCAGTAACCAGCCCTGGTCGTAAAGCATCTGCAAAGTGGCGGGCGTCAATGCATCAGGGCGGTAGGCACCGGTCAGCCAGAAAACGCTTGAGGTCACAAGTGGAACCACCGTCAGCCCCCCGCCCCACATCTGCAGGGTGGACAATATATCGTTGTTTTCCTGAGGATTAATCCAGAACATGACCTTGGTGATCGATAGTGTCCAGGGCAGGTAAAGACAACCGAACAGCATTGCGCCTGCCATTCCGGCGCGCACCTGGTTGGCATTTGTGCGGAAGTGCTCTGCCATCTGTTCGGCGGTGAAGTCGGCGGGAATGGGCGGAATATTATGACCGAGAATTCCCCAACAGATGATGAACGCCGTCAAAAACACGGGTCCCATTATCGCGCATGCCCGCCAATACCTGAAATAGGCATCGTTACTAAGCACAGGACCGAACGCCATTTCGGGTGCAATTCGCATAATTTGGTTCATAGCCGACACCCTATAGTATTTTTGTTATAGCCCAGTCCGTTATCGATCTTTTCATTGCAAGTTACTTCCTACTGCGGCTTAGCCAATATTGTTATCATCGAGATAATCCGTTGATTACAAAGCGCTCATATTGGCTGGGACGCGTTTCTATGAGCTTCCAGTTAGCTCGAGCGCAGCGCGTTCACCGCTGTAGACGGCCGCTTCTACTCCGGCTTGTGCAAAATAGTCCCCTGCGAGTTTGACATTCGCTGGTAAGAGGTCGTGCACCTTGTCGAGCTGATCGTAGTGGCCTGGTTTCGCAATCGTAAGCCCGTTATCGTAGCGAAAAAGCTGCACAAAACTTGGGGTAGGTGCCTCACCAAAAGCTGCATTTACTTGTCTCAAGGCTTCATGCTCAATGTCTTTATCACTCATACGTGCGAGCGGAGGTGTGTTGAAATAAACGCCTACAGCCTGGCCACCCTCGGGTACTGAGTTTGGCGAACGACGACCGTGCAACACTATAGCGCCCACGTTCCGGGCCTCGCCAACTCCTACGGGCAGTACCATATCCACAGGATAGTCGGGCCAGGGGTTTTTTTTGTAAGCGATGGCGACGTGCGCGTATTCGGTGTATGGCGTGCTCATGAGACGCCTGATTGCATCTTCATTAATGAACGCCTGCAGCAAGGTGGCGGCGGTGAATGCTTCGGTCGCGATCACAATGCCATCGGCCTCGTATGCCTCGCCATTGGCGAAGACCTTCCACTTGTCACCCTCCCGTTCAAGGCGATCAACAGGACAAGAGAGATGGATCTGATCACGTGGCACTGACTCCATGAGCCATTCGCTCACCTGGCCGATACCCTCCGGCGGGACAGAGAGCCCGAGCTTATAGGCTTGTTGAATGATCGCTTTTGGAAACGGTGTTGACAGCTCCCGCAAGGGCACCGCGTAAAGGAAATCCATGATTGGCCGCATAATGTATTCATACGCCTGGTCACCTAGATGTTCACGCGACCAGTCCTCCAGGTTTTCGCCCTTGTCGAACCGTGCGAGTTCGGTTCCACTGAACGGATTCCTGGGTCCCGGGCTGAGGAATAACTTTAATCCCTCGGTGATCACTCGTATCTTGTCCCGGAGATTGAGCACTGGCAGGCCGAGAAAGCTCGCAATCGAATCAAACCGCACCGGATAACGTCTGCCATCTTTGTCAGCGAGCTCAGCAGTACCTTTCCATGGCACAAGCTGCTTGTAGCGGTCCATTTCCTTTAGTAATGCCATAGTGCGCGGATAGATACCGCCCATCAGAAACAGCGCGCCTATGCCGAGATTGAAACCGTCTCGCCTGAGCTGCCTCGTTCGCCCCCCGACACTATCGGCCGCCTCGAACAGTCGCACGTCGTTGCCATGTTTGCCTGCGGTATAAGCCGCGGCGCAACCTGCTGGCCCTGCACCTATGACAATTACTTTCACACGTGTCTCCGGTCTTGAACTCAGAATGACGTCGGAAGGCTACTGGTTTGGCTAGCCTCGCCCTTGGGCCCAGGTTTTGCCAGGGTATCGCCCGGTGATTCAGTCGGGCCAGTATGATTCATCATCGGGCACACTCCCCCGGATGTTCTGGCAAGTCCTACCGACTCCTTGCCGCCTTTGTGCCAACCGAGGTCGTCGGCTCGAGCTGTTGCGACTGCATCCATCGCTCGGTATTCTTCTTTAGTCAGTGTCTTGCGCGTCTCGTAGGCGGAGACCTTCGAATCTGCCGCCAATCGGGTCTTGTAAAAAAACACAGTTTTCAGAAGCGTGTGAGTCAGTAGGCGAGGGACACCTCGTAGCGGCTGGATACGAACGTGTTCAAGAAAGTGGTCCTCAAGAGAGTATGTAGCAATCCAACGTCCGAGTGGGTGCAGAGGACGGGGAAACCAACGCTCGCCAAACGCATAGATCAGGGCGTTGACCAGATCGGTTTGAATCGGGGAGTAAACGTGATTCTTTCCTTCCCATCGGTCGACGAAGCATTCCAGTTCCTCGAGACTTTCCGGGAAGGCGTCCAGTTCGCGATCACCTTCACGTCGAAAGTGCCTGGAGATTTGCCTCGCGAAATTGAACTGCGCAAGTTTGACCTTGGGGTGCATTCCGGCCAGGCCAAGTTTCTTGAGCAAGCGGTCCTGGAGTACGACGAGGCGACCCAGCACGTAATTGAAGTCATCACTATCCTCGAAGTGGCCAGGAAGATGCCGCGCTACTCCACCGTGAATTCTGTTGAGTCGATTGACGGACTCGATAGTTTCTGGCGCATCTGGTCCGTTCGCATACCAGGTCCAGAAGAAATTCAGAGCGTCTTGCATCCTCTGATTTGGGCGACGAATGGCCTTGTTAGTAAAGACCTGGGTCTCTGCCATGTGCGCTGGCCTGACGACGTAGCTGTTCAGCAGCGTCACCAGGAAATTCAGGGTAAATTCGTCCATTTGGTATTGGGCGACCATGGACATGATCCTGGCGTGGTCCTTGTCCGGGTCGAGTCGCTCAATCTCGCGGCTAATCCATCGCCGATCTTTCTTTATTTCATCGGGAAATGTGATCATCGGTTATTTGCCTCGGCAACGGTTTCTGGCATGGAATTCATATGTGGATATAGTAGGCCCATTTAGTTCGCAATAAGGGGACATAATTTGACATAATGGGGACAATTATTGCCATTATCGATAAATCTGTTTGAGGAATTATCATGGTATCTCCCAGTCCTGAAGCACTGGCCGATGGGCCCGCCTCGATTGCGGTGGGCTACTCAAGAGTGATAGCGAGGCAGCTACAGCTGCAGGAAAAGAACCTCGGTATTCTGCTGAAAGGGAGTGGGCTTTCAGTTGAGGAATTGATGGATGACACCACGCTGCTGACCAAGAGTCAGCAGCTTCAGATAGTACACAACGCCATGCAGTATTCAGGCAACCCGGCCCTAGGGCTGGAAATAGGGTGTGCGCTGACGCCGCCGACCCATGGGCCACTTGGGTTTCTCGCCAATAGCAGTCCCAACCTGTTGACTGCCATCCAGGATTTCCAGAGTTTCATCCCGGGGCGTATCAGTATCATACGAAGCCGTACAGAATATCGTGAACATAATCTGGACTGTTACTTCGAGGTCGATATAGAGGGTAATCTCGAGCTGTACCGATGCGTTTCAGAGGCCTTCTTCCTGTCGCTGATCTCGTTGATTGAATTTGTCATGGGGCACAAATTTAGCGAGGGAAGTATGCATTGCAGTTACGCGAAACCCGCATACTACAAAGAGTATGAGAAAAGTATTCACTGTCCGATTCGATTCAATTCCCGGGAAAATAAACTGGTGGTACCAGAGAAGCTGCTGCTGACCGCCAACGTTTCTTCTGATTTTGAGAACTACAAATTTGCCCTGCAACAATGCCAGCGGATGCTGGCTGAGCTTGATGAAAGTGAAAACCCCATGACGCACCGGGTGAGAAAGCAATTGTTGTCGCACCCTCCAGGGAAACTCAGCGAGGATAACGCGGCGCAGCAGAACTTCATCAGTAAGCGTACTCTGGCCCGCAGGCTGGAGGCCGAAAACAACTCTTTCCGTGAGCTTAAGGATCAGCTACTGATGTCTCTGGCAACCGATTATTTGCGTGACACCACGTTCTCTGTAGAGGCTGTCGCGGTTATGCTGAATTATCACGATAGTTCCAGTTTTCGCCGCGCATTCAAACGCTGGACGGGAATAACGCCTCAGCAGTTCCGCCAAGACGTAAATACCTGAGCGCAGTATGGATGGAGAAAACGCTTTGCTATAAGCGTGTTCAGCATAAGCAAAGCGAGGGCTCGGCAGCGGCTGCCGATGATCGGCGAGTGCTCTGGCCCTGTCGCCACTAGTTCCGAAGTGACAAGGCCATTTTTCATGTTAGCCAGGCATTCTTTCAAAAGAGGGCATGCCGTCCGGAATATGATGAAAGCTTTGCTGGTCAACGGTAAAAATCGCCATGTCGGGAGTAAACATGCTGGGATCATCCATCGTACCTGCGCGGATAAGTCGTACGCCCGGCAGGGCAGCAGCCATTGATAAAAGGCCTGTTCCGCAATTGCCGCAGAATTCGCGGACAACCCCGTTTTCAAGATCGCTACGTTGGAATTGTTTCGGTGAGCCTTTTGTGTATTTAAAGCCGTCATCGGGCATGCCGATGGTGACATTTGCGTTTCCGCCGGAAATATATTGGCATTCGCGGCAGTGGCATTGCAGCTTAAGGGCGGGGTCGCCGGACGCCGAGTACTGGATATCGCCGCAGTAACATCTTCCTGTAAATTCCATCGTTTCGCTTCTCGTTGTAGTAAATTGATTGAATCATTTAGCCGTGAATCTTGGATTGTCGCTACACTCGACGCAACAGACCAGAAGTGCAGGGAATGATCGCAGAAGAGTCACTAGCACTATAGTCGGTACCGACAGGTATCGCCAAATTAACAGGCCATGAATGGTAAAGTGGGCAAATGAATACTTGCAAGGGCTTTGGCTGTCCTGGTCGAATGTACTGACGAGCCTTGAAGCTTTACTTATGCCACCGCTCACAAATATCTGATGTTCACAGCCTCGAAATTAGTCGATACTCCCGCCAGCTCGCCGATGGCGAAAAACAGCAGAAACGCCCCAGCTGTTTGCGGCATTCGGATGCGCCTCGCCCTTACGAGTGTACTCAGGGCTACTGCCCGGTCAGCATCACCAACTGTTGAGTTACCTTAGTTCTCTATGAGCCGTTATTTGTCTACCTTTAATATTCTAACCGTACTGGCGACCTGTTGGCTTTTCATATTGCTACTGCTGTTTGACCCGCTAGACACCTTGATTGATTACGGTGGGTTCGCTTTACTCGGTGTAGTGGGAGCCCTTTTTGCCAATTCGACCGGGGCGGGTGGCGGCGTCATTTTTGTACCCTTTTTCAATCACTTGAACTTCGATGCAAACACCACTGTGGCAACGAGCTTTGCTATTCAATGCTGTGGTATGACAGCGGGGGCGATTGCCTGGTGGGTGTTTTATCGGGGTAAACAGACCGACAATAAAGACTGGAGTGAAATTAGCCGGGCGTTGAAGCTGACCATTCCTTTTTCGATTCTGGGAATTGTGTTTGGACAGGCTGTTCAATACGCTGGCAAGGGGGTCGCTGAGGCAGAACAGCTGCATTTGCTGTTCGGTGGTTTTTCAATACTGCTGTCATTAGGTATCTTCGCCAGTATCCCTTTACTTCAGCAACAAACATTTAGTCAGGTATTGTCGTCTTTCGACAGGCTGTTTCTGCCCTTAATCGCGTTAGTCGGCGGCGGAGTGACGGCCTATCTATCAATTGGAGTAGGCGAGTTAGTAGCCGTATTCCTTATAATGAGGCGGTTTAACGTCACCTTTTCAATCGCGGTGGCAGTGATATTAAGCGCTTTTTCAGTTTGGTCAGCGATTCTATTTCATGTGGCAGTAACAGAAGCCATTTATTGGCCAATAGTACTGTTTGCGGGAGCAGGGGCGATAATAGGAGGCACAATGGCGAAGTATCTGGTGTTATATTTTTCGCCGCGAAATCTAAAAATATTCTTTGCGACCTGGGTTTTTTTACTTGGCCTTGGTGCGATGCCTTACTAAGGCCAATCGCAATAGGGAGAGTGATAACTAACTCTATGATATTTAAAGATTTATGGTGGGCCTTCCCAGACTCGAACTGGGGACCGATCGATTATGAGTCGATTGCTCTAACCAACTGAGCTAAAGGCCCATAAACCTTAAAATACTGTCTCCCGAGGACTTTTGGTAATGCACCTACCGATTATGAGTCGGATACTCTAACCAGCAGAGCGATGGGTCACGAGAGGAGTTACGCCGCGCATTATAATGCGCGGCTGGGGGTGTGCCTAGATCATTCGTCCAGAAAGCTGCGCAGGTAATCCGAGCGTGTCGGGTGACGCAGCTTGCGCAGTGCCTTGGCTTCTATCTGGCGTATGCGCTCGCGGGTAACATCGAACTGCTTGCCCACTTCCTCAAGGGTGTGGTCAGTGTTCATGTCGATACCGAAACGCATGCGCAATACCTTGGCTTCGCGGGCGGTGAGGCCGGCCAGCACTTCCTTGGTGGCTTCCTGCAGGCCCTGGCCTGTGGCGGCGTCCACGGGGGAGTGGATGGTGTTGTCTTCGATGAAGTCGCCCAGGTGTGAATCTTCGTCGTCGCCGATGGGGGTTTCCATCGAGATCGGCTCCTTGGCAATCTTCAGCACCTTGCGCACTTTGTCTTCCGGCATGTCCATGCGCTCACCCAGTTCTTCAGGGGTGGGCTCGCGGCCCATTTCCTGCAGCATCTGGCGTGAGATACGGTTGAGCTTGTTAATGGTCTCAATCATGTGCACGGGAATACGGATAGTGCGAGCCTGGTCGGCGATGGAGCGGGTAATCGCCTGGCGAATCCACCAGGTGGCGTAGGTCGAGAACTTGTAGCCGCGGCGGTACTCGAACTTGTCCACGGCTTTCATCAGGCCAATGTTGCCCTCCTGGATAAGATCCAGGAATTGCAGGCCGCGGTTGGTGTACTTCTTGGCGATGGAGATCACCAAACGCAGGTTGGCCTCTACCATTTCTTTCTTGGCGCGGCGGGCACGGGCTTCGCCCATGGACATGCGGCGGTTGATTTCCTTGATCTCGGTGACAGTAAGGCCACTTTGTTCTTCAATTTGAACCAGGCGTCGCTGCAGGCGATGGATAATGTCCTTTTCGGCAGTCAGCTTGCTGCCGTAGTCTTTCTTGCGCGCCTGACGGCTCAGCCATTTGAGGTCGGATTCCGAGCCCTGGAAGGTGCTGATAAAGTCCTTGCGCGGCATATGGCAGACTTTGATCGCAATACGCATTATTTCGCGTTCCTGGTCTCGCACGCCGGCCAGCAGATTGCGGGGCGAATCAGTGATCGGATCGAAAACTCGCGGTGTAAGCTTGAAGAATTTGAACAGCTCTCCCAGCTTCTCCATTTCCTTAATGGCACTGGGGTCATTGCGGCCCTTGTCTGCAATGGTTTTCTCGGTCTTGTTGAACTGGCGCTTGAGAGCCGTGAAGCGTTTCTTCGCCTCCACGGGATCGGGGCCAGTGTCGACCTCTTCATCGTCGTCGTCGCTGTTGGCCGGGGCGTTCTGAGCGGCCTGGGCCGCCTGCGCGGCTTCTGCGATCTCCAGTGCGGAGGGTACATCTTCTGCCGGGTCGAGATAGCCCACCATGATGTCTGCCAGACGGCGTTCTTCCTGCGACACCAGGTCGTACTCTGCGAGGATCTTCTCTACTGAACCGGGGAAGTGGGCGAGGGCGGCCATCAATTCCCGAATACCCTCTTCGATACGTTTGGCGATAACAATTTCGCCCTCGCGAGTAAGCAGCTCAACGGTGCCCATCTCGCGCATATACATGCGAACAGGGTCAGTTGTGCGGCCCGCTTCTGTTTCTACCGCGGCGAGTGCGGCGGCGGCCTCTGCTGCGGCGATATCGTCGGCAGAATCTCCCTCGGACATCAGCAGGTCATCGGCATCGGGTGCGGCTTCGAACACCTGAATGCCCATGTCGTTGATCATCTGAATGATGTCTTCGACCTGATCCGGATCGGAGATGTCCTCAGGCAGGTGGTCATTCACCTCGGAATAGGTGAGATAACCCTGTTCCTTGCCCTTGGCAATCAGGTCTTTCAAGCGGGACTGTTGTTTCACGACATTGGTCATTAAGCTGACACCTTCACCACAAATGCGAAAAAAATTTAGCCGGCGATTATAACCGGAAGAGAGCGCCTTAACTACAGGTGGCTACGGCAATATTGTGTATTCTGGGCCATTTCGGCCGGCATTTCTGTCAAATGCCCAGCCATTGTTATATGGGGCCTTATTTCAGTTACACAACCCGGGAGTTCCGGGAATTTCGCACATCCACAGTAGGTTTGATTGTTTGGGTTACGTTGGTTTTTTGCCTTGAGAATCCCGTCTCTGCTTCTCCTGCAGCATCTCGCGGAGCCGTTGTTTCTCAAGTTCACTCATTTCAGCGTAGTTGGTGTGCTTCAATTTGTCGACTTGTGCCGCCAGTTTCGATTGCTCTGGGGCTCGCGCCAGTACCTGTATGGTGTCGATGAATTGTTGCTCAATGCCCTCTCTGGGTATCAGGCGCTCCTGCCCGGCCAGCCGGTTCAGCAACTCGCCCTCCGGCGTGCCGTACCAGTGCCCCAGTAACATGGCGGTGTTGGATTCGGGCCGCCTCTGAAGCAGTGCCAGCAGTGCGCGCAGCAGGTCTACGTCTTCCCCCTCCAGTTCCGCCAGTGAGCCCGGGTCGGCAAGGTGGGCAATAGCCGGTTGATGCAGCAGCAGTGCGATAGCGGCCTGGGCAAGGTTGGAATAGCCTCCGGCGCGGGCACCCCTGGCATGCCGTTGTCGTGGCTGTGTCTCTTGCCCCTCGACGTAATCCGGCGGCCCCTGTTCGTCATACTCCGCCGGTGCTGCAGGTGGGGGTGGCTCGGGTTCCAGCTGCATCAGGCTGGTCAGGTCCAGGCCTGTGCGCTGGGCCAGGGCCTGGAACATCAGTTGCCGATAGACGCCTTCAGGCAGCTGCCGAAGGTGCGGCAAGGCAAGCTTGCTCATGCGCGCCTTGCCATCCATGCTGCTGGTGTCCAGCCCCTGGGCCACTGATTCAAACAGGAACTCCTCCAGCGGCATGGCATTGCTGACCAGGATGTTGAAGTGCTCGGCGCCCCCGCCGCGCACCATAGTGTCCGGGTCTTCCCCCTCGGGAAGGAACAGGAAGCGGGCCTGGCGTCCATCTTCCATGCAGGGCAGTGCGGCCTCCATGGCCCTGACGGCGGCCTTGCGCCCCGCCTCGTCGCCGTCGAAGCAGAACACCACTTCCGGGCACAGGCGGTAGATGCGTTCCAGGTGGGTCTTGCTGGTGGCTGTGCCGAGTGTGGCGGTGGCATTGTTAATGCCGTGCTGGGCCAGGGCAATAACATCCATATAGCCTTCCACAACCAGTAAGCGGTCCAGTTTGCGGTTCGCCTGGCGTGCCTGATACAGGCCGTACAGTTCCCGGCCCTTGTGAAAAATTTCTGTCTCCGGGGAGTTCAGGTACTTGGGTTTGTCATCACCCAATACACGACCGCCGAAGGCTACTACCCGCCCTCGCTGGTCGCGAATGGGGAATACAACGCGGTCGCGAAAACGGTCGTATATGTTACCCGACTCATTCTCTACCAGCATGCCGCTGTCCTTCAGCAGCGTTTGCTGTGCCGGTGTTTCGCCAAGCTCCTCCTGCAGGTTGTGCCAGCCCGGGGGGGCAAAGCCGAGGTCAAAGCGTTTGGCTATCTCGCCCGTAAGCCCTCGCTTTTTCAGGTACTCAACGGCCCGACCGGCCTCCGGGTGGCGGCGCAGTTGTCCCGCGTAATAGGTCGCGGCCTGCTCCATCACCGTATAGAGGGCCTTGTTGCTCTGTTCTCGCTCGGCGCTCTGGCTGCCCCCGCGGCTGGGTTCGCGCGGCACTTCCATGCCAGCGCTGCCAGCCAGGGCTTCCACGGCCCGGGGAAAGTCCAGATTCTCGTAATCCATGAGAAAACCGAGAGCATTACCACCGGCGCCGCAGCCGAAGCAATAGTAGAACTGCTTGTCGGGGTTCACGCTAAACGACGGGGTTTTTTCTTCGTGGAAGGGGCAGCGGGCAGAGTAGTTTTTGCCGGACTTGCGCAGTTTGACGCGACGATCTATCACCTCGACGATGTCGACGCGTTCCAGCAGGTCATCGAGGAAAGCTTGCGGTATTCGTCCGGCCATTCAGGGGTGTTACGCTGTTAGTGGCAGGCTATTGAACCACGTCTATGCTGGGCTGGTAAGTCGGGCCTTGACCAGTTGGCTGACAGCGCCGACATCTGCGCGGCCTTGCAGTTTGGGCTTTAGCTGGCCCATTACGGCGCCCATGGCCTGCATGCCGGTGGCGCCGCTGTCTGCGATAGCGGCATCAACCATAGCAACAAGTTCAGCGTCGCTGAGTTGCGTGGGAAGGAATTCCTGGATCACGCCAATTTCGAAATTTTCCTGGGCTGCCAGTTCATCGCGGCCGGCATTTTGGAACTGGTCTGCCGAGTCGCGGCGTTGCTTGACCATTTTATCCAGCACAACGAGCGCACGTGCGTCATCAACTTCGATACGCTCGTCCACTTCAATGCGTTTGAATTCCGCCAGAATCAGGCGGATGGTTCCCAGGCGTTCTTTCTCCCGGGCCTTCATCGCCGCCTTCATGGCCGCCTTGATGGTAGCCGTGAGAGGTTCGTTACTCATAGGGAAGGTGCCTACTAGTAGAGGCGAACGCGCTTGCGGTTGTCCCTGGAGAGCTTTTTAAGGTGGCGCTTCACCGCAGCAGCACCGGCACGCTTGCGTACGGTGGTGGGCTTTTCATAATGCTCGCGCTTGCGCACTTCGGCCAGAACGCCAGCTTTTTCACAGGAGCGCTTGAAACGGCGCAGGGCCACGTCAAACGGCTCGTTTTCCTTGATCTTGATATGAGGCATTTATACCTTACCTGTCTCTTTGGTTGGGGCAACAACCGGCCGTTGGGCTGATGGTCACCTGAAAGGGCGCGCATTCTATCCTTATCCCGGCCGATTTGCAAAGGGGTGGTAGCGCTTTCGGCGGGGGGATTGCGGGTGGCGGGCTCGCCACCGGCTGGGGCCGAAGGGGTAGTCTGGAGAGGGCCCAGCCAGTATGATTCGCTCCTTCTTGAAAACGGTGGGCACAATGCTGATCCTGGGCCTTGAAACATCCTGTGATGAGACCGGTGTCGCGCTCTATGACACCGGGCGGGGCCTGTTGGCTGATGCCCTGTTCAGCCAGGTGGATATTCACGTGGAATACGGTGGCGTGGTGCCCGAGCTGGCCTCTCGCGACCATATACGCAAGACGCTGCCGCTGGTGGAAGAGGTGCTGGCCAGGGCCGGCTGCGAGGCTGCTGACATCGACGGGGTAGCCTATACCGCGGGCCCAGGCCTGGTGGGAGCGCTGATGGTGGGGGCTACCCTCGCCAGGGCACTGGCCTGGGGTTGGGGGGTGCCGGCGCTGGGTGTGCACCACATGGAGGGCCATTTACTGGCCCCCATGCTGGAGGAAGATCACCCCGATTACCCCTTTGTGGCGCTGCTGGTTTCCGGTGGCCACACCCAGTTGGTGCGTGTGGACGCCATCGGCGAATACCGCATTCTGGGCGAGTCGCTTGACGATGCCGCCGGAGAGGCCTTCGACAAGGCCGCGAAAATGCTCGGCTTACCCTACCCCGGAGGTCCGCATATAGCGCGTCTGGCTTTGCAGGGCAGGCCCGACCGCTTTACGTTCCCCCGGCCCATGGTCAATCGCCCGGGCCTGGATTTCAGTTTCAGTGGTCTGAAAACTTACACTCTCAATACCGTGGCAGCTTGCCGTACAGAAGGAGAGTTGTCCGAGCAGGACAAATGCGACATCGCCCTGGCTTTCGAGGAAGCCGTGGTGGCAACCCTGGTGATCAAATGTCGCAGAGCCCTGCGACAGGAGCAGCTGAAGACTCTGGTAATAGCCGGTGGTGTCAGCGCCAACGTGAATTTGCGAGGGCAGTTGGATACTGCGGTGGCGAAAGAAGGTGGCAGGGTGTTCTACCCCGCGCCTCAATACTGCACTGATAACGGTGCCATGATCGCTTACGCCGGTGCCCAGCGCCTGCAGGCGGGCCAGGTCGACAAGGAGGCCGCCGCAGTGCGGCCGCGCTGGCCGATGGAAGAATTGCCCCCGCTGGCCACCCCTGAGGCGAACTAATGGATATTGTCTACATCAGCGAACTGCGAGCCGATACCGTTATCGGTGTCTACGACTGGGAGCGGCGGGTTCGCCAGACCGTGGTACTGGACCTGGAGCTGGCATCGGATAACCGGCGTGCCGCTGCCAGTGACGGCATCGAGGACGCGCTGGATTATGCGGAGATCTCTGCCCGCCTGCTTTCCTTTATAGAAGCGAGCGAATTTCAGCTGATTGAAACCCTGGCTGAGCGCGTGGCAACCCTGCTGCTTGAGGAGTTCGCGGTGCCCTGGCTGCGGCTGCGGCTGGCAAAGCCCGGTGCAGTCGCAGCGGCGCGGGAAGTCGGCGTGCTTATTGAGCGGGGCGAACGGCCCTGATGGCACGGGTTTACCTCGGTGTAGGCAGTAATATCGAACGGGAGCGCTATATTGTCGCCGGGCTCGATGCCCTGCAGGGGCTTTTCGGCCCGCTTGTGCTTTCGTCCGTATATGACAGTGCGGCCATCGGTTTCGCCGGCCAGCCCTTTCTCAACCTGGTGGTGGCCACCGATACAGAACTCAGCCCAGGCCAGCTGGCGCGGCAGCTGCGGCATATAGAAGTTGAGCACGGCCGCCCGGCGAAGGCCTCGCGCTTCAGTGCGCGCCAGCTGGACATCGACATTCTGACCCATGGCCAACTCAGTGGCACGGTGGAGGGCGTTGAGCTGCCCAGGGCCGAGATCCTGGAGAATGCGTTTGTGCTGTGCCCGCTGGCAGAGCTGGCCGGCTCGGAAGTTCACCCCATCGCCGGCAAGACCTATCGCGAATTGTGGCAGGCTTATGATCGGGGTTCACAGCAGCTGCAAAAAGTGGATTTCAGTTGGCGTGGTCGCGAAATTTCACAGGCTTGAGCCGGATCGTGGCGCAGTTTCCATAGCGCACCGCGTTCGCATTCAGGGCTCTATGGTACGCGTCTCTCTTCGCAGAATATCGAGTTGGCGCACGCGCTCCGCGGCGATCGCTTCACCCAGTGCTTTTCCCTCTATACCCTGGCCGTCGAACTGCGCGGCGGTGATGCCCTGTGCAATACGCAGCGCGCGCCGCAGGTAGGCGGCCTGGGGGTAGGCGCGTTGCTCCAGCCCCTCGCGGCCGCGGGCGTCCGCTTCGCAGGCCAGCAGGAATGCCTCGAAACGGTCTGGTCGGCGCAGCGCATCGGTGGCATTGAGCAGCTTGAGCAGGGTTTTGCCCCGCAACTCCAGTGCCCGGTGGCAATGGGTATGGAATTCACACACTTTCAGTGCCAGGTCCCGGTGTAATACCGGCGCTTTAAGGCGTTTGCAAACACCCTTGACCAGTTTCAGCCCCCGGTGTTCATGGGCGATGTGCCGGGGCCACTCGGCCTCGGGAGTAGTGCCCTTGCCCAGGTCGTGCAGCAGTAATGCGAATCGTACATCGGTAGCTTTGGTTAGCAGAGCGGCCTGTTGCAGTGTCATCAAGGTGTGAATGCCGGTGTCGATTTCGGGGTGGTATTCTGCGGTTTGCGGCACGCCAAACAACGTGTCCACCTCCGGCAGCAGGCGCGCCAGCGCGCCGCAGTCTCGCAGCACACGCACAAACACTTCCGGGTTGGGTTCCGCTAGGGCTCGCTCCAGCTCCACCCACACCCGCTCTGCCGGTAAGTGGGCCAGTTCGTCCTGGCTGACGATGCTGGTCATCAATGCCATTGTCTCCGGTGCCACGGTGAACCCGAGATGGGCATAACGCGCAGCAAAGCGTGCGGTGCGCAATACCCGCAAGGGGTCTTCCACGAAGGCGTCTGATACATGCCTGAGCACTTTCGCAGCGAGGTCCTGCTGCCCGCCATAAGGGTCGATAATCTCACCGGAATCCGTGCGCGCCATGGCATTCACTGTGAGGTCGCGGCGCAGTAAATCCTGTTCCAGCGTGACCGACGGATCGCAGTGTACGGCGAAGCCGGTATAACCGTGGCCCCACTTGCGCTCGGTGCGAGCCAGGGCGTACTCGTCTTTTGTTTGCGGGTGCAGGAATACCGGAAAATCCTTGCCCACCTGCTGATAGCCCTGATCCAGCATTTCCTGTGGGCTTGCGCCCACCACTACCCAATCCCGTTCGCTGGTAGGGTAGTCCAATAGGGCATCTCGCACGGCACCACCTACCAGATAGACATCCATCAGCGCTTTCCGGGTGCCGGTACTTTGCATTGGCTTTTTTTGCACTTGCCGTTGCTGCAGGCACAGCTGGTTCTGCGCCCGGTCTCGATTTCATACATGGACATGACACCGCCCCACACACAGCCAGTGTCCAGGCCTATGGCATTGGCGTTGTCGGTCTTGCCCTCTATGGATGCCCAGTGCCCGAACAGGATGCGATCATTGGCTGTTTTGCGATTGGGGTGGCTGAACCATGCTGAGACTTTGCTCTTTCCCAGGTCCGGGCTGGGGCCCTTGCTGTCCAGGTCGAGCACACCCTGGCTGGTACAAAAGCGCATGCGGGTAAGGTAGTTGGTAATCACCCGCAGTCGCGTCATGCCGGTCAGGTCGTCCGACCAGACCAGGGGTTCGTTGCCGTACATGGCCTTGAAAAAATCAATGCACTTTGAGCTTTGCAGCACCGCTTCCACCTCGCGGGCACGGCTCATAGCCTCGGCCACTGTCCATTGCGGAGGGATGCCCGCGTGCACCAGGGTGTGGTTGTGTTCGTGATGTATAAGTGGGCGGTGTAGTAACCAGGTGAGCAGGGTTTCCTTGTCCGGCGCCTTGAGAATTTTATCCAGTGTGTCGGAACGGTGGGGCGGGCGCACCCCTGCGGCTACTGCCAGCAGGTGGAGGTCGTGATTGCCCAGTACCAGCACCAGGTTGTCGCGCATTTTATACAGGTAGCGCAGGGTTTTCAGGCAGCGAGGGCCCCGGTTGACGATGTCGCCAACGGACCAGAGCATGTCTTTGTCGGGATTGAATGAGACCTTTTTCAGCAGGCACTTCAGCGGCTGCAGACAGCCCTGGATATCGCCGACAACGTAGGTACTCAAGGGAGAGTCCGATCGCCTGCAAGCACTAGTGGAGTGCCGTGGGGGTGTGTAGCGAGAACGCGGGAATGGGGACGTCAAAATGCCCATTGGGGGAGGGTTCCTGCTCGTCGGTATCCCGGCGTACCATGGTGTAACTGCCTTCCATGCAGCCCACCGGCGTGGTCAGAGTTGCCCCGCTGGTATAGCGGAAGGATTTGCCCGGTGGTATCAGTGGTTGTTCGCCCACCACTCCCTCGCCGCGTACTTCCTGCACCCCGCTGTCCGCATCGGTGATGACCCAGTGCCGCGACAGCAATTGAACCGGCACGTCGCCCTCATTGCTGATGGTGATGGTATAGGCAAAAGCGTATTGGTCGAGCTCTGGCTTTGAGTGTCCAGGCAGGTAGGTAGTGACCACTGCCACGCCCACCTCGTGAGCCTCTTTATCGGGAAGATGTGTTTTATCCATGGATTGCCGTCGTTATCTCTATGAACTGGGAGAGCTCCAGTGTTTCCGCCCTTGCCCCGGGGTCAATGTTCAGCGCCTCCAGGCGCGTGATATCTATAAGCCCTTTCAGGTTGTTGCGCAAGGTTTTGCGACGCTGGCTGAAGGCGGTTCGTACCACCTCCCGCAGCTTTTTGGTATCGCAACTGGGCCAGGGCGATTCCCGCCATGGGGCCAGCCGCACGATTGCAGAGCGCACTTTCGGTTGTGGGTTGAATGCCTCGGGTGCTACCTCGAATAATTTCTCCACCTCACAATGATATTGGGCCATGATGCCCAGACGCCCCCAATCCTTGCCGCCGGGGCTCGCGGCGAGACGGTCTACCACCTCAAGCTGCAGCATGAAATGCATGTCCTGAATGATGCTGGTGTTTTCGAGCAGCTTGAAAATAAGCGGTGTGGAAATATTGTAGGGCAGGTTGCCCACCACACGCAGTGGCTTATTATTTATGGCGAGCGCTTCATAATCAAACTTGAGTGCATCTGCGCTGTGTAGCTTGAAACGGGAGTTCACACTGAAGGCGGCCAACAGGCCGGGTACAAGGTCGCGATCCAGCTCGATAACATCAAGTAGACAGCCGCTCGCTGACAGCTGTTCGGTGAGCGCTCCCTGCCCCGGCCCAATCTCCACAAGGTGGTCGTCCGGTAGCGGGTGGATAGCGCGGACAATATGGTCGATAACACCGGTATCCTGCAGAAAATTCTGGCCGAAGCGTTTACGGGCGCGATGTTGGGGTTTGCTCATGGCGTATATTGTAACCCGGCTGTCTTGGAATGGGGTGGTTCGCCTGAATATGGTGTGCACCAAATGCTGCAAGCGCATTACACCGCGCCAGCCTTTTGGTAGAATGCGCCGCATTGCAGAGAATTGAAATCCACTTACTGGCTCCCACCCGATGTCTGTGCCCCAATATTTTCGTTTGATAGACGCTATGGCTCGCATGTCACTGCGGGCGGACGCATCCCGCTATTTTTTTGGCTACCTGTGGTGGTTGCTGGAGCCGCTGTTGTTTGTTGGGGTGTTCTATGTGGTGTTCGATCTCATCCTGGACTCGAATCGCGCCGATTTTCTGGTCTTCCTGATGTGTGGAAAGCTGGCTTTTATCTGGTTCTCCAAGTCGGTTAACCAGGCGTCCAACAGCATCATTGCGAACAAGGGCCTGATCGGCAGAATCAACGTTTCCAAAACCCTTTTCCCTCTGGCTGTGATACAGGAAGGGCTCTACCGGCAAGTGGCTGTATTTGCATTGCTGATCGGTTTCCTGTTCGTCAAAGGTTACATGGCCTCCTGGGCCTGGCTTTACCTGGTGCCCATTATTCTGGTCAACTACCTGATGATTGTTGCCTGCGCATTTGTTGGTGCCTGCCTGGTCTGTATTGTGCGTGATTTCAGTATGTTTATTTCGCTTGGCATGACTTTTCTGTTGTTTACGTCCGGTGTGTTCTGGGATGTGCGGGACCTGGGTGACCCCTACAAAACCGAGATGGTTCTGGCCGTGAATCCGCTTGCTTTTATGCTCGACGCCTACCGGCAGGTGTTGCTGCACGCAACGGCACCGGACTGGCTGCATCTGCTGCAGATTGCCGCAGGTTCGATAGTGGTGCTGGCTATTATGGTGGTCCTGATGCAGCGGTTCAGCCAATACCTTGCCCTGCGGGCACTGTCCTGATGAGCGCAGGTACCAGAGAGGTAATGCTGGCGATGGACAATGTGTCATTGAGCTACCACTCGGGGCGCAAATCTTTCGATCAGGGCTCACATCATGTGCTCAATGAGGTCTCCCTGGAGGTCTATGAGGGTGAAACGCTGGGTATTATTGGCCGCAACGGGGTCGGCAAATCGACGCTGCTGCGCTTGATGGCCGGTATTCTTGCACCCACCAGCGGCAAGGTTTACCGGCGCCCGGGGGCAACGGCCTCGCTGCTGACCCTGGGTCTGGGCTTTCGCCCCGACCTGACCGGGCGCGACAATGCCCTGCTGGCAGCGATGCTACAGGGCTCCACTGAGGAGCAGGCGCGGGGGCATCTCGAAGAAATCAAGGAGTTTTCGGAGCTGGGAGACTCCTTTGAGGAGCGTGTGAAGACCTATTCCTCTGGCATGCTGGCGCGCCTGGGTTTTACCACGGCTCTGAAGACCCACGTGGATATTCTGCTGATCGACGAGGTGTTGAGCGTGGGTGATGCGCGGTTCCGGGCAAAGGCTGCCGCCGAGATGAAGAGTCGTATCCGCGGTGATCAGACAGTGGTTTTTGTCTCCCACACCGAGAGCCAGGTTCGCAATATCTGCAACCGTGCAGTGTGTCTGCACGAGGGCCGGGTGCTGGCGGAAGGTGACCCTGACGAGGCTCTGTTGGCCTACGAGAAACTGTTGGCGTAGCAAAGATATCCCCCGTTACGGTCGCGTTTACTCTGCTGAGTGACCGGTGCTCATGGCGATAGCGTGTAACAGGGCCTGCTTCAGGCTGCCGGCATCGGCATGACCGCTGCCGGCCAGATCAAGGGCGGTGCCGTGGTCAACCGAAGTGCGAATTATCGGTAGCCCCAGGGTGATATTTATCGCGTCTCCAAAACCCGAATATTTCAGCACTGGCAGCCCCTGATCGTGGTACATGGCGAAAACCACATCGCACTGCTCCAGCACTTTGGGATTAAATGCGGTATCTGCAGGCAGTGGACCCAGCAGATGCATGCCTTCACTGCGCAACGCTTCGAGTTCGGGGATGATAATGTCGATTTCCTCCCGCCCCATATGACCGCCTTCACCCGCATGGGGGTTCAGTCCAAGCACTGCGATTCGCGGGCTGGCAATGCCGAACTTATCGGTCAGGTCTTTCACCAGTATGTGCAGCGTCTCGCGCAACAGGGGGCGGGTGATTGCCGCAGGCACCGCGGCCAGCGGCAAATGGGTTGTCGCCAGAGCAACGCGCAGTGAGGGGGTGGCAAGCATCATCACCACCCGTGCGCTGCCTGTGGCCCTGGCGAGAAACTCCGTGTGGCCACTAAAGGGAATTCCCGCGTCATTGATGACGGACTTTTGCACCGGAGCGGTGACCAGGGCATCGGCCTTCCCTTGCAAGCAGGCATTTACCGCCTCCTGCAGGGTTTCGATGACATAGGGCGCGTTTCGAGGGTCCAGCTGGCCGGGTTGGCTGTGACAGGCCAGTGCCACCGGGATTACGCTGAGATGTCCGGGCCGGTGCAGCTGCGGAGCGCTATTCAGATCAAGGGTTTCCAGAGTGATCGCTATGCCGAGCTGGTCGGCACGTTCGCGAAGTAGCTCGGGGTCGGCAATGGCGGCAAGCTCAGCCTGCCAGCTCTGTTGTGCGGCGGCCAGTACGATGTCTGGCCCAATTCCCGCCGGCTCCCCCGGGGTAATTACTATCCTCGGGCAGGCCACTGATTACTTGATATCCACGAACGCTTCGTCGCGGATCTGCTGCAGCCAGGCGTCCAGTTCTTCCTGGTATTTGCGATTGTGCAGGAAGTCAGCAGCCTTTTGACGCACAGCCTCAGAGGTCATGTCCTGTTCACGTCGGCCTTCCACCAGTAGGATATGCCAGCCGAATTGAGTGCGAACGGGTTCAGATATCTCGCCCACTGCAGTGGCATCCATTGCGGTCTGGAACTCCGGCACCATCTGGCCGGGGCTGGTCCAGCCCAGCTCACCGCCTTCTTGCGCCGAACCGATGTCCTCGGAAAATTCCCGCGCCAGCTCGCTGAAATCTTCTCCCGCTTCGGCGCGTGCGCGCAGGCTGGCAACCAGCTCCTGGGCCTGTTCATCCGTCAGAATTTCGGAGGGTTTCACCAGGATATGGCGCACCTCGGTCTGGGCTACGATTTGCTCACCGCCTCGCAGGTCCTGCATGTAGATGATATGGAACCCGCTGGGGCTGCGTATAGGATCTGACGTTGCACCCTTGGGGAGGGTGGGCGCGATGTCTGAAAACAGCGAAGGCAAATCCTCAGCCTTGCGCCAACCGAGGTCGCCGCCGCTGAATCGATACTTGCCGCTGCTGGCGCGCAGTACATCTTCAAAAGCCTGGCCGCCGCGAATTTTCTTGAGAACCTGCTCCACATGCGCCCTGGCAGCAGCCTCCTCTGCAGGGCTGGCATCCGGGGCTACCGCCAATAAGCCGTGTATCAGGTGGTATTCAGACTGCGTCAGTTTCTTGCCGTCTTCTGTGGCCAGGAAGTTGTCCACTTCCTTGGGTGTGATTTGTATGCGCTGGTTCACATTGCCGCCCTGAACGCGCTGGATAATCATTTCCCGGCGCACCTGTTCGCGCATCAGCGGATAGGACTGGCCCTGCTGCTCCAACGCTGCGATAAAGTCTTCCTGGGACATGCGGTTCTGCGCGGCGATATTCTGAATGGCTGCGTTGAGTTGGGCGTCGGAAATTCGCACGCCGACGCGCAGGCCTTTTTGCAGCTGGATACTCTCGAGTATGAGTCGGTCCAGGGTCTCGCGTATGAGCGTGTCTTCCGGTGGCAATTCCATGCCTCGCGAATTCAGGCTTTCCTTCAGTGCCTCTATACGTTCGCGCAGCTCGCTGGCCATAATGATGTCATCGTCGACAATGGCAACGACCTGATCTACCAGCTCGGTGGCAGCACGCAGGCCCGGGGCCATGACAAGTGATACAGCCAGGCTGGCTGCGACAAGTAAGGTCCTAATATTCACTCTCTTGATAACCTCTGATCATATCCTCTAGCACCGTGGGGATGCGGCTACCGAAGCCGCCCATGCCCTTGAGGACGAATTGTACCTGCGTCGTGTGTTCCTGTTGCAGGTCTGGGTTGCTGAAGTCTGTAAAAAACTCCGATGTATCGTTGTCATAATACCGCAAGTGCATCAGGCGCACGATCCAGCAGCAGTTCTCGTACTCAATCCCGGCCATTTGTTCGATAGCGGTGTTATCGATAATACTGTAGTTGACCGCGCCAAATAGCCGCCAGTTGGTGTCCAGTGGCAGGAACGTGGACGCCGTTACCTGTTCGGTCTCCGCTCGCAAAGTGTTACTTTGCAGCGGCCGGTTATAGGCATAGCCAAGATTGAAAATAGCGCCGTTGTCCATGGTGTAACCGGCGATGGCGTTGCCGGAATTTACATTCCCGCTGTGGGGGTCGTACACCATATCTGTGCGGAAGGAGACATGCTTGTTGGGGGTAAAGGACAGGTCGCCGGCTATTTCCGAGCTGGATTCATCCAGTGGAGCGGCTCCGGGCACCAGTCGTACCTTGCGATCACTGAAATACAGTATCTGGCCTATGCTTGCGCCCAGCAATTTCTGGCCACTGCTGGAATCGATAAACTGTGTACTTACGCCCAGAGACAGCCGGTTGGCATCGTCTATTCTGTCGTGGCCGGAAAAACGGGTATCCCGGAACAGTTGGTTGTAGGAGAACGTGAGTTCAGCACTGTCGAAGTCGGGTTGGTCGACCTGGTCTTTGCGCTGGGAGTAGAGATAGTAGAGTCGGGGTTCAAGTGTTTGCAGCATGTTTTCGCCGGCAAAGCTGGTTTCTCTTTCGAAATACAGGCCGCCATCCAGGCTGCCCATAGCTGAACCTGTGCCGGGGCTACTGTCGGTAAACAATTCGGCCTCGCTTAGCTCGTAATTCAGCTGGCGGTATTTGGCGGTGGGCTTGAGAAAGCCATAGGCCCAGTTCATCGGGTAGGCTGCACCGGCTTCGGAGTAAACCCTCTCGCCGGTGACCACATCCTCATCGGCGCCGAAATTGGAATACTGCGTCAATAGGATGGGCTGTATCTCGAAGGGGGTGCCACTGCTGCGGTACTGGATTGTCAGCTGGGGCAACTTCTTGTACACGTCATTAATATCATCCGCCAGAGATTGGTATTGCTCCACGCTGAGGTTGACCAGCCAGTCGTCGCCCAGGTAATCCATGGACGCCATTTGCAGCAAGCTGGTACGGCGTTGGGCCGTGAGGCTGGAGGTCTCCAGGTCTTTCATGTAGTCGACATCGCTGGCTTTGCTGTAGTCGATATGCGAGCGCCAGCGCTGGTCCAGCAAGCCGTTCTGCCTGACTACACCCAGCCACCTATCGTTACTTTTGCCTGGCGGAATATCGTCCTTGTAGGCCTTGTCGCTGTTCATATAGGTGCCGCCGACAGTCCAGTATCCCAGGTACTTGTTCAGGTAGCGGGTTTTGAGTTCGTGGTTGAGGCCCCGATCCTGGATGTAGCGGGGGGAATACAGTGCGTCGTAGTTGGGGGCTAGGTTGAAATAGATTGGCGCGGTGATGTCGAGGCCGCCGGTGCTGTCGTTGCCAAAATCCGGCCACAACAGGCCGGTGCGACGGCGGTCATCCAGTGGAAACTGCAGCCATGGCGTGTAAAACACCGGCACTCCTGCGATATCCAGTGTCGCGTTGCGGGCGACACCAAGGCCCTCATCCGTATCCAGGTCTATGGTCTCGGCGCGAATCTGCCAGTCTTCTTCACCCGGAGCACAATAGGTGAAATTGCCATTGTGTACGTGGATCAACCCTTCTGCATCGCGTTCCAACAGGTCTGCATTGCCTTGCAAGTGGTCGGCGTGAATCACGAATTGGGCGTTATCCAGTGACGCTTCACCGCTGTCAGTCAGGATGTCGGCGCGCGACCCCTGCAATAGCAGGCCCGGTTCGCGCAGGGTGACGTCGCCGATGAGCGTGGCCTCGTGGGTATCCTCATTGATGGTGGCGGAGTCACCTCTGAACTGGCGGTACCCCTGGGTCACACTCACGCCACCGGTAAACATCACGGTGTCGCCCTTTAACTCGGTGCTGTTGGCCCAGGCCTCGATATTCGCATCGTTGGGGTCGGCATTGCGGTCGGCATCTTCAAGCGGGTCAATATAGCGGCCACTGCACAGTTCGCATGAAAGATCGCGCAGGCCAAGCGGGACCTCGGTCTCTGGTACCCAGTCCAGCGCAAAGGACATTGGCAATGGCTGCTGCTGGCCCGCCTCAGTTTTTGCCGCGGCGCTGGGTGTCGCGGTATCGGGAGCGGCGGCAGCAGAGGGCGAGGGTGTTTTGGCCTGTGGTGCATTGGTAACGGGCGTGGCAACGACGGGCGCATTAGCGGCAGCGGGCTTAGTAGCAGGCGCTGATGCTCCAGCGGCGGACGGAACAGCAGTTGGCTTGGCTTTGGCGGGAGATGGGGGTGATGTAACCCCGGGCTCACCGTAGACGCAATCCCATCCGTCACCGGTTTCATTGGCGGTGCAGGACTTAAGCTTGGTATTCTTCGCCTGCAGAGGGAGCGATATCGCTAAACTGGTCAACAGGGCCAGCGCAGGTAAGGTAAATCGCAACCGGCGGGCGTGTAGTCTGGAAAAGTCAGATATCATTCAAATCAGAACATGTGCGCGGAGTAAACGCGGATTCTAAAGCATCCCCCCGCCCTTGTCCGTCAATTATTCGAATCTGGAGATTAGAGTGACTTCCCGGCCTCCGCCAAGTGAACTTTTGAACTGGGCGCTGACAGTGCTTGCGCCCGTCGCCAGCGGCCCCCCACCCGAACTGACAGTGGTGGCGGGTGATGCCAGTAACCGGCGGTATTTTCGCGCCGAGATAGGAGGTGTCAGCCGTATTCTGGTGGATGCGCCCCCCACGACGGAGAAAAATGAAGCGTTTCTGGCAATCCGCGACCTGCTGGCTGGCGCAAATGTAAGGGTCCCGGCTGTGGAAGCGGCTGATCTGGGGCGCGGCTATCTGATTCTTGAAGACCTGGGAAGTCGCCTTCTTCTCAAGGAGCTGGGTACAGACACGGCCGATGATTGTTACCGCACGGCCATGGGTGTGCTGCTGCACATGGCGGAAGTTGATGCCAACACAATCCACCTCGATAGTTATGACGAGCCTATGCTCGCCGAGGAGCTGGGGCGCTTTCCGGCGTGGTTTGCTGAATCTCTTTTGGGTCAGACCGTGGATGACGGCGAGCGGATCCTGTTGCAAGCATGCTTCGACAGGTTGATTGCCAATGCACTGGAGCAACCCCAGGTGTTGGTGCATCGGGACTTTCACAGTCGCAACCTGATGCCACAGGCAGACGGCGGCCTCGGCGTCATCGACTTTCAGGATGCGGTGCTGGGCCCGGTAACCTACGACCTGGCCTCACTGTTGCGCGACTGCTACATCAAATGGCCGGAGCAACGGGTTCAGAGCTGGGCTCTGGCCTACAGGGACAGGCTGGCAGCCGGGAGGCTGCCCGGGGGGGAGACAGATGATGAGACCTTCCTGCGCTGGTTTGACCTCATGAGCTTGCAGCGGCACATAAAGGTACTGGGTACCTTCGCCCGGTTGTCCCTGCGCGATGAAAAACCGGCCTATCTCGACGACCTGCCACTGGTGATCCGCTATGTGTTGGAGATAGCGGGCAAATATGCGGAGAGTGAGCCTTATATCGCTGCATTTCTCCGCTGGTTTGAGAGCAAACTCTCGCCGGTGATCGCCCGCCAGAACTGGAGCGGCTCGCGGTGAAAGCCATGATTCTTGCCGCCGGCGTGGGCGAGCGCATGCGCCCGCTGACGAACCATACCCCCAAGCCCATGCTGCAGGTTGGCGGCGAGCCCCTCATTGCCCACCACCTGCGGTGCCTGGCAGAGGCCGGCTTCAGCGACGTTGTGATCAACGTATCTCACCTCGCCCAACAGATCATCGACTACTGCGACAACGGTAGCCGCTGGGGCCTGGCCATCAAGTACTCCCCAGAACCCGAACCGCTGGAAACTGCCGGCGGCATACTCACTGCCATACCACTACTGGGCGATAAACCCTTCCTGGTAGTCAACGGCGACGTCTGGATCGACTACCCCTTCGAACAGCTATTGAATTTCACCCCCCCAGATCCCGAATCCGCCCACCTGGTGATGGTAGACAACCCACCGCAACACCCCGAGGGTGACTTTATCCTGGATGAGAACGGCTGGGTGCGAGAGCGACCAGCCGGCACCACCGGTCTGACCTACGCTGGTGTGGGTGTATACGCGCCACAATTCTTCGCCGGGACAAGACCGGGAAAAATGGCACTGCGACCCCTGCTGGATGCGGCCATCAGCAGAGGCTGCCTCAGCGGCGAGTATTATCCGGGTCACTGGGAGGATGTAGGCACTCCCGAGCGGCTGGAAGCGCTGGACGCCGCGCTGCGGTTGTAGAGTGGCTTACAAAAACAATAGCCCTAAGAGCATGTCCTAAGTTTGGCATCCTCTGTCTATTAAGGAGTCTAGAAAGTAGGTGTCAAAGCGGGCATAGATTGACGGGACCGTTTGAGGCCATGGATGGCCGAAACGAGCCTACATGGACGTACTTACGGCGGGTCCCGGCAGTCTATGCCCGCTTTGGCACCGGTCTACGGGGCTAAGAGCGAAGCTATCCACCTATTGTCTTTTTCACCAGGCCAAGAAGCCGTTAGAATACGCGCCTAATTACCGACGGAGCCCACCATGCCCGACTACCAGATCGCCCCCTCCATCCTGTCCGCCAACTTCGCCCGCCTCGGCGAAGAAGTGGATGCCGTACTGGCCGCAGGCGCCGATATCGTCCATTTCGATGTCATGGACAATCACTATGTGCCCAACCTCACAATCGGACCCATGGTGTGTGCCGCACTGCGCAAGCACGGCGTGACCGCCCCCATCGATGTCCACCTGATGGTCAGCCCCGTCGACCAGATGATAGGAGACTTTGCCGCCGCCGGCGCCAGTTACATAACCTTTCACCCCGACGCCTCCACGCATGTAGACCGTTCCCTGCAACTGATACGGGATGCCGGCTGTAAATCGGGTCTGGTATTCAACCCCCACCTGGGCCTGGAAGCGCTGAAGTATGTGCTGGACAAGGTGGACATGGTATTGCTGATGTCGGTCAACCCGGGCTTTGGCGGCCAGTCCTTTATCCCCTCTACCCTGGACAAGCTGCGTGAAGCGCGGGCCCTTATTGATGCGTCGGGATACGCTATTCGACTGGAAGTCGACGGTGGTGTCACGCCGAAGAACATCGCTGAAGTTGCGGCCGCCGGTGCCGATACCTTCGTCGCTGGTTCGGCTATCTTTAACCAGCCGGATTATGCCGCGGTGATATCCGAGATGCGGGCGCAGTTGGCTTCTGTTTGACAGCCTGTTTCCCAAGCTGCGGCCGCCATGTACAATAAACCCTCCCCGATTCCTGGAGAATGCTGTGCAAACAGCAGTGCGTAACAGCATCGAATTGCTTTCGATGCGCGAGGTCACCTGCTGGCGATGGTAGCCAGGGCATTGCCACGACCTGATTACACACGTTCACGCTCCGAGGATACCCCATGAATTCGCAAGAATTTGCCGCGCTGGCGGCAGACTACAACCGTATACCGGTCAGCACCGAAGTGCTGGCTGATCTGGAAACCCCTATCAGCAGCTACCGCAAGCTGGCGGAGGGCCCCTACTCTTATTTCCTCGAGTCCGTGCAGGGCGGCGAAAAGTGGGGCCGCTATTCCATTATCGGACTGCCTTGCAGAACGGTATTGAAAGTATTTGGACACGAGGCCCAGGTATGGGTTGACGGTGTGTTGTCCGAGCAGCAGGCGGTCGAGGATCCATTGGCCTTCGCCGAGGAATTTCAGCAGCGCTATCGCACGGCACCGGCGACGGGGCTGCCCGTTTTTCACGGCGGACTGGTGGGCTACTTCGCCTACGATACCGTGCGCTATGTGGAACCTCGACTCGCTGCCAGCACGCCTCCCGACAGCCTGGGTACGCCGGACATTGTGTTGATGGTGTCCGAGGAAGTATTGGTTTTCGACAATCTGGCAGGCACTATTCGCCTTATCGTAAACGCCGACCCCAGCACGGAAAATGCCTTCGAGCGGTCCCGGCAACGCTTACAGGAACTGGTGGCGCGGTTGCCGCAGCCGATGGATCCCCTGCCGGAAGTGCGGCTGGACGCAACGAACAGTGCAGACCTCGAGTTGCAGGCCGAGTCGGATTTTACCCAGGAGCAGTACGAGGCGGCGGTGGAGCGGGTGAAAGAATATGTATTGGCGGGTGACGTGATGCAGGTGGTGCCGTCCCGGCGTATGAGTCTTCCCTTCGATGCGCCCCCCTTGAACCTCTATCGCGCTTTGCGCAATCTCAACCCCTCGCCCTATATGTACTTCCTGGATCTGGACGATTTCCATATTGTCGGCTCTTCCCCCGAAATTCTGGCCCGGCTGGAGAAGGGAGTGGTAACGGTACGCCCCATTGCTGGCACGCGTCGTCGCGGGCGTACGGAAGCTGAAGATGTGGCGCTGGAGGAAGAACTGCTGGCTGACCCCAAGGAAATTGCCGAGCACCTGATGCTGATCGACCTGGGGCGCAACGATGTGGGCCGCATTGCCGAGATCGGGTCGGTGCAACTGTCAGACAAGATGGTGGTAGAGCGCTACTCTCATGTCATGCACATTGTGTCCAATGTTACCGGCCAGTTGAAGGCGGGAAAAAGCGCCATCGATGTGCTGCGGGCCACCCTGCCGGCGGGCACACTCAGCGGTGCGCCCAAGGTGCGCGCCATGGAAATCATTGATGAATTGGAACCCGTCAAGCGCGGCGTTTATGGCGGCGCTGTCGGTTACATTTCCTGGGCTGGGGATATGGATACCGCGATAGCCATTCGTACAGCGGTGATCAAGGATGGCCGGCTCTACGTGCAGGCAGGGGGTGGCGTGGTGGCTGACTCCGTACCGCGCCTGGAGTGGAAGGAAACCCAGAACAAGGCGCGGGCGGTATTCCGGGCGGCGTCGATGGCCCTGGGCGAGGAGGGCGCGTCATGTTGCTGATGATTGATAACTACGATTCCTTTACCTACAACGTGGTGCAGTATCTTGGCGAGTTGGGTGTCGAGGTAAAGGTAGTCCGCAATGACGAAATAGCCGTGGCCGACATCGAGGCGCTGGCCCCCGCACATATCGTGATCTCCCCGGGGCCCTGTACCCCAAACGAGGCCGGTATTTCCATGGCGGTGATTGAAGCGTATGCGGGGGTGGTGCCCATTCTCGGTATCTGCCTGGGTCACCAGAGCCTGGGTCAGGTTTTTGGTGGCAAAGTGGTGCGGGCCAGGCAGGTTATGCACGGCAAGACGTCACCTATCCATCACCGTGGAGAAGGCGTTTTCCGCGGCTTGAGCGAGCCCTTCGAGGCCACCCGGTATCATTCGCTTATAGTGGAGAAAGAGAGCCTTCCCGATTGTCTGGAAATTACCGCCTGGACGCAGACAGAAGCGGGTGAAGTGGACGAAATAATGGGGCTGCGCCATCGCGAGTTGGCGCTCGAAGGGGTGCAGTTTCATCCCGAATCTATCCTGACCGCGCACGGGCACGACCTGCTGCGCAATTTCCTGGAGCAATAATGATGAATATACAGGAGGCCCTCGCCCGGGTTGCGGCGGGTGCGAATCTGGAGCAGGCGGAAATGTCGTCCGTAATGCACCAATTGATGTCAGGTGATGCTACCGATGCGCAGATTGGCGGCCTGCTGGTTGCACTGCGAATGAAGGGTGAGACCCCCGCGGAAATTGCCGGTGCCGCACAGGTTATGCGCGAACTTGCCACACCCGTTGTGCTGACTGACGAAAACCTGGTGGATCTTGTGGGCACTGGCGGTGATGGTGCCAACCTGTTTAATGTTTCCACCGCGTCCAGCTTCGTCGCGGCAGCGGCCGGCGCCCGGGTTGCCAAACATGGCAACCGCTCGGTCTCCAGCACCTGTGGCAGCTCGGACGTGCTTGAGCATCTGGGAGTGCCACTGGATCTTAATCCCGAGCAAGTGGCGCGGGCAGTCGATGCGGTAGGTGTCGGCTTTATGTTTGCCCCTGCTCACCACAGCGCCATGCGTCACGCCGTGGGCCCGCGACGTGAGCTGGGTATGCGCACCCTGTTCAATATTCTTGGGCCCCTTACCAATCCCGCTCACGTAAAGCGGCAGGTTATCGGCGTGTTCTCGCCAGACTTATGCGAACCCATGGTCGAGGTGCTAAAGGTATTGGGTTCGGTGCACGCGATGATTGTGCACTCGGATGATGGCCTGGACGAGATATCGATTGCCGCCGGCACCCGGGTGGCGGAGTTGCGCGACGGCAGCATCAGTAGCTATCACATCACACCAGAAGAATTCCGGCTGGAACGTCAGAGCCTGGACGGGCTGGCTGTTAGCAGTGCTGCCGCTTCGGCCGATTTGATTCGCAGGGCTCTGGCCGGTAAAGACGACGTTGATGCGCGTAAAGCGGCCGCGATGCTGGCGCTGAACGGTGGCGCCACGATTTACGTCAGTGGTGTGGCGGCAACGTTGGCAGACGGTATCGAACTGGCGGAAGATGTATTGGCCAGCGGCCAGGCGGCAGAGAAAATGCAGCAGTTTATTGATTTTACCCGCCTTATGCGCGGGAAGGTGGATTGAGCCAATGGCTGGGAACACATCTACAATTCTGCGTGAAATTCTTGCACGCAAGCACGAGGAAGTGGCCGCCCGGAGACAGCGGGAACCCATCGCCACACTCGAACAACGTATTGCCGCCCAGTCCCCGGTGCGAGGCTTCACCAGGGCGATGCAACAACAGGTGGAGGCGGCTGCGCCTGCAGTGATTGCCGAGGTAAAAAAGGCCTCACCCAGCAAGGGTGTGATCCGTGCAGATTTCCAGCCTGCGCAGATCGCCGCGAGTTACCAGAGCGGTGGCGCCAGTTGTTTGTCGGTACTTACCGACATCGATTTTTTCCAGGGTGCGGACCGTTATCTGCAAGAGGCGCGGGCCGCCTGCGACCTGCCGGTATTGCGCAAGGATTTTACCGTGGATCCCTACCAGGTCATCGAAGCCCGGGCCATCGGCGCAGATGCCGTACTGTTGATCGTCGCTGCGCTGGAGGATGGCCAGATGCAGGAGCTGGCGCGCACGGCCGCGGACCTGGGGCTGGATATACTGGTGGAGGTGCACGACAGGGCCGAACTGGATCGCGCGCTGGAGCTGGGCACCTCACTGATCGGAATCAATAACCGCGACCTGCACACGTTTGAGACCCGTCTGGAAACCACCCTGGAGTTACTACCCTACGTGCCTGCAGATCACGTGGTCGTGACCGAGAGTGGTATTCATACAGCGGAAGACGTTGCGCTGATGCGCAATCACCAGGTGTATGGATTCCTGGTGGGGGAGGCATTTATGCGGGCAGCTGAGCCCGGAGAGAAATTGCGGGAGATGTTCTTCTCCCAGAGTTGAGTCCTGATCTACCGGGTGCCGTATACCACCATGGTTTTGCCCGCCACGGAGACCAGGCCATTTTCTTCCAGTGTCTTGAGCACCCGCCCCGCCATTTCCCTGGAGCAACCCACGATCTTGCCCAGTTCCTGCCGGGTGATCTTGATCTGCATCCCGTCGGGGTGAGTCATGGCATCGGGTTCCTTGCACAGGTCCAACAAGGTGTGAGCGATTCGGCCCGACACGTCCACGAAAGCGAGATCTGTCAGTTTGCGTGTAGTAGTGCGCAATCGGGTGCTGATCTGGCGCGAGATAGAGTAGAGAATATCCGGAAACTGGCCGCGAATCTGGTGGAAGCGTTCGTAGGAAATCTCCGCAACCTCACACTGGGTTTTGGCCACTACCATGGCGCTGCGTACCTGAGTCTCGTCATCGAACAGGCCCATTTCTCCAACGAAGTCCCCTGGGTTGAGGTAGGCCACCACCATCAAGTGGCCCGGGTCTGACTCGTCCTCGACCATTACCGACACCGAGCCCTCGAGGATCAGGTAGAGCGAATCACTTAGCTCGCCCTGTTTAAGTACGTTACTTTTTGCCTTGTAGTCTTGCCTTTGGCAGTGGCGCAGGAAGTTCTCTACGTTGGGCAAGGCTTTTATTATCTGCGGTTTTACCACCCTAATACTCCATTACTGGCTGGTTGTTTGGACAGGAGTGTAGCCCACTCGGCGCGCAAGTAAAACCAGGTCGGGGCATGTTGATACTATTTGAATTGGTTGTGCCGCAAAAAAATGTTAGCTGACCGTGCGTGTATTGCCGAAAGTGAAGTGCAAACAATCCAGCTGCACTGGCTCAGGGCGCTTATGGTAAGCTGCGGGGCTGATTGTTACGGGAGCCCGACGCAGATGAAAACGACAGTGAAATGGACTGATGGCGCCATGTTTATAGGCGAGTCCGGCAGTGGTCACAGCGTGGTGATGGATGGTCCTGAGGACCTGGGTGGTCGCAATCTCGGCCCGCGTCCGATGGAAATGCTGTTATTGGGTACGGGCGGTTGTGCGACTTATGATGTTATGAGTATGCTTAAGAAGTCGCGCCAGAAAGTGGTGGATTGTCGCGTGGAGCTGGATGCCGAACGAGCAGATGCTGTGCCCGCGGTGTTCACTCGTATTGCCATGCATTTTGTAGTGACCGGAGTCGGTCTGAAGGAGAGCCAGGTCAAGCGCGCGGTGGAACTGTCAGCACAAAAATACTGTTCGGCGTCGATTATGCTGGCGGCGGCGGGAGTTGAGATCAGTCACAGCTACGAAGTTGTTGAGTTCGAGCCGGGGAAGTAAGCTGAATGTTCGGTGACCGTTATACCCGGTAGCTGCTGTGAGTCATGACTTTCGCAACAGCTGTCATCGCATCTTTGACGGGTTGCGGAAAGTCGGTGCCACCAGCCTCCAATGCCTTGTCGCCGTGCCGCTGTTCGTCCTCCAGCATTGTCTGCACAATCAGACGGGATTTACGGTCGTCTTCCGGCAGGGATTTCAGGTGGTCGCGCAGATGATTGCAGACTCTCTCTTCGGTGGCGGCGACGAAGCCCAGGCTAATCTTGTCACTGATGGCGCCAGCTACAGCCCCCAGAGCAAAAGACAGGCCGTACCAGGCCGGGTTGAGTACGCTGGGCTGACTGTCCAGTTCGCGTAAACGCTGTTCACACCACACCAGATGATCGATTTCTTCGGCTGCCGCCTGCTGCATTTCGTCGCGTACCGTCGGCAGTTTAGCGGTAAGTGCCTGGCCCTGATAAAGGGCCTGGGCGCAGACTTCTCCGGTATGGTTGACTCGCATCAGTCCCGCCACGTGGCGGCGCTCTTTTTCTGAAAGCTCGGAGTCGGAGTGGCCCTCGGAGGGGGAGGGGCGCGCTGCAGTGCGGCCGCTGTTGGTAATGGTGCGCAGCACCGAATCTGTTTCGGTGATCAAGCGGTCAATAAATGACAGGCGGCGCTGACGCATCGTGTTTATCCCTGGCTAGTCGCCTTGACTATAGCGCGCGATCGCCCGCCAGCCAATATCACGGCGCAAGATCATACCGTCCCAACTGATAGCTTCCGCTGCGCTATAGCAGTCGCGCTGGGCAGCGGCTATGTCCGGCCCCAGGGCAGTGACACACAGTACACGGCCACCGCTGGTGACAACCTGTCCGTGTTCATCAAGCCTGGTGCCGGCATGAAATACCTTGATGTTGTCCGCCTGCTCGGCATCCAGCCCCTGAATGGGCAGGCCCTTGTGGTAATTGCCCGGATATCCTCCCGCTGCCAACACCACGCCCATGGCGCAGCGCGAGTCCCACTCGGCTGAGGCCATGTCAAGTTCGCCGTCCAGGGCTGCGATGCATAGCACCACCAGGTCGGACTGCAGGCGCACCATGATGGGCTGGGTCTCCGGGTCGCCAAAGCGACAGTTGTACTCGATAACTCTTGGCTCACCGGCAGGTGATATCATCAGGCCGGCATACAAAAAGCCGGTGTAGTCGTTACCCTCTGCGGCCATGCCTGCAACCGTTGGCAGAATGACCTCGCTCATGATTCGGTCGTACACGGCGGCATCAACTACCGGAGCGGGTGAGTAGGCACCCATGCCGCCGGTGTTGGGGCCAGTGTCGCCTTCGCCAATACGCTTATGGTCCTGGCTGGTGGCCATGGGCAATACGTTGCTGCCATCAACCATCACAATAAAGCTGGCCTCCTCACCCGGGAGGAACTCCTCAATCACTACACGGCATCCCGCCTCGCCGAAGGCATTGCCGGACAACATATCGGTGACTGCTGCCTCGGCCTCCGCCAGGGTTTCGGCGACGATCACACCTTTGCCCGCTGCCAGCCCGTCGGCTTTCACCACAATGGGCGCACCCTGCGCGCGCAGATACGCGAGGGCGGGTTCAAGCTCGGTGAAGTTGCCGTAGGTACCGGAGGGAATATTGTGACGCGCGAGAAAATCCTTGGTGAAGGCCTTGGAGCCCTCTAGCTGTGCGGCCCCAGCGCGGGGTCCGAAGCAGCGCAGTCCGCGCTCCTCAAAGTAATCTACCACGCCGCCTACCAGTGGTGCCTCGGGCCCGACGATGGTCAGGCCTACGCTATTCTCTTCTGCGAAGTCGCTAAGGCCCGCAAAATCCATGGTGTCGATGGCCACATTGGCAACGCCGGGCTCTGCTGCGGTACCGGCATTTCCCGGCGCAACAAAAACGGTGTCCACTTGTGGCGACTGCGCAACTTTCCACGCCAGCGCATGCTCGCGCCCGCCACTGCCGATTATCAATACATTCATCTGTTTAATGCCTGAAGTGGCGCATGCCGGTGAATACCATGGCCATCCCGTGCTCATCCGCCGCGGCGATCACCTCCTCGTCGCGAATCGAGCCGCCGGGCTGAATTACCGCCGCAATTCCTGCTTCACCGGCATTATCAATGCCATCGCGGAAGGGGAAGAAAGCGTCGGAAGCCATCACGGAACCTTTGACCGCCAAACCGGCATGCTCGGCCTTGATGGCGGCAATGCGGGCGGAGTTGATACGGCTCATCTGTCCCGCGCCCACACCTACGGTCTGACCGTTGGCAGCGTAGATGATGGCGTTTGATTTCACGTATTTGGCGACCTTCCAGGCGAACAGCAGGTCGCTCAGTTGCTGCTCGCTGGGCTGCAGCTTACTGACTATTTTGAGGTCAGCTGCGGTGATCATGCCCAGATCGCGATCCTGCACCAGCAGGCCACCGTTCACGCGTTTGTAGTCGAGAGCCGGGCCCTGGGCAGACCACTTGCCGCACACCAGCAGACGCACATTCTTTTTATCTGCCACCGCCGCCGCGGCTTCAGCGCTGACGCTGGGCGCAATAATCACCTCGACGAACTGGCTGTCCACAATCGCCCGGGCGGTAGCTGCATCCAGCTCCCGGTTGAAGGCGATAATGCCACCGAAAGCGGATTCCGGGTCAGTGGCGAAGGCCAGTGCATAGGCCTTGCCGATATTGTCTGCGACGGCGACACCGCAGGGATTGGCGTGCTTCACAATTACACAGGCCGGTTGGTCAAAATTCTTGACGCACTCCAGCGCGGCGTCGGTATCGGCCACGTTGTTATAGGACAGTTCCTTGCCCTGTATCTGCCTGGCGGTGGCAATGCCGGCTTCTGCCGGATGGGCTTCCACATAGAAGGCCGCCTGTTGATGCGGGTTCTCGCCGTAACGCATCTCCTGCACCTTGTGGAACTGGGTGTTAAAGGTTCTGGGAAAGGCGGGTGAGCCGCCGGGCACCAGCGAGCCAAAATGATTGGCGATGGCACCGTCGTAGGCCGCGGTATGTTCGTAGGCCTTAATGGCCAGGTTGAAGCGGGTCGCCAGGGAGGTGGCACCGTCGTTGGCTTCCAGTTCTGCCAGAATGGCGGGGTAATCTGAGGCGTTCACCACGATGTTGACGAAGCGGTGATTCTTTGCGGCAGCCCTGACCATCGTCGGGCCGCCGATATCGATATTCTCGACAGCGTCCTCCAGGCTGCAATCAGGCTTTGCCACTGTGGCCTCGAAAGGATAGAGGTTGACCACTACCATATCGATGGCATCGATACCGTGCTCGGCCATCACTGCGTCATCCTGTCCCCTGCGGGCGAGGATGCCACCGTGGACTTTCGGGTGCAGGGTTTTCACGCGGCCGTCCATCATTTCGGGGAAGCCGGTGTAGTCAGCTACCTCGGTAACTTCCAGCCCGTGTTCCTGCAACAGGCGATAGGTGCCGCCAGTGGACAGCAATTTGATGCCGCGGGCTCGCAGCCCCTGGGCAAATTCGACGATGCCGGCTTTATCTGACACGCTGATCAGGGCTCGCTGGACTTTGACAAGATTTGTGTCAGTCATAGGTGTACTAGTCCTTGTTCGAGATCAGGTTGTATTGCTTTAGCTTTTTTCGCAAGGTGCCGCGATTGAGCCCCAGCATTATGGAGGCCTTGGTCTGGTTGTTGCGGGTGTAGGCCATGATTTCGGTGAGCAGCGGCGCTTCGATTTCCGCCAGCACCATCTGGTAAACATCAGCGGTAATCTGGCCGTCCAACTCGTTCAGGTAATGGCGAACAGCGACTGTGACCGATTCGCGCAGGCTCTGGGTTGGGGCGTGTTCGCAGTCGTCATCGTTGGCTGCGACTTCCGGTTTTGTGGTTGGCTGTAGGGGTTCCGCCCTGGTCATGCTGCTTTTTCCTTATACAGTGTGTTTTGAGCGGGATAGGTTTCCGTTATCCGCTGTAGATAGTTTAGTTGCTCATCGGCCTGCTCGAGTTGGTTGAATGCCCGGCGATGCTGCAGGTGGTCGGGGTTGTCCTGCAGGTACCAGCTCACATGCTTGCGGGCGATACGCAGGCCCATATGCTCGCCGTAGAAGTCGTGCAGTGCCATAACGTGATCCTGCATGATGGCAAGTTGCTCCGGCAGGGAGGGGGCGGGAGGCGCGATGCCGGTGTCAAGATACGTCGCGATCTGGCCACACAACCAGGGCTTGCCCTGGGCTGCCCGGCCAATCATTACTCCTGCTGCCCCGGTGTGCGCGATGACCGCCGCAGCGCTGGCCGGGGAGTCAATATCGCCATTGGCGAATACGGGGAAACGGGTGGCGGCCACGATCTCGGCGATGGTGTTGTATTCCACCTCGCCCCTGAATGCGCAGGCCCGGCTGCGGCCATGGACGGCGAGCGCGGCTATGCCCGCGTCTTCAGCAATACGGGCGATAGTCACACCGTTTCTGGAGGAGGGTGCGGGGCCGGTGCGAATTTTCAGGGTTACTGGAACGTCTACGGCTTTTACCACGGCGGTGAGAATGTCTTTTACCAGTTGTTCGTCTGCCAGCAGGGCAGATCCGGCGGCTTTGCGACACACTTTTTTTGCCGGGCAGCCCATGTTGATATCGATGATCTGGGCACCCTGGGCCACGTTGAATTGCGCCGCCTGGGCCATGGTGGCCGGGTCATTGCCGGCAATCTGGACAGAGCGAGGCTGTATTTCGCCATCGTGCCGGCTGCGCCACAGGGTTTTGCGCGAGTTCCTGAGCAGGGGGTTGCTACTGATCATTTCGGCCACTACCAGGCCGGCACCCATACGTGCACACAGGCGGCGAAACGGGAGGTCTGTTACTCCGGCCATAGGCGCCAGTGCCACGCGATTGGGGAGCTTGTAGGGTCCGATCTGCAGCATAGAAGAGAGATAGCAGCCAGGGAGTCGAAAAGAGGCGGTATGATACTCGGATGGTTTGGAGCGGGGAAGATTTTCTGGACAAAAAATCGCCAGTGGCGGTCGCGGAGCTTCCCTTTTGCGCTTAGTCTGGCCTGGTTCCCCGCAGGCATACCCAGCCGTCTCTTTCGCTGGCCACGCGCAGCTCGATGCGTCCAGCATAGGCGCTGCACAGTGTACTGGCCTGGTTTTCCAGCAAGCCGGACAGCAGCAGGGCGCCGCCAGGCTTGAGGAAATCCAGCAAAGTATCCGACAATTCGACCAGCGGGCCCGCCAGGATATTGGCGATGACCACACTGGCCTGGCCGCGCCAGGCCGCCCTGTCGAAACCATCGGGTAAAGCGACTTCAAGCGCGGTTGGCGGAATACTGTTGCGATTGGCGTTGTCGCGGGTGGCTACCAGGGCCTGGGGATCATTGTCCACGCCCAGGGCCGAATGGGCGCCCAGCTTCAGCGCCGCCACGGCAAGAATGCCCGAGCCACAGCCGTAGTCGACAACGCGCTGGTTATCCAGCGACATACCGTCGAGCTCTGCAAGACACAGGGCGGTGGTGGGATGGGTGCCGGTGCCGAAGGCGAGGCCGGGGTCAAGCAACAGGTTGACAGCATCGGGCTCTGGCGGCTCCAGCCAGCTGGGGCAGACCCACAGTCGGCGACCGAAAGGCATGGGTTGATAGTGCTGCATCCACTCCCGTTCCCAGTCCTTGTCCTCGAGAATCTCGATGCGGTGATTCGCCTGCCGCAACGTATCCTCGGGAAAAGCCGCCAGTACGCCGGTCATTTCCGTATCTGCCGGGTACAGGCCGGTCAGTCGCGTTTGGCCCCACAGCGGGGTCTCGCCCACTCCCGGTTCCAGCACCGGCTGGTCGGCATTGTCTTCCATGGTGACCGCCACAGCACCGGTAGCCAGCATCAGGTCTTCCAGCGCTTCAACCTGGTCCGGGTGCGTATCCAGCCGCAGTTGCAGCCAGGTCATTGGTGCAGGACTCCCACGGGGAGGGTGGGGGCCGGCGTATTGTCATTTGGCATAGCGGGGGCCTGGATGCTGCCTGGGGTCAGTCTTCGAGTTTGCTTTCGAGGTAGTGGATGCTGACGCCGCCGCTGGCGAACGCCTTATCGCGCACCAGATCCTGGTGCAGGGCCGTGTTGGTGCGAATGCCCTCTACAACCATTTCTTCCAGAGCCTGACGCATTCTGCGCAGGGCTACGTCCCGGTTTTCGCCGAAACTGATAATTTTTCCTATCAGTGAGTCGTAGTAGGGCGGCACGGTGTAACCGTCATAAAGGTGTGAGTCCACGCGTATGCCGGGTCCGCCGGGCGGGTGAAAGGTGGTTACCTTGCCCGGCGAAGGTAGGAATGTCTTGGGGTCTTCGGCATTTATCCGACACTCGAAGGAATGGCCGAAAAACTTCACTTCGCTCTGGGTAAAGGACAGTGGCAGGCCGGCCGCGATACGCAGTTGTTCCTTGACGATATCGATACCGGTGATCATCTCGGTGACGGGGTGCTCCACCTGCACCCGGGTGTTCATTTCGATAAAGTAGAAGCCGCCGTCCTCATACAGGAATTCGAAGGTGCCGGCGCCGCGATAGCCTATATCGAGACAGGCTTTGACGCAGGACTCTGCCACGGCAGCACGAATATCGTCGGGAATACCGGGGGCGGGTGCCTCTTCCAGCACTTTCTGGTGGCGCCTTTGCAGCGAACAGTCTCTGTCGCCCAGGTGTACTGCGTTGCCCTGGCCGTCAGCCAGTACCTGGATTTCCACGTGTCGCGGTTTCTGCAGAAATTTTTCCAGATAGACTACATCGGAGCCGAAGGCAGCTGCCGCCTCAGACTGGGTGACCTGTATGGAATTGAGCAGCGCTGCCTCATTGTGTACCACCCTCATACCGCGACCACCGCCGCCCGCGGATGCCTTGACGATAACTGGATAGCCAATGTTGCGGGCTATCTCCAGAGTGCGTTGTGTGTCCTCGGTGAGGGGGCCGTCGGAGCCGGGTACAGTCGGTACGCCCGCGATCTTCATCGCCTGGATAGCCGATACCTTGTCACCCATCAGGCGGATGGTGTCCGCTGTAGGGCCAATAAAAACAAAGCCGCTCTTTTCTACCTGGTCGGCGAAATCGGCATTTTCTGCCAGGAAGCCATAACCGGGATGGATGGCAGTGGCATTGGACACTTCGGCTGCGCTGATGATGGCTGGCACATTGAGATAGCTGTCCTTGGACGGCGCCGGGCCAATACAGATCGACTCATCTGCGAGACGAACATGCATGAGTTCCGTATCGGCGCTGGAGTGGACAGCGATGGTGCGGATATCCAGCTCCTTGCAGGCGCGAAGAATACGCAACGCGATCTCTCCGCGATTGGCGATGAGCACCTTTTCCAGGATGGGCATGTCTATTTCCTCTGGTGAGCGCGGGGCGGGGCGCCCGTTAGGAGATGGAGAACAGTGGCTGGTCGAACTCTACCGGCTCGCCGTTTTCTACCAGTATCGCGTCGATGGTGCCGGCCTTGTCGGCCTCGATCTGGTTCATCATTTTCATGGCTTCAACGATACAGATTACATCGCCCACTTTGACTGTTTGGCCCACTTCCACAAATGCGGGTGAGGTCGGGGACGGGGCGTTGTAGAAGGTGCCGACCATTGGCGAGCGCACCACATGTCCTGCCGGGGCCGCAGCCACAGCCGGGGCCGGCTCTGCTGCAGCGGCAGGGGCCGCAGCGGGCGGTGGTGGTGGTGGTGGGGCGTATTGTGGCAGATACTGGGGCGCTGCGGCGGCCTGGGCGCCATTCCTGCTGATGCGCACAGACTCCTCCCCCTCCTTTATCTCTATCTCGTCAATATTGGACTCTTCCAGTAACTCGATCAGTTTCTTTACCTTGCGAATGTCCATAATTCAGTCTCTTGCTGTTGTGTTTGTTTGTTCCAACTGTTGCAGGGCGGCCAGCAGCCCCAATTCGTACCCCTGTGCTCCCAGGCCGGAGATCACGCCCCGGGCGAGATCCGAGAAGTAGGAGATCTGGCGAAATTCCTCGCGAGCGTGAACATTTGACAGGTGAATCTCGATAAATGGGATGTCCACCGCACTGAGGGCGTCGCGCAGCGCCACGCTGGTGTGGGTAAATGCAGCCGGGTTTATCAGTATGAAATTCACGCCTTCCGGCCGCGCTTCCTGCACCCGCTCAACCAACTCGTATTCCGCGTTGCTTTGCATGTGCAACAGGTGGTGGCCCCGTTCCCGGGCCAGCCGCTCCAGCCCCAGGTTGATGTCCTCCAGGGTGCTACTGCCATAGATACCGGGCTCGCGCGTACCGAGCAGGTTCAGGTTGGGGCCGTGTAATACCAGGATGGTCGCCATGGCGCTAGCAGTTCCACTGTGGGCGTAGTTTGAAGCAAGTGTGGATCAATTTTTGGATGCTGTCCACGATATTTGCGGTCTAACCTAATTTTGTCGGCATTTAGCAGCTTTATTGAAGAAGTTAGGCGGATTTTTGCGCAATAAAGTGTTCGGTGGACACATTTAACAAGCGCCTCGGTGTGGCGGCCAATATCGATGCAAGTGTTGCGAATTGCCGTTTAGTTGACCGCTATTACCGGCTTTATGGGTGCAACGGCGCGAAGCGCGTCGATCACCGTGCCACGGGTCAGAAGTTGCGGTAGCAGCAGCGGTTCCCCATTTGGCTCACCGGGGTATAAAAGGTATAGCGGAATGCCGTTGCGCCGGTGTTGGCGCAGGAATGCGGCAATGTCGGCATCGTAGTTGGTCCAGTCGGCCACCATGTACACCACGCCGTGGGCGGCGAAGGCCTTCTCCATCTCGTCGGTGAACAGCACTGCGGATTCATTGGCGAGACAGGTAATACACCAGTCCGCAGTAACATCCACAAACACCGGTGTGCCGGCGGCGCGTAGCTCCGCGAGATTTTGCTCTGACCAGGCCACTCTGTCATTGGCAAGGCTTGCAGCGCGAATACCGTTTTCGTCCAGTGCTCGCCATGAACCGAGGCTTGCCGCTGCCAGCACACAGCCCAGGGCGACGGCCTTGCCCCAGTTGCCATAGCGCCAAAGCCAAAGGCCCAGCGCGAGTATCAGCGCGCCTGCCAGCGCTGCGGTCATGGTGTTTACCCCGGTTTGGCGACCGGCTACCCACAGCAGCCAGATGGCGGTAGCGTACAGCGGAAACGCGAGGAACTGCTTGAGCGTTTCCATCCAGGCGCCGGGTTTAGGCATGAGCTTGCGTGCCAGGCCGCTGTAACCCAGTAGCAATAGTGGTGCTGCCATGCCTGCACCCAGTGCGGCAAACACCAGCAGTGCAACATACGGGGGTTGGCTGATTGCAAAACCCAGCGCAGTGCCCATGAACGGTGCCGTACAGGGGCTGGCAACCACGACGGCCAGTACACCGGTGAAAAAACTGCCGGTGCGCCCGCCGCGGTCCGCGAGCCCACTACCGGTATTCATCAGGTTGCCGCCAAAATCCACCAGGCCAGAGAGGGACAGGCCCATGGCGACAAACAAATAGGCCAGTGCAATGACAAACCCGGGCGATTGCAGTTGGAAGCCCCAGCCGATCGCTTGACCAGCCTGTTGCAGGGCGATGAGAGAGGCTGCCACCAGTACGAAACTGGCAACCACGCCGGCGCTGTACAGCCAGCTGTGCAGGTGCCTGTCGTGGTCGGAACTGCGAGCAAAACTCAATACTTTCAGTGACAGAATAGGGAACACACAGGGCATCAGGTTGAGGATGGCGCCACCAACGAAAGCCAGTAGCAGCATGTAGAGCAGGGTGCCGCCGCCGGTTTCCCCGGCACCGCTATCGGCCAGGTTAGCTTCCGCCAGTTTGCTGCGGACCGGTGCGTCGATGGCGCTGACCTTGCCACTGGCAAAATCAATGCTGAAATACTGGGTCTGTGGTGGGTAGCACAGGCCGGCATCGGCACAGCCCTGGGAGCCCAGAGCCAGGGTGGCCTTTCCCGCCGCCCGCGCGGGCTGCAGGAGGAGGTCGACATAGTTGTAATACACCTCCACTTCGCCGAAGTATTCATCTTCCCGTTGCAGGCCCTCCGGGAGCTCCGCGGTCAGTGGCACATCACCCTGTGCGTCCGTCAGGCTGAAGTTAAAACGGTGCTGGTACAGGTAGTAGGTCTCGGCGATGACCCAGTACACACGAAGGGTTTTGTCTTCCTGTATTTCGACCTCAACCTGGTAGGCTTCTTCAACTGGCAGGAATTGCACGGCAGTGGGTGAGGTGCCAAAAGGTGAGGTCGCTGTGAAGCCTGCCGTCTGAGCGAAGGCCAGGCCAGTGGCCAGTAGTAAGATGCTTGCAAGCAATGCCCGCATGAATGACCTCATTGAAAAACGGATGTAAAGAGGGCGAATTGTACCAGTGTCGCGTTCTCTCCCCAATCTGAAGCCAGTTAGCGGCCGTAGGATGGTATAATAATCGGACGCTCAAAGAGGCGACAGGTTCCAGTTGGAGTACTAAATTGAAGAATTACTTGAGCACGCTGCTGCTTTGCGGTCTCGTATCGCAGGCGGTTTTTGCCAGCGAAGGGGGCTCACTCAGCCTGACCGGGGCCTGGGTGCGGGCCCTGCCGCCCGGCCAGCCCAATACTGCGGCCTACCTGACGGTGACTAACAATGGCAGGGACGCGGTGAGCCTGGTCGGCGGGCGCACGGATATCGCTGGCACCATAGAGATTCATAACACGCGGGAGGTCGACGGCCTTCAGCGCATGGAGCAACTTGACGCGGTGACGGTGGCGCCCGGCGAGAGCGCGGTATTCGCTCCCGGCGGCATGCACCTTATGCTGCTTGGCCTCAAGCGCATGCCGGCACCCTCGGAAGAGGTTTTTTTGTGCCTTACCCTGGCGAGCGGCGCGGAGGCATGCACCACCGCCCCGGTGCGCAAAAGTGCTGGCAGCGCACAATCACACAAGCATCACTAACGGACTCTGGACATGAATGACTTGAACTCAAACTATAGCGCGTGGCGCGACAAACTGGATGATCTGCTGCCTGGTGGGCGCTTGCTCAGTGTGTTGCTGACAGCGCTGGGCGTGTATTTACTGATCTGTGTAGTACTGGGTATTTACTGGAGCATCACCCCCGCGCACTTTGATGTGCGCGAGCGCGCCGCGACTTACGCAGCGGAGGATGGCGGCACGGTGGTAACCGGGTCTGTCACCACTGCAGCCCTGATCGGCGTAATGGACACCCTGCTCAACAAACCGGGTGGCTACACCCACAATGATGTTTTTCCACCCGGTGTGTGGCTGGACAATATGCCAAATTGGGAATACGGGGTGCTGATCCAATCCCGGGACCTGGCACGGGCCCTGCGAGAGAATTTCAGCCGCTCACAGTCGCAGTCCACAGAGGATGTGGACCTGGTGATGGCCGAGCCACGCTTTAACTTCGATTCCGACAGCTGGGCGCTACCGGCCTCGGAATCCGAATACCGGGATGGTGTGAAGTATGTGCGCCGGTATTTTGACCGGCTGTCTGATCCCTCTGCTTCCGAGGCCCAGTTTTACGCCCGGGCCGACAACCTGCGCAATTGGCTGTCCACGGTAAATACCCGCCTCGGAAGCCTGTCGCAACGTCTGAGTGCCAGTGTTGGCAAGCGTCGGATCAATACCGACCTGGCGGGAGAGGAAAGTGCCAGCCAGTCCACTAACGCACCCCAGGAGCTGGATGTGACCACGCCCTGGTTGGAAATAGACGATGTCTTTTACGAGGCCCGCGGTACCGCCTGGGCGTTGATCGAGTTTCTGGAGGCGGTGGAGGTCGACTTTGCCGATGTACTGCGCAAGAAGAATGCCCGGGTGAGCCTACAGCAGATTATTCGCGAGCTGGAGGGCACCCAGGAAACAGTTTGGAGCCCCATGGTTCTGAACGGCAGTGGTTTTGGTATGTTGGCGAACCACTCGCTGGTGATGGCGTCTTATATCAGTCGCGCCAACGCGGCCATTATCGACCTCAGAGACCTGCTGTCGCAAGGTTAGCCTTTGTTATAGCGCAGGCGGGTACCGGTATTGAGCGACAGTCGAATCTCCTCCGCACTCAGCGCCTCTGGGAAATAGGTGCCGGACAGCTTGGCATCCAGCAGGCTGGCCCCTTGCAGATTGGTGTTGCGAAAATCGATCCCGCTGAGGTCCGAGTTGCGAAAGTAGGAGTTGCTGAAGTCCAGGCCGCTGGCATTCATATTGCGCAGGTCTCGCCCCCGATAGTCGCCGTTCTTCAACTCGTTGGTATTGAGCTTGTCGCGCTGCTCGTTGAAGCCCTTGATGTCTTCGGTGCGCAGTAGCTGATATAAGGGATCTTGTTTGATAACGGGCTTGTCCATTCGCTTACCTTTTAAATTATGCCTTCGGTTGACGGGATCTCCGCGAGGGGTGAATAGCTTAAGCCACAGCGGGTCGCAAGCCCAGCCCCATCGACTGATATGTGCTCCTCACTCAGGACAACAGGTTTGACAGTACAGACCTTCCAGGGTTTTCTCCTTACCCGCAACTGGCGCGATACCCCCGGCGGTATTGAGCTGGAATTCTGGTTTGCCACCGACAGTGGCCCGCTGTGCGCCATCATCCGTGGTGAGCGCAGTGTGTTTTTTCTGGAACGGGCGCAACTTGAGCAGGCGGGCAGTGTTCTCGACACCGAAGTGGGGGTGGAGATCAGGCCGGTTAACTTGCGCAGTTTTGGTCTGCAGCCAGTGATGGCTGTTTACTGCCCCGCCTATCGGCAGGCGAGACGTCTGGCGGATACCCTGCGGGGGCTTGGTCTCGACCCCCTCGAAGCGGACATCAATCCCGCGGATCGTTTCCTCATGGAGCGTTTTGTGATGGGCTCTGCCACATTGCAGGGCCAGGCGCGCCAACTTAGCCGTCACCTGCTACTGGAAAATCCGGCGATCAAGGCCTGCGACTATCGTCCGGACCTGAAAGTGGTCTCTTTCGATATAGAAACGGCAATGGAAGGGGTTCAGCTGTACTCCATTGGCGTGCATGGCGTGGCTGCGGGACAGCACAGCCGCCGGGTATTCATGGTGGGAGAGGGCGCTCAGCAGGATTTTGTCCAGGTTTGCGCCAATCAGGAGGACGCGCTGCAGTGTTTCCTGGACTGGCTGACAGAGTATGACCCGGACGTGCTGATAGGCTGGAACGTGGTGAACTTTGATACCTGGTATCTGCAGCGCCTGGCTGACAAGTTGGGGCGGCGCCTGTTGTTGGGGCGGGATCGTCGCAGCGTGCACTGGCGGGAACTTGATGATGATGGTGACCGGCGAACAGTCCAATGTCCCGGTCGAGTAATTCTCGACGGTATTGAATTGTTGCGAGCCGCCTTCTACCGATTCGAGAGTTTCGCCCTGGATAATGTAGCGCAGGAGCTGCTCGGCGAAGGCAAATTGTTACACGGCAGTGGCCGGGGTGGGGAGATTACCCAGCTATTTCAGCAGGACAAGACGCGCCTGGCAGAGTACAACCTTAAGGACTGCGAGCTGGTATCGGACATTTTCGCACATACTTCGATGCTGGATTTTGCCATCGCCCGTACTGTCATGACGGGACTCAACCTTGATCGCATGGGCGGTTCGGTGGCGTCCTTTGACAACCTTTATCTCCCCAGGCTGCACCGTCGCGGCTTTGTCGCACCCAATGCCAGCGCGGATCACAGCGCCAGCCCAGGCGGCTTCGTGCTGGATTCCAGCCCAGGGCTTTACGATCATGTGCTGGTGCTGGATTTCAAAAGCCTGTATCCCAGCATCATCCGTACATTTTTTATCGATCCTCTGGGTCTGGCTCTGGGGCTGGGTGACGATCTTGGGGAAGCAGAGACGGTGCCGGGTTTTCTGGAGGCGCATTTTGCGCGCGAGGGGCACGTGCTGCCAGAGTTGATTCAGCAACTGTGGCGGCAACGAGATGAGGCCAAGCGGTTGGGCGACGGGCCCCTGTCCCAGGCAATCAAGATCATTATGAACAGTTTTTACGGTGTGCTGGGCACACCGGGCTGCCGCTTTTTCGATACTCGACTGGCCAGTTCCATCACCCGGCGCGGGCACCAGATACTCACTCGTACCCGGGATCGAATAGAGGAATTAGGTCACCGCGTTATTTACGGTGATACCGATTCGGTCTTTGTATGGATTCAGGAAGCGCAAAATGATGCCCAGGCTCAGGCTGCGGGCCGCATGCTACAGGATGACCTGAACGGCTACTGGCGTCGATTACTGCGGGAGGAGTTCGATCTGGAGAGCGTGCTGGAATTGGAGTTTGAGACCCACTACAAACGCTTCCTGATGCCCACCATTCGCGGCTCCGATAAAGGTAGCAAGAAACGCTACGCCGGCGTTGTTACAGCAAAAGAAGGTGATCGGCTGGTTTTCAAGGGCCTGGAAAATGTGCGCACGGACTGGACCCGGGTTGCCCGGGAATTCCAGGAAGAGCTGTACAGGCGCATTTTTATGCATGAACCCTATGAAAACTATGTGCGCGAAGTCGCCGCCGAGGTTCGGGCGGGCCTGCGGGACGAGCAGCTGGTCTACCGCAAACGCTTGCGGCGCAAGCTGGCGGATTACCAGCGCAATGTGCCACCCCATGTGCAGGCAGCGCGATTGTGCGAAGAGCGCGCGCTGCCGGTACCGTCTCGCGGCTCCTGGGTGGAATACGTCATGACCGCGCGTGGTGCCGAACCCGTGGGGAAACAACTGGCGCCACTGGATTACCAGTACTATGTGGATCGCCAGTTGGAGCCGGTGGCGGATGGCATTCTCGGTTTCGTGGGCACATCCTTTCGCGAACTCGTCGATAAACAGATAGGCCTGTTCTGATTGTGTTGTTTGCCTCTGCGCTCTGGCGTAAGCAAGGTTGAAACATGAGCTAGTGCACAGGATAATCCAGCGTTACTCTCGGGAAGCAATCCATGTCTATTTTCGTCTCCATCACAGCCAGAGCGCTGATGACCGCACTTCTTGTAATAGCCGTTAGTGGCTGCGGAATTAATTCCCAGGTTACCCACAGCTTCGTTGATCCCGAGTTCAGGGAACTCGATCTGCACGGCGTCATGGTTGTAGCTGTTGTGAACGAACCGTCTGTGCGCACTGAGTTTGAAGATACTTTTGCGCGCGCATTAACCCGCCGTGGCGTCCACGCCGTGGCCAGCCACACGCTGCTCCCGCAGAAAAAACCGACAGCCGAGGAAGTGGTCGCAGCTGCCGAAAAGGCCGGCCTGGACACACTGCTTGTCACCCGTTATGTGGGAGAGAAAACGGAAGAAGTCTACCATCCAGGTGCCGTGTACTACGCTGTAACGCCAGTTTTTGACCCGGGCTACGGCACTTTCAGCGGCTATTATGGCAGGGCAACCGAGGTTGCTTACCAGCAGCCGGTGTGGACTGCGAATGTAAGCCATACCTTGATTTCGGACCTGTACGTGGCAAAAACACGAAAGCGCCTGTGGCAGGCCACGTCCGACACCATTCAAGCCAGTGGCAGAAGCCAGGTACTGGACGATTCCATCGATGCCCTGATTGGCAACCTGAAAGAAAAAGGCCTGCTTGAGTGAGATGGTCTGCCCCGCCCGGGCGCTGAATCACTCCAAAAAACGATTGCTATAAAAGGATAACAGTATGGATTCTATCTTTTCGAGAATGACGGTAATGCTTGTGGCATGTCTACTGGCTGTAGCCGCCGTGGCGGCAGAACCGCTGAACAAGTCTGAAATCGAGGCGGCGCTTAACGCGGCTTATGCGAAATACAAAACCCTGCAGGAAGGCGCCAATGCCGACTATATTCCGGCGCTGGCGGAGGTGGACCCAAATATTTACGGCATAGCACTGGTCACCCCGGAGGGCCAGATCTTTACCGCGGGAGACGTGAAATCGGAGGTTTCAATCCAGTCTATCTCCAAGGTGTTTACCATGGCTCTGGTCATGGATCAAAAAGGCCCGGAGTCCATTTCCAACAATATGGGAGTGGACGCGACGGGCCAGGTTTTCAATTCCATCGTCGCCATTGAGCAGTACAAGGGCGCCGAGATGAATCCGCTGGTCAATGCTGGCGCCATCACGGCTACCAGTATGGTTAAGGGTGATTCGCGAGAGGAGATCTGGAACAGTATTTTGCATTACTACAACGCGTTTGCGGGGCGCGAACTGTCGGTGAACAAGGAGGTTTTCGCGTCCGAGGCGGCCACCAATCAGCGTAATCAGGCCATCGCCAGTCTCATGTATGCCTATGGACACATCAAGAGCGATCCCGCGCAGGCCACGGACATTTATACCGAACAGTGCTCAGTCAATGTCAACGCACGTGATCTGGCGATCATGGCAGCCACGTTGGCCAACGGCGGCCGCAACCCCGTGTCCGGCAAGCAGGTAATGCGCAACGAAAACGTGCCCGAGGTGCTTGCGGTAATGGCGACTGCCGGACTCTACGATGATTCCGGCCAGTGGTTATATTTGACCGGCCTACCTGGCAAAAGCGGTGTTGGTGGCGGCATTATTGCTGTTTCTCCCGGGCGTTTCGGTATTGCTGTCATCTCCCCACCACTGGATACCGCCGGTAACAGTGTGCGTGCCCAGAGAGCGATCGCCGATATTTCCAATGCGCTGGGCGGCAACCCTTACGCTGTGGCACCCGCCAGGTAGGCGCGAATACCCCCAGCGACTGAACCGAGGACAAAAAAATGGCAGGGAGCAACAACATTGTGCTACCGGTGGCCGTGTTGTGCGCAAGTTTTTTGCTCAACGCCGAGGCGGCCACGGATGCACAAAGAATCTCCGCGCTGGAAGAGCAGCTGATGCAGCAGAAGGCAGTGATGCAGCAGCAGCAACGCGTGCTGGAGGCCATGAGCGCCGAGTTGGAGCGGCTGAAAGCCGGTGACCCCGGCGCTGAAGAGTTGGTCGCAACAGCTGTATCCACTGCGCAGTCGTCGACTCCGGCGATAGTACAACAAGCGAAACCAGGGAAGCCGAGAAAACTCACGGCAGATATCTATGGCTTTGCCCAGGCCGACGCGATTTATGATTTCAAAAGAGTTGCCCCGGACTGGGAAGACACACTGAGAGTGACAACAATTCCCACTCGGAGCGACACCTACGGCAACAACGGAGATTTTGTCTTTGGCGTGCGGCAGTCACGGCTGGGTATAAAGGGCAATTACGGTGAAGATATTACCTTCAAGCTGGAGGCTGACCTGTTTGGTGTGGGTTCGGACGAGGGGCAGACCACACCGCGGCTGCGGCAGGCGTGGGCGACCTATAAGAATTTTGGTATGGGACAGACCTGGTCCAATTTTATGGACATCGATATTTTCCCCAACACCATCGATTACTGGGGCCCCACTGGCATGGTGTTTTATCTCAACCAGCAAGCGCGCTACACCTTTCCCATGGGGCGGGATGAATTTTCCTTAAGCCTGGAAGACCCCAGGACCGCCCTGACCGTGGGGCAGTTCCGCGATACCAGCGACTGCGATTTACCCAATGCACCAGCCGACTGCGCATCTGTGGATTCCACCGGCAGTCAGGTGTTCCAGTCCTATAACAACGTCCCGGACCTGGCTGTCCGTTACAGGAAGAACGCGGGCTTCGGGCATGTTCAGGTGGCCGGTATTGTGCGCAAGCTGGGATTTGAACGACTGGATAACGGGGCCAAGGGTTACGAGATTGGCTGGGGCCTCAACAACAGTGCGGCCATAAAAACCTGGGGCAGAGACCAGCTGAAGTTGCAAGTGGCCTACGGCGAGGGCATTGGCAATTACATGAACGACGGGGGCGTCGATATCGCCCCCGATTCAGCCGACATCGACAAAGCGAGGGCCGAGGCGGTACCGCTGTGGGGCATCAGTACCTATTACGACCATTACTGGAGCAACAAATGGTCAACCACCTTCGGCTGGTCCATGATCGATCTCGACACCGCCGCCGGTCAGGCTGGGGGGGAGTTTAAAAAGGGGCAGATTGCACAGATTAACCTGCTGCACTACCCGGTTAAGCATGTGTTGCTGGGCACCGAGTTTATCTGGGGCCAGCGCGAGAATATCGACGGCAATATCGGGTCAGACTATCGCATCCAGTTTACCTTGAAAGTGGATTTTGATACCGGGGACCTGATCCAGAATAATTGATCCGGAACTGCTGGAGAATCAGTCCCCGAAAAACTCCGTTCTCAGCGCCGGGTAGTCGGCGGCCGCCAGGCGTGGCCCATATTGGGAAACAATCCTGCCCGCCGTCAGGCTGGCAAAGCGCCCGGCGGTGGCAAAATCCTCGCCCCGGGTGATCGCGTATAAAAAAGCGCCAGCAAACATATCGCCGGCACCATTGCTGTCTACCGCCTGCACCTTGTGCGCAGCGATGTCGACCTGTTCGTCACCGTCAAAGGTAATAGCACCCTCGGCACCGCGCGTAATGACAAAACTTCTCGCAACACGTTTCAATTTCTCTATGGCCACTGCCAGATCGTCTGTCTCACCCCAGCCCATGGCCTCGGCCTCATTGCAGAAAATCAGGTCCAGACCCTCGCCCACGATGGCAGACATGCCCTCCCGGAAAAACTCCACCATGCCCGGGTCGGAAAAGCTGAGAGCCGTCTTTACACCTGCGGCCTGGGCCAGTTTGCGGGCCTCTACAGCGGCCGCAAGGCCGGTCGGGGAGGTCACGAGATAGCCTTCGATATACAGGTATTCGGAGGCGGCAATGGCCTCTGCATCCAGCTGCGCCGGTGACAAGGTTTCACTGATACCCAGAAATGTATTCATACTGCGCTCGGCATCGGCAGTGATCATAACCAGGCATTTCCCTGTGGTCCCGTGCTCGCGTCCTTCGTTGAGGCAGTGCTCGACGCCAGCTCTCTCCAGGTCCCCCAGGTAGATGTCGCCATCCATATCGGCCGCCACTTTGCAGGACATAAAGGTAGGACCGCCAAACTGGGCTGTGGCAATCATCGAGTTCCCCGCGCTGCCGCCACTGGCGTGCACCGCTTTAACCAGGTGCCCCTGCAGATGCCCCAGCAGCTCTTCCTGTCGATTCTCATCAACCAGCGTCATCAGGCCCTTGTCAATATTCATCTGCGCCAGTTCTGCGTCTGTCACCTGGATTTCTGTATCCACCAGCGCTGCGCCGATGCCGTAAGCTGCGTATTTCTTCATGCATTTCTTCCGTTATGCGATCAGCGGGCTATTATCCTGATCCCGAGCGCGATTTAAAGCGCCGCTCGAAAACTAAGAACTGAAATTAAGTGACAGTCTGCCGGTCGCCCGCGAAAATTCGGTTACTTTTCTTCATGGATTAACGTCGAGTCGGTAATTGAATTTGACAATCAGAGGCCCGACAGGCGGAACCCTCGCAGTCCATAAAGGCCGCGCTTTGACCCTGCCCCGCTTCACGGGGCTTTTTGCGAGCACTGTTCGAGTCCCAAAAATTGCGTAGCAATTTTGGTCGAGTTGCGCAGCAGCCGTGAAGCGGGGCAGGGTCACGGCCAGGACTGCGAGGGTTCCGCCTGTCGGGCCGTCTTTGGTGCAATAACAAACAATTTTCAGCTAAAGCAATTTCCTCGACCAAGCCGATTTTCGCTCCATTTCGAGCAAGCGGCTGGTGTACACTCGCACCCCATGATTCGTACCCGCCATATCCTCCTGAAACTGTTCATTACCGCCCTGGTAGCCGGCTGTCTGCTGCTGATCTACCTGGACGCCAAAATCACCTCCACCTTCGTTGATAAAATGTGGGAAGTGCCCGCCAAGGTATACGCGCGGCCCCTGGAGTTGTTTTCAGGCGCGCGGCTTGGCGCGGACGATCTGGCTTACGAGCTGGAAGTTCTGGGCTATCGCAAGGTGACGCACACCACAGGGCCAGGGCAAGTGGCCCGCAATCGGGATCGGTTTGAAATCTATACGCGCGGCTTCACCTTCCCCGGAGAGAGAGAGGCTGCCAGGCGGGTGCTGGTGGAGCTGCGCGGGCAGCGCGTGCAGACCATATCTGCTGGCAATCAGGGCATCGACCTGATGCGGCTTGACCCGGTGCAGATCGGGGGTATTTATCCCCTCCACGGTGAGGACCGGGTGCTGGTCCGGCTGGAGGACGTGCCGGCCACGCTGCGGGACGGCCTGCTGGCAACCGAGGATCACCGCTTCTATGATCACTGGGGTATATCGTTAATCGGTATAGCCCGTGCAGCCTGGAGCAACCTGCGATCGGGCCAGGTGGTGGCGGGTGGCAGTACGATTACCCAGCAGTTGGTGAAAAACTACTACCTCACGCCGGAGCGCACCATCGTGCGCAAAGTCACCGAGGTGCTGATGGCGATCCTGCTGGATTTGCACTACGAAAAAGACCAGATTCTCGAAAGCTATATCAACGAAGTCTATCTCGGTCAGGAAGGCCGCCGATCAGTTCATGGTTTTGCCCTGGCAGCTCGGCATTATTTTGACACTCCACTGGGCCAGCTGGATCTGCCGCAGCAGGCACTGTTGATAGGCATGATCAAAGGGCCCTCGCTGTATAACCCGAAGCGCAATCCTGAGCGCGCACTGGCGCGACGAAATGTGGTGCTGGGGGAAATGGCCCAGCTGGGCGTGATCACCGAGGCGCAGGCGCAGGCGGCGAAGGCGAAACCCCTGGGCCTCAACAGTAAGCACCAGATTCAAGGAACCTTCCCCGCCTATCTGGACCTGGTGCGCCGGCAACTGCGGCAGGAATACCGGGATGAGGACCTCACCACCCTTGGGCTCAGTATCTTTACACCCTTCGATCCACTGCTGCAGCGCCAGATAGAGCGCAGCACCACCACAGTGCTGGACCAGCTGAACAAGGGGGGCGAGTTGGAGAGTGCCTCAGTGGTCACCCGTTTTGACTCCGGCGAGGTGGCGGCACTGGTGGGTGGGCGGCAGGTTCGCTACGCCGGCTTCAACCGGGCTCTGGACGCTCGCCGGCCCGCCGGTTCCCTGTTGAAGCCTGCTGTTTACCTGGCGGCGCTGGAACAGCCCCGGAAATACTCTCTTGCGACGGTTCTGGTGGACGCGCCCATGAAGGTGGCCGGTCCCGGCGGAACGACCTGGGAGCCGCGCAACTACGACCGCAAGGTGCACGGTGACGTGCTGTTATACCGGGCGCTGGCAAATTCCTACAACCTCGCCACCGCCCGTCTGGGTATGGACCTGGGGCTGGGCTCCATCGTCGATATGTTGCACAGGCTGGGGATTGAGGGTTATATCCCGGAGGTGCCCGCCCTGACACTGGGCGCGGGTGAGTACTCGCCAATGGATATGACGGCCATGTACCAGACTATTGCGGCGGGGGGTTTCCGCATTCCCCTGCGCAGCATTCGTGAAGTGGTAGATGCCCAGGGCAGTGCGCTAAAACGCTACCCGTTGGAATACGATCGCACAGTGAGTCTGCAGGCGACGAATTTGCTCACCTATGCGCTGCGCTCGGTGGTCCGTGAGGGTACGGGGCGTGGCGCTTATCGCTATCTGCCTGCTGACTTTGACGTCGCGGGTAAAACCGGTACCACCAATGATGGCAGGGATTCCTGGTTTGCGGGCTTTTCCGGTGATCTGCTGGCAGTCACCTGGATTGGCCGCGACGATAACGGCAGTACCGGGCTGACCGGTAGCAGCGGTGCCCTGAAAGTCTGGGCACACTTTATGGCGGCGGCCAGTGAACGCCCTCTGGGATATCGCATGCCAGACGGGATGGAGACAGCCTGGATAGAGGAGCACACAGGTTATCTCACTGGTAAGGGTTGTCCCGACTCACGTCTGCTACCCTTTATCAGTGGATCAGAGCCACGCCAGAGTACAAATTGCGCGGCACGTTCCACCGGCATCAAGGATTGGTTCCAGTCACTGTTTGGAGGGGATGATGAGTAGAGGCAGAGTTCTAATAAGCCTGACTTTTGGCGCGATGCTGGCTGGGTGCTCTGCGATGTCTACCACAGACAACACATCTGCTCCGGTAGTGAAGGCGCCAGCGACCAGTCCTGCGCCGCCGGTTACGCCACCGCGGCCTCCGGCTCAACCGCCGGAGCCCTCTACTTCCGGTGCCTGGCAGCCACTGCTTAAAAAAGCGGAGCAGTCCGCCGCCCGTGGCGATTACGAGCAGGCGCTGGCGTTGTTGGAGCGGGCACAGCGCATTGCGCCCACCGCTGGCGCGATCTACCTGCAGCAGGCGCAGGTGCATCGCGCCAGGGGCGATATGGCCCAGGCCCGGAGTACGGCTGAACGCGGCTTGTTGTACTGTGACAGTTCGCAACAGTGTGATGCATTGCGTGGTCTCAGTCGTTAACTGGATCAACAATTGTTACTGTTGTCTCGCCGCACCTTCGGGTTCTGGCTACCTCTTCGGTTGGAACCCCACGCCCTCGGGAGGCAGCCAGAACCCGAAGGTGCTACCATCCTCCTAGCAATCCGCGTCTAAAAGTCAAATTGATATTGATTGGAGTGTCATTTGAATGTGTCGGCGTTAAGGTTCGATAGAGCTGACCGGAAGGCAAAGCCCGCTGAAGGGCGTGGGGTTCCAACCGCCAGCGGGCTTTGCCTTCCGGGCGGCGGTATAGCCAGGTAACCAACCCAAGTGCATAACCGGGGTCTGTCCCAGGTTAATAATAATTAAGGAGATTGGGCAAATGCCGCGACTTTTATCAGGCGCATTTATTATCTGCCTTGCGCTGGCAGGACTCGCCGGATGCGGCGGCGATGAACCGGCTGCAGCGGAGCGGGTGAGTCGTCCCGTCAAGATTTTCGTCGTCGAAGGTGACGAGGTTGACGCGGTACGCAGCTTCCCCGGCAGAGTCGATGCCTCGCAACGGGCGGAACTCGCGTTCCGGGTGTCGGGAAAGCTGCAGGAATTGCTGGTCAAAGAGGGCGACCTGGTTGAAGAAGACCAGGTGCTTGCACGCCTGGATCCCGCCGACTACCAGCTGGTGTTGGAAGACCGGCAGGCGAAGTTTGACAACAGTAACAGCAACTATAATCGGGCTAAAGAACTGGTTGCCGACGGTAATATCTCGCGCCTGGACTTTGATCGCATGGAGGCAGATTACCGCAGCGCCAGCGCGGCCCTGTCTCAGGCGAAAAAGGATCTTGAGTATACCGTGATGCGTTCACCGTTTCGCGGGCGTATCGCCCAGCGCGACGTGGAGAACTTTGAGGAGGTAACGGCCAAGCAAACCGTCCTGTGGCTACAGAATATCGACCTGTTGGATATCACCATCAACCTGCCGGAGTCCGTGGTGCGCAGTGTGCGCGGCGGGGTGCAGAAGAAAACAGTGGGCGGTAATGGCCATACCGAGCCGGTAGTGCGCGCCACGGCACAGTTTGAAGGCCGCGCTGACCAGACCTTCGAGCTTGCGCCCAAGGAGATCGCCACCAAGGAGGATGCCCAAACCCAAACCTACCGGGCCACGTTTACCATGCCCGCGCCAACCAACTTTACCGTTTTACCTGGCATGACGGCGACGGTAGCCCTGGACCTCAGTGCGCTGGTCACATACGAGAAAGTGAAGTGGATTCCGGCGCGTTCGGTGCAGGCGGACAGCGGGCTCAAGCCCCGTATCTGGGTACTGGATCCGGAGACTATGACTGTATTTGCTCAGGATGTGTCCATTGGTCGCATGTCCGGGAGCATGATCGAAGTTACCGACGGCCTGTCCGGGGGGGAGGAGATTGTCTCCGTCGGGGCGCCCTATCTCGCCGAGGGAATGCAGGTTACGCGTATGGCTGTCACCGAGCAGGCCGCGCCGCGTGCCAGTGATCCTTCCTGAACCATCTAATTAATTCCGGGGTGTCGCTGGCATGAATATTGGTGAGTATTCGGTAAGCAACCGGGTTATTTCCTGGTTGTTGGTAGTAATCATGGTCGGGGGAGGCCTCCTTGCCTTCGAGCAGATGGGCAAGCTGGAAGACCCGGCATTCACCATCAAATCTGCCAAGATCATCACCCTGTACCCGGGTGCAACGGCACGGGAGGTGCAGGACGAGCTTACCTACCATCTGGAAGATGCTATCCAGAAAATGCCCCAGCTGAAGCGGATAAAGATGTCGGTTTCCCGCCCGGGCTTGTCGGACATCCTCGTCGAGTTCAAGGATCAGTACAAGTCAGCTGACTTGCCCGATATCTTTGACGAGTTGCGTCGCAAAATAGCCGATGTCAAACCCTCGTTGCCGCCGGGTGCCAGTGCCCCCATCGTTTTGGACGATTTTGGGGACGTGTACGGAATCTACCTGATGCTGACTGGCGAAGGCTATAGTTGGCGCGATCTTTACGACACGGCGGATGCTGTTAAAAAACAGCTGGTGCTGGTAAACGGTGTGCGCAAGGTAGTCATAGACGGCGAGCAGCGTGAAGTGGCCTACCTGGATATCTCCCGTAGCAAAATCGCGGAGATGGGGCTGGACCTTGGTCAGATCGGGTCGGTGTTGGGTTCACAGAACGTGGTAGTCGATGCCGGCAATGTACGGGTCGGGGACGATTACGTTCGTTTTAACCCCACGGGTGATTTTCAGTCCGTGCAGGAAATAGGTGATGTACTGATCAGCTCCAGTGAGCGCAAACTGATTCGCCTGAAAGACTTCGCCACCATAAACCGGGCCTATGAAGAAGTCCCCGGTAAAATGTACTACGTCAACGGCAAGCCCGCCCTGAGTCTCGGTATTTCGATGGCGGCGGGCCAGAACGTGGTTGAGGTAGGCCGCAACGTAGATCGCATGCTGGAGTCGTTGCTGCCGGTGATACCCATCGGTATGTCGCTGGAAACCGTTTATAACCAGCCGGAGGAAGTCGAAAAGTCGGTCGGTGGCTTCATCGTCAGCGTCGGCCAGGCGGTGGCCATCGTGCTGGTTGTGCTGCTGGCCTTTATGGGACTGCGCACGGGTATCGTAATTGGGTCGGTGCTGCTGATCACCGTGGCGGGCACGCTGTTCCTGATGAACATGTTTGGCATTGAGCTGCAACGGATTTCCCTGGGTGCGTTGGTTATAGCGCTGGGCATGCTGGTGGATAACGCCATTGTAGTGGCCGAGGGCATGCAGATACGAATGGAGTCCGGAATGAAAGCACTGCCCGCCGCCAGGGAGGCGGTTGGCAAGACTATCTGGGCGCTGTTGGGAGGTACAGTCATTGGTATCCTCGCCTTTTCGGCGATTGGCCTGTCCCCCGACAACACGGGTGAATTCGCCAGCTCGCTCTTCTATGTCATCCTGATTTCACTGTCTCTGAGCTGGGTGACGGCCATCAGCACCACGCCGCTGTTGTGCGCCCTGCTGCTAAAAACGGGTAGCGACTCGGGAGAGGAGCAGGCGGATCCGTATGCCGGCAAGCTTTATCGGGTTTACCGGGGCCTCGTGGCCACGACGATCGACCATCGCTGGATTACTCTGGCGGTCGTATTTGCAATGTTCGTGTTGGCGGTCATCGGCTTCGGTTCGGTAAAAAGCGGATTTTTCCCGGACTCCAGCACACCCATATTTTTCGTGGATGTGTGGGAGCCGGAGGGCGCCGATATTCGTGCCACGCGCGATGACGCTCTCAGGGTGAGTAAATTCATCCGGGAGCAGCCGGGTGTGGTGCAAACCGCGTCAGTTATCGGCGGGCCGCACCAGCGTTTTACGCTGGTCTATGATGCCAAGGAGCCCGCGCGTGTCTACGCCCAGATTATTGTGCGCACCGAAACGCGGGAGCAACTGCCTGCCGCAGCTGCCGCCACCCGGGAGTACCTGCGGCAGCAGATGCCCTGGACTGACCCCATCATAAAACCGTTGCGCATAGGCCCCGGCCGGGATTCCAGGATAGAGGCGCGTTTTTCCGGGCCGGACGAGGAGATATTGCGCGAGCTGGCCGAACAAGCCGAAGCCATTATGCGGGCCGATCCAAATGCGGTGGATGTTCGCAACGACTGGCGTTCGCCGGTGAAAGTTTCCACGCCGGTATTCAACGAGCATGTCGCCCGCCAACTGGGTGTTGACCGCGGGGAACTCGGGGATGCTCTGCGGTATGCCTTCGACGGCTATAACGTGGGCCAATATCGAGACGGGAATCGCCTTCTGCCTATCCGCATGCGGGCGCCGCTGGAAGAGCGTGGCAACATCGATGAGGTGCGTGATATTCAGGTGTGGAGCCCGGTACTGCGACGCTCAGTGCCGGTATCGCAGGTGGTGACGGGCTATGAAACTCGCTGGGAGAACTCGGTGATACGCGGGCGCAACCGCATCCAGACCATTATCGCCTCCTGCAATCCCGAGGATGGCATGACGGACTCATTGCTGGAACGCCTCTGGCCACAGATAGAAGCCATGGAATTGCCGGCGGGTTACACGCTGGAGTGGGGCGGTGAGTACGAGGACTCCCGCAACGCACAGGCAGGCCTTGGCGCGTCCTTACCGGTGGGTTTTCTGCTGATGATACTCACCAGCATCTTCCTGTTCGGCAAGCTGCGCCAGCCGCTTATCATCTGGCTGACAGTACCGCTTGCCATCGTGGGCATTACCGTGGGGCTGCTTGCCACCGACGGCGCGTTTGATTTCATGTCCCTGCTGGGGGCCCTGTCCCTGATTGGCCTGCTGATCAAGAACGCGATTGTACTGATCGAGGAGATTGATCAACAGATCGCCAGCGGCAGGGAGCCCTACCCGGCATTGCTCGATTCCTGTGTGAGCCGGATGCGCCCGGTGATGCTGGCGGCGGCCACTACCATTCTCGGCCTGATACCGCTGTTGTCCGACGTGTTCTTTGTAAACATGTCGGTCACTATCATGGCCGGCCTGGGTTTTGCTTCGGTACTGACCCTTATTGTTGTACCGACGTTGTACGCGGTGTTGTTCAATATCCGCAAATCGGCTGAGACTGGCCAACCCGCATAATCGCCAAGTGCATCGTTGGTGCATAGACGCGCATTGGGGTTCTGACTGCCTCCTGGGTTGGGGCTTCGTCCTTGTGAAATTCGCCAGAAGTATCGTTAGTGTATAGCCGCGCCTCCGGGTGCTGGCCGCCTCTTCGGTTGGAACCCCACGCCCTCCGGAGGCGGCCAGCACCCGAATGCGCTACTATCGCTCAAGAGCTATGTGTTCCGCTGGCTGAAAAATCCTGATTCGTTCATCAGTGGAATTTTGCCCGAGTTCTAGCTCGATAGAGCTGCCCGTAATGGTAAGCCCACTGAAGGGCGTGGGGTTCCAACCGCCAGTGGGCTTACCATTGCGGGCAGCGGGAGACCCGAGAAACCCACCCAGGCAATAGCAAACGCGTTACAAGATTGCGAGACAGGACACCATCAGCTGCGGCAAACAACCTCAAAGCCATCCTCGTGCGGCTCAAAAACCAGATGCTGATTGATGCAGGACGGAACTTCGCCCGCCGAATGGCTGACGAAAATAATCCGGGTGTCGCTGTTGGCAGCGATGTGATCGATGGCTCGCAGCATCAATCTGCGGTGATGCCCGTCCAGCCCCAGGGTCGGTTCGTCCAGCAACAAAATGATAGGAGACTTCACCATGGCCCGGGCCAGTAGCACCATGCGCTGCAATCCGAAGGAGAGCGCGTCAAAACTCTCCCGGCTGTAGTCTGCGAGGCCGAGAGCGGCCAGCCACTGGTCGGCGATGTCGCGCTGTTGATCTCCCCAGTCATCGTACAGACCGATAGTATCGAAGAAGCCAGACACCACGACCTCCACCACACGCATGCCGCGTACATAATTGAGGTGCAGCTGGGTATCGAGCTTGCCGTACTTCTGTTTTATGTCCCACACACTCTCACCACTGCCCCGGCGAATGCCGAACAGGGTGATGTCCTGGCCGTAGGCTTTGTGATTGTCGCCGGTGATCAAACTCAGCAAGGTGGTTTTACCACAGCCGTTGGGGCCGGAGACGCAACAGTGCGTATCGCGATCGAAAACCCAGTTTACTTGCCGCAATACGGTCAGTTCGCCGTAGCTGACTGCAACGTCGTGCAATGCCACCAGCGGTCCGCTGGCGGGCAGCTCGTAGGAGCGAGGGGAGGGCGGCGGTAGATGACCCAGGTCTGCTGCAGGCGGGTTCATCAACGCGATTACCCGGGGGTCTGCGAGGGTGTCGGCTCGATTGCCGGCCGTGAGCACTTGCCCCTGATCAAGCACAAGAATGTGGCTGATGTCCGCGGGAATATCCTCCGGTTGCCGGCACAGCATCAGCACGCTTATCTGCGTCAGTAGCAGCTCATCGATAATTTGTCGCATATCCGCCTGGCTGGCCAGGTCCAGGCCGTCCAGCGGGCTATCGAGTATCAGCAGCGCGGGGTTGCTGAGGATGGCCCGAATCAGTAAGGTTTTTCGCATCTCGCCGGTCGAGATAAAGCGTAGACCGCGGCGCAGTATATGGCCTATGTGTAGCCGTTCAACCCACTGCTGAAAGTCGGAGTCGGCGGCGCGACCGCCGAGAATGGCCGCCTGTACATCGGTGCCCGGGTCACTGGCATCGGCGCGAAACTCCGAGTCGTCGAGCTTTCTGTCGCGCTCACACAGGGCCTTGGCCTGCTCAAAGCAGACGTAGGACACACCCCTGTCGAGTAGTAGCTGTGATCGGCTGAACTCACCGGAGAAATGCGTTGCCTGGGCGCTCAGCACCCGTGCCAGGCTGGTTTTGCCTGCGCCATTGGGCCCCAGGCAGGCCCATTGCTGGCCCTGTAGCGGAGTCCAGTTGATATCGCGCAGGGCGGGTAATGCCCGGTATACCAGATTGAGCTTCTGCAGCTCGAGTAGTGGGGGGGTAGTCATGCTGTCCTTCTATTTGCAACTTGTGTCTCGTGCTCCCAGCTGGCTAAATCAAACAAACCCCTAGGGATTGTCTGCTTGTGCCTGTACAGCTTTTGGAACTAATCGAAACACGCCTCTCTGATCACAAACCTGGCAAGAAAGTGTGGCGGCGGCTGATGAAACGCTCGGCCGTGGCCATGATCCTGCAGGTGCGCCAGGGCGAACTCCATATTCTAATGATTAAGCGCGCAGAAAGGGAGGGGGATCCGTGGTCCGGGCATATGGCCTTTCCGGGCGGACGCATGGATAAGGCGGATGCTCACGGGTTTGCCGTTGCAGTGCGAGAAACGGAGGAGGAAGTGGGCCTGACACTTGGGGAGGGCGACCAGTGCATCGGCCGGTTGTCGGATATTGTCACGCGACCCAAGCGGGGGCCCTTCGGTATGGCCGTGACGCCTTTCGTGTTTCGTCTGGAGCGGGAGGTCGTATTTACCCCAAACGAGGAAGTGGCTGAGGTGGTCTGGGTGCCACTTGAGTTTCTGCTGGACAGTGACAATCGGGAGATAATGCACTGGAAGTACAAGGGGGTGACGATGCCCTTGCCCTGCTATATGTACGAGGGGCGGCGTATCTGGGGTTTATCGTTGATGATGCTGGATGAGATGATGGATCTGGTGGAGGGGAAAAACCCGCGGCGGCTGCGCTGGAAACGATGACGGGAATCAGTCTCCCTCCCGCAGGAAGGCCCTGGTATCGAGCATCAACTCCCGTACTGCCGGATCTTCCTTGCTGGCCTCGGCCAGTGCGCTGGCATCGACCTTGCCCGCGATAAAGTCAGCTACCAGGTCAAGTAGCACGGGTGTCATTTTCGGCTCGCGCACCCATCTTGGAGCCTGCACGAGGTTACCGGTCACCCAGTTGCCGTCCCGGGCGAGCCAGTAGCCACCGCAACTGGAGAGAAAGTAATCACCCACGCGACCGTAGCTGATATTCGGTGTGTGGGGATTGAAGCCGCCTGCCACATCTTCCCTGATTCTGAAGAGCGCCATGACCCATTCGCTTCCGCTTGGGAACGCGGCTGGCTCCGGGCGACAGTAATCGCCGGTTTTCAACCAGACACGTATATCCGGGTGGCTTGTTTCGCCCCGCAACAGGCGATCAATGCCGAGGTCGACAGAGTTTCCCTTTGCGCTGTTAATGCTGCCGCTGACAACCAGGTCAGCAGTGGCCTCCACATCGGTAAATGACCCCTGCCACAGGCAATCGCACTCGGCTCTCGCAAGGTTGCTGGCAAATACGCACAGCAGCAGACATGTCAGTATCCGGTAGCGCACGGTACGAGCTACTGCAGCGCTCTGGCGGCAGCAACAGCGAAATACGTCAGAATGCCGTCGCATCCCGCGCGCTTGAACGCCATCAGTGATTCCAGCATAACCGGCTCCTGCTGCAACCAGCCCTTCTCAAAGGCGGCCATATGCATCGCGTACTCGCCGCTGACCTGGTAGGCGAATGTCGGTGCTTTCAGCTCGTCCTTAACCCGGCGCACAATGTCCAAATAGGGCATACCCGGCTTGACCATGATCATATCCGCGCCTTCATTCAGGTCGAGGGCGCACTCGTGCAAGGCCTCGTCGCTATTGGCCGGGTCCATTTGGTAACTGAATTTGTTGCCCCCCTTGATATTGCCGGAGGAGCCCACCGCATCCCGGAAGGGGCCATAGTAGGATGACGCGTATTTGGCAGAGTAGGCCATGATCAGGGTGTTGTGGAAACTCTCGGCTTCGAGCTGCTGGCGAATGGCAGCTATGCGCCCGTCCATCATATCCGACGGCGCCACCACGTCAGCGCCCGCGGCCGCGTGTGACAAGGCCTGTTTAACGAGTATCTCGCTGGTAACATCGTTCATGACGTACCCGGCATCGTCGATAATGCCGTCCTGGCCATGGGTGGTGAAGGGGTCCAGCGCCACGTCAGTGATGACTCCCAGCCCGGGGACGGCGTCTTTCAGTGCCATCACCGCCCGCTGTACCAGGCCATCGGCATTGAAGGCCTCTTCCGCCAGCAGGCTTTTGCGATCTGCCGCAACTACCGGGAACAGGGCGATTGCGGGAATACCCAGCTGTTCCAGTTCGCGGGCCTGTTGCACCAGCAAGTCGATGCTGAGGCGATCAATACCCGGCATCGACGGGATTGCCTCCCGCTGCTCACTGCCCTCAAGCACGAATACCGGGTAAATAAAGTCCGCTGGCGTAAGCCCGGATTCGCGCACCAGCGCCCGCGAAAAGCGGTTGGCACGCAGGCGCCGCATGCGTGTGTGAGGGAAGGGGCCGCGCTGTGAAGTGAATCCCATATGCTACTCCTTACAATTAAAGCCCGGACATGGCGGTGGCTGCAGCTGCGATGGTGTCCGCTATGTCCTGTTCGCTATGCGCACTGGACATGAAGCCCGCCTCATAGGAGGCTGGCGCAAGATACACGCCCAGCTCCAGCATGCGGTGGAAAAATTGGTTGAATGCCGGGCCGTTGCAGGCCATCACCCCGGCGTAATTGCTTACTTGCTTATCCTGGGTGAAGAAACCGCCGAACATGGTGCCTGCATGATTGGTTGTGAATGGCACACCGGCTGTGGCGGCCGCTTCACACAGGCCGCTGCACAACTGCGCCGTTCGATCAAACAGGGGCTGGTAAAACCCGGGCTGGGAAATAATGTCCAGGGTGGCCAGGCCGGCTGCCATGGCGATGGGGTTACCGGAGAGCGTGCCGGCCTGGTACACAGGGCCCAGTGGGGCGATCTGCGACATGATCTCTGCCTTGCCGCCAAAAGCGCCCACCGGCATTCCGCCACCGATGACCTTGCCGAGCGTGGTCAGGTCTGCTTCAACATTGTAAAAGCCCTGCGCGCCCTGCAGGCCAAAGCGGAATCCCGTCATAACCTCGTCCAGGATCAGTACCGCGCCGCTGGCGGTACACACCTCGCGCAGTGTCTGCAGGAAGCCCGGTGCGGGGGGGATGCAGTTCATATTGCCCGCCACCGGCTCCACAATCACGCAGGCAATCCGATCACCATACTCGGCAAAGGCGGCACGCACGCCCTCGGGGTCATTGTAGGTCAGGGTGAGGGTCAGGTCAGCCAGTGCCGCGGGCACGCCAGGTGAGCTAGGCACACCCAGGGTGAGGGCGCCGGAGCCGGCCTTTACTAACAGCGAATCAGAATGGCCGTGGTAGCAGCCCTCAAATTTGACGATGGTGTCGCGGCCGGTATAGCCCCGGGCCAGCCGGATAGCGCTCATGGTGGCTTCGGTGCCGGAATTGACCATGCGCACCATATCCATTCCCGGCATGATCTCGCAGATCCTGTCGGCCAGCTGGATTTCCAGTTCTGTCGGTGCGCCAAAGCTCAGGCCCTTTTCACTCTGCCGGATCACCGCTTCGCGCACCTGCGGGTGGTTATGACCCATAATCATTGGGCCCCAGGACAAAACGTAGTCGATATAACGCTTGCCGTCGCAGTCGAATACACAGGCGCCTTCACTGCGATCAATGAAGACGGGGGTGCCCCCCACGGCCTTGAAGGCCCGTACTGGCGAATTGACGCCGCCGGGAATATGTTTCTGCGCGCGCGCAAACAGCTGTTCAGAAGTGCTCATGGTGATCCTGTTTCATTGCCGAAGACAAATTATCGGGGCTGGCGCTGGGAATATCCAGCACCAAGGTAAGCGCGCCGCGCACGCGGGTGCAGCGAGGGGCGCTATTTGTTCTGCGTGCCCGCACTTTCCAGCCAGAAAAGTGTATCCACATAGGACACAAAGCGGGCCAGGTAGCCGGGGGAAATGTCGCGCATGGACAGCATTGAGCGAATGATGAGTTTCTGTGGATTCAGTGGTCCTGACTCCTCAGGCGCTTCCTTCAGCGCTCGCGCAACCCGGTCCTGCGCCGTGCGTTGCTGGCGCAGTTCACGAAAGTATCGAGCGGATTTTAATTCTCCGGCAGGCGGGGCTGCTGCGTGGCAAGAGTCTGCGGCGATTAATTCGAGTACGGCGTTTTCCTGCTCCTGCAATTGTGCACTGGCGGGGCCCTCACTGGGGCTCCCCTCACCTTGCTGCGATAGCGGCTCCAGGCTCTTGAGAAGCGTGGCCAGAGGTGTGCTGGTGGCGCGTCGGTCGAGGCGAGCGGCCAGCCGTTTTACAGCTGAAAGCTTGTTGGTATCGAACAGTGCCTGCAGTTCGGGCGCAGCCTCGGGGTGCCGGGCGCCGACTTCCCCGATCAGCTTTTCCATATTCTGGCGCTCGCAGTCAAGGGTAAACTGGTAAGTTTTCAGGGCGGCCAGCCCCTTGTTCGCCACAATGTCCGCTACCGGGCCGGTGAGTTCGCCGGCTTTTTTCGCCATCGCTTCCAGATAACAAAACTGTACGGCATCAAAGTGATCGCCATCTGCCGCCTTCAAGGCGATCAACCCCTTTTCCAGCGTAGCGACGGTGTTTTGGCGTTCGCGGCTGGCCATTTCAGTTCTGGTTGATCTTGCGCTTTGGCGTTCGCGGCACGGGTGCCATTTCGACCCTGCGATTTTGCGATCGTCCGTCATCGTCGGCGTTCGGTGCCACCGGATGCTGGGCTCCGAAAGCCGCAGCGAATACTGCATCGGGAGGCATACCTTCCTGAATGAGGGCCCGGGTGACCGTGAGGGAGCGCTGGGCAGATAATTCCCAGTTGTCTGTGAATCGGTTATTCCCTTTCTGTATGGGCAAGTCGTCGGTGAAGCCGCTGACCATCAGCAGTTCATCGCGTTCTCCCAGGAATACTTTAAGCGGCCCAACGAGCGTCTTCAGCAGGGCGCGCCCTTCGGGTTGCAATTGGTCGGAGTTCAATGCAAACAGCACGTTGCCACTGATGCCGATACGACCGTCCTGCAAGCTGATGCGCCCGGTTGCCAGCGGGTCCGCCAGAGCCTCTTCCAGTGCCATGCGCCGCTGCTCCTCCGCCTGGCGTTTGCTCACTTCCTCCCGGAGTGATTGCGCGAGTTCCAGTTGGTAGCCCATTACCCAGACCAGGATCAGTACAAAGACCCCCACCACGCCGGCCATCAGGTCACCGAAAATAGCCCAGACGGGTGTTTCCCCGGCCTCATCGTACTGCAACTCTTCCATCAGAGCGTCTCGGCCACGAGTGATTTGTCCCCGGAGCTCATCTGGCGCAGGTCCTCAACGATTTCTCGTTGGGATAGCATACTTTGGTCGATGATTTCCCGAGCCTGGGCCACATAGTAGGCCATCTGCTCGTCGCTGCGAGTGCTGGAGCTGTCCATGGTCTCACCAATGCGGCTCAAGTGTTCAATCATGTTGTCGTTGGAACTATTGAATAGCTGTACAGCGTGAGCAAAGGCTTCGCCCAGGCTGGCCAACTCAGTGGCGCTGCCTGCGATGTGCCTGCTGGCTTCTGAAATATTGGACATTCCTGCCCCCAGCTTGTCTCCGAAGCCGCTGCTGAGCTCCTCCAGCCGGCTAGCAGCTGAACCCACCAATGCTTCCACGGCTTCGCGCTGAGCGGATGTCGAGCGCTCCAGGGAGCTTGCCAGCTTTGTCAGTTCCTGCATTGTCTGCTGGCGCTCCAGCAGCAACTGGTTGTCGCGCTCGATGTTGTTGCCTATCTCTGTCCGCAGTTGCCCAATGACTTCGGCGGCGGCTTTGGGCGTTTCCGAGGCGGTCTCTATGAGGCGTGTGAGAGGCTCTTCGAGGCCCCGGCCAAGCTGCGTCAGATGGCCTGTTACCGTGTCCTCCAGTGCTGCCAGGCGCTCGCCCGCGGCCAGTTGGTGTTGGTGTTCCTGCTCCCGCAATTTGTCCAGACCTGTGGTTAACGCTGCGGCGATCTGGTCGATGCGCCGTTTCTGGTCATCCAATAGGGCTGCCTCAGAGTTGGTGCGGGCCTCGAGTAGTTGCTCGGAGGATTGCAGCAAGCCGCCAATTTCTGTGAGCAGTTTGTCCGATGTCATCAGTGAGTTTTGGGCGATCTCGCTCGCGGAGTCAGACATGGACTTTTGTATTGTCTCCTGTAAGACCTGGGACTGTTCAACCCAGGTGGAAGAGGCCCGGTCAAAGCTTGCCAGCATGGCGGTATTTGCCGCTTCAAATTGTTTGCCAAATACACCCAGCTGGCCCTGGGCGTTGGTGACAAGTTGCTGTTGTGTCTCCAGGACGGAAGCCCCGATGTCTGACATGGCCTCGGCGATAACGGGTTTGATGCTTTCCCCTGCGGCCCGCCCACTGGCAGCCAGACTCTCACGCAGTGACTGGTCCACGGAGTCTGCCAGCGCGGTATATTGTGCCTGGACGGAATTATGGAACTCGCCCTGCCGGGTCAGCATCTGCTCGCTTAGCTTGTTGCCCATGGATTCAAGCTGCCCGGCCACCGCCTCTAGCTGTCTGGCTACCGCAGGTAGTGCCGCCGACTGGGACTGTAACGCTGTAAACGCTTCCTGCCGTTGATGCGTGAGGGAGAACTCCCGGAGGGCCGTGGCAATTTTGCTGTCCAGGTGTCGTGTTGCCAGCATGCGCTCGCGCCGCACCATGGTGGAGATAAATCCCAGCATCGCCGAAGCCGCGACACCTGCTACTGATGTGCCAAAAGCCACACCCAGTCCCCGGATAGGCGCCGCGAGGCCAGACCGGATGGCTTCAAGCTCGGTGCTGCCCTCCAGCGCGAGCACTGCGCCGTTCAGTGTGTCAACCATGCCAACGAATGTGCCCAACAGCCCGAGCATGACAAGCAGGCCGACAAGGTAGGGCGTGAAAACCGGCGCAGGCAACCCCACTCGCTCACCTTCTATGCGCGATCTCACCGCGTTTTGCAGGGAGGGATCGAGCTGGTCCAGCCAGTTGTCCAGCCATTGTCGGCTCTGTTCCGTTTCGGGGGTGAGATTGCCAAGAGCATTTGTGAGTGTTGCAGTCGCCTGCCGGAATTGCAGCAACTCGAGGATGCCGATCAGATACACACCGCCAATGACAGCGGTGACAGCGAATGCCAGCGTGTTCGTGCCAGCAAAGCCCAGGCTCATCCAGACTATGGCGGCGGCACCCAGCAGGAATGCGATAAGGAAAAGTGCTTTTTTCATAGAATCATCTTTGTGTATGTTCTTCGAGGGCCTCAATCAGGCCGAGCGTTGGGAGTAGCCGGGTTTCAATCTCAGCGAGCACCAGGCTCTGCATGTCGTTGCGCAAATTGGACAGTGATTGCGCCCAGAGATCCGGCTGGTGTTGCCCCTGCGGGACAGTTTGCCTATACCCAGCAAGCAGAAACTCAAAACGTTTTTGCAACAGCCTCGGAATGGCGCCGAACAAACGCCGGTGGTTTGCCGCTATCGGAGCGGTGAGAGCGCTGTCGAGGGCGCATAGTTGCGCCAGAGAGGGCGAAAAAACCGCCACTGAATCGCGCACCGCGGCCTGTAGGTTCCTGGCCCTGAAATCAATGTCCCGCTGCAATGCCATATAAAACGCCAGATAGGGCTCGGGGTCTGTGGCCTCATCGACCGGCGCGGAGGCGTTTTCCAGCGGAAACCGGATACGCGTATGCCCCGAGCCGGGGGTAAAGGTGCGTAGCGCGGCCCGGATTAATGCTGTCCGGCCGCGAAAGAATTCGTCCCTGACCCCGTCAATGGACAGGCCTCCTGTCTCAAAGCTCGCGGCTGAAACGCTCACATGGGCAGAAGAGATTCGGATCGAGTCCGGTAGGTCAAACAGCTGCCCCAGCCGCTCCGCGAACCCCCTTGTTGCGATGGCCACATCACCTTCGATCCACTCGTTGAGCAAGCGCACCAGTCGCGAGGCATCAGCCGAAGCGGCGAGGGGGAGCTGGGTCATAACTGTCGGTGACACGCGGGCAGCTGCCTTATAAGTGTTTGATTTTAAATCTAAATATGGATTGACGCAGAGGGTCGGAAAAAGCAGGATCGCCTCAAAACCAACGTCCAGGCGCGGTGTCTAGCAATCACCACCGTCTTGTGCCCGGCAGCAACAGCGCCTGCATTATCGCTATTTTGTACCAACATTCAAGGCTGCTGGCAGCTGTCCACCAATCGGGCTAGAACGGCTTCAGCACAACCAACAGTACGATGCCAAACAGGAAGAGAACCGGGACCTCGTTGAAGAACCGGTAAAACACGTGCGTATGCTGGTCCGTGCTTTCATTGATGGCGTGCACATATCGGCCGCATTGCGCGTGGTAGACAATGAGAAAGGTGACCCCTGCCAGCTTCAGCCACATCCATTTGGCGTGCAAATAGTAATCGAGGTTCATAGCGATCATGGCCATACCCAGTGCGATGGCGATGAACATGAAGGGCGTGACGAAGCGGTACAGCTTACGGGCCATGATCGCCAGCTGTTGCCGGGTTTCGGCGTGTTCGCTTGCCGCGTAGTAGACAAAAATTCGCGGCAAGTAGAACAAACCGGCAAACCAGCAGACAACGAATATGATATGGAACGCTTTTAGCCAGAGCATAATTGTTCCTGTAGGTCAGAGCCGGTCGAGGGTGAATTTTTCGATACTTTCACGTGTCACCACACCGTGCAGTATGCGCTTCCCCGTGGCCCTGCTGCGCTCGTAGACGCAAACTGCCTCAACCGTGTTTGCCCGTATAGTGTCCATCGCCTGGCGCAGGCTGGCCTGCAGTGGTACCGGCGCGATAGTCCAGCGCCGGATTGTCGCGTCTGCAAGATCTGCAGACTCGCTCTCGGCGAGGGCCTCCCGTAACCACTGCAGCAGTTCGCTGCCCTGTACCAGGTATAGGTCTTGGCCCTCGCGCTCTACCAGGCACCAGGTGGGGGTGAACTCCAGCAGGGGTTCCAGATCGTCTTTGTCCAGTAAGATCGGAACGCGTACCACCCTCACATCCATAGTGGCGGTGACGTCGGTGCGATGTAGTAACTGGGCTAGGGGGTCGCTGGGCATTACCCGTTGCAACTGGCGCAAAACTACCTCGTATGCGGAGCGTTGACGAAAAATGCTGGTGTTCGTCAGATTCGCGGCGACAATGGCTAACAGGGCGGGCATAGCGATGTTGATGGTTTGCGTCAGTTCTATAACGGCCAGTACCGCCGCCAGCGGTGCATTCAGCACGGCCGCCATTGTTGCAGCCATGCCAATGGCGATGTATAGGGGGATGTCTGAGGCCAGTCCGGGCTGGAGTATGTGGGCCAAACCCCCGAGTGCACCGCCGATACAGGCCCCTATCAACAGGGCTGGCCCAATCAGGCCTACCGGCAAACCTGCGCCGCAGCTCACGGCGGTAGCCAGTATTTTACAGGCGGCAAGTACCAGTAATGCGTTGAACATGAGGTGGCCGTCGAGGATTTGCCCCAGAGAGTCATAGCCCAATCCCAGTGTCTCCGGTACGGCGAGAGCGATGGCGCCGGTCAGGCAGCCCGCCAGAGTGAAGCGGATTGCAACCGGCCAGTGGGAGTATGCGGCAGCAATGCGCATGATCCGGATAAACACAGCTGTCGCCATGCCGCACACAAGACCCAGTAGCAGGATATAGGGAATTTCCAGTAGGGAGTTCAGTTCCACCCCGGGAATTTCCAGCAGTGCCTCGCCACCCGACAGGTTCAGGCTTACAGCGGAGGCCGCCACCGCAGCCAGCATGACTGGTATAAACCCGGCTACCGAGTACTCCATCACAATGACTTCCATGGCAAAAATGACGCCGGCCAACGGCGTATGGAAGGCAGCAGCTATACCTCCGGCAGTGCCGCAGGCTATGAGCATGCGCAGACTATTGTTGGGCAGGCCCAGTCTCTGCCCAAAGAGGCTGTTTACCGCACCGCCGAGGTGGACTCCTGGCCCCTCCCGGCCGCCAGACTGTCCGGTTCCCAGTGCGAATGCGCCCGCGACGAATTGCAGCAGGGCGTTTCTCAGTGGCAGGACACCATAGTGAGAGTGCATTCGGCTCATCACGTGAACAATGCCGGTCTCTCTGTCTGCGGGCTTCAGCAGGGTATAAATCAGGCCCAGCACTGCGGCGCCGCCGGCTGGCAGGGCAAAGGCCATCCACTGGGGCAAATCCTCAAAGGCTTCTCCGCCGTTGCCCACACCAAACAGTTTGGCCACCTCCGAAATCGCCATCTCGAATGCCAGCACGATCAGGCCAGAGGCCACACCGCCAACCACACCCAGAACGGAGTAGGGCAGCATCGCGTCATAGTTGGTGAGATAACGGCGGTATTTTTTTAGAATTTCTCGCACTTGTGTCCCGTTGGCTTAACTCTCACTGGCACCGCGACCGCAGCATACCCCAGCACAGGGAGCAGCCCGCGAGCAAACAGTGTCTGCTAATTGCAAAAAAGACAATATTACCAGTTATCTCGCCTGTTATTGCTTTTATACTGACCACCCGCTGGGCTGGCGTCGCCAGATGCCTGTTCAGCGGGGCTTTGCTGTAGGGTATAGGGTAGTGACATGGTAAAAATAGGAATCGTCGGCGGCACCGGTTATACCGGGGTCGAACTGTTGCGTCTGCTGGCCTCTCACGAAGAGGCTGACGTTGTGGCTATCACCTCCCGAGCGGAAGCTGGCCGCCGCGTGGACGACCTGTTCCCCAATCTCCGCGGTCATTACGATCTGGCTTTTTCTGAGCCGAATGTCGCCCGGCTTGCAGCCTGTGATGTCGTCTTCTTTGCCACACCGCACAATGTGGCGATGAACATGGTGCCCGAACTGCTGGCAGCCGGTACTCGGGTGATCGATTTATCTGCGGATTACCGTATTCGCGACGCAGAACTCTGGTCGCAATGGTACGGCGAGCCGCATGCCAGCCCAGAGTGCCTGGCTGATGCCATATACGGCTTGCCGGAAACTAACAGGGCCGCGATTGCTGGCGCCAGGCTGGTGGCCTGCCCCGGATGTTATCCGACCGCTGTCCAACTGGGTCTTATCCCCCTGCTGGAACGCGGTCTTGTGGATCCGGGACACTTGATTGCCAGTGCTGCCTCCGCGGTGAGCGGTGCGGGGCGTCAGGCCAAAATAGACAATTTGTTGAGCGAGACCGCCGATAGTTTCAAGGCCTATGCCGTGGCGGGGCATCGTCACCTGCCGGAAATCGAGCAGGGTCTGACGGACGTGGCAGGTGAGCCGGTAGCGGTAACTTTCGTCCCTCACCTGTTGCCAATGATAAGAGGGATTCACGCCACTTTGTTCAGCCAACTGCATGCCGACCCTGGCGATTTACAAGCGCTCTTCGAAGAGCGGTACGCCAGCGAACCATTCATTGATGTCCTGCCGCAGGGAATGTTTCCACAGACCCGCACCGTGCGAGGTGCAAACCGCTGCCAGATTGCCGTGATGGTGCCCCAGCAGAGGGATACGGTCGTTGTCATGTCAGTGATCGACAACCTGGTCAAAGGCGCTTCCGGCCAGGCACTGCAGAACATGAACATTATGCTGGACCTGCCGGAATCGATGGGTTTGCGCCAGGTTGGGTTGTTGCCGTGATTGGGCCTCAATAAGCGCATGAATTTGACTGGCCAGTTAAGGCGGAGCAGGCGGCCGGTTGTTATTCTGGTTGCGATACTGGTAGTGGCACTGGCGGTCGAGGCGGGGTTCTACCTCGGCCAGCATTCAGCCTTCAATGGTCTTGGGGCTGACCCGGAGACATACCAGGACATGCAGGCTGAGCTGATTTCCATGAAGAATGCGCTGCGCTCGCGGAATGCGGAGTTGGAGATAGTCAGTACCCGGCGTGAGGTGGACCAGCAGGCGCTGGAACTGGTGCGCAAGGATTTGGCTGCACAGAATGAGGAAATTGCAGCACTGGAGGAGGGGCTGGCCTTTTATCGTGGCCTGATGTCACCGGGGGAAATTGCCCCAGGTTTGAACCTTCACGTTTTAGAACTGATGGCAGGGGAGTTGCCGCGACAGTATTTCTTCCGCATTGTGTTGCAACAAGAGGCCCGCAAACACGCTCTACTTAAGGGCAGCCTGGAGGCCGTGATAAGTGGTGTTAAGGGGGGCGAGGTGGTGGAGTATTCCCTGGCGGAGCTTAGTGACGATCTTGAGGCAGAACGGATAGCACTGCAGTTTCGCTATTTTCAGTCCATCGAGGGGGAATTGGTATTGCCTGAAGGGTTCGAGCCCGTGGAGATTCGGGTGCAGGCCAGTACCAAAAAACCTAACAACTTTGAAATCAGCGTGATTTACCCCTGGCATTTAGAGGAGCGATTTACCCATGTTGGGAAGTAAGAAATCCAGTATGAAAGTATCTGGCAAGACCACCCTCGTGTCTACTGAAACGGTGATTGTGGGGGATGTCCACTTTAGCGGTGTGCTCGATGTTGAGGGGCTGGTAAAGGGCAATATCGTGGCGGACCCTGGCAAGGATGCTCTGGTGCGGATTGTGGACAAGGGGCGTGTGGAAGGTGAAATCCGCGCCCCGTCAGTGGTCATCAATGGCGCAGTTGAGGGTGATGTCTACGCCACAGTGCACCTGGAACTGGCCTCCAGAGCGCGGGTCCAGGGCGATGTGTATTATACCCTGGTCGAAATGGCGGCAGGCGCAGAGGTGAACGGCAACCTGGCTCACATGGCAGATACCGATGCGGAGAAACCGGTCAGAGACAAGGCTGCCGGTCCCGAAAACGATATCGCAGGGCAAGCTCCCGGGCTGGCGGTAGTTTCCGCTAAACTTGACTAAAATACTGGGACTTCACATAATGTCTGGTGATAGTGCATCATATTAGTGATGCCTGACCCTGGGAAAAACTGATGTCTGTAGCCGAGTCCTTCAATCCGACGAGTATCAACCTGTCCGCACGTGCGGTGCAGAAGGTACAGCAGTTGGTCGCAGAGGAGGAAAACCAGGAACTGAAACTCCGCGTGTACATCACCGGCGGAGGTTGCTCCGGGTTTCAGTACGGATTCAGCTTCGAAGACCAGGCCGCGGAAGATGATGCGGCGATCGAGAGGGATGGAGTAACACTCCTGGTGGACCCTATGAGCTTTCAGTATTTGGCTGGCTCCGAGGTGGATTACACCGAAGGGCTGGAAGGCTCGCGCTTTGTCGTCAACAACCCCAATGCTGCCACTACCTGTGGTTGTGGTGCTTCCTTCTCTATTTAGTGTGATCGGTTTGCCGCGAGCGGCGAGCCTGCTGTTTCTGGCGAGTGTACTTTGGGCGGTGTCGGCCACGGCTCAGGGGCCTGCTCCAGGTAGCGCGCGCTATGTTACCGATATCGAGTTACAGGATGCCCGGCAGTTGAGCGAATTGCTTGAGCGCGCGGGCCAGTTATTGCTCGATGGTCTCGCCACTCAGGACGGAGCTCCCAAGGTCTCCTTTGTGCTGCACGGCCCGGTCATCAGAGACCTGCTCAGGCAGAACTATGGGGGTAATATTCAGCTGGTGAACCTCGCAGCCAGTCTGTCAGCACTGCAGGTGGTAGAGGTCAAGGTCTGTCAGACCTGGATGGGCGTGAATGGGGTGGACGCAGCTGAATTGCAGCCTTTTGTGATCCCGGTGAACCTGGCAGCAAGTGAGGTCGAGAGGCTGCGAGGGGAGAAAAATTACCTGGATTTTTAGCCCGGGTAAATCCCGCCCAGTACTCTTGGTCCGCTGGCGCCTGTCACCGCCGGTGCGTTGCCGGCGAACCCCTCCAGAGCCCTATGTGCCAGCCATGCAAAGGTTACGGCTTCCACCCAATCAGGGTCCACCCCGATGGTGGCGGTCGTCGCCAGCGTAGCGGGCGCCAGCTGCTGTTCCAGTCTGCGCATCAGGTCCGGGTTGTGGGCGCCGCCGCCACAAACATAGATTTCCGTCACAGCTACTCCGCTGCCTGCCACGGCATTTGTGATAGTGGTGGCTGTCAGTTCTGCCAGGGTGGCCTGTACATCTGTGGGGTTGAGGTCGGGGTGCATTTTGAGGCAATCGTCCAGCCAGGCGAGATTGAAATCCTCCTTGCCCGAACTGCGGGGCCCGGTCAGCGCGAGATAGGGGTGTTGCAACAGATCTGACAACAAAGCCGCTACCACGTGACCTGCTGCGGACCAATTGCCGTCGCGATCGAAGGTCTTGCCATGGTGGCGGTGTACCCAGTGATCCAGCAAGGTGTTGCCTGGGCCGGTGTCAAACCCCATCAGTAGCTGCTCGCCTTGCAAAATACTGGCGTTGGCAATGCCTCCTATGTTGACCACTGCCCTGTTTGTACTATTGCATGCAAAGGCTGCGGCGTGAAAGGCGGGGGCCAGTGGTGCGCCCTCGCCACCGGCGGCGATATCCCTGCGTCGAAAATCAGCGATCGTCATAATGCCGGTGATCTCGGCAATGGTGTTCGGGTCGCCCAACTGGAGGGTAAAACTGTTTGTGCCGGAGCCGCCTGACGGAGGACGGTGCCTCACTGTCTGGCCGTGGCTGCCGATTGCCCTGACCTGCTGCGGGCGTTTGTCGGCCTTATCCACCACGGCGAGAGCGGCGGCGGCAAACTGCCGGCCCAACTCACGATCCAGTGGGCCCAGCCGTTCGATTTCGTCGGGCCCAGAGTGGCTCAGCATGGCAATGCGCTCTCTGGTGGCACCCGGGATCTCGTGTTGGTGGGTGGCGAGAACTCGCACCTGATCATCGGCACAACTGACGAGGGCACTGTCGATGGCATCTACACTGGTGCCTGACATCAGGCCGATGTACAGGAAGTCATCCATATTGCTAATTAATTGGTAGCAGAATCGGGATGAGAGGCGTTGTGCATGGCCAGCTGATTGTCTGAACGCAGTGAGGCAAGTTGCAGCGAGCTTTCGTTGATTGCCTGTCGGAATGCTGGAATTTCGTCTGCGGGCAGGGTTTTGGCCTTGGGTAGCGACTTGTGGATGCTGCGTGGGTCGCGGTGAGTGCCGTTTACCAGAAACTCGTAGTGCAGGTGAGGTCCGGTTGCTGCACCGGTTGAGCCCACTGTGCCTATAACCTGGCTTTGTGTAACGCGCTGCCCTGCTTTGACATTGCGTTTGTGCAGATGCAGGTAGTGCGTAACATACTGATCGCCGTGTTGGATAAAAACATAGTTGCCATTGGCGCGACTGTAGCCGGCTTTGGTGACACGCCCGTCACCCGCTGCGTACACGGGGGTGCCGGTAGCGGCGGCATAATCGGTGCCGCGATGGGGGCGTGTTGTTTTGTAGATGGGGTGCAGGCGTTTCATATTGAAATTGGAGCTGATGCGCGTGAAATCCAGCGGTGCCAACAGAAAAGCCTTGCGCATACTCACGCCGGCCTCGTTGTAGTAATTCGACTCGCCGTTGGCATCAACGTAGCGGAAGGCGTTGTATGTTTTACCCTGGTTAGTAAATGAAGCAGCAACTATGGCGCCATCACTGTATTTCTCGTTATCGATATAAAGCTCTTCGTAGACGATGTGGATGGTATCCCCCTGGCGTGGGTCCAGCACAAAATCGATAACACCGCCGTAAATCGCGGCGAGTTCCATTATGGTCGAGTATGACAGGCCCGCCTGCTTGCCTGCCATGAACAAAGAGGAGGTTATCTCTGCCGTGGCCCAGGACTCTCTTACTTCAGGTGTGCGAGTGACAACTTCGCTGCTGAATTCCGAGCCGCTCTTGCGATAGACAATGGTTTCCAGTGGTGACTTGACGATGCGCACTGCGGCGAGCTTTCCTGCGGAGTCTGATTGGAACGCTACAACTTGCCCGGGATATATTTTGGCCAGGGATTTGCCATGCTTGGACTCACTGACTACCTGGTGTACGTCGCGCTTATTAAAGCCGGCTCTTTGGAATATGAGCGACAGGTTGTCGCCGCTCTTGACCACCTGTTCAACCCAGGGCTGCTCCACGGGCCTGCCATTTTCCAGCTGAGGGCCCGCTTGCGCAGCTGTGGTATCGGATAATCCTGGAGCTGTAACTAGCCACAGGTCACTATATGGGAGGACATCATCCAGGGCGATATCAGGAGAAATCGCATGTTGCGGGATTGTGGCGTTGTTGTCACTGGATTGAAAAACCAGCAGGGTTGCGAAACAGGCCAGTAATGCACAGCCAACCATGGCTTTCTTCCCCGGCAGTGGCAAGCCTTGCGACGCTGTTTTCCCCCTGCGACTGGCTGTCGCTCCCCGCGGTTTTTTTGCTACTGCGAGCATGCCCCGATGATCCTTATTATCTGTCAGGGCTCGAGTATAGTAAAAAACGGTTAAATACCATAGTCAAAACATGACTTTAGCTCGACTGTTGTTGTATCGTTTGCGCCCCGAAAATGCAGCATTCACCCGCCCAAGAGAGTGTTTTGATGAGCAGTGCCCTACTCGATGACCTTCGCGAACGCGGATTAATTTTCCAGATTGCCGGAGAGTCTGACCTTCCTGCATGGCTTGATGGCGGGGTTCGCACACTCTATTGCGGGTTCGATCCCACCGCGGACAGTCTGCACATAGGCTCGTTGGTGCCGTTATTGATGCTACGCCGATTCCAGCTTGCAGGTCACAAGCCGCTGGCATTGCTTGGTGGGGCAACCGGATTGATTGGTGATCCCAGCTTCAAGGCCCAGGAGCGTCAGCTGAATACCCGAGAGGTGGTGGACGGTTGGGTTGAAAAATTGCGAACCCAGGTGTCACGGTTTATTGAGTTTGATCTCGGACCGTGTTCTGCCGAAGTCGTAAACAACCTGGACTGGACAGCCGAGATGGATGTGTTGAGCTTCCTGCGAGACGTCGGTAAGCACTTTTCTATCAATGCCATGATCCAGAAAGAGTCGGTGAAGCAGCGTATCGAGCGGGAAGGCTCCGGCATCAGCTACACTGAATTCACCTACATGATTCTGCAGTCGTTTGATTTTGCGGAACTAAATAAGCGCTATAACTGTTCCCTGCAGATCGGGGGTTCTGATCAGTGGGGCAATATCACAGGTGGAATAGACCTGACGCGTCGCCTCCATGGCAATCAGGTGTTTGGGCTGACCATGCCACTCATAACCAAGGCGGATGGCACCAAGTTTGGCAAGACGGAATCTGGAACGATATGGCTGGACCCGCAGCGCACCTCGCCCTATGCCTTCTATCAATTCTGGCTGGGAACTGCTGATGTGGATGTCTACAAGTTCTTGAAATACTTCACATTTTTACCTGTCGCAGAGATCGATTCACTGCAGGCCGCAGATGTCCAGAGGCAGGGCAGGCCTGAAGCTCAGGCGGTGCTGGCGCGAGAGGTCACCCGCATTGTTCACGGCGAGGACGGTTTGGCCGCTGCGGAGCGAATTTCTGAGGCCTTGTTCAGTGGCTCCATAGAGGCATTGTCTGAGGATGATGTGCTGCAGTTGCGGCAGGACGGTTTGCCGGCTTCTACCATTGCGCGCGCTTCCTTGCCGGATACCCTTACGCAGTTACTGGTCGACGCGGGTATGGCGGGATCTGGTAAGCAGGTCAAAGATGCACTGGGGCGCGATGCAGTAACGGTAAACAATCAGGCGGTAGGTTGGGCACAGAACGGTGATGTGTCTGCTTGCTTTGATAGAAAGGCGGCGCTGTTCAATCGCTTCTATATCGTCCGCCTCGGCAAGAAAAAGGTCCATCTGTTTGAGATGGAGTGATCAAAGTGGTGGGGCCGTTTCGGGCAAAATGCCGTATTTTTGGAAATTTCCATCAAAGGCCTTGCTCTTCCCCAGTCCGCTGCGTATAGTTCGCCTCCCTTCGAGGTGGCGGTTCCACAAAGGCCTGGTTTGATCGGCCTAAAACCCTATCACTTTCAAGTGATTAGGGTAAAAAGTTGGGGTGGATCTTGAAGGAAAAATGGCGATGGAGTTTTTAATTTATCCCTTGCCAAAGCGATGGCGATCGGTATAATACGCGTCCGCACTTCGGGGCAAACCCCGGATTGTATCCTGCCCCTGGCGGTCAGGAGATATTTAACAACCAAATGAAGA
>TARA_R110001592_G_scaffold324870_3_pt1 | contig 86934 bp, 68 predicted proteins | sample TARA_R110001592 | Tara Oceans TARA_R110001592 (sample SAMEA4398387) | marine metagenome | biome: Polar Biome; feature: [SRF] surface water layer (ENVO:00010504); material: water (ENVO:00002006), including particulate matter (ENVO:01000060) such as... | depth 5 m | reverse complement strand
TTCAATCCCTGCTTCTCAGTTCGTTCCTCAATCAAAGATATCAAAGCAGGAATCACAAAGAGTATCAATACCGTCGCATAGGCCAAACCGAAGGAAATACTCACCGCCATCGGGATTAAGAACTGAGCCTGTAGCGAGGTTTCAAATAGCAGCGGCAATAGGCCTGCCACAGTGGTCAAAGAGGTCAGCATGACGGCCCTAAGGCGTTGACAGGAGGCATCGACAATCGCTTGCTTGGCGGGCTGGCCTTGCTCTCTAAGTTCGCGATAGAAGGTCACCAGAATAATCGCATCGTTGATGACGATGCCGGATAAACCAAAGAAGCCGAACCAAGAGAGCATTGTCAGGTTTAAGTCGAGTAGCCAGTGGCCTAAAATAGCGCCAGATATACCCAGTGGAATGGCAAGCAGCACCGCCACAGGCCAGGAATACGAACCAAAGACCCAAGCCAAAATAATATAAATAAGTGTAAAGCCAATCATGGCGCCTAAGCCCATATCCTTGCCGGTTTGCGCTTGTTCTTCTGCTCGCCCTTTAAGTTCAACCTTGATGCCATATTCAGAACTTAATTCTTGCAAGAAGCCTTCGCTTAGCTCTGCCACCACTTCATTGGCGTTATTTTCTTCAGTATTGACACTCGCGGTAATGTGCAGCCCCAGCTTACCTTCGGTATGCCGTACTAAATCCAAACCTTTTTGGTCTTTCAGGGTCACTACGTTTCTTAGCTGAACCACTTCACCCGCAGCGCTAATGATCGGGAAGTTATCTAAGGTACGGGTGTAATTTCGTTGTGCGTCGGGCAATAAGATACGTACTTCGACTTCTTCATTTTCGTCATAAAATACTTGCAGGAGTTGGCCATCAAAGGCCGCTCGTAATTGGCTGCCAATGTCCGAAACGGTGAGCCCGAGTGATTCACCTAAGGGTGTTAATTGATATAAATATTGATCTTTACCAAAGGGTAGATCATCTTGAATATCGCGAACGCCGACATAGGTTTTCAGCTTATTGGCTAGGTCTTCGCCTGCTTGTTTTAGAACGGTAGGGGCTTGTCCGGTTAGGAAGATATCAATGTCTTTTCCGGGTGGCCCACCACGCGGGCTGGAAATGCTGAATTGTTCAACGCCATCAGGCTGTTTAATGTGTTTTGACCAGGTCTTGATGAATTCAGGATTGCGCACGCTACGCTCATCGGGTGTCAATAACTCAACATGCACCGAGGCATATTGTTCACCCGTGGTGAAGTTTTTACCGCCATCAAAACTGGCTTGATTAACACGTAGCACACTATGCACAACGAGGCTGCTGTAGTCACCGGTTTTGCCGAGTTCAACCAATTCTTTGTCCGCTGCATGCAAGGCATGTTCCATGACCAAACCAAATTGTTTTATGGTTTCGGGGGGAGTGCCAGAAGCAAATTTCACATTACCCAAAAGGATATGACTTTCAGGCTGAGGGAAGAAGTCGGTTTGCACCCGACCTGAAATAATTAAACTGATACTCACCGCGAGAATACCAAAGGCTAAGGCGAGCGTAGCGCCTCGGTTACGGATGGAGCGTTCTGCCATCGGTCTAAAGATATTATCCCGGAAATGATTAAAGCCACGGTCAAGCTTGTCTCGCAAAGAGCCCGGTTTGATAGTCTTAAGTTTCTTTTGGAAAGAATGGTGCAAGTGACCCGGTAAGATCAAAAAGCTTTCGATTAAGGAGGCAATAATCACGCAGATAATCACCAACGGAATATCGAAGAGGATATTGCCGATAATGCCACTGATAAGCATTAAGGGTAAAAATGCCGAGACAGTGGTTAACGAAGAAGACATGACCGGCACGAACATGCGCCGTGCTCCGCCTTCTGCTGCACGTAGCGGATTATCACCTCGGGCATAATGGGTGAGGGCATCTTCACCGACAACAATGGCATCGTCGACGATAATCCCGAGAGCCATAATCAGCGCAAACATGCTCACCATGTTAATACTGCCGCCAACTAGATAGAGAACCGCCAGTGTGCCCATAAAGGACACCGGAATACCTATCGCCACCCAAAAGGCCACACGACCATTCAGGAAGATAAATAAGATACCCACCACCAGAATCAAGCCGCCAATACCATTCGAGATAAGCAGATTGATACGATCTTCGATCAGCACATAACGTTCGTCGTAAGTATCCAAGCTAACCGTGGGCGGCAGTTTTGGTTGGGTTTCTATTAACCAGCTATTTAAGGTTTCTGCGGCTTTTAAGGTATCGGTTGCCTGGGTGCGTAACACACTCATCAGGATGGCGGGGCGATCTTTATAGAACACTTCGACTTGATTATCTTTGTTGCGGCGCTCAACCTGGGCAATGTCCTCCAGTTTAAGGCGGGTGCCGCTTGCTTTATTGATAATGGCTAAGTCTTTAAAGCCATCTTCATCCCGGCGTTGTTCGGTGCTGCGAAGTTCTTTGGCGACTTCATTTTTACCGCTGGTACCAGCCGGAATGTCCTGGCTGGAATTACGGATATGTTGACCAATTTGAGGTAATGATTGTTTTAAATTATTGATCTGCTCGGTGCTGACCTGAATAGCAATTTCCTGCTCAGGCAGTCCGGTGAATTTTACTTTGGCGACGCCGCGATCTAATAACTCGCGTTCAAAGCGGAAGGCCAGGGAACGTAATTCTTCTAAAGAGCCTTCTGAAGACAGGATCAAAGTGGCGACTTCTTCATCGAGTGAGACTTTCGAAATAACCGGTGTTTCAGAGTCGGACGGCAGATTTCTCACCGCATCGACAAACTCTTTGACCTGATCGAGCGCCAAGCCCATATCGCTGCCTTCATCGTATTCCAAGACGATAACGGCAGAACTTCGAAAGGAAGTTGAACGCATCTCTTTGACATGATCAAGATTACGCAATTCTTGCTCTAAAGGTGTGACGATGGATTTTGCGACATCTTCTGCCGGAGCGCCGGGCCAAACAACGCGAATCGTGATGAAATCGGGTTCGAAATTGGGTAGGAATTGGGTGTTGAGTTTCATCAATGAAACCACACCCGCTAATAACATAATCAACATAAGCAGGTTTGCCGCCACTTTATGTTGGGCAAAGCGTCCGATTAAATCGCTGCGATGATCCCCCGGATTACTATCTTGATGCGTCGGCGTCATGGCTTAATCTCTCGCTTTTACTTTTAAGCCAGAAATGGCATTGGGTAATTGAGTGGTTGCAATGACATCGCCAATATTCAGTAGTTTACTTTCTACAATCGCCCGGTCTGCTTTGCCTAAGGGATCAAGTTCTTTACCGAGAATCTTGATGTTAATAGCCTGTAAGCGACCCTCTTCAACGCGATAAATTCTGTCTGAGCCATAGATGGCCGAAAGCGGCAGGGTAATTGAGTTATCGAGAGCCGGCAGGTTGACGGTAATCTCTATAGCATTATTCAAGACAAAATCCAGATTGGTTTCAGCCGGTACGAATATGCCGTTAATGCCGCCACTGCCTGCTTTAATTTGGCCTGATAAACGTTGCAGGATCAGATCGTGAGTTTCACCATAGCGTGAAGACTCTGCCCTGATGGTTTTACCTGATGCTAAGGCCGTTCTAATTTGACTGACATAACGATCAGGTATTTGGGCGTGCAGTTCCATATTATGCTTATCATAAAGTGAAACCAGAGCCTGGCCGATCTGGACGCGTTCACCCGGTGATACTGTCACAGAGGTAATCACACCATCAAATGGGGCTTTTATCCGGCTACGCTGAGCATCGAGTAAGGCGTCGCTTAGTAAGGTTTCGGCACGGGTTAATCGGGCTTTAAGTTGAGCAAGTCGGCTAGGGTGGTCGGCTAATGTTAGTTTACGTGCATTCACAGCAAGCGCCGTTTGAGAACGCTGAGAATCTGCGGCATCGTAACGTTCTTGGGCAACAAGTTTAGACGCTTGCAAAGTGGCTTGGCGTTTGACGCCATTTTCAGCAATCGTTAATAGTTGCTGTTCTTCTTTTAAAGCAAGCTGGTCGGAGGCATAACGATTCTTTTCAGCAACAATTTGCGCATTTAACTCGGCGACATCTGCTTGGCGTTGCTTAACTGTCAGTAAAATTTCCTGGTCATCCAGTCTGATCAGAACATCACCTGCGTTAACCAGCATGCCATCTCGAACAGGCACGTCGGAGACATCTGCGACGATGCCGGCACTTAAGACTGAATCAAAGGGATTGGTGACTCGGCCTAATAAATTTATCTGGGGAGTCGAGGTTTTAAACACCACATTTTCTGTTGCCACTAACCATTCTTTTTCAGGTGTTTTTTGTTTAGGCGGAACGGGTTTGGTGCCAATGAGATAAATAATGATGAGAGAAGTAATCAGCAAGATTATTACAGGGGCAAACCATTTATATTGCTGGTGTAAGCTTTTAACTTTATTCATGTTTCATTCCGTTTGTCTTCTCAGTTAAAAAGTTAGAGATATCTTCTAATAATGTTGTGAGCTAAAGTGAATTAAAATCGCCCCATAACCACTGCAAGATACTTAAACAGGCTACCGGAGCCGTTTCTGTGCGCATCACTCTGGGGCCGAATGTGCAGGCCATAAACTTGGCTTTTTTGGCTTGTTCAATTTCGCTTTCTGACAGGCCACCTTCTGGGCCAATCAGCAAGTTTACGTGACTTGGCGGTGTTTGGATTTGCGCGAGGTTCTGGGTGTCTCGGTGATGAAACACGAAAGATAAACCTTTGGTGCTTTGCTGTTCGATCCAGTCTTCGAGAGAGCTAACAGGATGTATGGTGGGAACCGTTGCCCGGCCACATTGTTCGGCTGCACTAATAGCGACTTGCTGCCAATGAGCCAGACGTTTGTTTTCGCGATCCGACTTTAATTTCAATTCGCAGCGTTCGCTCATTAAGGGGGTAATTTCATTGACACCCATTTCGGTACTTTTCTGGATAGCATAATCCATACGATCACCCCGAGACATGACTTGTCCCAAATGGGTGTGAAGCGACGATTCGGTTTGCGATTTTTCAGACGCATCGATAAACACCGAAACATGCTTTTTTGAGCTTTGAATAATTGAAGCTGAAAAGAAAAAACCCTTGCCATTAAATAGCCTAAGTTTATCGCCTTGTTTCATGCGCAAGACATTAGCAATATGATGAGCAGAAGCACTCTCTAATTCGGTTTCAATATTTTCTGCAAGTTCGGTTTTGGTATAAATGATGGGTATGCGCATAATGATATCAATTATAGTCTGTTTAAAGGCCATTGCTCTAAAAGGAAAAAGGACGCGCCATTATCTATAAAGACGGAAGGGACGTCTATGAACTAGCGTGTAAATTGTCTGTAAAACACTGTTTCAGTCGCCCATAAAAAATACCCATACATAAGTCGCTTATTTTAAAGAGATCTAAATATGAATGAAGAACTAAAAGATATGATTCGAGAAGTATCCGACGAAAGTCTGGATCGCTCAAAGCTCATTAAGAGTATTCAGGATGTTGAGAGTGTCGCCTTAATGCTTGAATCATTTCCTATTGAAGAGCGTTTAGATATTTGGGCTGAAATTGAGCCAGAAAGACGCTTGTCCGTGTTGCTTAATTTACGTCATGATCCGCGTGAAACCATCCTCGATGCCATGAGCTTGCAAGAGCTGGATGCTTTATTCGATAACATGTATGCAGATGAGTTAATCGAATTATCTGAAACCCTGCCAGATCGCCTGATTGGTCGCGCTTTAAAGCGCATGGATGAACAGCAGATTCGTAATTTCGAACGGGCTAAAGAGTATGATGAAGATGAAACCGGTCACTGGGTAAATCACAAGTTATTAATGCTGCCAGCGACCGCAAAAGTTCAGGATTGTTTGCGATTGTTGAGAAGGGACGTACCTCGCTATACCGATGCAGTCTACCTAACTAACCGAATCGGTCATTATCAAGGTGCTGTCCTGATTAACGATATTATTGGTTTGCCCAGCCATGTCCATTTGACTGATCTAATTAAAGAAGATTATCCGGTTATCGATGCCGAAGAAGATGTTTTTGAATCTTCACGGAAGCTTCAGGCTAGTGGTTATTCCTCTTTGCCGGTTGTCGATAATGAAAAAGAACTCGTTGGAAGATTAGATATGATGACAGCGAACGATGTTGTTCGAGAAGAGTTTGAATCTAGTCTTATGGCCGGTGCCGGTATGGATGAGCAGGAGGATTTATTCTCTCCAGTGAAAAAAAGTATTAAAGGCCGTTCCATCTGGTTAGGTATCAACTTATTAACGGCATTATTGGCATCCTGGTTTATCGGTTTATTTGAAGCAACGCTGGCTTCGGTGGTCGCGCTGGCGGTCTTGATGCCGGTGGTCGCCAGTATGGGTGGGATAGCGGGTAGCCAAACCTTAGCACTATTGATTCGCGGCTTGGCATTAGGCCAGGTGAATGAAACCAACTCCAAACAACTATTACATAAAGAACTAAGGGTAGGGATCTTAAGTGGCTTAATCTGGTCTGTTGTCATCGCCGTAGTTGCGGCTTACTGGTTCGATAATATTCTGATCGCCGTGGTGATCGCCTTGGCCATTTTATTGAACATTATAACCGCTTCTGTTGCTGGCTTGTTTGTACCTATTGTTCTAAAAAAACTAGGCTACGACCCGGCATTATCTGGCGCCGTTATCCTAACGACGATTACCGATATTGTCGGTTTTGTGGTTTTCTTAGGCTTGGGCACGCTGCTATTGCTTTAAAAAATATTAATTCAACAAAGTTCTCGCGCTCGGCTAAACTTAAAGTTAACTTGTTAATTGAACGTGTAAATTAATGATTTATTTCGAGATATAGTAAAAAATGACCTACGAATTCACTAGGACAAATGCTATATTGTGTCGCTATTTTCTCCACATATGAATGCCTTATGAAGTACTTAAAGCAATTTAATCAACGCCTTAGAAATATGCGTGAAAACCGGCACTTTTCACAACAGGATATCGCTGCATTTTGTTTGGTAGATCCTTCTGTCATTGAAACCTGGGAATCAGATCAACTTAATAGCCGTTGTTATCCAAGTTTGGCGAATATTTTAGATTTATGTTTTAAAACCGGGACGGCCTTGGAAGACTTAGTAGATATGCCAGACGCGCCGATTGAGAAACAATTAGCCTTGCCGGGAATAAATTTAGGTGAAGAAAACGATTTAGCAGAATCCCTGGTTGAGCTAGGCGAGCAAATAGAAAAACTTATCCCAAGCGCTGATGAACACGAACTATTGCGTCGTTATAGAAAATCCGATGCCCAAACCAAAGAGCTAATACTACAATTGATCGTAAATTAGTTCGACTGATAAGCGAGCATAAAAAAAGGCATCTGAGATGCCCTTTTTTATGCGTTTAAAATGAATATTTATAAGCCAGAAAATTAAGCTTTATCCGGGTTATAAATATTTTCATAAACATAGTTTGTTGCTTCAACAAAACCGGGGACACTACCACAATCAAAGCGCTTACCTTTAAATTTATAGGCTAATACACAGCCTTTTCTGGCTTGGGTCATAAGTGCATCGGTAATTTGCACTTCACCATTTTTACCTGGCGGCGTGCTTTCAATAATGTCGAAAATATCCGGGGTTAAAATATACCGACCAATGATCGCCAGGTTTGACGGAGCGTCTTCAGGTGCCGGTTTTTCAACCATATCTGTCACTCTAAATAAACCTTCCTTCATGGCCTCACCCGCAATGACACCATATTTATGGGTTTCATCAGCAGGTACTTCCTGAATGGCGACAATACTGCAACGGAACTGTTTATACAGTTCCGCCATTTGTTTAAGTACACCATTGCCTGCTTCTTCACCAATACAATAATCATCGGCGAGCACGACACCAAAAGCATTGTCGCCCACTAAGGATCTACCAGAAAGAATAGCGTGACCTAAGCCTTTCATTTCATGCTGTGGTGTGAAAGAGAAGGTGTTGTTGTCAATTAGGCCGCGAATAGAGCTTAATAATTCTTCTTTGCCCGAGCCTTTGATTTGATGCTCTAGCTCATAAGAGATATCAAAATGGTCAGCAATCGCGCGCTTACCTCGACCTGTCACGAAACCGATATTGTGCATACCCGCTTCTTGAGCTTCTTCAACACCGTATTGAACTAGTGGCTTGTTAACCAGAGGCAGCATTTCTTTAGGCATCGCCTTCGTTGCAGGTAAAAATCGAGTTCCGTAACCTGCTACTGGAAATAGACAGTTTTTAATCATTCCATGTTCCTTACATTTAACGCAATAAATTGATGAGAGTAGATAAGATTTATGACAACAAAGTGTATCGTAATGAAAAAATAATGACAGATCCGGCGGCCATATTTTTTCCTGTTTCACAAAAACCAAGAAAAAACAGACCAAAATAAGGCAAGAAAGTGGTTGATGCACCATCTTTGACTTGTCATATAAATTCATTGAAATTGAAAAACAGACTCATTGAACTGTCGAAGCGTCGGGTGTAAAAACATTTTAATAGACGTTGGTTTAGTTTCTTGTCGTTGAGTATATGCCCTTTATTTCTTTTTCATTACGTTAGTGTTTTTAGTCGGAGCAGCCTAGTTGATATCGATCATTTTTACGGTAATATTGGTATTTTTAGATGTTTCTATCGATATTGTTAAGTATCCGCTATCTGATGTTTTCCATATGTAAACTCCTGATTTTACATTGTTTTTAGGGTCTAAATCGTGACTGAGAGTTGAGTTGCCTTTTACAATCGGCTTGCCGTAAAGTTCAACAAATTCATTCAAAGTAGTGCTAAACGAGGTGTCTTCTTGTATTGATGCCGTAAACTCATATAAACGTTCTTCTTTATCAAATCTCCCCGTAATATCTCGAAAGCTGGCGTTAAAGTCATACCCTGTAATATGGTTTTCGACAATTTTATAGTTCACTTCCGACGAAGGGAAAAGTGTCAGCATGTAAGCAAGACTATCGCCTAGCGCTACTTCCCGAAACGCAAATGTTCGATCAAGTGCTTCGAACTTATCATAGCGTGGGGGGTTTTTGACATGGTCGACAGCAAAGCTACTTTCAAGGAAGGTGTCGAAGGGAATGGGTTTATCAGCATTCAGATGAAGTCCTGAGTTCGGTTTATGGTCTGACGTGCCACATAAAACATAAGAGAATTTTGGTAGTATTTCGTTAGACGTTTTTTGAATGCTATTTTGATGCTGAGTGTATTCGATAATATGACTGCCTACATTCACAATAATCATCGGATGCAGCATATTACTAGGTAAGCTATTACGCTTGAACGAGGTTTGCCTTGGTGTTGAAGGGCAAAGATGATTGGCTTGGTTGGCAGTTAAAGGGCCTTTAACTGCAAACATTGTCTGGTTTCCTTCAATGCAAACGATTCGACTATGATTGCAGTCTCGCTCAATAGGCCCATAAGGTTTTGAACCTAATGATGTCAAGAGTGATGCAGTGGGTTCACTGGCGTTCGTTGTTAATACAAAATAAAAGGCAAAGTATATGCATAACAGGCTATTAATATAAAGATTTGACGTCATTCCAAGGCTCATTTATTCGGATAGCTCACAAAGCGCTTAAGTACGCCATTCGGGTCAGATTCTCTTTAATATCATTTTGATTATTCTACCGTAATCGTTATTTTTTCAGACAGAACAGGCTTGTTGTGCGGGATGTGTGCGAAGTTTCCAAGCACAAGCTGTAAGGTATGGATGCCCGGTGTTAGCTTTATTTCAGTTTCAGTTTGACCTCCACCAAAATGCTTAATCTTGTCTGTGGAAGGTAGAGGTTTAGTTAAGTCAGGAAGATCCTTTGTATCAATTAACAGGTGATGATGCCCGGTATGCTTTTTTTCGATTCCTGCTGGAGCGACTCCCATGTTATTTAAGCCAAAAACTACTTTGACATTCTCTGACACAGTCTGACCATTAGAAGGCTGGATAAAGTAAACTTGGGCGTTTGACGGAGATTCAGAAATTATTTCACCTGAGAAAACCTTAAAAGGTAAGAGAAATATGCCTAAAGCAAGTATAAGCGTCATTTTTTTCATAATGCATCCTTAAATTTTATTATTGGTAGAGTCTGTAACTTAAACGTTTTTTGGGGTTTTGAAAACTAAAAAATGACCTAAAATATATCTGTTACCTTTACAGATAGATCAATACATTTTCATGCATTTACTCCTTGGAGTGCATGTAGATGGAGAGTATAAGGTTATTATGGCGCAGTAATTGCCTGTAGCTAATAAATCGACACTAATTGCACTATAAACGGCTTATAAATCATGAAGAATAATACTACAGCACAACTGATGCACAATTTTGGGGCGCAGGTCGTAGAAGTTGACCCATTTTCTCAACGACTCTTAAAGCACACTCAATATCTGACCAATATTAAACTTATTTACAGATTAACCAGTGCCGTTCAGCAGCATAGGGGTTGCACAATGGCAAGCTTAAGTGGCTGTATCTCCTTTTTCGAGCGTATCAAGGAGCTGCAAGCTATCGTCAATAAAAGTTTCTTTGCGCTAAAGTTAAATAATTTACAGCTTGGTGAATTAATGCATAGGACTCAGCTCGGCCTTGCAGTTATGGATTGGAATGCTATTCAACAAGGCTGGCAGAATGATACTGTTCTAGATAACTATGAGTTTCATGGTCATTTGATCTATGTTTTGAACCAAATGAGCAAACAATACCTTGATGAAATTCTGGAAGGTTGTGAGCCAGAGCTCAAGGTTCAGCATGAAAGCTTCTTTAATATTATTCTTGTGGAATTACTTGGATTTATTGAGCAGATTGCCAAATTGAGGGGCTTAAGTACGAATTCAGCAGTTTTAAAGACCTGCGGCCTAGATAGTTATTCTCGAATCACTTTCTTAATAAAAGATATACGCATTAAAAATAATGAACTAACAGATCAAATTGGCATCCTTTCAGCTGAATATGAATATATACCCAGCAAACAAAAGCTCAATAAGCAAAAGCAGCGTATTAATAAAATAGCCAAAATTGTTGAAACAAAAATTCTTAATACGAGAGTCATTCTAGAAAGCAGTGAAGATTTGTTTGATTTGATGACTGAAATAATTGACATGCAGTGGTTTATTTTAGGTACAGGACTAGATCTAGCAGACCGACTAATTTTCGATGGGCTTTATGTACAAAGTAAACTGAATAAAAATGCACCTGCTAAGCCCAGAAGATTTGTACAAGATAAGTAACAGAACAGTAAAATTAAGCCGGCCGGATGGATTACGAGGCTGTCTTCATGCAATAAAAAGTAAGTATTTTTCTAGGATGATCGATAATTCAAAACGTTAAATTTGGCTTGTGGGAAATATGGCTTTATTTCATTAAATACGTGTACGCTTAGGGGGCGAGAGAGCAACAAACTAACCCAGCAAACTGATCTCAGAAAGAATGCTCTCGCAAATAGCCTTGTTGCGGCCCTGCGCTTTCGCCATATATAAGCATTTATCTGCCCGGCCGATTAATTTTTCGGCAGTGTCTACAGAGTATCGGCAAGAAACCCCCATAGACAAGGTTAAACGACCTAACTGTTCATTATTAGAACTGTCGTAAAGCTTTTGCTTGGATAGATAAGAGCGTATGTTATTGGCAACGCATAAGGCATTTTCAAGCGGTGTGTCAGGAAGAATCACCACAAACTCTTCGCCACCAAAGCGGGCTAAATAATCTTGTCCACGAATATTTTTTCCTATCAAGGTTGCCACAAACTTAAGCACTTTATCGCCAGTTAAATGGCCATAGGTATCATTTAGACGCTTGAAGTGATCAATGTCGATCATAATAATCGACAGCTTTTTCTTTTTATCCGCTAAGGCTTCAGCAAGTTTTTGATTAAAGGCCCGTCGGTTATAAATTCCCGTTAAAGCATCGGTGTTTGCATCGATTGCGACACGCTTTAGGCGCTTGTCCAAGTCTTCAACTTCTTGTGACATTTCTTTGATTTTGGTACGGAAAGCTTCGTTTTCTTTATTACGAAGGTGTGCTTCTGAGACTAACTTTGTTATTAAGCTTTCTAAGTCTGAAAGTTGGGTGATGCTGGTGACTTGATGCGTTAGCTTCTCAAGCGATTCACTATATCCATGTAAACCTTGGTCTTCTCGTTGAATTTGAGCTAATAAATTATCAATGACGCTCTTAACGCTGGCATTTAATTGATGAATAGAGAGTTGCGGGCGTTTAGCGATGAAGATTTCATAGAGATTATCATTAACGCTTTGGGTGAACTCCCGGGCTTCCGCTTTGAGTGAATCTATCTTCTTTACCAGTACGGCGTTTTTGCCGGCGGTGTACTCATACCAAACAGCATAATTTTCTGGCGTGGTTGGAATCTTGAGTTGCGCCATCTCGGGTAAGACCATTTTCAGATACTTAATGGCTTGAGAGTAGTCGTCGTAGTGAATTGTTGAATCCATGCTTTTACTCAGTTTGAAAATTATAAAAAGCCTGACGTTTCGACTACGGTCTCAGGTGGCGGAATTATAACGTGTTTAAAATCCATAAATGTGAGTTGTGTCACATAAAGATATTGGTTTGAAAGAGGCAATTACGTGTACTGCCTGTCAAACAAACCGTTATGTCTTTGTATTTTTTGTGACAATAAACTGCCATTTATGCTGAAAGTGAAGTTGTCATGCATGATTTGGTCGCTTTTCACAATCTTTAACAATTTATGTGTATATTTTTATAACTAAAAAGTATAAAAAGGCGGCTAATGTAATTTATTGTTAACAAAGTGTAACATTGTATAAACGATTTATAGAGGAGACCGACGTGATTGAGAATGGTGATTTAATTTTAAATTACCTTGATCGATTAGGAATAGAGTATGTATTTGGCGTTCCTGGTGGCAGCATCGAACCCTTTTATAATGCTTTAGCGAGAAGTGAGCGGAACGGAGGCCCCAAGGCAATTTTAGCAAGGCACGAAGCAGGCGCTGCATTTATGGCAGATGGCTACGCACGAGCAACTGGCAAAATAGGGGTGTGTTGTGCAACATCAGGTCCGGGTGCAACCAATCTTATTACAGGGGTAGCCAATGCTTATTCCGATAGTATTTCTTTATTAGTGATAACTGCACAGCCCGCCATCGAAAAATTTGGCTTAGGCGCCTTTCAAGAAGGTTCGTGCACCGGCATTAATACCATGAGCATGTTTGAATCGTGCACGCGTTATAACACCCTCGTTTCGCATTCAGCTCAGCTCGAAACTAAATTACTGCAGGCAATAAGTTATACCAAAAGCAATCGCCCTGGTCCGGCGCACTTGAGTATTCCACTCGATATTATGCGCGCTAAAGTAGAGCCTAGATACGGCGAGCAGCATCTAAGAGCTTTTATTAACCATGAAGTGGTTACCAGCGAAAAAGGCTTGGATCTTCTGCTCAAATACTTATCTGATGCTAAAAAAGTCACCTTTGTCATCGGTGAAGGTTGCTCGGGTGCAATGAACCAATTGTTAGAGTTAGCAGAATTACAGAATTGGTTGATGGTCACTACGCCGATGGCGAAAGGTCTTATCTCCGACTTTCACCCACTTTATCGAGGGGTGTTTGGTTTGGGTGGGCATGAAAGCGCCCGTGAAGCACTCTTACCAGAAAATGCCGATTACGTGTTGGTGGTTGGCACAGCTTTAGATGAAATCACTACCGGCGGCTGGGATACCGAAGCGGTACTGTCAAACCGGATGATTCATATTTCCCAAAACTCTGAACATTTAAGTCGGTCTATCCTGGCGAAAGCCTGTATTTTAGGTTCGCCAAAACTGCTTTTAGAACAATTGTTTAATTGGATCCCTAAAACTGAAAAAAACCAAAATATTGAATACCTGTCAGGCAGCGATGGTTTTCCAAAGCATGTGAAATACCGTGATAAAGCGGTGTGTTTTCAGAATACTTCACCGGTCAAACCTCAGGCATTATATTGGACGCTGTCTCAGATTTGCCCGCCGAATACCTATGTATTAATGGATACCGGTAATAGTTTTTTGTGGGGGATTCACTACTGGCAAACGCATAACAGCGCGGGTGTAGAAGATAACCTATTCCATATCGGCATGGGCTTCGCCTCAATGGGCTGGGCAATTGGTGCCTCTATTGGTATGGCCTTAGGTAATAAGTCCCCAGTGATATGTTTTACCGGCGATGGTAGTGTTTTGATGAGCGGCCAGGAAATGACGGTGGCCAAAGAGCATAACTTGAATATCTTATTCGTTATTTTGAACGATTCACACTTGGGTATGATCAAGCATGGTCAGCAACTAGGTGGTGCCGAAAATATCGGTAATGAACTGCCAAAGGTAGACTTTGCCGCGATGGCAAGAGCTATGGGGCTTCAAGGTCACACAGTCAATAAGCTTACTGACCTCGATACCATCGGCATCGATGACATCTTCAAGCAGGAAGGGCCGTGTGTTCTGGATGTGATTATTGATGCCAATGAAGTCCCACCCATGGGCAGTCGAATGAAAGTACTCGCCGGTGGCGGTGGTTCAGCCTGTGGAGGTCTGTCATGAATAATAAAGGCATGAGAAAGCGACAAGTATATCATTCCGATTTTTGGGAAGAGGTGGCCGAAGACGACAACCCCTTTGCCACCAAAGAAGCCTATTGCCATGGTTATAACGTTTATGAAGATATTCTGAAAAAAGCTACGTGGTTTGAATATCTCTACGTGATGTTTAAAGGTGAAAAGCCTACAGAGGCACAAGCCAAACTCTTAGAAAAACTCGCGATTGCCTTGGCGAACCCTGGGCCGCGTGAGGCGAGTGTGCGTGCTGCGATGAATGGCGGGGTGGGTGGTTCAACCCATGCCGCGTCGTTGATGGCGGCCTTGGCTGTGGGAGCTGGGCAGTACGGTGGTAGCCATGAAGTTTTCCTTGCTACCCAGTTATGGTCAAAATGTGGATTTGATATTGGTGAATGGAAATTGACATTACTGAAACCCAATGAAGATTCTCGAGCGGATATTTGGCACCCCATTGAGCATGGCCCTGGTTTTGATCCAAACGGCATAAATTGCCCGAGTGTCACCTTAAATATATTAACTATTTTAGAAGCTGTTTGGCCGGGTGGTGCATTGACTTGGTTAAAAGAAAATAGAACTTTATTAGAGCAGTATCTGGGATATCCCTTAGCTATTTCGGGTATAGCAGCCGCCGCTTTTTATGATCTTGAATTAAATGAAGATCAAGCTTCAATGTTATATCTGATTTTTCGTCTTCCTGGTGCGGCGGCACATGCACTTGAACAAAGTTCTGTGCCGTGGAATAAGTTCCCATTTTTTGGGGATGCGATTGAGTTAATGGATGACCCTGGCTCAAAAGGCGTACCGAATCTAGAGGATCTATTATCATGAAAACTAAGCGCCTTTTAGAGCATGAAGATCGCCTTCAGTCAAAAATGGGAAAAGCTTTTTTGTGTGAACGCGTGGTTTTTCGTGGCAAGGACCTTCATCATGACTTATGCCAGAATGATTGGTTCAGTTTGTATTTATACAGCATTACTGGTCGTGATTTTTCGGATGTAGAAAAAACAGCGCTTAACTTTATTTGGTCGGCGACCAGTTATCCCGATCCAAGCATTTGGCCCAATAATAATAGTGCCCTAGCGGGTTCCGTTCGAACGACTGCTTCGTTGGCTTTGATGTCAGGTATGGTTGTATCTGAAGCATCTTTGTATGGACGTCGACCAGATAAACGATCAATAGATTTCTTTTTGAGGGCCGGTATTGCCATTGATGAGGGCAGCTCTCTTGAAGCATTTATAGAGTTAGAGCTAAGCTTGTATCAAAGAATATATGGGTATGGGCGGCCTCTAGTAAGCATTGATGAGAGGATTCCTCACACTATTAATAAAATGAAGGAGCTTGGTTTAAGAGAGGGTCGTTACTTTCAACTAGCTTTAGATGTGTATCAATATTTAAACCAAAAGAAAGGTTTATCTATCAATGTTGCAGCGCTCGATGCAGCAATTTGTGCTGATTGTGGCTTCGATGCTAATGAATACCACTTATTTATGATTCCAGCTTTTTTATCGGGAATGGTTCCTTGTTACTTAGAGTCGAATGAGAAACCTGAAGGAACATTTTTTCCTATTCGGTGTGAAAGTATTGTGAATAAGGGTAAGTTAAGAAGAGCTTGGTGAAGAGAATGCCAGAAAGAATAGTAGTGCTCTCTGGCATGTTTTCTAAAATTTGTAGGCTATTTCGCCATAAATGCTTCGACCAGCCATGGGGAAATCATTGACTAAACCTCCCGCTTCACTGGGTTCAAATACCGATTTATCAAAAAAGTTATGCACCGACAAGCTGATATCTAAATTATCAATTATATCCAACTGCCGAATCGTTAGATCTACTGTTGTGTAGCTTGCTAACGCTTTGGTTCTTGCATCGCTATTACTACGTTTTTGTTTTCCGACCCAATTTAGTTGAGGAGTTATCAGCCAGTTATCCTTTGGTTTCCACTCCGTCCGAAAATAAAACTGGTGATTAGGTGCTTCGCCGACATCGGTGTTGGTTTTGTCATCTTCAGATTTCTGATAGGCATAATTTGTTAATATACGCACTGAATTTGAGGGTTTATAGTCTGCCTCAAACTCAAAACCGTAACCAGTGCGTTCGCCAAAGTTTTCTGCACGTTTATTGCCGGGAGTGTTAGGGTCGAAGGTTTCGAAAGAGATAAAGTCTTTAATTTCATAGTAATAAATATTACTTGTATATCTAAAACTAGACGATACTTGCTGAGACAAGGCGAGCTCATAGGTATCTATTTTTTCTGGTTTCAAATTTTTATCACCCAGCGCTATCGGATTACTGGTGACATACAGCTCGGAAATTGAAGGTGCTCTGAAAGCCTTTCCGTATAATAGTTTGGTGGTAATGGAGTCCGTCGTTGCCCAAACCAATGCTAGCCTTGGGTTAGTGGTGCTGCCGAAATCAGAGTAATGATCATAGCGGACGCCTGAGGTAAGTTGCCAATTGTCGGCGAATTGCCATTCATCCTGAATAAAGGCGTGATAGGTTGTTCTATCTTTTTCAGGAAGGTAAACCTCTGCTGTATCACTTACGTCCTCAATTCCAGCTCTTGGTGAAAAGTCCGGGTTAAAGTTTTTGGATTCTGTGGTTTGAAAAACGTCTCCCCAAAAAGCACCTGTACCGAATCGAATAAGATGCTCGTCTAGTCCTCTGAATACACTGCTAATATCAAAGCGGGCGCTATCAACTTTGTAGCCGGGATTGCCGATGAAACCGTCTGGATAAGCACCGCCAAAAGCTCCGGGCGGGAAGATCCATGAATTTTCTTCCGCTTCTTGCGTATTGTGAAAGTAACTGATTCTGCCTTCCAGTCCCCAATCAGGGCCTAGATCTTGAAGAGTATAGGTATAGTCAGCATTAATGCGATCACTGCCAAAACGGCCATTGGGGTCAAGTGCTTGAGCCAAACCAGGCCCTGTACCAATATTGCTTCTGCCTTGATAGCCGATACGCAGGCGTGAGTTTTCATATTCAACATCAAATCTGGCGTCCAACATTTCTTTCATTGTGTTGACCGGGCCAGGTGCAAACGAGACACTGGGATCAATGTCTGACTGGGCATCCCGTGTGACAATTTCTTTCCAGCCATCTGTTGTTTCATACTCCAGAGTTAAACCAATATTAAAGCCTTCATAACTTCCGCCGTGTTCTATCCAGCTAGCCTTTGTATCAAAACTTCCTTTCCTGACGCCGCCAATGGTGCCGTTAATGTCTTTACGCCCTTTAGTGATAATATTGATTACACCGGCAAAGGCATCGGCACCATACATGGCAGAACCCGGGCCACGAATAATTTCAATTCGGCTAATTGATTTGACCGGCATGCCAGCCCAAACATTACTTCTATTGCCAAAGACTAAATCTGTTATTGGCGTACCATTGATGAGTACTAAAGTCTGAGCCGTATATTGTGAGGAGATACCCCGAATATTATATTTTGGGGTGAAAAGAATAGGGCTGGTACCTACATGCAAGCCAGGCACAGTTTCCAGCACCTGATCTAAATCTGTTGCCCCCATGGCAATAATATCTTCTTCGGTAATAACGGTTGCTACGGCAGCGGCTTTATCAAGAGGGGTAGCTGTGCCGGTTGCTAAGGACGTTACACGAATTTGGCCTAGCTCTTCGAGAGACATTTCCCATAAGGATTCATCATCAGCAAATGCAAAGTTCGCTTGTAAGAGGCTGGCAAGTATAAAAAGTGTCGTTAGTTTTACTTGTTGTGTAAATATTGTTTTTTTTATGTTCACGACATTCTCCGTGGGGAATGGGTTGCTGCTAGGCTTTCACTAAGTTTTTACAAAGGTTTACGTATTTTTAGTATAGACAGCATTAAAAACTTGTCATTTTTTTCTTGATGTTGTTTGAAATAAAGAACTCGAAAACCTCTTTCCATAAAGAAGTGGCATAAAGAAGTGGGACAGGCACAGAAATTGAAACCAATAAGTGGGACAGGCACTAAAGAATAGAGAAAATTTTATTCATTAAATAGTAAAGCGCCTGTCCTGTGTCAGGTTCTGTTTGCGTACTCATGATCTTTAGCTAAAAAGTAGGTTGAAAGTATATCACCTGGTGTTATACTTTAATAAAGCAAAAGGATTGGCTGATGCGGATATTTAAAAATAAAGCGTTTATTAAATGGGCAAGTAAGGAAGGCTTGAATGATGAAGTCTTGAGGAATGCTGTGACAGAGATTGAGCAGGGGTTAGTCGATGCGGATTTAGGTGGTTATGTCTTCAAAAAAAGAGTCGCCATCTCAGGCAGAGGTAAGAGTGGTGGTGCCCGTACCTTACTGGCTTATAAAGTGGGTGGTAAAGCGTTTTTTATTTACGGTTTCGCAAAAAATACACGCGCAAATATTAAGGATGACGAATTGAAAGGCTTGAAGGCCTATGCAAGCGTATTGTTTGGTTATAACGACATTGCGCTAAAAAAGGCAATGGATGCTGGGTTATTAATTGAGGTAGAGAGAAATGGATAAATCAATTCTGGATGTTGTGCATGAAAGTGCGAAAGATCTTCATAGTGTAGGCTTAATGGATGAAATGACATTACGTGAGTTTGATGTCTTATGCTTACCGAAAGTAAAAATCTACAGTGCAGAGCAAATTAAGCGTATTCGAAGTAATGTGAAAGTCAGTCAGGGCGTGTTTGCCGCTTATTTGAATACGAGTAAATCCACTGTGCAAAAGTGGGAGCAAGGAGCCAAAAAACCTAATGGTCCTTCATTGAAACTGCTAAATATCGTTGATCAAAAAGGCTTAGAAGCGCTGGTATAGAAGCTAAAGTAAATAGCGTGGGGGCCAAAATTCAAAGCAGGACAGGCACTAAAGAAAAGGTCAGCAAAAGTAGGACAGGCACAGCAAAAGTAGGACAGGCACAGCAAAAGTAGGACAGGCACTACAGTCAGCACAATCGAAACAAAGCAAAAGTAGGACAGGCACAGCAAAAGTAGGACAGGCACTACAGTCAGCACAATCGAAACAAAGCAAAAGTAGGACAGGTACTACTGCAAAGAGAAAATTTTATTCGTTAATAACGTACAGCTAAGTAACTCGGGTTAACCTTTCATAAACATAATTTAGCGACAGCTAACGCTAGCCGTTGGTGTTGTTCAATAAAACAGTCTGCTTTTCTTTTGAAAACCTGAATGCCAAACACACAAAAGCCTGAGCCAGTGAGCTCAAGGTGATTTTTATTTGTTATATCAGATGCATGAAAAATACTAAGCGCTATTCAATCTTTGCTGTTCATATCGTTTTGAATAACAACGCTCATAAATGGCTTCAAACTGGCTAACATGTTTTAGCCAGGTGGTCTGGTCAATAATTCCCAGTCTTTTCAGGATCGGCGGTAGGGTCGAGTCGATAAAGCCGCGTTTGTGAGGATGCAGTATACGGCCTGTGATATCGACTAATTGAAGATATTCATTCAGATCAAACAGAATACCGGTTTGAATCTGGTTTTTTGTCATGCCTTCAAAATGCGATAAGGGTTTGATAGGTGCATGGAAATGGTTGAATAAATATCCTTGTTCAAGTTGGGTGTTGATGGCGCTTTCTACATTAAATGCAAGTGTTAGGCGTTCTTTGATGCTAGTATGATCTGATGTTTCAGGTGTGTCGGCTATCTTGGCGCGAATGGGGTTTAAATCCACATAAGCCATACAGGAAACTAGGGCGGCTTCGGATAACAAGGCCTGCGATTTATAACGTGCTTCCCAGAAATGGCCTGTGCACTCATCTTCTTGATTGGCCATCCTGGCAACCGGTTCATTTAAACATTTCATAAACCAGCTTAAGTCGCAGAGGCGTTTTCTGAAAAGTGCTTCAAAGTCTTTCAGCGTATCGAATTGTCCCTTCGTGAGGCTTTTCCCAGCCAGAAAGTGCTGAACCAACAAGGGGCCTTTGAATAAGCTGCACCAGCGTTCAAAAACATCCTGCATGCTCCAATCATCGGCTTGTTCAGGACAAAGTTTCAGCACCAAATGATAGTGTTGCTCATCACCGCATACGCACAAATATCAATAGTAAACAGGGAAGAGAGCAAGCGCATGCGGTCTTCAATCCACTGGCGACGATGTTCATAACTGACGCCAGAATGTGCATCAACGCCACATAAGAAAGTACGGCGCACACAGCGGGAAATAATATGGTAGTAGGGGGTATCTGAAAGCGAAACGAGGTTCTTACGTGCTTGGGTCATGGCAAAATCCTTTTTGCGTTTGAGTAGGCTCATGCTAAGTGGAAGGGGTTTTAGAGTCAATGGTAAAGTGCCTGTCCCCAATTGTATAAGTGCCTGTCCCCAATTGTATCCTCAGGGAGCGTTAAATTCTCGCTCCTTGAACTGGTGGAATTACTTAAGCGGCCCCGGTCTTTCAATACCAAAACCCTGCGCAAAGTCGACGCCGATTAACTTCAAGGCATCGGCTGTTTCTTGGTTTTCGACAAACTCGGCGATGGTTTGCAGGCCTGCCGCGTGGCTAATGCCATTACAGGCTTCGACAATGCCTCGGTCGATTGCGTTGGTGAGCAGGTTAAGCACAAAACTGCCATCTATTTTCAGGTAATCGACGGGAATTTTTTTCAAGTATGAAAATGAGCTCATGCCTGCGCCAAAATCATCTAATGCAAACTTGAAACCTTCATCGCGAATTTCGGTAATAAATTCAACAGCAGATTGAAAGTTGTCAATGGCGGAGGTTTCGGTAATTTCTAAACAAATGCGTTGGGGCTTGATTTGATATTTTGTGAGTAGCTCGCGTACATCGTTAAAGAAGGCTTTATCACTTAAGGAGCTGCCCGATAAATTGATAAAGTAGGTGCCTTTATCTTGTTTGCCAAGGCCCGATTCTGAAAGGTATTTGAAGGCATTTTCGACAACCCAGCGATCCAGCTTGGGCATCAGCTTATAGCGTTCGGCGGCGGGAATAAATTCACCGGGATAGACCAAACGATCCGGCTCATTTAAACGGACTAAAAATTCACCATGCAGGCCTGAGCAGTGTGATTGTAAACCAGCCATGGTTTGAAAATGCAGCACGAATTGGTCTTCGGCGATGCCTTGTTTGATTTTACTGACCCAGTGCATTTCACCGCGCCTTTTAAGGTATTCCGGATCTTGTTCGCTAAACCATTGAATACCATCGTGGCCTTTTTCTTTAGCGGTATTGCAGGCCATGTCGGCACAGCTTAAGGCGCTCACAACGGATGATGTTTCATTGGAAATACCGACAATACCAATGCTTATACTGGTACTAAAGGTTTTTTCTTGCCAGATGAAATTTAATTCTCGTATTGAGGCTTGTATATGCCGGGCAATTTGAAAAGCCTCTTCCTGAGAGGTATGGCTAAGCAGAATGGCAAATTCATCAGCCCCCATTCTGGCGACTTTATCGCGAGCTTTGGTTTGTCTGATTAAAATTAGAGATACTTGTTTTAAGAGTTCATCGCCTGCCAAGTGGCCGCAAGCATCATTGATGATTTTGAACTGGTCAAGATCTAACGACAAGAGTGCGTGTTCAGATTGATCGTGAGCGGCATGCTCGAGAGAGGATTGTATAAAGTGCTCGAAGTGTTCTCTGTTTGCTAAGCCAGTCAACTGGTCGTGGTAGGCCAGGTGTTCTAAATCTTGTTCAGCCTGGCGTTTGTCATGACGAACTTCGCTTTCTTTAATTTCTCGTTCGATCGCAGGTATGAGCCGAGCTAGGTTGTCTTTCATGACATAATCCTGGGCACCATTACGCATGCTTTGTACGGCATCAATTTCTGAGATTTCACCCGAAACAATGATCACAGGGATATCGTTATTGAGCTCACGAATCGTCTTTAGCGCTTCTGCTGAAGAATAACCGGGTAAATTGTGGTCGGAAATAATGAGATCCCAGTCGCCGTTTTGCATGGCCTTTCTGAGACTAAGGTCAGACTCTACTCGCTGAGAATAAATGGTTAAGCCATTTTTCTTGAGTTCGCGCAACAGCAATACTGCATCGTCTTCGGAGTCATCAACGATTAAAATATTATACATACGAATCTTTCTTAAAATGTTCGGCTTAAACGCAAGTTAAATAAGCCAGTGTGGATAATTTGAGTAATTTTCTAACTGTTTTTTGTGACTATTCGACTTGTGAAGCAAGCTTATTATTAATAAATTTGTCTTCAATGGCGAGCTGTCAATTGTATTTATTTGTCAGAGTATTCTGAGTCTAGAATAAAAACTCACAAATACAATCAAGCACTTAGATTTTTTTGTACTGATTAATAGTTTTTATGTCAGCTTCTGAACTATTAGAACTTTTAGGGAAGAGGGTGAAGTAAAAGACGGTGCCTTTATCTTGTTCGGAATTTACCCAGATTTTTCCATGATGCCGCTCTACAATTCTTGAAACAGTGGCTAAACCAATACCTGTACCTTCGAATTCTTCTGCAGAATGCAAGCGATTGAAGGGTTTAAATAACTGATTTGCATACTTCATGTTAAAGCCTGCACCGTTATCTTTAATATAGAAAATTGTATTACCTAAGTGAGTATGGCTGCCAATTTCAATGATGGTTAAGGGTACTTTTTGGCTGTATTTCCAAGCATTTGATATTAAGTTGTCTAAGAGTATTTCGACTAGTACCGGGTCGCCAGTGGCATGTAATGCTTTTTGAATATGAATTTGAATGTCTCGATCTTCATCATCACGTTTTAATTCATTTAAAATTTTATTCGCTAATGCACTTAAATCGACAGCTTGTTTGTTTAATTCGAGTCGAGTTACACGAGAAAGTTGTAATAGGTTGCTGATCAGTTGCGACATTTTGTTACTACCTGCGCGAACGCGACTCAAATAGTGCAAAGCAGTGTCATCTAATTGATCACCATAATCCTCTTCTAGCGCCAAACTAAAACCTTCAATCGTTCGAAGCGGTGCTTTTAAATCATGAGAAACTGAATAACTAAAGGCTTCGAGTTCTTTGTTGGCGAGGGCAAGTTCTTTAGTGCGTTCAGTGACTTCTTGTTCAAGATTATCGGTATGGGCAAGAATGATTTTATTTTGCTTGGCAATGGTTTTGATCATTTGGTTAAAGGAGTCTACCAGCGCACCAATTTCATCCTCATTGCGTTTACTGACTTCTGGCATTGTTTCTCTTTCCAGGCTGACATTTTCGGTTGCTTTTTGAAGCTCTTCCAGAGGGTCGGTAATAAAACGCTGTATGTAACGCGCAAAACTGAAGGCTAAGAAGATAATAAAGGTAGAAAGCGATAAAGCAGAGAGTGTTGTGGTGATAACTTCGTTGACTAATTTAGATGTGGAAGCTTGTATATAAACATGGCCACCTTTTTCGCCATTGACATTGATAGGTTCGGAAATGTGGAAGTAGGCCTCACTAAAATAATCTTGAACAGTAAGGGGGGCGCTCGGGCAGTTTGAGGGCTCAGTGTCTGAGGGCTTGGCATATGCCGCGAGTAAAATTCCATCGATATTGTACGTGCAGGCCAGGATGACTTGAGGATGCAAATTCAAGCTTCCCAAAATCTCACCCAATGCTCTTTTGTCTTCAAATAGAATGGCGGCATTACTTCGGTCTGCAATGATTTGGGTGATCGCAGAAAATTCATCGGTGATTTGTCGTTTGAAGGAATGATAGCGTTGAAAAACAAAGACTGAGCTGAGAATAAACACGCTTAATAAGGTACTGATCATAATAAAGCTGATCAGTTTGGTACGTATAGGCAGGTCTTTAAATTTAGTCATGTTATTGCTCAACCTGATTCGCTAATTCAAGTAGCTTTGAGCTAATTGAAAGTTGAGTTTCTTTGGCTTGCTTTAAATTGATGTCGAAGCGAATAATATTGCCAAGGGTAATAAACCCAATCATGCCACCTTTACGAACAAAACCCTCCATACTGCTAACGGTTAAGGTCGGTGTGCGAGCATAGAATTGGATAATTTTATCGGTAAATTTTCTTTCCGATTCACCGATAAAAACAACGTCACACTTGGTCTCCGAATTGAGTGTATAAAAATGTTCAACATGAATGTTTAGTTTATGAATGGGGCGTGATTCGAGCATTATTAGCTTTTCGTTTACCGGATCATCCCCGATAACGCATAGATTAAATTCGTTTTGGTTTTCAATGCTTGGCCAGGCGATAAATTTCATGAGATTGTACAGGTAGGCGGCTTTGATATCTTCTTCTGTCTTTGCAAAACCCGTGGTTGCATGTAGTAATAGAGGGCTCAGCAAAATAGCCACCGTTAACAGCGTCTTTGAGCGATTCCATTTGCGTGAAAAGTGTTTGAGCATCAGTAATAAGGCACTTTAAGTATATTTCTTCTTTTTGTTGATGGCTTATTTAGCTTTGTTTATTAAGCGCAAAAAAGCAAATTTTGTATTGTTTATTTTGCTGTGAGTTCATCCAATGCTTAATTTGACACAGACCTTAGGTCTGCGTCAATCTGTAGTATGCTTATGTGCTTGCGTCTGATTCATTGCAAGAGGCAGCAGGTGAATTTTCCCGTTTAAGCATTTGCAGCTTTTTTTCCTTGTTGCTTGAGCAAGCTTAGATGCTTTTTGCTTAAAGTCATAAAGGTAGGTGTTGGGCCAATATCTTCATACAATGGGTCACCCATTTCATCGTGAGAGATGATTTTTTCACCTGAGACATAAGGCATGGTGGTTTCAAGTTCTTCTAGTGCGGCAGAAATAAGTTCCCCTAAAATTTCACTGCGAGAGCGCTTTGGATACATTTCAGTTAAGGCATTGAGTTTTGCTGCGTCTTCCAGTGGTATTCTTAATGCAAACTCTTCTGAAGTTAATGTGGCTTTTGCTTGTTTTTCCCAGCATGCTGCGAGAGATTTGATTTTCATAGGCATTGTCCTTATGAGCATTTATCTGCGACTACATTTATCTGCAACTGATAGTTAGTCTAAGAAGGTGCTTTTTGGGGAGGCAGCCAGACCAAATCTGGTCTATAACAAAAATCACCTTGTCTTTTTAAGTCTAGTGAAAGTCTGGATATTTGACGTGCATAGAATTGTGTGGAATTGTTACTAACCTAAGTCATCTGATTACATTTAGCTACCGGTTTTCGCTCAGAAATCAAATAATGCGCTTATTGAGATCGAAATGTGTTCAATGAAACCCAGTGTTTAATGTGGAAAACCCGTCGGCGAGGCTCAGTGAACGCATTTTCAGTGTAAAAGTAAATATGGACAAAAGAGGATGGTATGGCAGAACTACACCCAGAGTTACGTGAAAACGTTCGTTTGTTAGGCGAATTACTTGGTCAAAACATCAAGGAACATCTTGGTCAGTCGTTTCTAGATAAGGTCGAGGCGATTCGTGCGACAGCTAAACTAGACCGAGAAGAATGTTCTGGAGATGCTAGTCCCGAACTTGTGGGCTTGCTTGAGGATTTGGGTGACGATGAAATGTTTTTTGTGGCTCGAGCCTTTAACCAGTTTTTAAATCTAGCCAATATTGCAGAGCAGTATCACAGTGTTCGCCGTCATCGTTCTGATCATGAAAGTGGCCTTGAAACCTTCGATGAATTGTTGGAGCGTTTAAAAAATAGTGGTAGCAGTAAAGAAAATTTAGTCGATTTGCTTGAAGACCTATCTATTGAATTTGTGCTAACGGCTCACCCGACTGAAGTGACTCGGCGTACCTTGATTATGAAGTACGATGCGATGAGTGAATGTCTGGCGGCAAAAGACAGGAAAGATCTGACCGAAAGAGAGCGCAAAGATATATTAGAGCGTTTGAATCGTTTGGTGTGTGAAGCGTGGCATTCTGATGAGATTCGACAGGATAGACCTTCAGCGGTCGATGAAGCCAAGTGGGGTTTTGCTGTTGTTGAAAATAGTTTATGGCATGCTTTACCTGCTTTCTTAAGAGATTTTGATGTCGCCTTGGAAGAGAAGTTTGGCCATAGCTTGCCACCCGATTTTAGCCCGATTAAATTTACCTCCTGGATGGGGGGCGATAGAGATGGCAACCCGAATGTCACCTCCGCCATAACCCAAGAAGTATTGAGCTTAAGTCGTTGGATGGCCGCTGATTTATACCTGCGTGATGTCAGAGAATTAGCCAATGAACTGTCTATGTGGGATGCTTCTGACGAGCTAACTGAAGCTGCATCGATTTATAGAGATGAATTTAATCGCAACAGAGATGAACCCTATCGCTTGATCTTGGGCAATTTGCGTAAACGCTTATTAGCGACGCTGGATTGGTCTGCTAAGCAAGCAAAAGGCGAGTTTGTTGAACCCGGTGATGCACTGCTGCGAAATGAAGATTTAATTGCGCCCTTAAGTCTGTGTTATCGCTCGTTAATGGCAAAAGGCATGCAAAGTGTTGCCAATGGCTTGTTGCTGGATACCTTGCGTCGGGCATCTTGCTTTGGTTTGCCATTGTTGAAGCTGGATATTCGACAGGATTCAGAAAGACATTTGAATGTCATGTCTGAATTAACCCACTACCTTGGTTTGGGGGAGTTTGCTAAATGGGAAGAAACCGAAAAACAAGCCTTCCTGCTTAAAGAGCTACAAAACAAACGCCCGCTTATTCCACAAAACTGGCCATGCAGTGATGAAGTGAGTGAGGTCTTGGCAACTTGTAAAGTCGTGGCAGCGCAACCCGCTGAAGCCTTGGGTTCGTATGTGATTTCCATGGCAAGCTTGCCTTCTGATGTATTGACTGTGATTCTTTTGCTTAAAGAATCTGGCATTAGCCATAATATGGGTATCGTTCCCTTGTTTGAAACCCTGGATGATTTGTCAGGCTCACAAGATGCAATTGATGCCTTGCTCTCGATTCCCTGGTATTTGGAATATTGCAATAAAGCACAACAAGTGATGATTGGTTATTCCGATTCAGCTAAAGATGCGGGTCAGATGGCAGCCGCTTGGGCGCAGTATCAGGCCCAGGAATCTTTGGTTGCCGTGGCCAAATCACATGATGTGAAACTGACCTTATTTCATGGCCGTGGGGGTACGGTTGGCCGAGGGGGTGGCCCGGCAAACAGAGCGATTCTATCGCAACCTCCCGGCTCTGTTGCAGGCAGTTTCCGAATTACCGAGCAGGGCGAGATGATTCGTTTCAAGTTTGGTATGCCAACGGTCGCGAAACAGAGTCTTAAGTTATATTTGAACGCGGTGATCGAAGCCAGTTTGCTTCCTCCGCCAGAGCCGAAGCCAAGTTGGCGTGCATTAATGAAGGATATGACAGCCTCCGCGTTAAAGTCTTATCGCGCAACGGTCAGAGAAAATCCCGATTTTGTACCATATTTCAGGGCGGTGACACCAGAGCAAGAGCTAGGAAAACTAGCCTTAGGAAGCCGGCCAGCAAGACGTAAAGCAACTGGCGGTGTAGAAAGTTTACGGGCGATTCCATGGATATTTGCTTGGACGCAAATTCGCTTGATGTTGCCGGCATGGTTGGGAAGTGATGAGGCATTGTCTGACGTTCTGAATTCTGAAAAATCTCTTGTGTTAGATGAAATGTTTGCTGAATGGCCGTTCTTTAAAACCCATATTGATATGTTAGAGATGGTCGTTGCTAAAGGTGATGCACGCATTGCGCGTTATTATGATCAGTTATTAGTGCCGGAAGCGTTGAAGCCCTTGGGGCATACTTTGCGTCATCGTTTTTTGCATATGATTAATCGTGTTAATGAAGTGAAAAAACAGACTCAACTGCAAGTGGATAACCCTCAGCTCGTGGGTTCCTTGAATATCAGGAATCCTTATACCGACCCCTTGCATTATCTACAGGCAGAATTGTTAAGGCGTGATCGCTTAGCGAGTGCAAATGAGGCAGAAGTTCCGCGAACTGACGGCCGAAAAAATCGCGTCGAAATGTCTCTAAAAGTGACCATGGCAGGTATTGCTGCTGGTGTTCGAAATACCGGTTAGTCGTAGGGCTTAAAACGAAATAGTGCCCGCCCAGAAACAGGGCCGTTACTATTTATTCCCTCCCTTGCCAAGGGGAGGGTTAGGGTGGGGTGATTGTTGAGTGCTTATAGGCATGAGTGCTTATAGACATACAAAACATTACTATGTTTAACAAAATGCTTAATAATAAAACAGCGTAATGTGATCGATACCCGTGCTAAACAATGGAGAAAGACTACACTTTAGAAGAAAATAAATTTCCACATGATTCAAAATAGATTCAAAATTTAGAGTAGACCACCGTGCCGATAGCCGCCAAATTAAGCCAATTTATTAATCGAAAAGGGATTCTTTGCCAAGCTGTGCATCATCCTCGGAGCAACGATTTTGCGCAGGCCATTGAGCAAGCGAATGCGGTTCCCGAACTTTGTGCAAAATGTGTGGCTTTAATAGATCGAAATGGCCCTGCTATTGCTGTCATTCCATTCTTGGCCGGTTTGAATCTCGACATGTTAAATCAAACCTTGGGCAGGAATTTCCAGACCCTGTCTAAGGAAATGACCAATAAGTTGTTTCCAGATTGTGAGTCTGGTGCTTTTCCAGCTCTAGCGATGGCTTACGGTTTGCCTGTTATCATTGATGTCGATATGTTGGGCAATGAAACCATTTTTTCGGCAAGTGGTTGTTCCAGTACCTTATTAAAAATCCCCGGAACAGCGTTTCGTTTAGCGATGCGTGGCGCGGTTAAAGGCCATATTGCGATATGGCCAGATCCTGTTGAAAGCTTACCCTCCCCTGATTCAGTAGCATCAGTACCTGCAACCTTGGATAGCATTACCCGTAAATTACAACGTTTGCATCAATTGCCACCGATGCCTGAAACCGCTGTACGTATTATGCACTTAACCTCAGACCCTGATTCCAATGTGTTTCAATTAGCCGAATTAATAGAGCGTGACCCGAGTCTGGCTGCTCAAGTGATGCGTTATGCACGTTCGGCTTTGTTTGCTTACAGAGGCGAGCTGAGTTCCGTCAAAGATGCTGTAAATATTGTGCTAGGCTTTGATCGGGTGGCTCAATTAGCCATGGGTATATCGGCCGCGAAGGCTTTTAATATTCCTCAGGATGGTCCATTTGGCTTAACCAAGTTCTGGCAGCATGCACTTTACAATGGTGTTTTGGCACAAGCTTTAGCTTTATTAGCCAAGCCAGATTTATTGATCGATGATAAACAAGCCTATCTTTCAGGTTTGTTACATAATTTTGGTTTATTGCTCTTGGGGCATTTATTTCCGCCAGAGTTCAGGATGTTAAATCGTTTGAGGGAGTCAAACCCTGAAGCGAGTATGAAGGCGTTAGAAGGACAGGTTTTTGGAATGGGTGGTGCTCAGGACATCATGTCGATAGGTCATGGTTCTATTGGTGCGAGCCTTTTAAAAATGTGGGGTTTGCCTGAAACAAGTATCATGGTTGCTTCCAAGCATACGCAGGAAAATTATTCTGGTGCGCATGAGTATTATGTTAGTTTGATCCAGTTAGCGAATTATTATCTCGCTCAGCATGATGTTGGTGATGAGCCAATTACTTATGATCCTGAGCCTCTACTCGATAAACTAGGTATTCAAGCAGAGCAAGCACAGCAATTAATGGAAGCCTGTATTGAGCAATGCCACAGTCTGGATGCCATGATAGCGAATATGGCTGCCTAAATCACATGTCTGAAAATCTATCATTTTCCCTTCTATTTCCTAGTAGCGAATCCGCTTATCATTGCTAAACTTAGCTTCGAAAGCTTGCTAGGCTTCCACTCGCACCGTCTTGGACGTATAATCCGCGTTTTGTTTATTGCTAGGCGCATTGTAGTTCACTAAATAAATGGTAGTTCGCTAAATAAATGGTAGTTCACTAAATAAATGGTAGTTCGCTAAATAAATGGCTAATTCTAGTGAGTTAAGCTTGAAATACTTTGCATAGCTTGATGCTGAAGTCGCCTTTTTCTTATAGCCCTGAATGTATATTGGTATAAGTGCATTCGTTTTTATAGGGTGCTGTATACAGACATACCATATAGACCAGAACTAAATAGACCAGAACTAAGTTCACTCACTAGTCGGTCATAAGTCGTGGTTTATGAATAACCAGCAAACACAAGAATTTTCGTTTTTATTATATTAGGTTTTTTTATTATATTAATTGGAGCAATCTGTTTATGAAATTAATTTTATTAGGTGCGCCGGGTGCGGGTAAGGGGACTCAAGCTCAGTTTCTAACAGAGAAATACGGCATTCCACAAATATCAACCGGTGACATGCTTAGAGCTGCGGTTAAAGCAGGTTCACCATTAGGTCTTAAAGTGAAAGAAGTGATGGCTTCTGGCGGTTTGGTGTCTGATGAAACAATTATTGAATTAATTGAAGAGCGTATTAAGGAAGAAGATTGTAAAAACGGTTATTTATTTGATGGCTTTCCACGCACGATTCCACAAGCTGAAGCGCTTAAAAAACGCAATATCCATATCGATGCCGTTGTTGAAATTAAGGTTCCAGACGAAGAGATAGTGAGTCGTTTGAGTGGTCGTCGTGTTCATGAGGCAAGCGGTCGTATTTATCATGTCGCACATAACCCGCCTACTGTGCCAGGCAAAGACAATGAAACGGGTGATGCCTTAATTCAGCGTATAGATGACCATGAAGAAACCGTTCGCAAGCGTTTAGGAGTCTATCATTCGCAAACATCGCCTTTAGTTGAATATTATTCTTCTTTAGCCGCAAAAGGTGGTGACAATGCACCGCGTTATGTTGTGGTTAATGGTGTCGGTGCAATGGCTGATATTCGCGCACAAATCGTAAAAGGCCTGGATGCTTAAATTAGTGCCCGTCCAGGGCCCTGTTTCTGGACAGGCACTAATTAGCATTTAGAAACGCTTTTTTAAAACCAGCCACTATTACTAGGCGCTGTTGATGTTTCATCGGTAAATGTGAAACGTCAACAGACACTAACTTGGCTGGTATTTTTTTGCCTAACTGGGTCAAAAAAATGACCTTCAGCAGAGATGAATACGAAATGGCAATACGCCCTACTATTCTTGCCCTTGATAGCTCTTCGGAAAACTGTTCAGTTGCTGTATATCATCAGCAAATTATCAGTCTTAATTCTGAATATGCACCACGCAAACATACCCAATTAATTTTACCCTTAATGAAGCAGGAACTTGCGAATAGAAAATTAACCCTGCCTGAGGTTAATGCCGTTGCCTTTGGGTGTGGCCCGGGTTCGTTCACGGGTATTCGAATAGCTGCGGGTGTGGCCCAAGGCTTGGCCTATGGTTTAGATGTCCCTATTTACGCCATATCCAACTTAAAAGCCCTGGCTTTACAGAGCTATCTTGAACATGGTATTGCTTCGGTTTTAGTATGCATTGATGCTCGAATGTCAGAGGTCTATTGGGGCTTGTTTAACGTGTCTGAAAAACAGGTATCTGGGCAGAGCCTTGATAATAACAATAAGCCCTTTATGCGTTATCACATAAAAACACTCATAGATGAACGCGTCAGTTCTCCTGAAAGCATTCACTTAAGCGATATTGTTTCTAAGACATCCGATGAGTCTTTAGTTGGTATTGGTAGTGGTATCGATTTACTTGCTGATGAATTTGTTAGCGCTTTCAAACAGAAGGACTCCGAAGCTCAGCCTAATGCAGATACGATTGCTTATCTGGCTGAAACAGCAATTGCAGTTGGATTAAAGGGCGAGATTAAAGATGCTTTACCTTCTTATGTGAGAGATACAGTCACTTGGAATAAATTGCCTGGCAGAGAATAAAGCAGTTTAAAAGATTACCTGTGAATGGCACTTAATTAAGCCCGTCTTCCCCGCCTGCGCGGGAATGACGAATTGTTGCATTTAAGCGCCATTCAGGTCACAAGTGTTAATTTTGGTGATTTTTTAGTCGAAAGTGTTACTTTTTACTAGACTAAATCCATTAGCTTTAACTAAACTAAGAGTCTGTTTATAGAGGATGTCCTAAATGGATACATCTAATTCTTTGATTTCTTCAGGATTCCAGTCGCCGATACTGACACCCGCCAAGCAGGCTGAACGTCAGGCACGTCTTCCTGTACCTTATCAGCAGGCCACTGAGGCTAAAACCTCAGTTAATAACCCACAATCCAGAAATGAAAATACCCGGGTTAATCAAGTTGAATTTATTAAGAAAGGCGAAGCGATACAGGCTGAACGATTTCAGCGACTTAATTCTCTTGAAAGCGCACCTCTCAAAGGTCAGCAAGCGCTAAATTCTTATCAGCAAACAATTGATGCGGCCAAACAGTATGAACAAGGTGAGTTAGTTGGTATCGATTTATACGTCTAATTTTTATCGTCCAGTTAAAGCCGCTTTTATGAATCCATCTCAGTTTTATCCTTCAGATTTATCAAGTAATTTTTGTGTTTATGCCGCAGATTCATCTGTTTTACCGATCGCAAATCACTTTTCTGAACAGCTCCAGGTTCAACTTTTTACTTATCAGACGATAAGCGACCCCTATCTCTTAGGCTTTGCTTTTGTCTTTGTTTATCAAGGTGCGCTTGCTCAAATCATACAAACAGGAAAATCAGCACCAGGTCCTGTTACTGCTTCTTTTCTTCAAGGAAAAACCACGCATCGGCTCAAGTTTGGTGGTGGCAAAGGCCAAATGATTGCAAAAGCTGTTGGTTTGAATAAAGGGCTTCGGCCCAGTGTTCTGGATGCTACAGCGGGGTTGGCGCAAGATGCCTTTGTGTTGGCATCTTTAGGCTGTGAACTGATCTTACTTGAGCGTTCGCCAATAATTGCTGAATTAATAGCCTCGGCACTTCGAGAAAGTCAGGGGACTGATATACAAGAAATAACTTCTCGAATGACACTAAACACGGTCAATGCCTGTGGTTGGATAAATGGGCAAGCAGATAAAGTTGCAGATGTCATCTATTTAGACCCCATGTATCCACATAGTGATAAAACGGCTTTGGTAAAAAAAGAAATGCGGCTTTTCCATACCTTGGTAGGTGAATCATCGGACGATGCAGAGCTGCTATCTGCTGCGTTGAAAAAGGCTCGATATAGGGTGGTAGTTAAACGACCCAGAAAAGGTGAAACCATTCAGGGTATACAGCCAGCGCATCAAATATTAGGTAAAAGTTGTCGATATGATATTTACCCTCTTCAGCGCCTGGAAAACTTGAAGTAAGTTCTGAAAACTGCTCCCTGAACTTGTCGAAGGGTCTTGCAAATCAAACTCTGAGCCTCATTAAACACATTTCGACAAGCTCAATGAGCGGTAGTACTCGATCCCTGAGCTCCGTCGAAGGGACTTTCAAATAAAGAGCTGAGTTTCATTAAACACACTTCGACAAGCTCAATGCGCGACTATATACTCAGCAGACTGAGCGAAAGATAGACTGAAACGTCAGTATTAGAATCAAACCAGAGAAATTTTAATGAAACTTAACCCTTTTAATCGCCGGATTGGTCTTGCTTTAGGTGGCGGAGCAGCGAAAGGCATGGCTCATATTGGAGTCTTAAAAGCCATGGAAGAAGATGGTTTAGAAATAGAATACATCTCGGGTACGAGTATTGGTGCACTAGTTGCGAGTTATTATGCTTTTGGAAAAGATATAGAAACCTTGGAAAGCATGTCGTCAGATATTACCTTCTCTTCCTTAATCGGTTTCAAGCTGCAAAAGAAGGGTATCTTTTCAACCAAATCTATAAAAGAAATGGTTGAACGAGATTTAGGCAAAGTCTATATCGAACAGGCTCGAATTCCTTTAGCAATATGTGCAACGGATATTTCAACGGGTGAACAAGTGACGTTAAGAGAGGGTAAGCTAGCCGATGCCGTTTGTGCTTCTATGGCGGTTCCTGGCATATTTATACCGGTTGAAATTCATGGAAAAACCTTAGTCGACGGGGGTATTACTGAGAATGTACCTATCTCTGCTCTGGAAAAAATGGGTGCCGGTATCACCATAGCAGTCGATCTAAATGGTAGTCCGCATTACCAAGAACCGAAAGATATCATTGCTATTATGGGCAATGCGATTGATATCGCTATTGATCTGCGAACCAAGGAACAATTAAAAAAAGCGGACTTATTACTTTCAATGGATTTGGCAGATTTCAGCCGTTTGGGGGATGAAGAAGAGTTTAAAGAGCTAATTCAGTTAGGCTATGATGGCATGAAAAAGAAATTGAATAAGTTCTTTTGGTATCGTCGAACTCGTTATCTATTTTATGTTAAAAAACTATTGTTATTAATTGCTCCGATTAAGATTCCAGATGCATTACAACTACCTAAGATTCTCAATAAGTTAAAGGCAAGAATGAGTAAATAAATGCCCTGAAAGATAGTCTAGGCGGTCTGTAAAATAACGTCGATAATGATCTGCCCGTGGTTTACCCCGAGGTTTATATAGCCAATCAATTAAAATTTTCTACAGATCAAACACGGCTTTGAAAATGGTCTATAGTGAAAATATGCGAAAAAAAACCGATCGTGCTTTATGGCGTACATATCTATTTATAGTTAGCTTTTCCTTGCTGGTTGCGGGTGTGTTCTTATTTTTTAAGTGGCAAGACATAAAACAGGATGCCGCTAATCAACAGCATTATTCCAACAAATTAATCGCCCATTCCATTTCGAATTATCTGTATAAATATGAATCTTTTTTGCAAGTCATTGGCGGGCATTTGATATCGGTATTATCCGTTGATAAGCAGCAAAGAGCTCAATTGGTGATTGATCAGCAAAGGCAAAAAAATAATGAGCTGATTTCTATCCAGTTAGCAGATGGCTCTGGCAAGATTTTACTTGGGAGTAGTGATTTCAGAGAAAATAGTGTTATTGATTTTGGGCGTGGTACGGGAAATGTCGATGGACTTGAAGAGTTAAAGCGTACTGAAGGTATTGTGATGGGCAGAACTTATTTCATGCCTCAGCTAGATGAATGGCTAATCCCTTTGAGTTTAGCCTTAAGGAATAATCGCAATGAAGTATTGGGCGTTATATCGGTTGATCTAAGCTATAGTCAGGTGCATGAAAACTGGTTTGGAGGTAAAGCGCACTATCAACATATCAGGCGGCTCTTATTACGCAAGGATTTGTATCGACAATATGTCTCCTTTGCTGAGGAGTTAGGTTATGGTAATTGGTTAATTAAGCCCGTTCCTAAAGAACGATATGAGTTTATACTTGAGCTCTTAGAATTTCAGTTAGGTGTAACAGAACCTGAACTGCTCAAAGGTGCAGAGAATTTAACCTTAACTGTGCCCGATAAAGATAATGTATTAAATTTGGCTACAATCTCCTACGACCCGACATTTGGTTTATACACCATTTCAGCCACTGCTTACGCAGACCTTCTCAGGCGTATTTCTCTCCCGACCTTTTGGCTGGTTTCTTTTCTCCTGATATTTAACCTTGGTCTGTATTATTTGTTCAAGATAATCTCACGTCGTGATGAAGTAGCTAAACAGTCTTTACAGCATCAAGTTGAACATGACCCTTTAACAAAACTGCCGAATAGACGTTATCTTGTAAACCATTATCAATCGTGGTCAAAATTACATGCTGGTGAACATTCATTACTTTATTTAGACTTAAACAACTTCAAAACCTGTAATGATATTTATGGGCATAGTACCGGTGATAAAATTCTATCTGCCGCAGCAGAAAGGCTGGTCGAATTTTTTAACGATAGTTTGTGTGCAAGACAGGGGGGAGACGAGTTTATTATTTTGAGCCCGGTGACGAATCAATCTGTACTGCTTAAAAAATGTGAAGATTTTGCAACAGCACTCGCAAAAACCATTCATGTTGAGCATTTAGAGTTTTCTATTTATGCCTCCATAGGTATTTCATTTTCTCCCAGTGATGGACGTACTTTAGATGAGCTCTTACGCAAAGCGGATATGGCCATGTATGAAGCTAGAAGAAAGCAGCGTACCATCGGCTTTTACACTGAAGCATTAGAGGCTAAAACCAAGCAGGCTTCTGAAATTGAATATGAATTATCTTCAGCGCTTGAAAATAATGAGTTTTCTGTGGTTTATCAGCCTCAAGTCGATGCTTACTCTTATCATGTCCTGGGGATAGAAGCCTTACTTCGATGGCATAATCCTAAGCTGGGTTTTGTGCCACCTGACGTTTTTATCCCCGTTGCAGAGTCCAGCGGTCTTATTAATGATATTGGTCGTTTTGTTATGGAACAGGCGCTTAAAGATGGCTATGAAGTTTCTAAAGTATGCGGCTTGAGGCACGCGTTGCGAGTGTCTGTGAACTTATCCGTTTCTCAGCTTTTCAACGATGATTTTATGGCGCATTTACACGGGCTGCTATCCCAACATAAAGGTCAGGAAGTAACCTTTATGTTGGAAGTAACAGAAAGCTTGTTTATTGACGATTTAATACGAGCTAAAAATATCTTAGAGCAGGTGAAGGCTTGTGGTGTGTATATTTCTTTGGATGACTTTGGAACCGGTTATTCATCCTTGAGTGTGCTAAGTAAGTTGCCTATCAACGAATTAAAAATAGATCGAAGTTTTGTAAATGATATTTTGACCGATGAGCATGATTGGCTATTAGCAAAAAGTATTATTTATTTGTGTAAAAGTTTATCGATTCCGGTGGTTGCTGAAGGCGTTGAAAATAAGGCTCAGGCAGACCGTTTAGCTGCGCATGGCTGTGATGTGTTTCAAGGCTATTATTTTGCTAAGCCTATGCCAAAAGACAGTTTGATTGAGTTTCTTAATAATAAGGAAGATATGGGGCTGGCGTAGTTTTCCTCCCCTTGGCAGGAGAGAATATCATTACTGTCCCCCTTTTTTTTAAGGGGGAGGCTAGGAGGGGGGGTAGTTACTTATCTAAGAAATATCTAAAAATTAACGACCAGACCAATTAGGGGGGCGTTTCTCCAAGAAAGCGCGAAGGCCTTCTTTTTTATCCTGTGTTTCACATAATGCTGCTTGTGCAAATTTTTCAAGTGCTAAACCGGCATGTTGGCCGCCTTCCATGCCGTAGTTCACCATGGATTTCATGAACTGAGGTACCAGTGGTGCAAAGCCAGCGATATGCGCCGCCATACTTTCAAGCATGGGTATCAATTCTTCGGGTTCAAGCAGGCGAGTAATCAATCCTATTTGATAAGCACGTTCTGCATTAATGGTTTCACCCATTAACAGCATTTCCATACCCATGGCACGGCCAACAATACGCGGTAATCTTTGTGTTGCGCCACCACCAGGAATGATGCCTAGCTTGCCTTCAGGTGTTGCAAATTTTGCTGTCGTTGTGCCGATACGGATGTCGCAACCTAGAGCAAGTTCAAGGCCACCACCAAAGCAGAAACCATTAATGGCTGCTATCGATGGTTTAGCGCTACGTTCCATTCTTTCCGCTAAACCTTGAACAATGGGCTCGAGGGCTTTTTTAATATCTCGATGTTCAACTTCGTTTAAGTCAGAACCCGATGCAAATGCTTTTGTGCCTGCACCTGTTAGACCAATAACACGGATTTTAGGATCACTTTCTGCGATGGTCAGTGCGCTATGAAGCTCTGCTAAGGTGGCCAAAGAAACTGCATTTAATTTCTCAGGACGGTTTAAGGTGATTAAACCCAGCGGACCTCTTGCTTCATAAATGATATTGTCATAAGCCATTGGAATTCATTCTCAACACAAATTATATTCAGAAGGTTTTATTGCATTTAAAACCATGCACAGTGGAGCAATAACTCGTCCACAAAGGCATTGCAAGTTACCGAAAGGCGAGCTCGCAGTCAACTTATTCTGTCCCATATCAGACGTCTCGTCAGATAGATATGGAAGCATGTGGCTAATTAAAACGGAAGAATGTCTGGAAAGCAGGCTAAAGAATAAATCGAAAGTACGAGACATAAATTTGCCAGACAGGGGCCGCTATCTTTACAATACTCGCCACGTTAAACTCTTAGGAAAATAATATGACCCAAACATACAAGATTGCGGTATTAGCCGGTGATGGTATCGGCCCGGAAATTACCGAACAAGCCTTACGTGTTTTAAAATTAATCGAGCAAAAAAGAGATGTAAAGTTCGATTGTCTTGATGGCCCTTTTGGTGCGAGTGCCTATTTTTCACATGGCAAGTCTTTCCCTGAAGAAACGAAAGCGCTATGTGATTCTGCCGACGCAATCTTGAAAGGCCCAATTGGTTTGAGTCATGAAGAATCTGAAAAAATACCTGTTGAAGAACGTCCTGAGCGTGGTGCTTTATTACCTATGCGTCGTCGTTTGAATACTTACGCAAACTTCCGTCCGATTTCTTTGCCTGCGGGTATGGCTCACTTTTCGCCATTAAAAAAAGAAGTTGTGGGTGAGGGTATCGATATTATGTTGATACGTGAATTGATCGGTGGGCTTTACTTCGGTGGCAAAGAAAGTGGTAAAACCCCTGAAGGCAAACGTTATGTAAAAGAAACCTTGGAATATGATGAAGACCAGATTCGCCAGATTCTCGTGGTTGCTTTTAAAGAAGCCATGAAGCGTAAGAAGGTGCTGCATAATATCCATAAAAGTAATGTACTGATCTCTTCTGTGCTTTGGAATGAAGTATTAGAAGAAGTAGCCGTCGACTTCCCGGAGGTTAAGGTTATTCATATGCTGGTTGATGCCGCGGCAACGCACCTTTGTTTGAATCCTTGCCAATTCGATGTGATGGTCATGGAAAATATGTTTGGTGATATCTTGAGCGATCAGGGTGGTGGTATTTTAGGTTCTTTAGGTTTAATGCCTTCTGCCTGTATGGGGCCAGATAAAGCCTATTACGAGCCTTCTCATGGTTCTGCGCCAGATATCGCAGGCCAAAATAAGGCCAACCCTTACTCAATGATTGGGTCAGTCGCCTTGATGTTGGATATGAGCTTTGGCATGACTGAAGAAGCACAAGCGGTGTGGACGGCAATGCAAAGTGTCTTTGAATCAGGATTTTCTACCAGTGATTTATCTAAGCCGGGTTCAGGTGTAGAGATCCTTTCTACCACAGCCTTTGCTGATAAAGTGATGGCTAGGTTAGAAGGGTTACTTTAGTTTTAGCTTGAATGTTTAAAGTCCTAAGACACTTACCCCCTCCCTGCCTCCCCCTTGGCAGGGGAGGAGCTTATATTCCCTCCCTTGCCAAGGGGAGGGTTAGGGTGGGGTAAATTATTTAATTTTTATGCGCTCAATGATACCCATCATTTTATAGGTGAGTAAGGCCGCTGAAAACTGATAAGCATGAAAGCCTTTAATCGGTGCAAACTCCATAATATCAAAACCGATGATATTACTTTGCTTGGCCACTGACTCAAACAAAGCCAAAGTTTGATACCAGCCTAAACCACCAGGAACCGGTGTTCCTGTTGACGGAAATATGGAGGGATCCATGCCATCGATATCCAGCGTAAAAAACACATTACTTGGGAAGTCGTCAGGTAGGTCGACTTTCATTATGTTTCTGGGAACTAGAATATCCGCATCGATATGATGCACGCCATGGGTTTTACGGGTGCGCATCTCTTCTTCACAAAATGCTCGAATACCAAGTTGGTATAAGGGGATATCCAAATCCACAATGCGCTTCATTACCGAGGCATGGCTATATGGGTTGTCTTCATAGGCTTCACGTAAGTCGGCATGGGCATCGATTTGCACCACGCCAAAGTCGGTAAACCCTGCGTCCAATAAACCTTTAATAATGCCATAAGTCACCGTGTGCTCACCGCCTAAACCAATAGGGAAACCACCTGCATCGAGTATTTTTTTAGTAGCCGCAGCGATATTGTCAATGACTTGCTCGGGCTTGGCCTTGGTCTCTACTGGCGGATGGGTGCAAATGCCTCTGGCGCTAGGATTACTCTTACCATCCCATGTTTCTAATTGCCAGGACGCCTCTAAAATAGATGCAGGGCCTTCTGCTGTGCCGCCACCATAGGAAACAGATTCTTCATAGGGAATGGGTAAAACATGAAAATAAGCATCTTCAGGTTTGGCTTGCTTAATTTCAGAGCCTAAGAAAACTGGATAGCCCGGTGCTACCTCTTGGTCAAAATTATCCATAGGGTTAATCGCCTTTTGTTTATCAAAGACGCTCCCTGAGCTTGTCGAAGGGTATTTTTCGAAACTCTGAGTTTCATTCAGTGCATTTCGACAAGCTCAATGAGCGGTATATTTGGTCCCTAAGTTTGTTGAAGGGTATTTTTCAAAACTCTGCGTTATATTCAGTGCATTTCGACAGGCTCAATGAGCGGTAATTCGGTCCCTGAGCTCGTCGAAGGGTATTTAAACTCTTTTGACTGATTTAAGAAAGTCGATTTCTAAAATCTTCATAAGCGAATTGTTTGATGATACGAAGCTCATCTGTTTTGGAATTCCACACCGCTATACTTGGAAGTCCAATACCATTAAAGGTCGATGTTTTTACCATGGTGTAATGGGCCATGTCATCAAATATAAGCCGTTGACCAATTTCAAGTGGCTTATCAAAACTGTAGTCGCCCATGACATCTCCGGCTAAACAGGTTTGCCCGCCTAAGCGATAGTTAAAGGCTTTTTCATTTTGTTCACCGGCATTGAAAATTTCTGCGCGATAGGGCATTTCTAGTGTATCCGGCATATGGCAGGTTGCTGATGTATCTAAAATGGCCAGATCCATTTGATTAACAGTAAGGTCTAATACTTCGGCGACTAACACACCAGTGTGAATGGCCGTGGCTTCACCGGGTTCCATATAGACTTGCACTGCATATTTTTCTTGGAAGTTTTTAATGCGTTTGATCAGAGCATCGACATTGTAGTCTTCTCGAGTGATATGGTGGCCCCCTCCAAAGTTGACCCATTTCAAGGTATGTAACCACTCACCAAACTGCTCTTCCACTGCCTTCAGGGTTCGATCTAAAGGTTCATATGCTTGTTCGCACAAGGTATGAAAATGCAGGCCACTGATGCCATCAAGGTTTTGTCCTTGAAATGCTTCTTTCGGTATACCGAGGCGAGAACCAGGCGCACAAGGATCATAAATAGGCAGAGCGCCCTCGGAATGCATAGGGTTCACCCTTAAACCGAACTCTAAGTGTGGCTTAGTCTCTTTGGCATTTTGAATAAGAGGCTGAAAGCGCTGCCATTGACCAAATGAATTAAACACAACATGGTCTGAAATCCTTAAAATTTCCTTCAAATCACTTTCGGTATAGGCTGCTGAAAAGGTATGGACTTCACCACCAAACTCTTCACGACCCAAGCGAGCTTCATGTAAACCACTTGCACAGGTACCTTTAAGATAAGAGCTAATTAAAGGCGCTAAGTTAAACATCGAAAAGGCTTTCAAGGCCATGAGAATTTTGGCGCCTGATTCATCTTGTACACGGTTTAAAATTTTCAGATTGTCTTCTATCGCGACTTCATCAACAACAAAGCACGGAGAGGGTGTGCGGGTAGCATCGAATTGGGTAAAGCTGTTACTTTTAATCATCGTTAGAAGTCGAATCTCTTTGGGTTAAAAAGTGCTTACATATTCACTTGCAAGCTTAAGGATAAAGAGGCCGCATAGCAGCCTTATAAAAACCTTAGATTAAATCAAAGCCAGGTTCTTCAATCACTTGCCAAGGCAAGCCGTGCTTGTTCATATCTTCCATGAATGCATCTGGGTCTAGCTGTTCAATATTCCAAACACCTGGTTTCATCCACTTGCCTTCAATCATCATTTTAGCGCCAATCATCGCCGGTACACCGGTTGTGTATGAAATACCCTGAGACTGAACTTCTTTATAGCAGTCTTGATGATCTTTGATGTTATATAAGAATACGGTTTTTTCTTTTCCGTCTTTGATGCCTCTAACGACACAGCCAATACAGGTCTTACCTTTAGTGCGAGGACCAAGGGTGGACGGGTCAGGCAGTAGAGCTTTCAAAAATTGAATAGGGACAATTTGCTGCCCCTGGAACTCTATCGGCTCAATGCCTGTCATGCCAACGTTAGTCAATACTTCAAGGTGCTTAAGATAGCTATCACCAAAGCTCATCCAGAATTGTGCGCGCTTGATAGTTGGGAAGTTCTTGGTCAAGGACTCCAGTTCTTCATGATACATTCTGAAAATATTGTAAGTGCCGACATCATCAGGGCAAGTGAAACTTTGCTGGGTTGACATGGCAGGCGTGGTCACAAAGTCACCGTTTTCCCAATGTCGACATTCAGCTGTTACTTCACGGATGTTAATTTCAGGGTTGAAATTAGTCGCGAAAGGATAGCCGTGATCCCCACCGTTGACGTCGATAATGTCCAAATACTGGATTTCATCGAAGTAATGTTTGGCGATATAAGCGGTAAACATGTTGGTTGCGCCTGGATCAAAACCCGAACCGAGTAATGCCATTAAGCCTGCTTTTTCAAAGCGTTCTTGGTAAGCCCACTGCCAGCTGTATTCAAACTTGGCGGTATCTAATGGCTCATAGTTTGCGGTATCTAAGTAATGAACAGCTGTTTCAAGACAGGCATCCATGATGGTTAAATCTTGATAGGGAAGCGCGACGTTGATTACCATGAAGGGCTTCACTTTGTTGATCAGTGCGACTAATTCAGGCACATTATCGGCATCAACCTGGGCGGTTTCGATGACGCGACCGTAGTTGGTTTTTACTTGCGCTGCGATGGCATCACACTTTGATTTTGTTCGGCTCGCTAAGACGATTTCTGAAAACACGTCTGGTAGTTGAGCGCATTTATGAACAACGACCTGACTGACGCCACCTGCGCCAATGATAAGAACTTTTGACATGACTAATTTCCTGTAAAGCTGATATTAAATTTTAAAACCCTCCCCTTGGCAAGGGAGAGAATAATTAAAAGGGAGAAAAAGAGGGCTAAGTCTTCTTAGTCTTTTTCATAGTAGGTATAGCCACGCATACTAGCGTGGAAGTTTTTAATCATTTCCTGGCGCTCACGTGCTGTTATTCTGCCTTCTTTCACGGCGCGCTCTGCGGTATTTCTGAAATTCACTTCCATTTCTTTTGGCTGGTATTCAACATAACTCAAGACATCAGAAATGGTGTCACCATGAATCTCTTTCACGAAGTCGAATGTCTTGTCTGCATTAATGCGAACACTGACAACGTTGGTATCACCAAATAAATTATGTAAATCACCGAGTGTTTCTTGGTAAGCACCGACTAGAAATACCCCTAAGTAGTACTCTTCATCCTCTTTAAGGGGATGCAGCGCCAAGGTTTTAGCCGTTTCGAATTCATCAATGAAGCTATCAATCTTGCCGTCGCAGTCACAGGTGATATCGGCAATGACTGCTTGGCGAGTAGGCTCTTCGTCTAATCTATGAATTGGCATAATCGGGAATACTTGGTCTATCGCCCACATGTCGGGTAAGGATTGGAATAAACTGAAGTTACCGTAATAAATGTCTGCTAGCGATAGCTTTAGGTTCTCGAGATCGGGTGGGATTCTATCCATGGTGTCCATTAAATCAGCAATGCGATGGAGGACATCTAAAAACAGATTTTCGGCAATAGACCGAGCTCGAAGATTGATTTGTCCACGCTTAAATAATTCACGAACTTCATCGCGATAGAAATGTGCATCGTTATAGCATTCTTGAACACGTTGTGGGGTCAGATAACCCAAAATGTCGCGCATCTTGCTTAACAAGCTATGTTCGCCTGAGCTTGCTTCAGGCAGGCTGATGGGCTCGAAGGTATTGGTATCGAGGATGTTAAATAACAATATAGAGGAGTAAGCGACTGTTGCTCGTCCTGATTCGGTGACAATAACCGGATGATCAATGTTGTAGTCATCAAGGGTTTGTTTTAGGGTATCGACGATATCTTCACAGTATTCATCAAGGCTGTAGTTACGGCTTTTATCATCGTTGCTTTGGGCGCCGGTATAATCAACCGCTAAACCACCGCCTAAATCGATATGCGTTAACAGCGCACCCTCTTTAACCAAGTCAGTGTAATAACGGCATGCTTCGACAACGCCGCTTCTGATTTCATGAATGCTAGGTATTTGAGAACCTAAATGGCAATGCAACAGTTGCAAGCAGTTCAGCATGTTTTCTTTTTTCAAAGTATCAATGACATCAATCAGTTGGGTACTGGTTAAACCGAAGACACTACGGTCGCCGCTGGTTGAATTCCAGTGTCCACTCACTTGCGAGGTCATTTTCACCCTCACACCGATCGTTGGCTCGATGCCCATTGCCCGGCTTCGCTCAATGATAATGGGTAGTTCTGTGGTGGTTTCAATAACGAAGAAACAGGTATAGCCCAGTTTGGAGGCTTGAAGACCTAATTCGATGAACTCTTGGTCTTTGTAACCATTACAAATGATCAGGCTGCCAGGTTCTGTCAGGGTAGATAGCGCAGCGATCATTTCTGGCTTACTACCGACCTCTAAACCATGTTGATAGCGTGCACCAAATTTAGCAATTTCTTCAACAACTTGTGCTTGCTGGTTTACTTTAATTGGATAGACGCCACGATAACGGGATTTATAGCCTACTTTCTTAATGGCTGTCGCAAATGCTTCATTTAAACGCTGAATTTGGGCATCAAGAATATTTTCGACTCGCAGTAAAACCGGCATTTGAAGGTCACGATCAACCATGCCCTCTACGATATCTAGCAGAGGAATAGCCGTATTTAAGGTTTTCGCTGTGACCTTACCTTCTTCGGATAAACCAAAGTAATCGTTTCCCCAACGGTCAATACCATAGAGGTCTGCTGATTTTTTGATATCCCATGGCGTATCTTTTGCTTGAGTCAATGCTTTCTCCTGAGTAGGTCTGTTTCTACCGATTAATAGAGTGTAGGAACTGCTAATGAAAAGTGCTTAAAAATAAAGGCTTTATCAAGAACAGGTATGAAGTTTACAATTTTTTTAAATAATTAAGCGTAGCGCACACTAAGGTATTAATAAAAAATACGTCAATCTATTTGCTGCACTTTTTGCAACACTTAATATCATATATTTCGTTATTTACAAGAATAATCTTATTCACTTGATGTCTTTATTGAAGCAATCACTAAGGACTCTTAGATAGGTTTACCATTCAGCTTTGTTGAGAATTTATTCGCCAAACTTTTCAGTGCAAAAAATTAAGGGTATCACAGAACTTCTTCCTCAATTCTGATGGCATCTAAGTGTGTTTGTAAGAACTCAAGTGCGTAAGACAGTTCACCTTGGGTTTCGGAGTGAATATCAAATAATGGATCACCCTTTTGTATATTTTGACCTAGATGGATATGAAAATCCAAACCAGCGGTAGGGGCAGAAGGTGCACCAGCTAGCTTTGCTAACTTACTGACAAAACGGTTATTAATAAAGGTTACCATTCCGGATTTTGAGGCATTAACTGTATGTTTAAAGGCGGCTGTTTTTAGTTTTCTCATCCCTCCCTGGGCTTCACAAATAGCTTGAAATTTTGTCCAAGCAGCCCCTGATTGCAATATGTTCTGCGCCTTATCGAAGCCTTGTTTAGGTAAAGCAACTCCGCCCATCTCTAGAATTTTCCCTGCAAGAATTAAGGCTCTATTTTCAAGGTCTTTTGGGGCATGCGTTTGATTCTGGAAAATAGCCAGAATATCTCGGGCTTCTAATGCCGGGCCGATGCCTTTACCGACGGGTTGTTGTCCGTCACTAAAAAAAGGAGACACAATCAGGCCCAGGTTTTCACCTGCTTTTTGTAATTGCTTAGCAAGTGAGAATCCGTAATCTTGATTTCTGACCTTGGCTGTCACACCTATTGGTAGATCAATTAATACGTGAGTTGAGCCAGCAGCAATTTTTTTCGAAATGACAGAGGCAACGAGTTGGCCTTCACTATCAAGATCAATCGCTCGCTCAACTTGAATAAGAATATCATCGGCAGGGCTTAAGCTCACTGCTCCCCCCCAAGCTATACAGCCACCTTCTAGTTCAACCACTTTACGTATCTCTGAGATATTAAGGTTGACGGGCGCCAAGGTTTCCATCGTGTCAGCCGTGCCAGCGGGTGAGGTAATAGCTCGTGAAGATGTCTTTGGCATAATCAAACCGGCGGCAGCAACGATGGCTACGATTAGTGGTGTTGTCCTATTGCCAGGTAAACCACCGACACAATGCTTGTCCATGATTTTTTCTTTACCCCAATCCAGCCTGCTGCCTGAATTGATCATGGCTTTGGTCAGAGAAATAATTTCATCTTGGTTCAGACGGTTGCCACCGCATGCAGTGACAAAGGCTGCTAGTTGAATGTCGCTGTAAAAACCATGTGTGATGTCAGTAATGATGTCTTCACAAATAGCGTCATTAAAGGGATTACCATAGATTTTAGATCTAACATGCGCCATTGATTCAGCAGGTTTAGCGTGAAAGAAGGAGGCGCGTTCACCTGCTTTGATATTGAGTCGGGCCCAGGCTGACTCTGACAAGCCTGCTTCTTGATGTGATAAGCTTCCATCATTAACAAAATTAACCGTCGCTATGATTTGGCTGGTGTCTGTTTTGATCATGACACGAGTATGTGCGTAGAAGCCTTCGGAGCGACAGACATAACTGTCTTTGCGCATATAAACAACGGGTTCTTGGTGAGTGTCTATATACATTCGACGCAAATGAAGATAATTCAGATCTTCTTTATTTTTGTTTTTTGTCGTGTCTTTGCTCATATGTGTAGGCTCCGAATAATGGAACATTAAAGAAACTTGCATAGATAAGGGGATACAAGTTTCTTTAATGAACGTCTCTTTCTAATGCTTTAGACCAATAATTTATTTCTTGCAGCATCTACACGGCATTCAAATAAGCTTAAATCAGTATCTATTTCACCAACAGATAAGTACCACTTCGTCATCGCATTTTCTAATTGAGATTCTCTGGAAATATTTTCACTGCCAGAAGAAAGGCCTTCAGATAAGCGGCTGACTTGAAGTCGCATGCGTAAGGCTTTATCAGATTCGGGAGACTCCAGGCTTGCTGCAATTTCACACGCAATACAAAGCTCTCTGGCTCGGTTTTCATTAATTAAAGAGAGAGATTCAGTATTACCTTCTTTAATATTCTTCCAGGCAAGATTGAATTTACTTTGCCATTCATTAGGAAGCTCAGTGACCGAAAGCAATTGAAGCTCAAGTTCATTGACCCGTTCCTCGCTTAAGGGGTTTTGCTTAATAAGCATTTCCCGATAGGCTTGCTTTATAAGAGAAGATTTTCGCGCAACTTCACTCCATACAGTTTGCTTTTTCTGCTTGTCTCTAGTCTGAAGTTCAGTATTGATTTTGCTGGAAATAGCTTCGAACCTTTGCTTGATGTTTTCATGTACTTTAGCAGGGAGCCCTGATAAGGCTTGGGCGGCTTTTTTATTCTCAAGCAGCTGCGCTTTTAACTCTTCAATAGACTTGCTTGTGAGTTCCAAGCTGGCTTCTTCTTGAGCGGCACACATCGCATTCGCTGTTTGAACAGCATCGTCAAGCTCTGAACGTTTTGCATCTCGTGCTTGCTCTCGTCTAGCAAAAATAGCATCACAAGCGCTTCTATATTCAGCCCAGAGTTTACGATCAGATTTATGATGCGTAATGCCTATTCTTTGCCATTCCTCCTGAAGCCCTTTGACTGCTTGAATGTTAGCATCTATGTCGTCGGCTTCAATGAGTGCAGTTGCTTTATCAACGATGGCTTGTTTTAAACTTAGGTTATAGGTCTTTTCATTTTCTAGATACTGATCAAAGCTCTCCATGATTTTGTTGAATTCTGTCTGAAGTGTTTTATTCGCTTTGAAATCGACAGGGAAAGCCTCTTTCCATTCCTGGCGTGCTTGACGATTTATTTTATCAGACGCTTTCCAGTCTGAATTAGTCCAGATGGGGTTAACATTGATACTGCTTGCTTGGACCCAATCGACATTGTCAAGGTATTCTTTTAGTTGTGATAGTAGTGTTTCACGTTTCTTTAAGTTGTTTTGTTTTAATTGTTTTTGTTCTGCAAAAAATAAGGCACAAGGCTCAAAAGCTATATCTGCTGCTGCTTTGAAACGCAGCCATAAATCCTGATTGCCCGTGCCACCTAAACTTTTCCATTCGTGCTGCATGGCTTTAATTTTTTCTGCTTTTTCATTTGGGTCAGTATGGGTTTCAGCTAAGCGTTCCATCGCAGTGCAAAGCTCTTCCTGTTTCGGGGTATTCGCAAAGCCTTGCCAATCACGTAATTCGTTTAGCTGATTGATTCTTAAAGCTAAACCTTGTTGGAAACGCTCTGCTTGTTTACTTTCCAGCTTATTCAGGAGCGATTGAATATCCTTGAAACATTGTGCGGCTGTTTTGATTTGTTTGTCTTCTAGTGCCGTATCCATTTTTTCAATTTTTTGGGTGATTTTTTCTTCAATTAATTTCTGTTTTTCAAGTAATTCTTGTTTTTTCTCCTTGCTCAATTCGATAGCGTTTTTAGCTTCAATCAAAGCTTCTGGCTCTATGAAGTTAGTTGGCCAATCAATGCTTTTCAAAATAGTTTTTAACTTCCGGCGAAGTTGTTCTAGTTCATTTGGTGATAAATCTTTTGCTTGGCTAAGAGAAACTGCAGTGGAGCTAAGAAATTCAGCTTGATCTGCCAGGCTGCTCATCGATTTCAAATAATGCCGCAGTTGAGCCATACCGTCTGAGTAGGTATTTTGTTGAAGCTTGCTGATATCTGTTTCACGACTTGCTTCTAGCCATCTGTTTTCCTGGGTTTTAATGAGCGCGTTTAAGGAAGAAATCTCAAGTATTTTTGCTGCTTGTTGTTGAAAGCGACTGAGCGTGTCTTTGATTGTTGACAGTGTCGATTCTATTTCATTTTCAGCTTCTAGTTTTTCTGTTGAAGGCTTTGTTACTGTGAGAGTCTCTAAAGATGCAAGTTTGTTTTCACACTGACTTACGAGCTCAGTAAACTGTTTGGACTGTAGTTCATTTGCATTTGCACAAATCTCATTCCATTGCTTGATCGAATGGGCTAAGCGTACATCAAAATGTTGCAGCGCTTCTGTCCGACTCAAGTTGTCTAAGTCTTTGAGTAGTTTGGTGATTCTTTCTTGGATTTCGGCGTCTTTTTGAACGCGAGAACGAATGTCAGATAATTTGTTTTTGGAAATATGGTAAACGGTTTTATCTTTGTTCTTTGCGTGACCAAAAAGTTCATTCAGTTCTTTTTCACTTTCAATTAATTCGGCTGCAGCCTGGCGGATTTGGGCATTACGGCTTTGCGTGGCAATTTTAAGTAAAATTTCTGGGCTTTCGATTCTTGCCAGGCCTCTGATATAGCTCTCGGCTTGGTTCGATTTAATAATCATCTCTGTGAGTAGATCAAGATCTAATATAAGATCGAAAATACTTAATGACTGTGCCGATGCAAGTTCATATAGTCGATTTTCTAAACTTGTTTTTAGTTTATCTTTTGCTTTCTTATGGAGAGTTATAAGCGCTTCGGTGTCGTTTATTTTCTGAATAGCTAAATCTTGAATAGCGGATGAGGGATCATTTTCTGCTAATTGGATGAGTATTTTTAAGTCATCAGCTTTCAAGGCGTCAAGTAATTCTAATGCTTGTTTGCGTGTTTCAACGTGCTTACTTTGCCATTTTGGTTTAAAAAATTTTGACAGAAAAGTTGCCATGGTGTGTCCTGTAGTCTTGAAAAAACAAAAAATCGATATTTGAGGAAGAATTCTACTTTTGGCTTTGTTATTAGTCTTTGAAAGCAGGTGTATTCATAAGGTTTTGCATTCTAACCTAGCTTGGTGAAAAATGCCCATTACTTAATCCGGAATGTGCCAGAATAAACAGTAAAGTCATAGCCATTAAATGTTTTGCCAATAGGGATTTATGCCTTTTGGGCTATATCCTTAAGAATATATCTTCAGGAGGAGTATGTGAAATCCAATCAAGACAAGCAGAATCCGATGCATCAAGCGGTGGGTTTTATAGCACAACGTGACCATAGTGTTCTTGAATTAAAACAAAAGTTGCTTAAAAAGGGACACTGTATCGAGTCTGTTGAGCCGGTTTTGCTGGATTTACAAATGCGAGGCTATCTGGATGATCGTCGTTATGCTCAAATGATGGTTCGTCATCACTATCTAAGAGGTCAGGGGCCTCAAAAGATTCGTTATTTACTCAGCCAAAAAGGCGTATCAAATAACATTATTTCCGAGGTCCTTGTCGAGTTTGATGAAGATTGGTTTATCTTAGCCAGGGATGTTCGACAAAAACGCTTTGGTGATAACTTGCAATCAAGTGAGCAGAGTGAAATATATAAAGAAAAATCAAAGCAAATGCGCTTTTTGATGACCCGTGGTTTTGAATTAGATCAAATACAGTATGCAATCGAGCAAGTTGATCAGGCAGAGTAATAATAAAAGTAATAACAAAGAGTAAGAGATATGTTTAAACGAAAAAAAATAACTGTAGCCGGACCAAAACCTAAACATTTATCGATTCATCGCAATGAGGCTGGCGTTCCCTTAATAAAAGCAGGCTCCCTAAAAGATGCGCTTTGGGGGAGTGGATATGCTCATGTCATTGATAGAAGTACTCAGCTGTTAATGATGAGAATCCTGGGGCAAGGGCGCTTGTGTGAGCTGTTAGCGGACACTGAGGACTCACTAAAAATCGATCACTTTTTTCGAAAAGCGAATTGGCTGAGCTCACTTGATGATGAAGTTGCCAAGTTGGATGCTGCATCTCTTGCACAGTGCCAAGCCTATTGTGATGGCGTGAATGCGGGTCTTGCCCATAAAAAAATAACAGCAATGAACTTGCTTGGTTATCAGCCGGAGCCGTGGCGAATTCAAGATAGTATTTTAGTTTCTCGAATGGCAAGCTATTTGACCTTGGCTCAATCTCAAGCAGAAGTAGAGCGCCTGTTTATAGAGCTTGTACAAGCGGGTATTTGTTCTGAGAAGTTGGCGGCATTATTTCCTATAGATGTATCGACTTTTGATCGGAAGCTGGTTGAAAGTATTCAGCTTGGTGAGCGTATTGTCCCTCAAGAGCTTATCTGGAATTTAGCCTTACCTAGAATGATGGCGTCTAATAATTGGGTGATTTCCGGGAGTAAAACAGCTTCTGGTCAGGCGATTATGGCGAATGACCCTCATTTGGAAATGAATCGTTTGCCAAATGTGTGGTGTGAACAAAGCCTAAGTTGGTCGGAAAATACTGTAAAAGGTATGGGGATGCCGGGTTTGCCTGGCGTCATTATTGGGCGGTCTAAGGCCTTTGCTTGGGGTGTGACTTATACCTTTATGGACACCATTGATAGCTGGGTGGAAGAGTGCAAGGAAGGTAAATTTAAGCGAGCTCGTAAATGGCTAACTTTCGAAAAGCGCACAGAGATTATCAAGCGCAAAAAACATGCTGATGAGACGCTGCATTTTTATGAGAACCATCATGGTGTTTTAGATGGTAATCCCTTGGAGGAAGGGCGCTATTTAGCGACGAAATGGGCTGCTGATACCATGGGCGCAACCACCTTGATGGCAAGTTTAAGTCTGGTTAAGGCCAGTAACGCTAAAGAAGCTGCAACTTGCTTAGCTAAAATGGAATCAGCGTGGAATTGGGTCATTGCTGATGAACAGAATAATATTGTGTATCAGATGTCTGGTTTAATGCCAAAGCGGCATGAAAGCTGGAATGGCTTCACGCCTATGCCGGGCTGGGAGGCAAAGTATGATTGGCAGGGCATGGTTGATGCCAGTGAGTTACCTTGTCTTGAAAACCCGAAACAAGGTTTTATCGTTACCGCTAATCAGGATTTGAACCATTTAGGTAAATGTTCTCCCATTAATATGCCAATGGGCGATTACCGAGCACGGCGCATTGCCCAGCTTATAGAGCAAAGTGATCAGCATGATGTTCATTCATCTCAGAAAATTCAATTTGATGTCTATTCAATTCAGGCTGATGAGTTTTTGGCGATTCTTCTTCCCTTATTGGAGGAAAAAAATGAACAGGCTAGCGCTTATTCAGTATTGAAAAACTGGGATCGGAAATACGATCTTGAGTCAATAGCAGCACCCTTATTCGAGGATTTCTATTCGGCGCTTCGTATGGAAGTTTTTGGTACTTCCATGTCAGGGACCGGTAAAGAAGTTATGCAGCATTTGAGCTCACAAACGGGTGTGTTCATAGATTTTTATCAAAACTTTGACAGGGCTTTATTAAATCCTGATTCCCCTTGGTTCAGTCAAGAAGGCAGCGATTTGCCCAGTCAGTCTGAGGTCTTTTTAAACGCCTTTAAGGTCGCTAAACGAAAATACAAAGCCCTACCTTGGAAAGCTGTTAATTCGGTGGTATTCACGAATATTTTGTTTCAAGGGAAGTTACCTGAATTTATGGGTTTCGATACACCGCCTGTGCCTATTATGGGAGGGCGAGCGACGCCACATCAAGGGCAGATTTATAAGAGTGCCGGTCGACAAACCAGTTTCGGTCCTTCAATCAGAATTGTCTCTGATCTCAGTGAAAAGGCTTTGTATACCTGTTTAGCGGGTGGCCCTTCAGATAACCGTTTCTCTCCCTGGTATTTATCAGAACTGGAAGCCTGGCAAAAAGGGCTTTATAAAAAACTGGATTAAGATTTTGTCTTAACACGGAGTAAATGAGGATTTGAGCACGGAGCTGACGCCGCCATCGCGGGAAAAGACCGTTTCTGGATGGGCACTATCTAGTCATCATTATTCATGCTGGTGACTTGCAGTATCGATTGCCTTAATTCTGCATCTAAAACAAAACGTGCATCTTCAACAACTTGTTTAACCTCAATGCCGTAAACAAGTTTGTTGGCTGAGTTTAAGCTCAGAAATTGTTTTTCCTGAAGTTCGTCAATGAAGTTTCTGAAGAGCATCTTATCGAAAAATTCTGGCGCGTTCAGGCCAAACAGGATGGACATGCGTTCCGCCATCAAGGTACTTTGTTTTTCTAGTTCAGCGGCATCTAATTTTCCAGAACCATTTTGAATCAAAATAGCTACAACGGTGTAGTAGCGTTGTAGTGTCGGAATAATAAAACGAGCAAGAATCGATAAATACACAAATTCTGTACTGCCAGCAGCTGGGCGAACGATCATATCACCTTCCTGCTTAACGAGTTCATTGTCTGTTAGCACCTTAAGCCAGCCTTCAAAGATAGGGTCAATATTATCCCCACTCCATCTTAAGAACAGTTCGGAGCGAATATAGGGATAAATCGAACGGAAAATATTATACAAACGTGATTTTTCCATACTGCTATTTTGGCGCAGTAAGCTTGCTATTAATGAAGGAACCGCAAATAAGTGCAATATGTTATTTCTATTATAGGTTAAGGAAACAGCATTCCGGTCATCCAGGCTGATAATATCGCCAAGGGCTTGTTTTTGCCGTGTGACCAAGCGCATCTCTTCAGCATGTTGAATCCATTCTTCGCCTGTACCTTCAGCAAAGGTCATGGTGTCACTATAAGGATAGGCCTTAAGTAAGTCTGAAAACGCAGTCATGACTTTTGCCAGGACCTGTGCATCCATGGCGTGTTTTTCGGTTGCCAATAAAGCCAAGGCTGTCATATTGATTGGATTTAGTGCTGCTGAAGAGTTGATTCGTGTCGTGAGCTCGATTGCTAACTTGTCGACTAGCTTGTTGAGCCATGCGGGTTTGGTTTCCATGCGTTCTATGTCTTTTTTCCAGTCTGGCTGGTGTGTATTTAAAAATTCTTCAAGGTAAATAGGCTCGCCGAAGTTTACGCTGACTTTACCAAATGAGTTCCGTAAATTTTTGAGTGATTTGAAAAGACCAAAAATAGATTCTTTTTTCTTTTCTTTGCCTCTGAGTTCGCCTTGATAAGAACTGCCTTCCAATACTTTTTCATAGCCAAAATAGACAGGAATAAATGCGATAGGTTTTTGCTGGTCTCTCAAGTAGCTACTCACCGTCATTGCAATCATGCCCGCGCGAGGGTTAAGCATTCGACCTGTTCTGCTGCGTCCACCTTCAATAAAATACTCTACTGAATAGCCACGCTTAAAGATGGTGTGTATATATTCAGAGAAAACCGTGGCGTAAAGTTGATTGCCTTTAAAGCTGCGACGCATAAAGAAGGCCCCGCCACGTCTTAAAATTGGACCTACTACAGGAAGGTTCAAATTAATGCCAGCTGCAATATGAGGAACCATAACGCCTTCTTCAAAAAGCATGGAAGAAAGTAATAAATAGTCGATATGGCTTCGATGGCAGGGCGCGTAAATGACTGCATGATCTTTAGTGACTTCACGAACAGTATTTAAGTTGTGACGCGCAATGCCGTTGTAAATTTTATGCCAAAGTTTATTAAGCAATTTTTCTAAAAAGTGGATAGTCGATATTTGTAAGTTAGACGCAATTTCATCCGCATATTTGAGAGCAAGCTGCCTCGCTTTGTCGGCAGAAATATCTGCTTCTTTAGCATGAAGTTCAATGCTTTGCTTCACTTCAGGGCTATCGATGATACCTTGAACAAGGTTATGTCTATGCGACAAGTTTGGCCCTAATACAGTTTGTCTGACTCGCCTGAAGTGAACTCTTAAAATACGTGCTGTTTTTCGGGCACTGCGTTCAGCATCATGCTTACTTTCTTGATAAATGTGCTGAACGGAAAGAGCCTGATTGAATTGAATTAATGTACGTCTTCCATGTAACAGAATAATAAATAACTGTTTTAAGTGGTTTGGTACTGACCAGCCATCACTCAGTAAGAGCTTTAACCAGGATTTCTCCTTTTCCGGAGAACGCCCCCAAAAAAGTGAGACAGGGATTAGCTGAACATCTAATAAGTTTTCAGTATCTTCGCCTGTTTGTTCGGCTACATCGTGAAAAATTTGTTTTAATCTGCCGGAAACTGTGGGTGATTGTCTTTTCTTAAAAAAATTTCCTTGAGGGGCATATAGAAAGACCACAGAGCGTTTTACTTTACGTTCCCCTATTTTGAGAACAGCTTGAGAGGAGGGAAGTGATGACTTTAAGCAAATTTGTTCCAGAACTAGTCTGGCAGATAAAGAGCGATATTGAAGAACATAGCAAACAGGTTTATTAGGATCTAGTTGAAGATTGTCCTCTTCTATGCCTTTTACTTCGGTTTTAACCCATAGAAATAGTATCTTTCTGAGGAGCGTAAAAAAAAGTGAGCTGATATTGAAGTAATTGCGCATAGAATAATCTGATCCTAAAGCCTGATAATTGGCGGCTAGTTTAAAGCCTATATCTATGCAAGGCAAAATACTCTGGGCTTAAAAGGCCATTAATTAAGAAAGATATACCAAAATGTAAACTAAAAAGACTTGAAATGCTAAGATGCGGCCTCTATATTTCATCGCTGTTTGTTAGGCAAAAAATGCTTATCAGATTTCACTGCTCATAAGCATTTTCTGCTTTCTTATCCCAAAGAAAATAATCGAGTTAATCATGATACAGATTTCGAATTTATCTAAATATTTTGATGATTTTTGTGCTGTAGATAATGTCAGTTTCACTATACAGCCAGGCGAGGTGTTAGGTTTTTTAGGACCTAATGGTGCTGGTAAGTCTACAACAATGAAAATAATTACCGGATTTTTGGCGCCAAGTAGTGGTCAAGTAAATGTACTGGGTCACGATGTGCTTAAAAACCCCATTGCAGCGCAATTAGAAATTGGCTATTTGCCAGAAGGCGCGCCTGCTTATGCCGATATGACCGTGAGTGCCGCTTTAAAGTTTATTGCTCAGGTGAGAGGTTTTTCAGGGGAAGAGCTTAAGAGTCGAATCCAGAGTGTCGTTGATAAGGTAGAGCTGCATTCTGTTTTGGATAGACGGGTTGAGAACCTTTCGAAAGGTTATTGTCGACGTTTAGGTATTGCACAGGCCTTGATTCATGACCCAAAAGTTTTGATTCTTGATGAGCCAACTGATGGTTTGGATCCTAATCAGAAACATCAGGTCCGTGAGTTAATCCGAAACTTATCCAAGGATAAGACCGTGATTATTTCTACGCATATTTTAGAAGAAGTTAGTGCCGTTTGTACTAGGGCTATGATCTTGGCAGCCGGTAAGGTTGTTTTTGATGGTACGCCTTTGGAATTAGCCGCTAAATCTGACTTACATAATGCAGTCCGTATTCGCTTGCAAGCTACTTCGCAAGAAATTTTAGCAGAACTGCAGGCACTAGCCGATATCGAGCGTGTGAGTCAGGATGACTCTGGCATGATCACGGTTTATCCAGTAGGCGGGAAAGCCATTCTGCCAGCAGTGAATGCGGTACTGCACAAACACAATAGCTTGGTTGAAGAGTTACATGTGGAGAAAGGACAGTTAGATGATGTATTCCGCAAGGTGACGATAAGTCAATCCCTTTCTGCTGATCTAAAACAGGAGCAAAGCGCGTGAGCCCGATTAATATTATTTTGAAGCGCGAGTTGGCTGCCTATTTCGCTACGCCCGTTGCTTATATTTTTATTATTATTTTCTTAATGCTTTCTGGTGTGTTCACCTTTTATTTAGGGCGTTTTTTTGAACAAGGTCAGGCAAATCTTGCCTCCTTCTTTAATTTCATCCCTTGGTTATATCTCGTATTAGTGCCCGCAGTTGCCATGCGCTTGTGGTCTGAAGAAAGACGCAGTGGCACGATCGAGTTATTAATGACGTTGCCGATCACAACGTCTCAAATAGTGATTGGAAAATTTCTCGCCGCATGGTTATTTGTTGGTCTCGCTTTGGTTTTAACCTTTCCACTTTGGTTAACGGTTAATTATTTAGGGGAGCCTGATAACGGTGTTATTTTAGCGGGTTATATCGGTGCTTGGTTAATGGCAGGAGGCTTCTTGTCTATCGGTTCTTGTTTATCAGCGGCGACTAAAAACCAGATCATCGCGTTTATTCTGACTTTGGTTGTCTGCTTCTTAATGGTCGTGAGCGGCTTTCCGATAGTGCAGGATGTATTTTCAAATTGGGCGCCATTATGGCTTGTTGATGGTTTTGCCACCTTAAGTTTTCTTGCGCACTTTGAAGCCATTTCAAGAGGCGTGATTGACTTGAGGGACCTGATTTATTTTCTGGTGCTTATCGCTGCCTGGCTTTATGCCACGGTGTTGGTCGTTGATATGAAGAAAGCGGATTAGGGGATAAATAGAATGAAATTAACTGCCTCACCAAAAGTATTGATCAGTGTTTTTGTGCTGATGTTTTTTATTATTTTAGTCAGTTCTAAATTTCTAAGCGGTGCTCGTTTAGACTTAAGTGAAAACGGTTTATATAGTTTGTCTGAGGGTACTGAGCGTATCCTTGAGTCTTTAGATCAGCCAGTGACCTTAACCTTATTCTTTTCAGATAAGGCTTCATCTCAACTTCCTGCTTTGCGAACGTATGCGCAGCGTGTGGAAGAGCTGATTGAAGAGTATGTTAATTTGTCTGGCGATATGCTGATATTTGAGAAGGTAGATCCAGAGCCTTTTTCTGAAGCTGAGGATGAAGCCTCTTTAGCTGGGCTGCAGGGTGTGCCTGTCGGAGCCAGAGGCGATGTTGTATATTTTGGTTTACGTATAAAGAATGAAGCGGGTGCTGAAGAGATAATTCCTTTTATGCAGCCGGATCGGGAAGCCTATTTGGAGTATGAGTTAACCAAACTAATCTCTTCATTGTCTAAAGCTGCTTTGCCAAAAGTAGGTGTATATAGTGGCATAGATATACAAGGTGGTTTTGACTATATGACACGTCAGTCGAGCCCTGCTTGGACAATTCTGGATTTTATCCAGCAAGGCTCGCAGATAGAGTGGATCAACGATAATGCCACGGAAATAACAGATATTGATGTCTTGGTGTTAATTGCACCGCAAAACCTTTCTGAGAAATTACAGTTTGCGATTGATCAATTCGTGATTGGCGGTGGTAGAACCATTGTTTTTCTGGATCCTTATATCGAAACAATGGCTGCTCAGGGCGGCATGCCTTCCGTGCAAACTTCAGATTTAGCAGACTTACTGCCAAACTGGGGCTTAAAGCTGCGTGAGGATATGTTTGTCACTGACTTTGCTAATTCAATGGTGGTTGGCGTAGGACAGTCTAGAAACCCTGTTCGACATATTGGTTTGTTGAGTATTAATCCTCAAGATTCTGTGGCTGATGATGCTGAGCAAGATATCATTGTTCATGGTTTGGAAAGTATGAATTGGTCTTCTGCGGGCATTCTCGATCCGGTTGAAGGAAGTGATGTACAAATTTTTCCACTTGTAATGACGAGCGACCAGGCTCAACCTCGTAAGTCTGTGTTATTAACAGAGCTAGCAGACCCGCAAAGCTTATTAAATGATTTTGCACCAACGGGTGAACGCTACATCCTTGCGGCAAAAGTGACGGGTAAAGCCAAAACTGCCTTCCCTGAAGGTATTCGTTATACCGAAGAGCCAGAGCTGCCAGAAGGGGAGGCTCAGGAAGCTAATGAGGGCGTTCAAGCAGAAGCTCAAGCGAAAGCGACGGAGATTAAGCTTTCGGCTAAGAACCTTGAAACGGAAGCTTTACGTTTATTGGTCGTGTCTGACTCAGATATATTAAGCGATCGACTTTGGGTGCAGGTTCAGCAGTTCTTTGGGCAACAAATTGTATCGCCCTGGGCTGATAATGGAAGCTTTTTAGTTAATGCGATCGAAAACTTTTCTGGCCATCCGGATCTTATTGAAATCCGAAGTCAGGGTAGATTCAATAGACCGTTTGAAAAAGTAGAAGCGCTTCGTTTAGATGCAGAAGCGCGTTTCCTGGAGCAGCAAAAACTTCTTGAAGAAGAGCTGAATACCACAGAGTCTAAACTGGTTGAGTTAGAACAGTTAAGAGGCGATAGTGATGGTGCTATGTTTAGTGCTGAGCAATCTGCTGAGCTTGAAAAGTTTCAGGCTGAGAAACTTAAAATTCGTAAGCAACTCAGAGACGTTCAGCACCAGTTAGATCAGGATATTGAAGCTTTAGGCACACGCCTGAAACTCATCAATATTTTTCTTATTCCGACTTTAATATTCTTATGGGTAATGTTGGCGGCGATGAGAAAACGTTTTGCTTAGGCGCACATTTGAACGATAAGAAGAATACTCAAGATGATAAGTCAGCTATATCTAATATGGCTGGCTTGATTCCGTCTGACTCAATACTGGTGATTGATTCTGGTGTCGGTGGCTTGAGTGTTTGTCAGTCTATATTGGCTCAACAGCCATCTCTTCAAATTATTTACTTTGCTGATAGTGCTTACTTCCCGTATGGACTGCTTCCCGAAGCTGAACTTAGTGCTCGCTTGAAGTCTATTATTAGTAGTATGTTGGCTATGTATCAGCCAAAGTTAGTGGTTCTTGCCTGTAATACCGTCAGTACCTTAATGCTTCCTGAATTGCGGGCCTTATATGAAATTCCTTTCGTGGGTGTTGTGCCTGCGATAAAGCCGGCGGCTTTAATGAGTAAAACCAAACGAATAGCTTTGCTTGCTACAGCTGCGACTATTTCTCGTGCTTACACAGACCAGCTAATTCACGATTATGCGCAAGCCTGTGAGGTGCTCAGGATTGGCTCAAATGAACTGGTAGTAGAAGCAGAGCGTTTATTAAATGATGGTTCTGTCAATAAGCAAGTCATTGACCAGATATTAAAGCCGCTGAGGCTGAGCTCTGAGTTGAGTAGCGTTGATACGGTTGTGCTAGGGTGTACGCATTTTCCCTTGCTTAAAGAGTATTTAAGTGAATCTCTACCAGGCGTGAATTGGATAGACTCGGGTGAAGCAATAGCCAATAGGGTAACGCATTTACTGGCTTTGTCTTCAAAAGACCAATCAGATCTGGGCTTGATAAGTGATAAAACGCATCAATTATATTTTTCCAAAACAAATAATCACAAAACTGAATTTTCAACTGCACTTCAAGGTCTTGGGTTTGAGTCCTTTGAGTTGCATTATTTGTAAGTTAATCTATCCCTTATAAGTTTTGTCTTACATTGCAATTAATTGATCTGCATTATAACTCAGTTTTGTGAATGCTTCTGATGCAGGTACGGCGCGACCATAATAAAAACCTTGGATTTCATGGCAGCCTAAAGACTTTAAATAGTTCAACTGGGTTTCAGTTTCTACACCTTCAGCAACAATATTCAGTTTAAGCCCATGAGCCATGGATATAATAGCATTGACAATGCAAGCTTCATCTTGAGTGTCACTAATATCCTGAATAAAGGATTGATCTACTTTTAGGGTATGGATATGCAGTTTGCGCAAGTAATTCAGTGATGAATAGCCGGTACCAAAGTCATCTATCGCAATCGTTAAGCCGTATTCTGAAAGTTGTCTGAGCTTTTGGGTCATGTTTTCCAGGTCATTCATGAGTACATTTTCAGTTAACTCGATTTCAAAATTCTTCGGTGGGAAGTTTGCTCCTTTTAAGCAGCTTAATAAGCGCTGTACAAATCTAGGATGTTCGACTTGCAAAGGTGAAAAATTCACAGACAGCCTTATATCTTTGTAGCCACGCTCAATCCAGCTTTTTATTTCATGGCAAGCCGTTTTAAGTACCCAGTCATTAATGTCTGACATCAGCCTGGTTTCTTCTGCAAGGGGAATAAATTCACCCGGGAAGATAAGCCCCCGTTCTGGATGCTCCCATCTGACAAGCGCTTCAACACCAACCATTTTACCGGTTTGCGTGCTGATCTGTGGTTGATAAAAAACCCGAAATTCATCGTTATCTAAGGCACAGCGAAGATCTCGTTCTAAACTTAAGCGGTTAGAAGTATGAATTGCCATGGCTTCGTTATAGTACTGATATCCATCCTTACCGCGACCTTTTACATGGTACATAGCCACATCTGCGTTTTGAATTAGCTGGTCAACGGTGTTGCCGCCATTAGGATAAACCGCAATACCAATGCTTACGCCGACAAAGACTTCATGGTCACCTAGAATAAAAGGCTCTTTTAAGGTAGAAATGACTTTTTTTGCAATGGTGCGCGCATTTTCGACAGATGAAAGTGTTGGCAGGAGTAGGGTAAATTCATCACCTCCAAATCGAGACAGGGTATCGCATTTCCTGACGCAGCCTTCCAAGCGTTGAGCAACAGACTGAAGTAATCGGTCTCCCATTGCATGACCAAGAGTGTCATTGACTATTTTGAATCGATCCAAGTCTAGAAACATAACCGCTAAGTTCGCTTTATTTCGTTTGGCTTGGGCGAGTGAAATGTTTAAGCGATCCTTAAATAATGCCCGGTTAGGCAGGCGTGTTAGTAGATCATGATAAGCTTGGAAGTTAATGAATTCTTCAGCTTCTTTTCGTTCTGTAATATCTCTAGCTGTGCCGTAGGTACCAATGATGGTGCTTTGGGCAATACTGTTTGGCATTTTAGATACTTGTCTTTCAATTGGGAAAAAAGTGATTTCGAAATGGCGAGCGCTATGATTTTGTCTTTTTGTTAATAATTTAATTTCTGATCCCCACGATTCACGCCGTTTACCAGATTGTTCTTCAAAAAGGTAATGTGCGCGTTCAAGATCCGCGGGTTCAATAATGAATTTATAATGTCGACCGATAAGGTCAGTTTTTTTATAGCCTAAAATGCTTTCCACTTTATTGTTAAGAAACGTGAATCGACCATCTTTGTCTAGCATGAAAACAATATCTGGAGAGCTATTTACGATATAACGGTGTAACTCTTCAGACTTTTGTAAGCGCGTTTGCATCGCATTATGCGCTTTTTCTAGAATTACTTTTTGAAGTGCGCTATTGACGGTGCTTAATAATTCTTCCGGATCATAAGGCTTGCGAAGATAGTCATATGCACCGCGTCTAAGTGCTTTGCTGACCGATGAAAAAGAGGACTCGCCACTGACAACCACGGTTGCCACTTCGAGCTCATTTTGAGAGACGAAGTCCATCACCTGGTGGCCATTCATATCGGCCATATTGAGGTCTAATAAAATGAGATCAAAATTCTGCTTGGTAAGCTGCTTACATGCTTCCAGTCCACCTTGAGCACAAACAGTCTGATAACCCTGAGCATTTAGTAGCTTATCAAGGCTTTCGAGTAAGCGAAGTTCATCATCTACAATGAGTATGCATGCCTTGTTATTCGGGCGGCTGTAGGACTGCTCCAGTTTATTAATTTTCATGTCAATAGCTAACCACTTCTTTATTGGGACGGTGTATTAGAACTTATCCACTAATATTTTTTAGGGAGTAAAATCTGAAATATGGTCCCGTTTTCGCTGCTTCTACAACTGATGGTTCCTTTGGCATCCTTGACTAGGTTTTTAGTAATACTCAGGCCTAGACCTGAATGCCCCTTGCCTTTTGTCGAAACAACAGGCTTAAATAAATCTTTTAAAATAGCGACTGGAATCCCAGGGCCATTATCTTCTATGCATAACTCGACAAAATCCTGACCATTTACATTGACTCGTGCAGCAGTGCTTATCGTGATGACTCCAGAGTTTGGGAGCGCTTCAGAGGCATTGCGAATGAGGTTTGTCAGGATCTGTTTAAAAGCATTTCTGTTCAGGTCTGTGTGTTTTAATTTAGGATCTAAATTGAGTTTGCAGATAAGGCCTTTTATTAAGAATAGTGAAGTTTTGTAAATAGTACAGAGTGCTGTTATTTCACTATTCATGTCCACGCCAGGCTGCGAGCTGATTGCTTGCTGTTTAAGGTCTTTGAGTTGTAATAGGATTTGGCTGGTTCGTTGGACTTCTTCGCGAACTATATTTAATTCTTTGCTGACGTCGTCTGAATTAATGGGCTCTTTATTTTCGAGCCTTTGTCCTAAAGAATGCAGATAATTGCTAATAATGTTGAGTGGATTATTTGCTTCATGAATGACTTCTTGCAAGCGAGCATCTAGCTGTTGGTGTTCGATAAGTAGGTCAGTTTTATCCTCTATCGATGCTTTTGCTGATAAATTGATAAGTATGCGTCGACAAATAGGCGCTGTTTCATGTGCAAAAAAACTTAAGAATTGATCGAAGTGTGTCTGGTCTTTTAATGAGTCATTAAAGCCAGCGGCGATAACGCAAATAAGTCCTTTAGTATCCTGGATGGGAATAGCTAAAAAACCATCCCTTTGTAAGGTATTGATTAGCTGTTGGTCAACAATATTTAGTTCAGAAGTTTCATCAATAGAATTGATGATCGAGTGCTTGAGTGCCGATTTCGCTAATAAGCTTCTCTTTTCTTCCAGTTTGAACTTGATAGGCAGTGAGTGACTGCTGTCAGGGTGATGAAAATTGAGCTCATTACTGTCAGTGCTGAACCAGAAAACAGCGGTGCTTTGTAAGCCATAAAGCCAGCTTAAAGAGTTTTGAAGGGCATTTGCTAATTCAGATTTATTATTGGCTCGGTTAAGTTCGCCCATGGCATTTTGAATCAGGCTAATGTTTCGTACTTGTTTAGCTAAGGCTAATTGAGCTTTTTCTTGGCTGTCTTTTAGTGCTTGGTCTTTTGCTTGTGCTAGCTGATCTTGTTTGAAAGTGAGACCTAAAGAGCGCGAAATTTCGCCGACTTCTGTTTCAATTTTTAAGACAATTTCATTGACTAAAGCGGCATTTAATTCGAAAAGTTGATGTGCGATATCGTCATGGGCGTCTAAATATTGTTTTTGTGGGTGACTGAGAAAACTAGCAAGATAAATTAGCTTTACTAAGTGGTGTGCATCTTCTATCAGGTTTTTATCTGCATGGTGAAATTCAATCGCATCACAAGTGAACTGACTTAGCCCCCATTCTTTGGCAAGACAAGCACCTACCTGGGCATGAGTAAAAGAAAACTGTTGCTTCTCGACGTCTAAGTGTTTTTGGTCGGATAAAAAATTTAGAGCGGCGTCAGGGGCGCTCTTATAGATTCCGGGATGATTGCTATCCAGCACTAGTTCGCCCACATTGTGGAGGAGGCCTGTAAGATACACTTCATCCGGATTAGGATAGCTGGTTAATATCGCTAAGGATTTTGCTAATAAAGCGCAAGATAATGAACGTTGCCAGAAAGCCAAAAGGAATTCAGAATGGGTGCTTTTAAAGGCAGAAAAAAATTGTTGTATAGATGCCGTAATCACAATTGTCTTTAAGGTATCGGTACCTAAAAGGAAGAGGGCTCGTTCTAGAGTGGTTATTTTAGTGCCAGGATTATAAAACGAAGAATTAGCAAGAAAGATCACTCGCCCGGCAATCACAGAATCACGACTAATAATTTGTGAAAGTTCTTGAAAGGAAGCTTGATTATTTTCACAGGCGCGCAACATTTCAACCAAGACATTTGGAAGTGAAGGTAAGTGATTTACCTTTAATTCATGGATAATGTTTGCTTTGCTTTGTGACATATAAGCAGTGCTATGGCAAAAAATATTATGGAATGTTAATTTCTATGTTAGACAATAATCCATATAAATTAAACATTTATTGTTGTTTATTTAAGTAATTGTTTAACTTGGTCGCATTTTTTTGAATATTTATTCACTTTTTCTATTAACAGCGTGTGTCAGAGTTAGTGTTTTAAGATAACTAAAACGGATAGAATGTGATTCAGCTTAAAAAGCAACAACGATCCTGCCTAAATGTAAACGTGATGTCTGACAGGCGAATTCGGGTATTAGAACTGGGCTTTACGATTTTTTATGAATAAACTTTCGAAAACACCACGAGTCATTGCTGTCACAGGTGGTAAAGGTGGAGTAGGTAAAACCAGTATTGCGATCAATCTGGCGATAGCTTTATCTCGTACTGGCTCAAAAGTCTGTTTATTTGATGGCGACACCGGCTTGGCAAATACTAATGTCATGTTGGGTCTTTATCCTGCTTTTACCTTGGAACACCTATTTACGGGTGAGCGTTCAATTCAAGAAATTGTGATCAATGGTCCTGAAGGTATTCAAATCGTACCCGGGGCTTCTGGTGTTGCTCAGTGTGTTGAATTGGATGTTGGTCAGCAGCAACGATTGGTTACGTCCATTCGTGCTATTGAAAAGCATTATGATTATTTGCTTGTTGATACCGCCGCCGGAATTGGCCCAACGGTATTACACTTTATTGCCGCTTCTCAGCTTGCCTTAATCGTTATCACTCCTGAACCGACATCCTTAACGGACGCTTTCTCATTGCTTAAGGTGTTAAAGAGAAGAGGCTATCGAAGAAAGGTGCAGGTTGTTGTCAATATGGCAGCTAACCCGAGTCAATCTAAAAAAGCCTATTCACGTTTCTCGCAGGCAGTGTTCAAATATTTGAATCTTCATACGGAATATTTAGGTTCGGTGTGGATGGATGAAAGTATGCGTAATGCGGTAGTCACCCAAAAACCTGTCGCGCTTTTCCCGAAGACAGATCCTTCTGCACGATGTTTTTATCGCATCGCAGAAAGCATTGATGAATTGTTTGAACGACCTGGCACGCCGACCTTGGCGTTCAGCGACTATTGGCAGAAAGTGGTTGAACGTCAGCATAGAGGTAGATCTTTAGTCTCAGAAATAAGTTCAGTTAAGCCTCCGTTAAACGCTGTGGGAGTTAACAGTGCTAATGCAGGGAATGAAGCGCTAACACAAGTTCAGAAACAATTGTTGGCGAAAGTTGAGGATGCTCGAGCCAGGAAAAATAATACACATATTGATTCAATAAAAGTAGAAGATCAGCCTTATAGACCTTATCCGCCGGTCAATGATAACCTTGAAAGAAAGCGCCCAGGCGCTTTAACTAAAAATGAAAAAACGGAGTCTGAAGACCTTATTACTGTAAGTGCTTCAAACGAGGTGCTTGATGAAAATTCAGAGCAGGAATGGTTGAACTTACGTTTGCGTATGAATCGTTTTATGAGTGATCCAAATACCACGCCAGAACAACTGATCACCTTGTTTTCTAGTGCTATTTATACCTTTGGAGAGCGACTTGGTAATGCATCGGTTGACCTTCTTCATGGCTTGTTGCATGCTCTGGATCCAGAGAAGCTTACTGATGAACAAAAACAATTACTCTTAAGTGACTATGAGCGGATTGGGCTAGATGCCTTTAAACAAGAGCATGATAGTCGAATCAAAAAAGCACGATATGACTCAGAAGGTTTTGGTGATCAGCAAGCGCTGGTTCAAGCTATTCGTTCGTCAGCAGCAGATGTCCCTCTTGAGAGCTTGCTGGAGTCAATTAAGTATGCATCTTTAGTGGATTCTGGCTCTAACTAAGGCTGTTAAGTCCTGGTTAATTTTCTCTGAAAAATCATTATCCTCAAATAATAATACCTAGGTAATAGTCAAGAAGGAACTATATTATGAGTACCGTGAAATTACACCCTGTAATGACTGAAGCTAAATCCCGTACAAAATATACTTCAGATGTTTATCAGAAAATGTATCAAGAATCTATCGATAGTCCCGATACTTTTTGGGCCGAACAGGGAAAACGAATTGATTGGATTAAACCGTTTACTCAGGTCAAAGATGTTTCTTTTGATAACTCAAATCTTCATATTGAATGGTTTAAAGATGGTGTGCTAAACGCCTCGGTTAACTGTTTAGATCGACACTTAAAAACCCGTGCTAAGCAAACTGCAATTATTCACGAAGGTGATGACCCGTCAGTTTCGAGGAATATTAGCTATCAAGAGCTCTACAATGAAACCTGCAAATTTGCCAATGTCTTAAAGTCTCAAGGCGTTAAGAAAGGCGATGTTGTTACCATCTATATGCCGATGGTGCCGGAAACGGCCGTGGCGATGCTGGCCTGTGCACGTATTGGTGCCATACACTCGGTGATCTTTGGAGGCTTTTCCCCTGAGGCCTTGGCTGCACGAATTGCTGATGGTAAGTCCAAATGTGTGATTACTGCAGACGAAGGACTTCGTGGTGGCAAGAAAGTGCCTTTAAAAGCCAATGTTGACTTGGCTCTTGCAAATAAAATTGTAACAACGGTTGAACGCGTCATTGTGCTGGAAAAGACCGGCGCAAAGGTAAGTTGGCTTGAAGGTCGTGATGTTTCTTATAATAACTTGATGGCGACAGCATCAAGTACTTGTGAACCCGAAGCCATGAGTGCTGAAGATCCTTTATTCATGCTTTATACCTCGGGTTCAACTGGAACCCCAAAAGGTGTTTTACATACCACGGGCGGCTATTTGGTTTACGCCTCGTTAACCCACGAAGTTGTATTTGATTATCAGGATAACGATGTTTACTGGTGTACGGCTGATTTTGGTTGGATTACCGGACACAGTTATATTCTCTATGGGCCACTTGCCAATGGCGCTACCTCTTTACTTTTTGAAGGTGTTCCTAATTATCCTGATTTTGCCAGGATTGGTCAGGTAGTTGATAAGCACCAAGTGAATGTTCTGTATACTGCACCCACGGCGATTCGGGCAATGATGGCGGAAGGGGATAGTTATGTTAAGCAAAGCAAGCGTACCAGCCTGCGTTTACTAGGCAGTGTCGGGGAGCCGATTAATCCAGAGGCTTGGGAGTGGTATTTCCGGGTTGTGGGTGATGAGCGTTGTCCAATCGTGGATACCTGGTGGCAAACGGAAACCGGTGGTATTTTAATTGCACCATTGCCGGGTGCAACGGATTTGAAACCAGGTTCAGCAAGCTTGCCATTTTTTGGTGTGCAACCTGCATTGGTCGATAACGAAGGTAATTTGCTAGAAGGCGTGGCAGAAGGCAATTTAGTCATATTAGATAGTTGGCCGGGGCAGATGAGAACGGTTTATGGTGATCATGAGCGCTTTATTCAAACCTACTTTTCCAACTATAAAGGTATGTATTTTACCGGTGATGGTGCGCGTCGCGATGAAGATGGTTACTATTGGATTACGGGGCGTGTTGATGATGTCTTGAACGTTTCCGGGCACCGTATGGGTACAGCAGAAATTGAAAGTGCGCTTGTCGCTCACCCTGCTGTCGCTGAAGCGGCGGTTGTGGGTTATCCTCACGATATCAAAGGGCAGGGGATATATGCCTATGTCAGTGTGATGCATGATCATGATGTGCCTCTGACAGATGAGCTAAAAGCTGAACTGGTCAAATGGGTGCGCAAAGAGATTGGTCCTATTGCGAGTCCGGATTTGATTCAATTTGCGCCAGGTTTACCTAAAACCCGTTCGGGTAAAATCATGCGGCGTATTTTAAGGAAGATAGCTGCAAATGAAACAAAGAGTTTAGGGGATATTTCGACACTGGCTGATCCATCTGTTGTAGAAGCATTAATAGAGCAACGTTTAAATAAATAAGTTTTTATAACGGCATATAATGAAGAATGCGAGTCAAAGCTCGCATTCTTCATTTATGGTTTAGCATGCTTAAATCACTGTGACAAATACCACAGGATTCGACGCTGATTTCTACTTCATTTGATCAAGGTATAAACTTAACAACAATGATTCAACATATTTCAAGAGGTGTCGGTTTTCTCGTGTTATTTTCATTTACTCAATGGGCTTCAGCGCTTACTTATACTATAGAAGTCCCCAAACAGATCATTGAAGATCAAATTTCCTTGCATATGCCTTTGGTAAAGAAATTACCTTTGGCTTCTATAAAGCTCTCCGAACCGAAGTTAAATTTACTGGAAGCGACCAATGAAGTGTCATTATTTCTGAATGTCGATGTGGTGATGTTGAAAGGCTTTAAAGGGCGTGGTCGGGGCGAGTTAGTGGGCTCTATTGATTATCGTTCAGAAGAAGGCGCGTTTTATCTGGTGAACCCTCGTATTGTAAATTTAATAATAGATCATATGCCGGCGATGTTGATACCCAAATTTTCTCAGGCAGCTAAAGTGCTTCTGACTAAGTCGTTGGCAACTTACCCTGTTTATCGTTTAAACGAAGACGATGCAAAACAGAAAATGGCGAAAGCTAGCTTGAAAAAAGTCAGAGTTTCGGATGATATGGTATTACTTACCTTAGGCATGCCATACTGAGCTCTGAGTAATAGCAACTTGTAATAAGTGATATTTAAGCTGTATAAACGCTATACTTCTTCAAGGCTTTAAGGCCTGAATGTGATTTTTGACTGACTAAAACATTAAACGGATTGCTATGACTGACTCGAACTTAAATGACCCTCACCAGCAACGAGAAGCTGAAAACTATTCGAAACCGATTCCAAGTCGTGAGTTCCTGCTTGCTCACCTTAATGAGCGTCATGGACCGGCAACACATATGGACTTGGTTGAGGATCTTCAATTCACAGACCCTGACAATATAGAAGCTTTACGTCGGCGATTAATTGCGATGACTCGGGATGGACAGTTGGTCTGTAATCGAAGTGACCAATACTTGCCGAGCACCAAAGTTAATCTTAAAAAGGGTGTGGTTATCGGCCATCGAGACGGTTTCGGTTTTGTGAAACTGGACGAAGGTGGCCCGGATTATTATTTATCCGCCAGACAAATGCAGTCAGTGTTTGATGGTGATCGAGTCCTTGTAAGGGCTGACAGTGGTGACCATAAAGGCAAGCAGCATGGGGTTATTGTTGATGTACTAGAGAGGAATACTGAAAAAGTAGTCGGGCGCTTATTTCGTGAAGGCAACATAGCCACTGTCGAAGTTGAAAATAATCGCATCAGTCAACAGATCCTAATTGACTCAGAGCATACTGGTGGTGCAGAGCATGGCCAATATGTGGTGGTTAAAATCCTGAATCAACCCAGTAAACGAACACATGCAACCGGCCAAGTAATAGAAGTGCTGGGTGATCATATGGCACCTGGTATGGAAATAGAAGTGGCCATTCGTGCCTATAACATTCCTTTTGAATGGCCCGCAGCCGTTGAGCAAGCTGTAAAGCTGCTTAAACCTGAAGTCACTGAAGCAGACAAACAACAACGCGTTGATATTCGACACCTGCCACTTGTGACCATTGATGGTGAAGACGCCCGTGATTTCGATGATGCAGTCTACTGTGAGCCATTACCAGGTGGTGGCTGGAAACTTTATGTCGCCATTGCGGATGTGAGTCATTACGTTAAGCCTGATAGTCCATTGGATTTGGAAGCAAATAACCGGGCAACCTCAGTGTATTTTCCAGACCATGTCGTGCCTATGCTGCCAGAAATTTTATCGAATGGTCTATGTTCACTTAACCCACAAGTTGATCGCTTGTGCATGGTCTGTGAAATGGAAGTAAGTTCACAAGGCTTGGTTGAGTCGAGTCGTTTTTATGAAGCGGTGATGTATAGTCATGCGCGCTTAACCTATACAAAAGTGTCTGCCATTCTGGAAGAACCAGAATCAGATGATGGCAAAGAATTTAGAGAAGACTATGCCGAGGTTATTCCGCATTTAGAGTCTTTATATGCGCTTTATCATGCCTTTATCGGGCAGCGCCATTTAAGAGGGGCGATTGATTTTGATACCGTTGAAACACGGATAATCTTTGGTGATGAACGTAAAATAGAAGCGATTGTGCCGACAGAACGTAATGATGCACATAAGATCATCGAAGAATGCATGTTGGCAGCGAACGTAGCGACTGCCCAATTTTTATCACGACATAAAATACCTACGCTGTATCGTATTCACGAAGGGCCAACGCAAGAAAAATTAGAAAATGTCCGCTCATTTTTATCAGAGCAAGGGCTTCAGCTAATGGGAGGTGATACCCCAAGCCCTGCTGATTATCAATCTCTGATAGAACAGATCAAAGACCGACCAGATTTCTCTGTACTTCAGACTGTATTGCTTCGTTCAATGAGCCAGGCAGTATACGGCCCAGAAGAACTCGGCCATTTTGGTTTGGCATATGATGCCTACGCGCACTTTACCTCACCTATCAGACGCTACCCGGACTTATTGGTTCATCGTGGGATAAAGTCGATTATTTACAGTCAGAAAGACACACAAGATGTGCTTCGCCCTGAAGGCCTGGTGACTTCTAACTATCATTATGCCTATGATTTACCCAAGATGTTGGTCTTAGGTGAGCATTGTTCAATGGCAGAACGTCGTGCCGACGAGGCAACTCGTGATGTGATGAACTGGTTGAAGTGTGAATATTTACAACAGCATTTAGGCGAAGTCTTCCCGGGTATTATTTCTGCTGTGACTGGCTTTGGTTTCTTTGTGGAGTTGGCAGATCTCTATGCGGAAGGTTTAGTTCATGTTTCAACATTGAATAGTGATTATTATCAGTTTGATCACCAGAAACATCGCTTGCTAGGTGAACGTACCGGCATGAGTTATAACTTGGGTGATCGAGTGACTGTTGAAGTATCGAATATTAACCTTGAAGAGCGTAAAGTTGATTTAATACTGGTCAGCGCTGAACCAAAATCCAAAGCACGTCGTAGAACGGTGAAAAAAGCTGCCTCATCTGATAAAAAGTCAGACGATAGGGGCGGGAAACATTCCTCTAAGAAAAAAACCTCTGAAGCTAGAAAGTCGGGTACAGGGCGTAAATCAAAATCCGATAGTAAGCCTTCATCTAAAAAAAGCCGAACTGAATCAAATGGCTCGACTTCTAAAGGCAAAAGTAGTCAAAAAAAAGAAGCAGGAACGCCAGCGACTAGAACGGCAGGTGTTAGAAGGCGCAAGATAAAAAAACCAGAATAGGCCCTGTTTCTGGACGAGCACTAAATAGAATTGACTATATGTGTATGACTAAAAATGTATAAGGTGATGGTTTTATGATTCAGGATACGGTCTTTGGCTTACATGCCGTAGAAGCCTTAGCATTAAAAGAACCTGAAAGTATTGTCGAAATAAAAATTCAGCAAGGCCGAGAAGATAATCGTTTAAATAAACTACTTGGCCTGCTTCAAGTAAACTCAATTTCTTATTCACACGTTCCGCGCAAGGACTTGGATAAGCTGGTTAGCGGCCGACATCAAGGTGTCGTTGCGCTTGTCAAAGCAGAAACTGTCAAAGATGAAGGCGATCTAGAAGATATTTTGAATAGCCTGAACGGTCCGGCATTTATCCTCATATTAGACTCAGTGACGGATCCTCATAATTTAGGCGCTTGTCTACGCTCTGCTGATGCAGCGGGTGTTCATGCAGTGATCGTTCCTAAAGATAATTCAGCACCACTGAATTCAGTCGCTAAGAAGGTGGCTTGTGGCGCAGCGGAAAATGTTCCGCTTATTCGTGTGACAAACTTAGCCAGAAGCATGAAATGGTTACAGAATTTTGGCATCTGGATTACTGGCGCAGCAGGTGAAGCTGAGCAGACGATTTATCAAACCGACTTTAAAGGCTCTATTGCGCTTGCGATGGGCGCGGAAGGAAGTGGTCTTCGTCGGTTAACGCGAGAACATTGTGACCAGTTGACCAAAATTCCTATGCAAGGTTCAGTCAGTAGCTTGAATGTGTCGGTTGCAACCGGTATTTGCTTGTTTGAAGCGCTAAGGCAGCGGTCATAAGCTAACTTTTTGGGAAAGCCAATTTCAATGAGTGTACCGAGTTGAGACATTAAAAATAGCCATAAGCGCTTTGGTGAATTAGAAGTCATTAAAGCTTCAATATTCGTTTTCTGAACACCCTCAATATCAACTAGACATAGATTAGATTAAGCTCGACTGGTAAATTTACGTTCTTCAACGTTAATTTTAATTCTTTCACCTGTTGAAATATGCTCTGGAACTTGTACTACCAAACCTGTAGAAAGAGTCGCGGGCTTGGTTCTGGCTGTCGCGGAACCACCTTTAAGAGATGGAGATGTTTCGACTATTTCAAGCTCAACAGAGGACGGAATGTCAAGCGCCACAGGTGCATCGTTGACGATGATAATCTGCACACCTTGGGTGTCTTCATTAATGAATAATAATTCATCAGCGATGGTTTCTTTGTTAAGGCTGTAGGATGAATAGTCTTCACTATCCATAAATACATACTCTTCACCGTCAGAGTAGGAAAACGTTACCGGGCGTTTAATTAAGTCGGCAAGGGCGAGCATATCTGAATCTTTATAGGTTTCATCTATCTTATGGTTAGTCGAAACACTGTACATGCGCATACGATAAATACTGCCTCCGGCACGCCCTTGGGGAACAGAGCGCTCGATATCGCGCACAATATAGGCTTCGCCGTTAATTTCTACTGCGGTGTTCTTTTTTATTTCACTTGCTTTTGGCATTTGATTGGGCTCCAGGATATAAATTTGAAGACAGTATAATCAGGTCTTTTGCCTAATGATAATAGTAAATAAGAGACATGGGTCTTCGAATTACTATTTGAAGGCCTAAAAAGAATGATAGCCGTCATTTTTAACAAAGCTTTATTGAATTGTGCGGATGAAATAAGCGGCAGAATAAAGTTGCAGCGCTTTTTGGGCGTCGATTCTGCTTGGGTCTTGTACGCATTGCTTATTTGACTAAATAAACGCCAGACTCAATATGATGGGTATAAGGGAATTGGTCAAAAAGCGCAAAGCGTTGAATCTTGTGGGTTTTGCTCAAGAGCTCAAGGTTCTGTTCAAGGGTATCCGGGTTACATGAGATGTAAATAATCCTTGGATAATGGCTGATCATTTCACAACTCGCTTCATCTAACCCTGCGCGGGGTGGATCAACCAAGACGGTTTGAAAATCAGCTCCCTCTAAGTGGCAATCTTTTAAACGGCGGCGAGGGTGTTCACCACTCATATGTGCTGTAAATTCCTCGGCACTGACGCGCGCAAAGTCGACGTTGTCGAGTTTATTCATGTCTCTATTATCGAAAGCCGCGTTAACCGATGTTTTACTGACTTCGGTCGCGAAGACCTTGCGGAACTTATCGGCGAGGGCGATAGAAAAATTACCGTTACCACAGTAGAGTTCGAGCAGGTCTCCCTGGCTTCCTTCTGCACATGACCTGGCCCAGCTTAGCATGTGCTGATTTACGTAGGCGTTGGGCTGTGTGAAGCCACCTTCAACCTGCTTGTAATAAAACTCTTTATCATCGACGTTCAGCGTTTCTATGACATGATCCTGATCTAAGAGAATGCGCATTTTTTTCGCACGGCCTATTAGATGAATGCCTAGTTTATCTTTAAGTGCTTTTGCTTCGGCTAGCCATTCATCTCCAATCTTCCGGTGATAAATGAGCGTGACCAACATTTCACCAGATAAAGTGCTGAGATATTCAACTTGAAAAAGACGCCGCTTTAATTCGTTATTTTGATTAATTTCTTCGAGTAATATCGGCATGAGCTTAACGATAGCTTCGCTGGCGATAGGGAAGTCAGTAATTTCAATGGGCGCATTATTTGAACCGCGTTCGAACATCGCATGAAAACAACGCTCTTCTATATGCCATATTTTAAATTCAGCACGTTGTCTGAAGTGCTTTACCGGGCTGGAAAAAATCTCAAGACCTGGCTTTTCAAAGCGAGAAAATTGCGTTTCTATACGCTGCTTTTTGTCAGCGAGAAGCGCATCGTATTGGTCAACTTGAATTGAGTGCATTGTGAGTTACCTGCCACATAAAATGCCAGGCATTATAAAGGAAGCAGGGTATAAAGAAAGTATGGGATTAGACACGAATAGTAGCTCTTACTTAAAGGCGTTATTAATTAATTTAAATATCTGCAAATTAGACTTGATGATAATGCTTACATTCAAGGTTAATCGACTTAAGTAAGACCCCTTTGGATCAGACAGCATTATCTTTTGCTTTGATCAATACCCTGTTAATGGCTACCAAGGAGATTAGCAGTAAAGCAGCAACTCCATTATGCGCAACAGCAATCACTAGGGGTAGTACTAAAATAATGTTTAATAAGCCGAGTGTGATTTGTATTGCTAATACTAAGGCTAGAATGATGGCTAAGCGTTTTGATAGTGGCTGTTTGATCTGGAGTAAGAGCCATGCAAGCAGGCCAAGTACCAATAAAGTAATGATAGCGCCCATTCTATGAGCCAGGTGCACCGCTGTACCTGCTTCCACTGACAACACGCCGCCTTCATAGTCAACGCCCAATTCCCGCCAAATTGTAAAACCTTCTTTAAAGTCTGTTGGAGGTAGCCATTCTCCTTGGCAAGTGGGTAAGTCGTAGCAATGCAGTGCAACATAGTTGGTGCTTGTCCAGCCGCCTAAAGAAATTTGCAAGAATAAAATGATGAGAGCAAAGATTGCCCAGTTTTTGGTAAGCGATGTAGTTATTATTCGCTGATCTTTAGTCAATTTTTGACTGAATGTCAGCCAGCTTAGTAAGGCTAAAGTGAGCATGCCGCCTAAGAGGTGGAGGGTTACAATGGCGGGTTTCAGAAGTAAGGTGACTGTCCACATACCTAATGCACCTTGAAAACAAACGACAAGCACTAATGCAAGTGGCAGCCACAAAGCCTGGTTTGGCTGATGTCTATTCTTGATCGCTAAAAAAGCCAGAATAAGAATGATAAAACCTAAAGCAGAGGCAAGATAGCGATGCGCCATTTCTTTCCAGGCCTTATGGCTTTCTACAGGGCGATGGGGAAAAGCTTGGTTAGCTTGATGAACGTCGTGTTCAGCGGTGGGTGCAAGTATTTGGCCATAGCAGCCCGGCCAGTCTGGACAACCTAAGCCTGCATCTGAAAGTCTTACATAGGCACCTAGTACGATGACGCAAAGGGCCAGACCGGTGGCCGCAAGAGATAAACGATAAAATAGGGTGTTCGTCATGTTTAATCCTTTTTTATTTTTTTAAAGCTAATGCCGATGTATAAGGCCGAGCCAAATAAGGCAAATACAAACCACTGAATTGAACCGTCTTTATGGCTATCTGATTTAGAATCATAACTTGGCCAATCCTGTATTAAGCGTGTTTCAGTGTCTTCTGCAGAGAGGCTTGTTGAATTAAATGTGCTGGTTTGTCCGCCTGCTTTTAATTTGAGTTCTAAGGGTAGAACTTGGTAGCCATATATTTGTGGGAAAAAATTATGATCCATATAGTGCCAAAGTGGCGGAGTAGATGATAAAGGATTGCTTGTATTGTTCGCTAAAAGAGGTTTTGAGCTTGAGTGACTCAAGTGGCCTACTAAGGTGACAAGCCCTTGAGGGGTTTTAAATGTTGGTAGGTCATCTTGCGTTTTGCTTTGAGGGAGCCAGCCACGATTTACCAAAATGACAGCGCGAGAAGCCATTATTTCAAAGGGTGTAATAAGGTAGTACCCCGGTTTGCCTTGGTAAACGATATTGTCTAGTAAAATTGAATCTTTTGCTCGATATTGGCCGGTAGCTTGAGCAATTTGGTAGGGTGCAAACTCTTCAAAAGGCATATTAAGTGATAATGGCTCTAGAATGCTGCGCTGGTCTATAATATTTTGAAATGTTTGTTCTTCATCTGAATGGTTTAATTGCGAAACGCCTAAACTAACAAGACCAAGGATGAATATAAAAAAGAAACTGCTGACTAAGTAAGATGGTTTGAACTGGTACGACATAATGGATTCTTAGTATTATTTATGTTAATGACTCAAGTTTCGGAGTTCAAAACTTACAATAAAGATATCGTAATATATTGAATAATAAAATAAAGATGGCCTGATTATAATGAAATGTTTGTTGTCTCGACAAAACACAGAATTAAAAAAAAGGCCATCAAATGAATTCTGCCATCTGAAGTCGATGGTGCCATTGAGATCTCCGCAGACGACACCGAAATTGATCTCGTCGCTCACCTGATTGGTTTTGCCAATCGAACGCCTGAAAGCAAATTAAATTACAGCCTCCAAATTAAAGGAACTGGAAACAGATCATTATTATCCCTTCCCGGTCAGGCGTGTTGAAATTGATAAACCCGATGGTGGTAAACGCCAATTGGGCTGATCTTTAAACCAATAGCAACCGCCACAGAGCGCGTGATTCAGCAAGCGATTGCCCAGTACTCACGCTCATTTTCGATCCAGAATTCTCACCCTATTAAAGCCAGATATAATTAAGGCACAGCATCTCAAAATGGAATTGTGTCATCATCATAATCGTCGTCATCCATATAAGCCATATCACTCATTAAACCAAGAAAAACCCCAAGTGATTCGCTCAGGTTTTTTACTATTTCACTGTACATGAGTTTTTCTTCCGGGCTCTTGGCTTTACCCATTGCTTTTAGAGCTATTGACATTTCTTTGAAAATATCTTCCATCAACTTATTTGGTTCCATCACTTAATACGCCTCATTTTATATTTATATAACCTTTACTCAAACTCTCAACTTACATAATAGCAAATATTCACATGTTTTTATTACGGAGTCCGTTTGAGCTGTTTGATATACAAGTCTCTTTCAATCTCTTTGTCATGCCAAACCCTAAGTATAAAAATAGAATCATCACCTATTAGGTATCTCACAGTGTAATGTGTGATAAATAGATCTCTGATTTTTTCTGATTCTGGTGATTGTTCTGATGCTTGTTGGACTGATTGTTGGACTGATTGTTGGACTGATTGTTGGACAGGCAAACCAATTTTAGGAAATACTTTGAGTTTTTTAATACCCAAAAGTATTTTCTCCGATGCACGTTTTGCTGCATATGGATTATTAACTTCTATAAACTCTCTGAGCCGCACTAAATCATTAATTGCCTCTGGTGAATACTGTATATTCATAGTTTAGGAGGCGATAATTCGGCTTTAGTTCCCCAACTTTCTAGCCATGTAGTAACTTCATTACCATCTATAGCTTTACCAGACTTTATTGAGTTTAAGGCTTCTAGTGTATCTTCCCAACGAGAATCCTCCATTGATTGCCGTTGCACAAACTCTCTAATAGCTTGATTTATAATATAGTTTTTAGATCTATCTAGCTTTTGTGCTAAATTTTCAAGTGGGATTTCCACTTCAGAATTTAGACGAATACTTGTAACACCCATATTGCATCACCCTTATAATGTATTCACTTGTAATACAGTATAGTACAGACAATGAAGCTGCGTATAGAGCTTGTAACGTTGCGCTAGTCCCTTTTTTATTTCAATTTCAAGCAGATTTGTGGGTGTATTTCATATTTGGGCATAAAATACTTTACGTTTACCTAATTATAAGTAATTCTTAGTAGCGATATTGAAAAATAATAAAAATATGTTCCTCTTAAAGCTGTAAGCACTATTTTTCTAATAAATTTTTAATAAAAACAACTACGTATTGTAAGTGATCCATTTGCTCGAAAAGCCTTCTGGCTCTGTGTGCTAAATAAGCAAAACCGGTCGCGAATTTACGTGAAATAGAAAAAAGGAGATGTTGAGTGAAAAGTCGTAATCTGGGTTGGCCGTTATTGGGCGCCTTGTTTTCCAGTACAGCTTGGGCAGAGTCTAAATACAATCTGACTCAAGGTGTCACCGAAGTTAGCCACGAAGTCTATGATTTACATATGTTGGTCTTGTATATTTGCACCGTGATTGGTGTGATTGTATTTGGTGCCATGTTCTGGTCGATGTTTTTTCATCGTAAATCTAAAGGTTTTGTACCTGCCACGTTTCATGAAAGTACCAAAGTAGAACTTTTATGGACCATCATTCCAATTATCATCCTCATCGGGATGGCATATCCTGCTACGCTTACTTTGATTGATATAGAAAACAATGATGATTCGGATTTAACCATTCAGGTGACGGGTTCTCAGTGGAAGTGGCATTATCGTTATTTTGATCAAGGTGTTGAATTCTACAGCTCCTTATCAACTCCGCGTGCTCAATGGGATAATCTATCGGGTGAGGGTGAAGCAAAAGGTGAGAATTATTTGCTTGAAGTCGATAAACATCTAGTGATACCGGCTAATCGTAAAGTCCGTTTTTTAGTTACCTCCGATGACGTTATACATTCCTGGTGGGTGCCCGCTTTTGCGGTGAAGCAGGATGCCGTTCCCGGCTTCATTAACGAAGCTTGGACAAATGTTACTGAACCAGGTAGGTATCGTGGCCAATGCGCTGAACTCTGTGGTAAAGATCATGGTTATATGCCTATTGTGGTCGACGTGCTCGCTGAAGCCGAGTTTGATACTTGGTTGAAGACACAAAAAATAATGGCTATTGCCGCAGCAGCGGCAGAAAAAGCATCTTTAGCTGAACGTATGACAATGGAAGAATTGATGACCTTGGGCGAGAGCACTTATCAAACAGCCTGTGCTGCTTGTCATATGCCGAATGGTCAAGGTTTACCACCTACTTTCCCAGCCTTGAAGGGTAGCCAAATTGCCTTAGGCGATGTTTCAAAACACATTGATATCGTCGTAAATGGCAAGCCAGGTACAGGTATGCAGGCATTTGGCAAACAACTATCATTTAAACAGCTTGCTGCGGTTATTACGTATGAACGTAACGCCTGGGGCAATAACACTGGGGATTTAGTTCAAACTTCAGATGTTAAAGCGGCAACTGGGAAGTAAGGGGGAATAATCTATGACAACAGCAACTGATGTAATACACGATCATCATGATCATAAAGCGACTGGCATAAAACGCTGGTTTTTTACCACGAACCACAAAGATATAGGTACTTTATATTTATGGTTCGCATTTATCATGTTTTTAACCGGTGGTTCAATGGCAATGGTTATTCGTGCTGAATTATTTCAGCCCGGATTGCAGTTCGTTAACCCTGATTTCTTCAACCAGATGACAACCGTTCATGGTTTGATTATGGTGTTTGGTGCGGTGATGCCTGCCTTTACCGGCTTGGCTAACTGGATGATTCCTATGATGATTGGTGCGCCTGATATGGCACTGCCAAGATTAAATAACTGGAGTTTCTGGATCTTGCCTTTTGCATTCTCCATTCTTTTAATGTCATTTTTTCTAGGGGGCGCGCCCAACTTTGGTTGGACTTTCTATGCGCCTTTATCAACGACATATAGTAATGGTAGTACGGCGTTTTTCGTTTTTGCTGTACATATTATGGGTATTTCTTCAATCATGGGAGCAATAAACGTGATTGTCACCATTATGAATATGAGGGCGCCCGGTATGAGCTACATGAAAATGCCACTCTTTGTCTGGACATTTTTTATTACCGCTTACCTGTTAATCGCTGTCATGCCGGTGCTTGCAGGTGTGGTGACCATGCTGTTGACCGATACTTACTTTGGTACCAGTTTCTTTGATGCAGCGGGTGGCGGTGACCCAGTGATGTTTCAGCATATTTTCTGGTTCTTCGGTCATCCTGAAGTTTACATTATGATCCTACCTGCCTTTGGTATTGTTTCGACAACCATTCCCGCATTTTCACGTAAGAAATTGTTTGGCTATAGTTCGATGGTCTATGCGACCTCCTCAATTGCATTTTTGTCTTTTATCGTATGGGCACACCATATGTTTACCACTGGCATGCCTTTAGCGGGTGAATTATTCTTTATGTATTGCACTATGCTGATAGCTGTTCCGACCGGGGTGAAGGTATTTAACTGGATGGCTACTATGTGGCGCGGTTCTATCTCCTTTGAAGTGCCCATGATGTTTTCGATAGCCTTCGTGATTCTCTTCACGATTGGTGGTTTCTCGGGTCTGATGTTGGCAATGGCACCGGTTGATTTTCAATATCACGATACTTATTTTGTGGTCGCTCATTTTCATTATGTCTTGGTGACCGGGTCAATATTTTCCATCTTTGCCGCGGCCTATTATTGGCTGCCTAAGTGGACGGGACATATGTTTAATGAAACCTTGGCGAAAACTCACTTTTGGTGTTCGTTAGTGTCCGTTAATTTATTATTCTTTCCGATGCACTTCTTGGGTTTAGCTGGCATGCCGCGTCGAATTCCTGATTACGCACTACAATTTGCTGACTTTAATATGTGGGTGAGTATTGGTGGTTTTGCGTTTGGCTTATCACAGCTTATATTCTTGGCGGTGGTGATTAAGTGCATTAAAGGGGGTGAAAAAGCACCGGCTAAACCATGGGATGGTGCAGAGGGGCTAGAATGGACGGTACCATCTCCTGCGCCTTATCATACATTTGCAACACCACCAAAAATTGATTAGTTGAGATAGTTATATGCAGGCGCCAGAAAATAAAAAAACCAAGAAGATCGTCAGTAAGCTATTGATTATTGTTATTGGGATGTTCGGTTTTGGCTTTGCGATGGTGCCTTTATATGATGTGTTTTGCGATATTACCGGTTTGAATGGCAAAACAGCGACCGAAGCTGCACAAGTTAACAATGGTGGTATAGATATCACTAGAGAAATCAAAGTGCAGTTTATCAGTCATGCTGCCAAGGATATGCCTTGGCAGTTTCGACCTGAAGTTACTGAAATTATGGTACGGCCCGGTGAAACAAAATTAGTTAAGTTTTATGCAAAGAATGAATCATCAGTAAAAATGGTTGGACAGTCTGTACCGTCTGTCGCGCCAGGAATGGCGGCAAGTCATTTTAAAAAAATTGAATGTTTTTGCTTTCAACAACAGATACTTGAAGGGCAAGAAGAAGTTTGGATGCCGCTGCAATTTTATATTGATGCTGATATTCCGGCAGATGTTACTACACTGACACTGTCATACACTTTATACGATGTAACAACAAAAATAGAATCCTAAGCGGTAACGCTATGATTTAGAAGATCAATCAGGGGATAAAATATGTCAACAAAAGAATACGAAAACTATTACGTGCCGGCCGATAGCCAATGGCCGATTATTGGTGCTGTGGCCTTATTTTGTATTGCCTTCGGGGCCGGCGGTTATGTTTCGAACTTAGAAACTGAAGTTACTGGATGGGGTTATTTATTACTCACCGGTATTGGGATTGTTATTTATATGGTCGTTGGTTGGATCGCCAATGTGATCAATGAATCGATGACAGGTTTATATAGTGGCCAGATGGATGCATCTTTTCGACAGGGTATGAGCTGGTTCATTTTTTCAGAAGTTATGTTTTTCGCTGCATTTTTTGGCGCTTTGCTCTATGCCCGGACGTTCTCTGTGCCTTGGCTTGGGGGTGAAGGTAATAATTCCATGACCAGTGCCGTATTGTGGCCAGAATTTCAGGCAACTTGGCCCTTGGTTAAAACGCCAGACGGTCTCGAAACGCAAGGGATGGGTTGGTTCGGTTTGCCCTTGATTAATACGGTTTTACTGTTAACGTCTTCTGTAACTTTGCATTTCGCTCACCTTGCACTCGAACAAAATCAGCGCCAGAAATTAAAGATTTTCTTGGGTATTACTATTGTGTTGGGTATTAGCTTTTTGCTTTTACAGGTCGAAGAATATATGCATGCCTATCAGGAAATGAATTTACGCCTAGATAGCGGTATTTATGGTTCTACTTTCTTTATGTTGACTGGCTTTCATGGCATGCACGTGACTTTAGGGACCATAATGTTAATTGTGGCATTTTTTAGAGTATTAAAAGGACACTTTACACCTACAAGTCATTTTGGATTTCAGGCCACGAGTTGGTATTGGCATTTTGTTGATGTCGTTTGGGTTCTATTATTCTTGTTTGTTTATATCATATAGGTGTGGCATTTACTTAGGTAATGTTGTGCTAGGAGTAATACCCCCTCCCAGCCTCCCCCTTCGCAGGGGGAGGAGTTAAAGCAAAAAGTCCCTCGTGGACTTTTTTAGTTTTTAGTTTTAAATTAGTAAGGCGGGGTGTTCGGTGTGATGAGTCCAGTGGCGACACCAATGAGTACTATTATGATAATTAATCCTGAAAACATCAGACGTCGACCAATAAATTTAGACATAGGTGGCTTATCAGGATCATTTCTTGTCATCAAGAAAAGCGCTTTGAAGAGGTTGTAGAGCATAAATATGACCAAACCGATCAGCACGATTTTTATTATCATTAGGCTTTTCCTTTGATGATCATAGTATGAATATTCGCTTGTTTAAAACCTTCACACTAAAGATAAATGGCTTTGTTTTTTTGTTTAGCTTGCTGGTATTTGCAATATTAATCAAGCTTGGCTTTTGGCAATTGGATCGTGCGACAGAAAAAGATTTGCGCTTGCAAAAAATGACTCTATATCAGCAGCAAGAAGCCCTAGATCTTAATGATATTCTCGATCTGATAGCGCAGAGAGAGGATGAAAAAATAGATAACCAGCAAACAGACAGTAAGCAAACAGACAGGGAGGCGCTTAACGATCTGCCTGTCAGCCTGAGCGGTAAGTTTAATAATAAGCAAAGTTTTTTGTTAGATAATCAGATTTATAAGGGAAGCCTTGGGTATCGAGTAATCAAAGTTTTTCAGGATGAAAAAACTAAGGCAACGGTCTTGGTGAATTTGGGCTGGATACAAGGGGGAATAGATAGAAACTTTATTCCCGAAATAGCAGACATACAAGGCAAGGTTACTTTTAGAGGTAAAATCCGGGTTTTGGAGTCCCCGATATTACTTGTAGATGAAGTATTGCAAGTGAATACTTGGCCTCAACGTATACAATCTATCGATATCAATAAAATAAGTATGTTGTTAGAACAGCCCTTACTGCCATTTATTGTGTATGTCGATAATGATGATCCCCTTGGCTACATAAAAGAATGGGTGCCCATTGTCATGCCGCCTGAAAAGCATCGTGGCTATGCTTTTCAATGGTTTACCCTCGCGCTCGCTTGGTTGATATTAATGCTTACGGCGGCATATAAAGCTGCTAATACAAATAATGAACAGAACTCTAAAGAATAATCTTCAGTTTAAATTAAATAGGTTGTAGAGACATGAGTAAAACGGAAGTATGGAAGTCACGGAAAAATTTGTTGTTGTTATTTTCTATTTTTATTATACCGGTCATATTGGCAAAGCTGGCGTTGGATAATGAGTGGTTTAACAAGGCATCTACTAATAGTGGTGAATTGTTAACGGAAGAGTTATCTCTTTCGCAACTGGATATTAATGATGAAGCGCTACAGAAGAAATGGCTTATTTTGTATCACTTACCCACGCCTTGTGATGAAAATTGTAAGCAGACAATCTATGGCATTAATCAGACCTTTATTTCTTTAGGGCGAGAAATGGATCGTGTAATACCTGTTGGTTTATATGCTGCAGAGTTAAATACCGATGACTTGGGAGCCTTAAAAGAAAAGTTTTGGAAATTTAATTTGCTATCGGCCGCCTCACAGGATCGACTTGAATCAAATTCGGTGTATGTTTCAGATGCATTAGGGAATGTTATTTTAAAATACCCGGCACCTACTACTGATGATGAGGTGCTTGCTTTGGGTAAAGCCATGCTGTCGGATTTAAGAAAATTATTAAAATATTCAAGGATTGGTTAGAAAGTTTTAGCAAGCTTTATAAGGCTAAATGTAAAACAACATTAACTATTATGATCAAAGCAAACACAAAGAAAGTAACTAGCAACAGGCCGGTAATAATAAAGTTACTGGCTTTGCCGTGTGCAAAGTCTCGCATTAAATTCTCTTTGCTTTGAATGCCTAACATCGCCCATAAAACACTTTTTATTGTTTGAATTAAGCTTAGTGGTTTTATTTTCCGGGTTTCTTTACTTTCTTGCTTATCATCACTTGTATGTATCGTCATAATTACCTAAAGGTTAGTCAGTCATGTCCGCTCGTTGAGATCTTATGGATTGAGTCAAGTTTCATTGAATCAAAACTCTTCGCACCCTGAGCCTGTCGAAGGGGTGTTTCCAATTCCACTGATTTACGCTTCTTCAACGTTTCGACAGGCTCAACGAACGTTATTTGTTAACTGAGAGCCTTGTCGAAGCAGTTAGTAAAAATTGAATTTCCGGCAACTTGATATCCATTCGACCCTTCGACAAACTCAGATCAGGCGAGCTCAGGGAGCGGTAAGCTCCATACTACTCTACCTAAATGTTTCTAGGGTAATGGGCAGATAATGGTCTACCAACAAAAAAGCAAATAACACTGTGAGATAAAAAATAGAGTAAGCAAAGGTTTTCATTGCATGCTGATCGGCTTCGCATAAATACAGTTTAAATGCGTGGTAAATAAAGCCAAGGCCGAGAAAAAATGCCCCGGTGAAATAGATTAAGCCTGACATATGTAACGCGAAAGGCAGTAGAGAAACAGAAAATAGCATCAAGCTATAGAGTACTACCTGGTGTTTGGTAAAAGGAATGCCGTGAGTAACGGGTAGCATAGGTACCTTGACCTTCGCATAATCATCGCGACGACGTATCGCTAAGGCCCAGAAATGTGGCGGCGTCCAGACAAAAATAATCAGGAAAAGTAGAAAGGCCTCAGTCGTTACTTCGCCTGTCATAGCAGCCCAGCCCAGCAGTGGCGGCGCGGCACCCGCTGCCCCCCCCCAAACAATATTTTGGGGTGTCGCATGCTTAAGAAACATGGTGTAGATGACCGCGTAGACAATAACGCTAATAAAGGTCAGCACTACGGTCAGTAAATTGGTGGTGGCCAGTAGGATGATCATAGATATGGCGCATAATGATAAGGCAAAGGTAATAGCTGAATTAGAAGAAAGTCCACCAGTGGGTATGGGGCGGCTTTGGGTTCGTTCCATTTTTGAGTCAATCTTTTGATCAACCCAATGATTGATGGCTGCGCCGGACGCAGCCGCTAAACCGATGCCGATTGAAGCAAAAATAAAGGTAGTTATGTCTACCAAACCGGGCGTTGATAATAACATGCCAACCATCGCCGTAAATACGATGAGTGCAACGACTTTAGGTTTACATAACTCTAAGTATTGTCGCCAGGAGAGGATGCTCATTTCTGGGTTAAGGCTTGTTTCTATCATGCTGGTGACCTCTATTTTATTTTCGTTATTATTTTTTTTAAAGTATTGTTATTCTACGGTACATCATACTTACTTGTGAGTAATACTATCACTGTGACACCATTATGTGCGAATGCATTTTGATGTGCGAATGCATTTTGGATAGATAACGCTAAAATAATTTTCTGAGGTCATTCACTCCATGCTAAGCCCCCCCTTTTTTTTGGGGGAAAAGGGGAAGTTTAGGCGTTGAGGTTAACCGGCTTGTATGAGTACCGGATTATCTTCGCGGTCAAAAATGACGTATTGCGACAGATCTTGTCCTGCGGTTAAATTGCTAATCATTTGATTTAAAAAGGGTTCGGCATCATCGCTACTTGGAGCCTCTCCGTTCTGGCCGGATAAGCCTACTGCCAGCATGAAATCCCAATCCGGTGAGATATCATCAGCTTCATCACTAAAGGCCGCAAAGGTAGTTAGTTCTTCGGGTAATTTATCGACACACATAAGCGGGGAAATTGTGCCGTGCTGCTGATTGGATTGCTTTGTATCTTCAGTCTCTGCTTTTGCAAAAAGGAATAAAAGACGCTGAGGTTGAGACTGTTGTTTTGCTGCTGTAATCAGGCTTTGAAAGTTAGATACCATAATTCTGTCCAAATTGAGCTAAGAAAAATACCAGAGTAGCGACACTTTTATTAAATTGAAATGATAAGTATCAATTAGCGGAAAAGATAACATGCTTGTTTTTTATATTTAAGGTTTCAAGTGAATATTTTTTATTATTATGAGTGTCTCTGAATTCTTTGGTTGACTTATATCATGATGTTTTTATAGAAGACTTGTTAAGGTAGTGCTTTGTTCGTAATGATTGCTCATAAAATATGTATTCTTCATGAATAAAGCTGTAATTTAGCTT